>Ga0335074_10010954_pt1 | contig 12683 bp, 10 predicted proteins | sample Lox_Sample_23_FD_206715 | JGI IMG/M metagenome (GOLD analysis project Ga0335074, IMG submission 206715) | Soil microbial communities from Loxahatchee National Wildlife Refuge, Florida, United States - Lox_Sample_2.3 | ecosystem: Environmental > Terrestrial > Soil > Wetlands | place: USA...
CCGGCAGCGCTCGCGGTTTTCTTTTTGTTCCCGAAGTCGGAGATGAAGTGGTGGTCGCGTTCGAGGACGGCGACCCGGAGCGTCCCATCATCATGGGCTGCCTGTGGAACAAGCCCAATACGCCCCCCACCGAGGATTTCTGGAGCGGCGGCGAGGAATACTCCAACGACGACATCAAGCGCATCTTCACCAAGAGCGGACATCGCATTCAATTCGTCGATAAGGACGGCAAAGAATCCATTGTCATCGCCACGCCGAAACACATCAAGGTGGCGATGATCGAAAACACCGACGAGAACGGCCGTGCGACCTTGCTGCTCCAGTCCGACGGCGACATCATTCTGGACGCGGGGGGAAGAATTCATTGCAAGAGTCCATTCTTTTCGAGGGAGGTGGGTTGATTCATGGGTGTATTTAACAACAGCGTCAAAATCGGAGTGCGGGTGGAGGATCCAGGAACGGACAAAAAGCTTCCTCCCAGCGGCGCGCTCTCTTATCCGTCGATCACCGCGCCGAGTGCATTAGCGGGAACCACCGGCATCGATTGCAAGCTGGTGCACGGCGACCGCTGGCAGCAGATTCTCGGCAATATGACCGAGAACTACACCGACAACGTGAATACGACGGTGGGGCAGAACTGGACCATTCAGGTCAACGGCATCATGAATTTGACGGTCATGCTCGGCTACAACGAAACCGAATGGGGACCGGTGAACCGGACGTATCAGCAGGTTGTGAACGATACCTTCAACAGCGATCACAATGTAAGCATTCCGGACAGCGCCGCCTTCACGGTAACCAACTTCGCCAACACCTTCACATGGGTCACCTCGATTGCCATCGTTTTTGGACTGTCGATGCCCATTGCGATCGCCCTCTGTGTGACCATCGCGGCCGTGTACGATCTTGAATATAAAACGCTTCACGCCGAGGCGCACCCCATACACGGTTCCTGGGCGGGCATTTCTTCCGACGCCGAGATCAGTGACGAACATTTCAAGGCGCTGCGCGCGGCGGTCGGGACGGAGGCCCAAGTGCAGGCGACGATCAACTGTCTGCTCGACCTGGACAGCGCAACGCCGATGACGTAAGCAAGAAAAGGCGCCCATGCCCCCGACACCGCAAAGCCGCTTGCAGCCGATTCCGGAACGGACTCTCGATCCGTTCTCGAAGGCCACCGGATTGTCCGGATTCGAATTATATTGGATCCCGGTGGCGGCGTTTCCGCCGCGCGCGGGGCAACGCGCCTGGCTCCTCCATTTTTTCCCGCGGCTCCATAAAATGCTGGTCGCCGATTACGGCGTGCGCGGCGAATTTTTTCTGCAACAAAAGAGCGTCGTTCCGGTCGAAAAACGGTTCAGTAAACTGGCCACCGAACTACTTCCGAAACTCGGGTTGGCGCGGAAACCCGGTGCGTCCCTGCCGCCGCCGCCGACTAAAGAGCAGTTGCGGGGCGCGCTTGACGGCAAGGCGTTCGACATTCAGAATCATATGCCGGACTACTGCTACTGGATGCGCCATCCCGACCTGCCGGCTCTGCTCGCCGACTTTTTCGGATTCGGCGGCTCGGCCATGCATTACATGAAACCGGACCCCGCCACCAAGCCTCCCGACATCCCGCTGCTCGAGGAACTGCGCAAGCTTTTCCCGCAGATGCAGTTCGACAAGCTCGAACTGGTGATGAATGCGGCGTGCGCATCGAAAGACAAGTTTCTCGCGGACAGCAAAAGGCTTTTCGGCGAGGGTCTGGAGGAAGAACCGTCCTATGCCGGCCTCCAGTACATCCTGCCACTGCTCAACACCAACGATTTCTTCACACAGCCCGAGACGGAGAGGAAGAAGTGGTTCCAGGTTTTCGATTTGTTCTGGCGGGAAAGCCCGGCGGATAAGGGTATTTACATTGCTTCCAAGCTGCCGCTGGAGGAGCCGCTCGATCATATTCTTCAATCCATGAAGGAGGAAGGTACACTCTACCCTGAACAATGATGGCAGCGATTCACATCGAAATGGTTTCCATCGCAGCACCGTATCATGCGGCGCAGATCAAGGTCGATCGTTTTCCGATGGCCAAAGAGTTGCCGAGAATTCGCGCGCTGGTGGAGAGCCTGGTGCGGGCCGTGGCCGGCGACGGGCTCAGTTCCGACGTCTTTCTGCAAAGCGAATCCATGAATAACGGACGGGAGGCGTTCAACGCGCATCTTTCGGGCTGGCAGCCGGAAGTCGGCCTTGGCGTCTGGCCGGATCGTCCACCCCCCGAGCTGTGGAAGATGACCGATCTGTTTCGGATGGCCAGAGGCGAGCGGGTTCCACTCATGTATCAGGTCAACCGGCTCAAAGCCGGGCCGAAGGCGAACAGCGAGGCTCTCCATCTGCTGCTGGGCTCGGGAATGGTGATTTCCATTGTTCATCCCGGCTCCGAGGACGAACTGCTGGCGGGCTACAAAAAGACTTTCCTGCCGAACATCAAACAGCCGAACCTGCGGATCATGCCGTTTTACGTTCCGCTGCTCGATCTCAAGTCTCTGCAAAACCGCCGCGCCGATGAACTGCACAGCTGGCTTGGCGGCGCGCGCCTTTACCTGCGCGAAAGCCCGTCGGAAAATGCCGTTTTGCTGGTTACCGACGCCGACCTCGAATCGATTCTGAAGGGTGCGGGCGCTAGAGAAAACGGGCGGGATTGGATCGTCGAATGAACCGCCGCGTGTGGTAGTCGGACGCCTCGCCGGCGCAAAGAAAATCATTGCCAGTAGTTACGGTCGAGACTGCGATATTGGACGGCCTCGGCCAGGTGCTTTGCGCTGATTCGCCCGCACTCGTCCAAATCCGCAACCGTGCGCGCGACCTTGAGGATTCGATCATGCGCGCGCGCGGATAATCCGAGGCGGCGGACGGCCATTTCGAGGGTGCGTTCGCCGGCGTCGTCCAAGGCGCACAATTTCCGAAGCTCGCGCACCGGGATTCGCGAATTGTAGTATCCGCGAGCCTGTTGAATGGTCCGTGCCCGTTCCACCCGGCCGCGAATCTCGGCGGAACTGACGCCTTCATCTTTGCCGCGCAGCTCGCGATAAGGAACAGCCGGGACTTCCACGTGCAGATCGATACGATCGAGCAACGGTCCGCTGATTCTTCCCAGGTATCGCTGGATCATGGCTCCGGTGCATCGGCAATCCCTGGCGGTGTCGCCGAAAAATCCACATTGACACGTGTGCAGTTCACTACTGTGTGACTATCGCCAAAGAGTGCACGGGGCGGCAAACCCATCCAAGTCATTGATCGACAAAGGGTTTGCGAATGTGCAACGTCAGGCATGAACACGAGTTTTGCTCCCCCTAGCCGGATATCGGCCTCCGTTTAAGCGGCCACTCGGCACGAGAATTCAGTGAATCTCTTGGACACCCGGGGCAACCCAAGATGTAAGAAATTGCGAGATCTGCGGGAACAGATGGGCGAGAACACCTAGCAGGGGTAGTCCTCCGAGTGCAATCATCTGGAACCAGAATTCGCGATTCAGTTCGCCGGGTTTGCCATGCGAGATCCTGCTCAACAACGAATTTCGCTCCATTTGTGCGAAAACGCGCACGATGACGAATCCAATCGCCAGAAAACACAGCGCAAGAAAGCGAGCCAACATCATCGGCCCCCTCGGGCTGTACGAATTAAACAAAAGCAGCAGCATCACAAATCCGAAGGAGAGCATCCAGGCGATATTGCGGATCTGATAGACCGCGTATACGACGAAGCGGACGAGCACGATGCTGAACAAGCTCGCGCACGCCTCGTCATAACGGAACTTAAGCCGCTCCTGTGGGGGCAGATCCTCTTCTTTAACCTCTTTTGTCGGTGCCGTTGCCCAAACCGGAATCAGGTCCTTCATCAGGATATCGTTTGCAATTCGAGCGGCATCGCTCTGCAATTTCTCTTGATTCTTAAAAGAGCGGTCGTCCCGGATCTCTTGAAGATCTTTCTCCGCGGCCAAACGGCCATAAGGCAGTTGTTTGGCTGCCTCGTGCCGGTCGCGAAGGGCATTGATCAATTCGACCTCGAGAAATTTTTTGCGGCGCTCGCGCTGAAATGCCCAAATAGGACGTCGAGGCCACAGCCGTGAAATCCTCTTGACACAGGCGTTAGAAGGAAAGTATTCGACCTTCAGAATGAACTTTTCGAGCTCATCCCAGGTCTTCCAGAGGTCATAGCAACCGGTCGCCAGAGCGAACAGGATCAACAGATAGCCACCCATCAGCACCGCATTGTAAGCGAGCTTGTCGAAAGTCAATGCATAGCCTTGCATCGATAGTGCGCACAGGGCAAGTAGTCCACCGCATACAGCAAAACGAACGGCGAGTGGTCTCCACGCCAGATCGGTGGGAGCAGCGATTTGATCGTTGACGTTTTGATAGTAAGCGCCGGTTTCCGCGGCCCATAGGGAAAGGCGTTTTACTGCGACCTCCGCGGGCATGCCCGCTGCGATGGATGGATCGAATTTCAAGCGCGGCCGAGTAGCGCCCGCCACCTCGAAACGCCACAAATAAGCGTAGGAGATTCCAAAGCCAGCCAGACAGAAGATTACCAGCGGCCAGACCGGCGAGGATCCGGAAAAGACGTGAACGGAGCGAAAACGAAAAAAGAACGCAGAATAGTTCTGATCATCCATCCAACACAGCCAGATCCATCCGGCGAAAAGGCCCAGGACCACGAGAACCGCGACGACGTGGTAGGTCTGTAGCCGCCGCACCAGGCGCGAAGGGGTCTCGGAAAACGGTGTAGCCGCCATCCTGAATCCTACGACCAGGGCCGAGGCCGCAACCAGGATTGCGGTCCAAGCAATCAAGTTCTGCTCCAAGCGCCAATGCGAGTCCGACTGTTTTTCAGGAAATCCCGTCACCACGGGAAGTGCCAGCAGAAAAAGAGCCGATCCCAATGACAAACACATCGCGACCGCGGGCATCAGTGCGGGCGGGCTGGCAGTGCGCGGCTTCCATTTTGCAATCGGAAACTTTCGCCGCAAACAGGCCAATACGATACCAGTAAAGACGATCAGCGAAGATGTGATCAACAACCACCCGAGCGTCGCGGCCACACGGCTCTCGGACGGCGAGGATTCGTTGTATTGCGGAAACCATTGCGCATGGGTGCCCTGCCTCGATTCAGCCGGATCGTTTGGGTTTGAAGGCAAATCCTCGGGATCGAACAAAGCCAGAGGTTCGAAACCGACCCGGTTTAAGCTCAAGAGCCAAATGCCAGGGTGGTCATGCTTGGGCTGACCGAAACTCCAAGGACGCGGCTGAATCGGCGGCGTGGTCGCGCACATATCTGCTAGCAGGAATTGGAGAGCATTAAAGGTGCCCTGCGCCTGGGGACTTGAGAACGTGGGGTGCTCAGTGGGAACGCCCGTGAGCCACTCGTCACCATCGGGAAACATCGGATAAGTAGACAGGAACAGCGTGCCGATAACGGGCACCTGATTGGCGGCCGCGATGAATAAGAGGTCGGCGTCGCCAGTGACCACGCGGAGATCAGGGGACTGCTCGCGCAAAAAGCGTGCGAGAAACAAGGTGTCGAGAACGTTGGTCGCCGTTAGGTAAACTAGGCGCGTCTGTCGCCGCCTCAGTTCGTCCGCGACCACAGCGATCGCCGTATTCTGCGAAACGGGCGTGTGAGAATCCGAAAAAATCGGGATGCTGTCCTCTCCGCTGTTGGGGTCCTTGAGCGAGAAGGCGATGGTCGGCTCGGGTTGAGCATTGGGCAGATGGCTGGCCGCTACGCTCTCCTGGTACGCATTACGAACATGCGCGATATCACGCGGAAAGATGTATTCCCGCACGTCAGAGCAATCGCCACTCGTGCCGTACGCGGTTTCGTCTTCTTTAAGGTAAGCTGCGTCCTCAGGATCGATGTGGTAGTTCCGCAGAAGCGCCAGGAAGGCGGCACATTGATCCTCGTCTGAGGCGAGCGTGCTTCGGAACTGCAAACTGCGGAAGTTCTTGGACTCGAACCCGGCATTTACTGAGTTTTCGAACGCCTTGCCTCTTGCCCAACTGGAAACGGAACCGGAGTAAATTCGATAGTTGAGCCGCGCGGCGCGAGCGCTTGTAGTTGCCCATTCATTCAGCGCGGAATCGAGCGAGTGAAGCGATCCGGAAAATGACGGCCCCACGATTCCGATCGAGCTGCCCCGAGGGGCAAGTGCGTCAGCAATGTTCATGGCTGCATAAAACGCCGTTCGGCTGAGGCCGGAGGTTGGCGTTTCGGGAACCAGGAAGATCAGCAACGCCTGACGTCTGAATTGCGCGGACGCGTCCTTGTCCGGCGCGCGGCGGAAGACGAGCACGCCTGGAAACGCCTCCTGCTCGCGTTGCAGGCGCCTCTGTCCGCGGCGCTCGTTAATGTCGCCTTGGTTTGGGTCCAGATGGTCCAGCCAAGGTAGCCATTGATTGGCGAATTCCCACCCGCTTTGGCGCGCAGAGCGCACGATCGCTTCTATCTGTTCGTCCGTAAACAAGGGCAGGCGGGTATGTAGGGGATCGGCTACCGTCGCGACAACAGTCGAGATGGCCCACGCGCGAGCTCCGGTCACCCCCATGAGCCTGCGGACTTTATCCTGCTGGTTGAGAGGGCCGTTCGGAGCGAGCAAGCCCCTCAGAACGGCCTGAAAATCGATTCGCCGCAGGTCGTTCGACTGGTTTTCGTCGTGGATTGCGTACGGGCCGCTGGGCATTGTCCACCAGTTCGTGTGTCCGAAGAATGCGTGGGTGGCGATCCACGGGCCCTCGACCGGGTGCCGCATGTCAGCCGCCGGTCTCTCGTTGTCGTGATGTTCCTCGTGCCCGCTCTCCAACTCTGGCGAGCGTTCCGTTCCGGGCGGAAACTGCGTGTGCAGAAAGAAAGCGAGCAACGCGATGACTCCGGCCGACGCTCCAATCTCTCTGCGCATAGCCAACCTAACTAATCTGCGCGAGGCCGTCCTCGAACCCTGCGGCTTGTGCCCGAACCACAATCTTTAAACCACCGGCGGGGCAAGGATTCGGCGCGGTGTAAACGGCAGTGCTGCCTGCCATCGTGAGGGTGCCGTCCGCCGGCGAATCGAGGGACCATTGAATAAAAGGAAGCGTACAGGCTGGGGATCCAGCTGGCAGCGATGCAGTCACAGTGATCGATTGTCCGGCAGCTGTTCCCGTTACATGCGAGGGAGTCAGCTGCAAAGCCGGACGGTTCATGGCAGCCGGGTTCGAAAATTGGATCCCCTTGCTGATGAGATACGAGCCGCCGCTGATACCGAGCAGGGCGAGCACCTGCTCGGGAATCGATTGTGGGAACGCCGGCGGCGTCGCACCCATGATCACCAGGAAGAGACTCAGTGAGATGACCACGGTGAAGATCAGAAATTGAAGGCGCCATAGGCTGGCGTCGCGATTGACCTCTGAGATCACTCTACTGATATCGATTTTGTCGATCCAAATGCAGTAGAGAATCGTCGCGCTCAATAAGCCGACAAAACCGACGATCACCCAACCCGTTGCAATCTGAATAGCGTGGAGTGCCATTGGATAATTTCCTCTCCTCTAGTTCGTTGTGTATCAATCGCAAAGTGGCCCAGGCTGTTTCCTCCGAGATAGACCGCATGACTCAGTCCGAGAACTTCGAGGGTCCCATTGGGAAGGTTCGGCATCGCACTAGCAACGGTGCGAACGGACAGCATCAGGTATTGAATGGCAACGCCGATCGTCGCGAGCAGCATTTGAACGCGCTCCGGGCTGAAATAGTGCGCGCCGTCGCGGTTCAACCCATGCAACAGGAAACGGGTATTGACCTTGCCCGTGAGCGCCTTAACGCCAATGATGGCGGCCAAACCCGCGGTAAAGAGAGTCACTTCCCAGCGAATTAACGAAATAACGAGCGCGAAATCCATATTCTCTGCTCCTGGGAAGGATACGGCGAATCGGAGGGGATTCGCCGTAACCGGGCATGCTATTTCACTCCGATGCGGGCCGCGACCACTTCAAACTTCACCGTGACCTTGGTGCCATCGGTATATTCGACCTTGATCTCGCGGCTCTTCTGCTCATCGGTGACGCCGTCCGCCTTGAGGTTGAGGAGTCGAATCGATGAGTCGTCGACCGGTTCGAATTTGAGCGCCTTCTTACCGAACATGACCGAAGTGATCTTGGTCGCGTTGTCGGCAGTCAGTAGAAGCTTGTCGGTGTTCTGAACCACCGGCGAGTCAACCGAGGCCTTCGGGGGCGTCGCCTTGGGGTCGGGAATATCCAGCACAAGGGGCCGTTGCTGATCGGCTTTCTGGAACACGAATTTCTTGGTGGTTCCCAATGCATCCTTGGTGATGGTCAACAAACGGATACGACCCTGGCTGATATTGTCGACCGGCGCAAAGCTCGCGCCGTTGCTCGGCACCAGGATCGTTGCGTGATCCAGATCGTTGCCATACAGGATGTAAGTCCCATCGCCGTTGCCGGCCACCGAGACCAGCACCAGGCGTTCGGTCGAGGAATCCTGGCCGAAGTTTGTCAGATCGGTCCGGTCGTCCCAGCAATTCTTGGCGTCTTTCTCGGGACGCGAGTAGAACGGCCGGAAGACCCGCACGTGCGGGTCGGCAACCAGAAGAGCCGTCGGGACCACGGCTGTAATCGCGATGCCAGAGCCGCTATCTTCGCGCTTGACGATCGCATCGTTCAGACCGAAAACCTTACCGCCGATCGCAATCAGAAGCGAGCGACCAACCGGGCTGTCTTTAGTAAAGCGCGGTTCGGGCGTGACCTCGACACGCACCGTGGTGTCGGTTTGGTCCAGCGGCGTGGCAATCGCGTTGATGCTTATTTTGCCGCAGTCTTTGGCGCCGACCGGCTGCGGCAGCGGTGGCGGCGGCGCGCATTGCGGGCACAATGACACTGGAGCTGGCGCACAGTTCTGCAAATTGATCGGCTCGAGAACGTCCTGAGCGCCAGAATTCAACAACTGGCTCTTTTGGCCGCTGCGTGCCACGATCTGCCCAGTCCACCTGGCAATGGCCGCTATGGGCGCGACAAACTTCAATCCCGCGTCTTCCACCACGAGGTTCTTTCCAGCGTCGTAGCGCGTTGGCCCGAGCTGAATGTAAGTTCCCGCCAGGTAATTCCCCAGCACAGAAACCAGAACCGTGCCATCGCCCAGATCCTGGTAATCGATGCTGGCGACACTAGGAGTCAGATCAATGTTCGGAATGGGAAATACGGTGTTCGAAACTAGAGCGGAATTCGCGATAACTGCCCCGGTCGTTCCCGTCTTTTGATCGAAGCTCCGCCAATAGGTTCGGACCCGGATTGTTCCAAAACAAGGCGTGCTCGAAGACGTAGGCATCGCGAGCTGGACGAAAGCCTGTTTCATTCCGCTGCGAACAAAATGTTCGCCTAACACGGGATGAAATTCCCAGACGAACGACACGGTGTGCGGTTCTTGAGGGTCGGCTGGCCGGGGCAGCGCTATCGTGTCCTGATCCTGAACCAGGTAGAGTGTTTTGCGCCCCTTAAGCAAGGTGGCGCCCAGTCCAACGGCTCCGATTACGGCGCCGCCGCCGATCGATGTCGTGCGATCCGTCATCGCCGCGACGTTATATGTTTTTTCCTGCGGTAGCAGGGCAGTGACCGCCGGCGCCTCGCCCGAGAGCGCCGTCGAGACCGTCACTTCGACCTCGACTACGGCCACGGCATCTCGCGACGGCGGCTTTGGCGTGAGAGTGATCGGAAACCCTAAGGTCACCTTCGGTTTGACGAAGCGCTGCGAAGCGACGAAGCGGTCTGACAACGCGCCTTCGAGCAGGAGCTGGAGGTTTGCCATTTCGTAACTCAACTGCATCTGCTGATTCAACACATCCAGCGAAGAAGGTGCGACAGAAGCCGGGGGAGTGAAAGCAAGACTTGTTGGCATCGTCGGTATCGGAGAAGCCGGCGGATTGGTGGTCGTCACCGTTTGCGTCGTCGGCTGCGTAGTTGTGACGGTCGAGCCGGCGAGGCTAGTGTTCCCCGCTGGAAGATTTTGGTTCGTTGCTGTTGAGTTGGTCGCACCCGTGTTCGTGGTCGCCACCGTCGGCGGCGTCGTCGGCGAAACCTGGAAGCCGAACTGCGTTTGATTGATGGTCGCACCGCTCACGTTTACCAGGGCGGAGATCAGCGAACCTTGGTCTAATCCGGTCATGGTCGCGAGTTTCGCGCGGATGCCGTCGAGCATCATTCGAAGCGACGCGTCGTCGTAGATTTTCGGCTGGCCGACATCGATGCCGTTTCCACTGGCGTCATCGGTCGCGAGCTCGGTGATATGCGCGGGATCAGCGCTCCAGGCCTTCCACGGATGGCCTGGAACAGGCGTTGTAAATGGAGGATGCGAGCTGCATGCAGCCAGCCAGGCGAGAGCGAAAACAAACAGGTAGAGTGACGGTGATTTCATGGCTTTGAACCCTGGACCTTCGATGGCTCGGGCGCCTGCGTCGCCGGAGCCGGCGCCGGGTTGATGTCCGACATCACGATCGCGGGCTGCTCGCCTATCGTGGTCGGAACGCCGTCCACATCAACCAACGTCTGATCAGGGATCCCTTTGACGTTGACGATGAAATCGTGAGCCGCGTTCGCGGCCTGTTGTGGGTCGGGAAACCCGGTCATTAGTAGCAGGACGTTTTGCGGCAACAGCACCGCGTCCGTGGGATGAATCTTTAAAGTTCCTCGAATTGTCGCCATGTTCTAAACTCCGTGTTGAATTTCCGGGTCTTGAAGATCGAACTGATTAGCAAGACGGAAAATACCGGCGACATCCTTCGAGACATCGCAAAAAAAACGGACTTATGATGAATGGCGTCCTGACGGCGGGGATGTGCGAGCAGTATTCGCACCATGCAGGCCCTTTTCCGGCATGAACTCCGGCTTCTGATAGCGCCGATTATTCGACGCTCGGGGAGCAACTGCTGCCATCCACCATCGAGGAAAGAACATCGACAGCTTACTGGGCGGCGCGAAGACGAATTAGGCTGTGCGAGATGTGGCGCAAACGCTGTACCGCCGCATCCGTAACGCGCTGGCGCACGGCACTCCGGCGATCTCGACAAAGGGGCACAGAGGGGCGTCGGCCTGGAAGATCATTGCGGCGATCAACGGCGTGGAACGCGTTGTCGAAGGCTTCGCGGGCGTGATTGTGAAAACGATTATTGCAGCGTCGCTGGTATTGACCATTGGCATGCCAAGTTCGGATCGACAACCGCCTCGGACTCCCTGCCGAAAGTCGACGCTCAAGCTTCCGGCGCCGGCGGGCGCCGTGGAATCGAGCTGCCCGCCGCCGGAGTGCGGCCCTCACATACCCACAACGATGAGCCAGGCCAGAGTTTCCCAGGATTGCGTGGTTTCAAGGACGGCTCTCTGTGTTCTGCCGATTGACGCCGGCGTGACCTATGTCTGCGTCCGCGCTACCGACCAGATCGCGAGCGACCCCGCGACAATCATTGAATTCGGTCATTTGACCGCCGATCACTGCGCGCCGAGTCAAGCCGTCACTCCCGTAGCAGCGGCGCACGCGTTGAGGAAGCCCGGGTCGGCTTGCCCGGTGGTGGATGACGCTAGGACACCCGAGCGCCGTCGGCCGAGAAGACCACCGCATCCTGATCGGAATGGATGTTGGTTTGCGCCGTCCAGGTTGCGCCGACATCGGTCGAAACCATCAGATCGATGCTGCCCCCCCGATCAGAAGGTTCGGATCCGAAGGATGCACGGCGATGATGTTGTTGTAATAACACTGGCCGCGCGCGGAGACCTCGGGGCCGGCATCCGAAACCTTGGTCCAATTCGCGCCCCCGTCGACCGATTTGTAGAAGTCATCATGTCCGGCGTGACCTCGCCCGTGGCTGCGACTCCCGCGTACAGGACCGGGGGGTTTGGAATGCGAAATCGCGATTCCGATGCGGCCGGCTTTCGCCGTTGGAATCGTGTTTCTGCCAGAACCCGGCGCCACGTGATCCCGCATCCTGTGACTGGTAAATTCCAGCGGATGCCGCGGTGAGCAGGATCTCGGAGTTCGCAGGGTCGATCGCCCGAGACCCGATTGTGTCGCCCGAAAAGACGCTTTCCGCCAGAAGGCTCCAAGTCGATCCGCCGTCGGTGGATTCCGACGCCGGAGTATTCGTCGCGGCTGTGACTCTGCTCGCCCGTCGCGGCGTACATCGTGTTCGCGTTCGAAGGATCGATGGCCAGGGCACCGATCTAAAGGCTGGATTGAAAATCAGTAAGCGGAGTCCAAGTCGTTCCGCCATCCATCTTGTGTTTTCCAGACGCCGCCTTCCGCGCCTCCAATGTAGATCGTGTTCGGGTCAGCTGGCGAGATTACGATGGCGGCGACGCGTCCGGAGCAGGGCGCATTCAACGCATTGCCGGCGTTGACTCCCGTCTCGGGCTGTGGCCCTAGAGGTGTCCATTGAGCGGCGCGGTCGAAGCACCGGAAGTTTCGGCGACGTGGAACTCATCTGCTGCCAGCGCTCGAATGCCCGCGCACGCCGGAAGAACATGCCCGGCGGGGAACGAGCGCAACCGTGTGCGGATTCCGGGCCATGAAAATTACCATTACGAGCTGAAGAAAATCATCGTTCCGAGGTGATCGCGATTGCGGATTCCGATCTGATGACGATCAAAAAATCGCATCCGCCTCGGAACGAGTGATCG
>Ga0335074_10010955_pt1 | contig 12683 bp, 13 predicted proteins | sample Lox_Sample_23_FD_206715 | JGI IMG/M metagenome (GOLD analysis project Ga0335074, IMG submission 206715) | Soil microbial communities from Loxahatchee National Wildlife Refuge, Florida, United States - Lox_Sample_2.3 | ecosystem: Environmental > Terrestrial > Soil > Wetlands | place: USA...
TTTCGCTCATGCCGGGAAGCTCGGCTGCGATTTTGTATGCCTTGTCATCTTCGGTGACATCCACGGCAGGTGCCGCGACGCTGAATGCACTCTCCGGCCGCCACGGCGCTTCCACATCGAACATGCGCCGGAGCGAAGGAAATCCGAAGCCACCGGTGAACCGATCAAACAAGCGATCCATTTCAGTACGGAACGACTGCCACGGTTCCGGCGTGACCATCCTCGTTGAAGGTCCCTTTCTTACTTCGACCGGACTTTCAGCCATTGCTTTTCTCCTTGCCTTCAGGTCCCAGGGCGAATCTACACCCACGTGAAACCTGAACGTCGGACCCCCGACGGGCTTTGATCCATCTCAAGTCTGTGCGCCCCGTGTGCCCGTCCGCTACCGCGGTCCTGTGGGGCTACGAGGCGGCTAGAGTCACAATTCCGTGAACTGATCCGGGGATTTCAACAGATGCGCGGAAGTTGCTCGCCGCTCATCATGTCGAGCACCCGTGCGCCCCCGATCAACCCTTCGAGCACCACTCCTCGACTGCGGCTCGGCTCGACGCATCCGATGATCGCAGCACCCCCCCCTTGGGGGGCACGCCGCAGGATCGAGAGCGCATGTTCTGCTGCGGTCGGGGAGACAAAAGCAACAAGGCGCCCTTCATTCGCCACGTAGAGCGGATCGAGCCCGAGAATCTCGCAAGCACCCCGGACCGGCTCGGAAACCGCGATGGCAGATTCATCGATACGAATATCGACACCGGCTGTTTCCGCGATTTCCACCAATGTCGTTGCCAGCCCGCCACGCGTGGGATCGCGAAGGCAATGCAACTCGATCCCTGCCGTGATGAGATCCCTGACCATCGCGGCGAGCGGGGCCATGTCGCTTGCGATCTCCCCCTCCAGATCGAGCCCCTCGCGTGCCGAGAGGACCGCGATGCCGTGGCGTCCGATATCACCGCTCAACAGCACGGCGTCGCCCGCACGCACCTGTTGCGGCGCAAGGACCGGACCGCAGAGAGCCGATGCCGGCGGTGTTGATATAGAGCCCATCGCCCTTGCCATACTCGACGACCTTGGTATCTCCGGTAACAAGCTGCACGCCGGCAGTTTCTGCTGCTGCGCGCATCGAGGCCACCACTTGACGGAGCTGCGCGATCGGCAGCCCCTCCTCGAGGACGAATCCGACACTTAAATAAAGTGGCTGGGCTCCGCACATTGCCAGATCATTGACCGTGCCGTTGACGGCCAACGAACCGATGTCACCGCCTGGAAAGAACAGCGGCCGCACGACATAGGAATCCGTGGTGAAGGCGAGCCGCGAATCGCCAAGGTCGAGCACCGCTCCGTCATGGGTCAGGTCGCCCGATGACGAGGAGAAGGCTGGACGAAAGACGCGATCGATCAGCCGGTGCATCAGGAGCCCACCCCCGCCGTGAGCCAGTTCGATGACGTCATTCTCTCCGCTCGGCGACGGGCAGGTGAGCGCAAAGCCAGAGCCCTCGGTCATGGCGAGGTCTCCTGGCCGATGCTGGACGCGACATCCGTTCTGCTGGGCACATGGCGACGATAGCGGTAATAGGCAGCACAGGCGCCTTCCGAGGAGACCATCGTGGCGCCGAGCGGCCGCTCTGGCGTGCAGCGCGTTCCGAACGCCGGACAATCGACCGGCTTCTTCAGCCCGCGCAGAATCGCCCCGGCAATACATTCGGTCGGGAGTTCGGCAGCGATCCCGACTCGGTCAAACCGGACACGCGCGTCGTAGCGAGCATACTCGGCGGTCAGCCCCAGCCCGCTGGCAGCGATCTCGCCGATGCCTCGCCAGCGTTGCGGTCGGATGGTAAAGACACGGCGCATAAGTTCCTGCGCCGTACGATTGCCGTCTCGTCGAACCGAGCGACTGTATTGGTTCTCTACCTCTGCACGGCCCTCTTCGAGCTGGCGAAGGCAGAGGTAGATGCCTTGCAGCAGGTCCACCGGCTCGAAGCCGGTCACGACGATGGGCACGCGATAGCGCCGGGCGATCGGTTCATATTCCCAGTAGCCCATCACGGTGCAGACATGCCCGGCCGCCAGGAAGCCCTGCACCTGGTTGTCAGGGTCGTTCAGCAACGCCTCAATTGCCGGCGGCACGAGCACATGGGAAACCAGAAGGAAGAAGTTTTCGATGTTCTCCCGCGCCGCCTGGACCACGGTCATCGCCGTTGCCGGCGCCGTCGTCTCGAACCCGATTGCAAAGAATACAACGTCCCGATCAGGTGTTTCCCGCGCGATCTTCAGGGCATCGAGCGGTGAATAGACCATGCGTACATCCGCTCCCCGCGCCTTCGCGGCGAGCAGGCTTCCCTCGTGACCAGGCACCCGCAGCATGTCGCCGAAGGAGCAGAAGATCACGCCGGCTTCGCCAGCAATGGCGACAGCCATATCGATGCTTTCAGCCGGGGTGACGCAGACCGGACAGCCCGGACCGTGCAGCAGCTCGACACCTTGTGGGAGAAGCTGGTCGATGCCGTGACGCACAATCGAGTGCGTCTGACCGCCGCACACTTCCATCAGCGTCCAGGGCCGCGTGGTGATCCGGGCGATCGCCTCTGCGTGGCGGCGCGCCAGCGCTGCATCGCGGAATTCATCAACGTATTTCACGACATTTCTTCCGGCTCGAACTCAGCGAGGTAAGCGAGCGTTTTGAGTGCGTCTGCCGCGTCGATAGTCGTGATGGCGAAACCGGCATGCACCAGGACGTAATCGCCGATGACCGCCTCCGGCACATAGGCAAGGCTGACCTGCTTCACGATCCCGCCAAATGCCACGCGTCCCTGGCGGGTCAGCATATCGTCGCCCTCGACGCTCAAGACCTCGCCGGGCACCGCAAGACACATCACACCTTCTCCTCGATCAGCTTGTGTGAGGCATAGGCGATCTGGCCGACTGCCAGCCCGCCATCGTTCGGCGGGACACGATGATGCCAATAGGGTTCGAAACCGCCGCCGGTCAAGACCACACGTCGCAGACCGACGCGTCGAGCAACCTCAACGATTGCCTCGACCAGGCCATCGTGGAACGCCGCGGCAAGTGGCCCGGGCGCCGCACCCCCGATGCATGCCCGGGCCAGCGCCGCGAGCAAAGGGCGCCAGTCGACGACCAGCCGTCCTGCGTTCTCTCGCACGACAGCGGGCGGCAGCGGTGCTGTTTTGGAAGCCCGATCCGCCGCGAACTCCACCGCCATGGCTGCCTGCCCCTCGAAGTTCGCTACCTCGCAGAGCCCAAGCAAGGCCGCGACCGCGTCGAAGAGCCGGCCGGCGCTCGATGTGAGCGGCGCGTTGACATCCCGAGCCAGCATCGCCGCCAGCACCGCACGTTCAGGCGGTGTAAAGGCTGCGATCGGAGAGAGAGCAGTGATAGCAAAGGCCGCCTCCCCATAAAGGGCATGAAGAACCCCCAGCGCCGCACGACGTGGTTCGCGCACGGCTGCTTCGCCGCCCGGCAACCGGAAGTGTCGAAGATGGGCGGCACGCCGGAAACGCCCGGCGTCGATTGTCAAAAACTCGCCGCCCCAGACAGTGCCGTCGCCGCCGTATCCGGTGCCGTCCCATGCGACCCCAAGGATCGGCCCTTCCAGACCATTGTCGAGCATGCCGGCGAGAACATGCGCGACGTGATGCGGCACGTGCTCGACCGGGAGTCCCAGGTCAGCGGCAATCCGGGTGCTGTGATAGTCGGGGTGCGTGTCGCAGGCCGCCATTGCAGGATCGATTCCATGCAGGCCAGGCAGTTCTGCTGTCGCGTGGGCGAACGCCGCCCGAGTCGTCGCAGCCGTCAAATCGCCGATATGCGGCCCCAGGAACACTTTCCCCGCACATCCCGTTGCCACCGCATTCTTCTGCTGCCCGCCCAGTGCGATGATCGGTCTGGTGATGTTCTCATGCATGAAGGGCATCGGTGCATAGCCACGCGCGCGGCGCAGAACGACTTCGCGCCCGGCGATGACGCGCACCACTGAATCATCGACCGATCTCCGGATCGGCCGATCGTGCACGAGAAAGCGATCGGCAATGCCGGCGAGCCCTTTCAGGACCTCGGTCTCGTCTGCAATGATCGGCTCGTCCCCGCTGTTCCCGCTTGTGGCAACGACAGGACAGGCGAGTTCCCACAGCAGGAGATGATGCAGCGGCGTATAGGGCAGCATGACGCCAAGGTTCGGATTGTCGGGTGCCACATTGGGGGCGAGCGTTGACCCTCCGGGTCGCGTCCGCAGCAGGACGATCGGGGACTCCGGCGAAACGAGAAGGCGGTGGTCGAGTTCACAGAGTTGCACTACGTGTTCGACCGCGTCCAGCGACGGAAACATGACGGCGAAGGGTTTGCTCGGACGTCGCTTGCGTGCGCGCAGCCGACGTACCGCATCCTCGTTGGCGGCATCCGCCAGCAGTTGGAACCCGCCCAGCCCTTTCAGGGCCACGATCATCCCGCGACGCAGGGCCGCGACCGTGTCCAGCAAGGCCGCGTGTCGTGTCGCCAACACCTGCCCCGCGCGATCCCACAACGCAAGCTGCGGACCGCAGTCGGGACAGGCGATTGGTTCAGCGTGAAAGCGACGGCATGTCGGGTCGGTGTATTCTGCCCGACAGGCAGCACACATCGGGAAGCGCCGCATCGTGGTCCGCGCCCTGTCGTACGGCAGAGCTTCGATGATGCTGTAGCGCGGGCCGCAACGGACGCAACTCGTGAACGCGTAGAGATAGCGGCGATCCCTTGGATCGAGGATCTCGCGCAGGCAGTCGGGGCAGGTGGCGAGATCGGCCATCACCACCGCTGAGCCCGCGCCCGTCTGCATACTCGGTCCGATGGCGAATTCTTGGTCACCCTGCGGCGGCAGCAGGGACGCACGGCGCGCGTGGATAGCAGCGTGTGGTGGTAGCTCTCTGTCCAGGCGGGTGAGGAAGCTTTCGATGGCCGGAGTTGTCCCTTCGACCTCGATAGAGACGCCATCGCAGGTGTTGCAGACGAAGCCGCTGAGGTTCTCCGCGGTAGCCAGCCGATAGATGAACGGGCGAAACCCTACACCCTGCACCGCGCCAGTCACGTCCAGCCGCAGTCGTTCCGCCAATTCGCCTGTCGGTATCGACTGGACAACGTTCATGGCTGTTCAAACCGCCAGCTCGACGGACCGCAGCATAACGGACAGAGCGTGGGGATCGGCGGGATCATCCGAGACTTCGAGCGTCAGAGCTGCACCTTCGGCAAGCGTGCCCCGCACATCTGCTTCGAAATGCTCACGAAAATGCTCCGCCGACATCTGACTGAGGGCACCAAGCCACACGTTCACTCCGACGACTCTCTCGGCGCCGGCATCGCGGGCCGCCGCCTCAAGTCGATGCACAAGGTCACGGATCAACCCTGTCTCATGCATGAGGTGCATCTCCCAATTCACCGTGTTGCAGCAGACGAAGCTCAGCAATGATGCGCGCAACTACTTCATCGGCGGCGGCGGCCACCGCCGGGCTAAGCGGGACGCCCGGTCCGAAATTGCCGCCCTCGACGGCATAGACGATGAGGCTCCGGGGCAACAGGCCCAGGGTCCGAGCCAGGCCAACCGTATTCGCTACCCCGAATGCGTGCGTCGAAGAAAGCGAGAGATCGGCCGGCAGTTCATCCTTCAGAAGATCGATGCGGCGGACGCTCCCGGGCGTCGTGCCCGGCGCCGCCGCGTCCACCAGAACTACGGCATCATGGCCGGCCCAATCCTCTATCAAGCCGAGCGTATCGCCGGTACGCTTAATGATCGCGACGTCGGGCGGCACGCGCCCGGCAAGAAGTTGCGCGACCAGGGGACCAATGCCGTCATCACCACGATCGGGATTACCGATGCCGACCACCAGCACATTCCGCCTGGGTCGTGTTCCGGCCCCGCCTTTCATCATGACCGATGCACCGCGAGGCTGAGAAAGTGGCAGGAGCAGGAAATGCAGGGATCGTAGTTGCGAATGGTTTGCTCACAGCGATCCCGCAACGCATCATCGGGCAGGTCGAGCGCGCGCGTCGCCACCTCGCGCAGGTCCTCCTCGATGCTCAATTGGTTCTGCGAAGTCGGCGGCACGATGCGCGCTTCTCCGATGCTGCCATCCTTATCGAGCCGATAGAAGTGGTACAGGATGCCGCGCGGCGCCTCCGTGCAGGCGTGACCGACGCCCGCACGCGGTTGCAGTGGCAAAGTTGGCAGCTCGGGCGCCTCATAGGCGGCGATCAGCCGTAAGGCCTCATCGCAGGCATAGAACACCTCAACCGCCCGCACGATAATGCTGCGGAACGGGTTGCGGCACGCCGGACCGAGTCCCGCGTCTCGGGCCAAATCCTGCACATGCGAGGGCAGGCGATCGAAGTTGAGATTGTATCTCGCCATCGGTCCGACGAGATAGCTGCCCCGCCGTTTCAGCACCGATTGCAGCGCCGTCGAACGCGCCACGTGCCGCTCCTCGAACTCCGTGTCGAATTCATCGGCGGTGATGTCGAGTCCGCGACTTGACACGATACGCCCCTCATTGAAGGGGTACTCGTCCGGATGGCGGAGTGCTACGAACTCATAGTCCCGTTCGAAGTCCGGGAAGGAGAATTGAGCCACCCAGCGTACGGTATCGATTGCGAGATCCCGCGCGCGCTTGAGATCCCCTGTCAAAGCGGCGAATTCGGCTCGGCTTGGGACACGGTAAAAGCCGCCGACGCGGACATTGATCGGATGAATCTCTCGCCCGCCCAGCAGGCGCATCAGCTCGTTGCCGGCTTTCTTCAAGGCAAGGCCACGCCGTACGGCATCGCCGTGCTCACGCGCCATCTGGATCGCGTCCGGATAGCCCAGGAAGTCCGGCGCATGCAGCATGACCACATGCAGTGCATGGCTCTCGATCCACTCGCCGCAGTAGAGCAGCCGGCGCAGTGCCCGTAGCGGGCCCGTGACCTTGACGCCAAGAGCGTGTTCCATCGCGTGGACGGCGCTCATTTGATAGGCGACCGGGCAGATGCCGCAGATACGGGCGGTGATATCCGGCGCCTCGGCAAATCCGCGGCCGCGCAGCAGTGCCTCGAACAGGCGTGGCGGCTCGAAAATCTTGAGCCGTGCCGAAGTCACGTGTCCGTCGCGGATGTGCAAATCGAGCGCGCCTTCCCCTTCCACGCGAGCGATATAATCGACCCGGACCGTCTTAGTCGCCATGGGCCTCGCTTTCCTTACGGAAGGATTCGGCAGCAGCGTTGAAGGTGCGGAAGACGCGCCGGATGTCGCGTGGCCCGGCTCCCAGCTTCTGCCACTCGGCGGTCAGCGCCGCGGTGTTCGGTCGCTCCATCGGACCAAAGCAGCCATAACAGCCGCGACGGAAGGACGGACAGAGCGCACCGCAGCCGGCATGCGTGACCGGTCCAAGACAAGGCGTGCCTTGAACCATGACACAGATATTGCCGTGCAGCTTGCATTCCACACAAACGCTGTGTCCGGCGATTGCAGGCTTGCGGCCTGCCAGGAAGGCAGAGATCACCTCCAGAAGTTGCGCCTTGTTGATGGGACAGCCATGCAGCTCGAAATCCACCGGCACGTGCGCCGAGATCGGCGTCGAGGTCGCAAGCGTCTTGATATACCGCGGAGAGGCATACACGGCAGCGATGAATTCCTGCACATCCGCGAAGTTCCGCAGCGCCTGGATGCCGCCGGCGGTGGCACAGGCTCCGATCGTCACCAGATATTTCGATTGCCGGCGAACCCTCCGAATCCGGTCTGCGTCGTGCGGCGTTGTAATCGAGCCTTCGACCAGCGAAAGGTCATATGGGCCCTTTGCCATGGTTCGCGATGCTTCAGGAAAATAGGCGATCTCCACCGCATTCGCGACCGCCAGCAGCTCGTCTTCGCAATCGAGCAGCGAGAGCTGGCAGCCATCGCAGGAGGCAAATTTCCAGACCGCAAGCCGTGGCCGTCTCTTTTGGTTCAACTCAGATCTCCCGCACGACGAGGATATCGGCAATGCGGTCATAGCGCATGACCGGCCCGTCCTTGCAGACGAAGTAGGGGCCGAATTGGCAGTGACCGCACAGGCCGATGCCGCATTTCATATTGCGTTCCATGGACAGGTAGATGCAGTCGGATGACAGACCCGCTCCCAGCAATGCGGTGGCGGTGAACCGCATCATCACCTCCGGTCCACAGATCATGGCGACAGTGTTGCGCGGATCGAAATCGATCCGTTGAATCAGCTTGGGCACAACGCCGACATTGCCGTGCCAGGTGGGATCGGCGTGATCGACGGTGACCGCGATATCGACATCCAGCCGGCGGCGCCAGCGCTCGATTTCTCCATGGTAGAGAATGTCGCGAGGGCTCCGGGTGCCGTAGAGGATGGCGACCCGGCCGTAACGCTCGCGATGAGCCAGCACATGGTAAATCGCAGGCCGCAGGGGCGCGAGACCGAGTCCGCCGGCGACGATCACTATGTCGTTCCCGGCAGCAGCCTCGGCTGGCCAGGCCGTGCCGAACGGTCCGCGCAGTCCCAGCATTGCCCCGGCCTGAAGCGCGGCAATCGCGCCGCTGACCGCGCCCACATTGCGTACAGTGTGCACATAGCTGTTCGCATGTGCCGGATCGCCGCTCATGCTGATCGCGACTTCCCCAATGCCAAACACGTAGAGCATGTTGAACTGGCCGGGCTGAAAGGCTGGACGCTCACCGGTCATCGGGGCAAGCTCCAGGGTCGTCACGTCGCGCGTCTCACGCCGCACCCGGTCTACACGATAAGTGTGGGGAATAAACGGATCCATGCCTGTCGTCACGACCTCTTGTCCTGCTTCCCGTAAACATCGAGGATTTGCAGGCGCGCCTCGTCGAGGCGCTGCACGACCACCGGAAGGAAACGCTTCATCATCTCGTAGCCCAGATGATGGTCGGCCTCGCACTTGTCGCGCAGACAGCGGGCATCGATGCCGATCGCCCGTGTGAGTTCCACTGCCCGAGCGTCGAACCGCCACCGATACGGCGGCACCAGCCAGGAGGTACCGACGATGTCGCCTTCGCGCTCGGTCGCGAACACGACGGCAGGCTGGCCTGGCGGCAATATCTCCAGAGCAACCGAGCCCTGCCGAATCAGGTAGAATTCGTTGGCTGCGTCGCCCTCATGAAACAGGTACTTGCCACTGTCGAAGCGGAGATTGCGGGCGCATCCGGAAACGAGCTGGCCCAACTCTGCCTCCAGCCCGGCGAAGAAGGGGTGCGCCAGGACGATCCGTTCAAGCCCCTCCATGCTCTGCCTCCCTGGATGCGCGTGGGTTTTCCCTGATTGCGGCGGCTTCTGCCGTGATGTCGATGCCGACGGGACACCAGGTGATGCACCGTCCACAGCCGACGCACCCCGACGTGCCGAACTGATCGATCCAGCTCGCCAGCTTATGCGTCATCCACTGACGATAGCGGGATCGGTTCTCTTTCCGCACGCTCCCGCCGTGGATATACGAAAAGTCGAGCGTGAAGCACGAGTCCCACCGGCGTACGCGCTCAGCGGTATGGCCGGCGAGGTCGCTATGGTCCTCTACCGTCGTGCAGAAGCAAGTCGGGCAAACCATGGTGCAGTTGGCGCAGGTCAGGCAACGGGCGGCGACGTCGTCCCACCGTGGGTGCTCGGGATTTTCTTGCAACAGCTCCTTGATGCCGTTCGTGTCGAGGTGGCGTCCCATGTGGCGCGCAGTCCGCGCCACCACCGCATCCGCGGTTGCAATCGCCTCCGGCGATGCTGGCCCGTGCGGCAGCACTGCCAGCACCTCACCGCCCAGGACAGTGCCCACCTCTACCAGAAAGCTGTGGCGCCCGTTGTCCAGCAACTCGGTCAAGGCCAGATCGAAACCGGCTTCCGCCTTTGGACCTGTGCTCATTGACGCGCAGAAGCACGTGCCTCCGGCCTCACCGCAGTTCACGGCGATGAGGAAGTTGTCCAGCCGCCGCTGCTGATAGCCGGTATCGAGGTATGGCCCGCCGAGAAACACCCGATCCTGGATGCCGATGGCATGCAGCTCACAGGCCCGCACACCGAGGAATGCGAATTTGCGTGCTGCCGGCTCGGGGCAACCGAGAGCAAATCCGTCGCCCTCGCGTCGGGCCTGCCACAAACGCTCAATCGGCGGGTGCAGAAAACGCTTCCAGGATTGCGGGCCGACGGCATAACCGAACAGCGCCTTATCGGTGCGGCGCTCGAGGCGATACTTCCCGGCGTCCTGTCGGTCGGTCCATCCGGCCGGCAGATCATCGAGTGTCGTAATTGCGTCATAGACGATGGCGCCGTCGCGCACCGTAGGCCCGAGGACTTGGTAATTGCGCGCCGCCAGTGCCTCTATGAGGGCCTGCAGCCCCAGGTGAGAGAGTGTTGCCTTGGCGCCCACGGACAGATCGAGTTCCGCCATCCGGCCCCCCTTGTTCGTCCTCTCCCCGGCCCGCGCCCGCCATCGGGTCTCACGCCACCGCTGGGCCGTCAATTCGGCACTCCCAGCCGCGCTCAGGAGCAGACGCTTGGCGTCGTCGTCCCGAATGCCTGAGGACCGAATGGCGGCGGCCCGGCGGCATCCAGGGCCGCCGCTTCCGCACCGGTAAACAGTCGCGAGCGGGTGGCAAAGCGCACGCCATCGGCCGCTTCGAGCGAGAAACTGTCGCCTCCGCCGCTCACCACGTCAATGGTAAGCTCGATATACCTCCAGTATTCGAATTCCGCGCCACCCACATAGAATGGACACCCCTCGATCGCTCCGAGCAGCACATCTCGTACGCCAATCCGAAAGTCCTTCTGGCGGAAGCACATCGGAGCGGTTCCCTCGCAACAACCTCCCGACTGATGAAAGAGCAGAGGCCCATGCTGCTGCTTCAGCCGCCGGATCAGATCAGCAGCCTCGGCCGTGACAACGACGCGACGCGGCATGGCAACCCTTCAGAGGAACAGTGGAGAACAATCACCGATGCTGCCGACTCGGCCAGGGTTCCCTCTCTCAGAAGAAACCCATAGCCTTGGGGCTGTAGCTCACCAGCAGGTTCTTGGTCTGCTGGTAGTGATCCATCATCATCTTGTGGGTTTCACGTCCGAAGCCCGACTGCTTGTAGCCGCCGAAAGCCGCGTGCGCCGGATACACATGATAGCAGTTGGTCCAGACGCGGCCTGCCTTGATTTCCCGGCCCACGCGATAGGCGGTGGTGCCGTTTCGCGACCAGACGCCTGCGCCGAGACCGTAGAGCGTGTCATTGCCGATCTCGATCGCCTCGTCCACGGACTTGAACCGGGTGACCGACAGCACCGGACCGAAAATTTCCTCCTGGAAGATGCGCATTTTGTTGTGACCGACAAACACCGTCGGCTTCAGGTAGAAGCCGTTCTCAAGTTCACCACCGAGATGTGCCCGCTCTCCACCAATAACGCAATGCGCCCCTTCCTGTCTGCCGATATTGATGTAGTCCAGGATCTTCTCGGCCTGACCATGCGACGCCTGGGCGCCCATCATCGTATTTGGATCGAGGGGATTACCCAGCTTGATCTTGGCGACCCGTGCCACGGCTTTCTCCATGAACCGATCGAAAATCGAGTCCTGGATCAGAGCTCGCGACGGGCACGTGCAGACCTCGCCCTTGTTGAAGGCGAAAAGAGCAAAGCCCTCCAGCGCCTTGTCGAGGAACGCATCGTCGGCATCCATGACATCGGCGAAGAAGATATTCGGAGATTTGCCGCCCAGTTCCAGCGTCATCGGTATCAGATTTTCCGAGGCGTACTGCATGATCTGCCGGCCGGTCGTGGTCTCCCCGGTAAAGGCGATCTTGGCAATCCGGGGGTTCGATGCGAGTGGCGCACCGACCTCCGAGCCGTGCCCATTGACGACGTTCACGACCCCGGGCGGCAAAACATCGCCGATGAGGTCCATCAATACCGCGAGGCTCAATGGGGTATCCGAAGCCGGCTTGATGACGACGCAGTTCCCGGCCGCGAGCGCCGGCGCCATCTTCCATGCCGCCATCAGAAACGGAAAGTTCCAGGGGATGATCTGGCCGACCACGCCCATCGGTTCCTTGAAGTGATACGCAACGGTATCGTTGTCGAGCTCGGCGAGCGTGCCCTCCTCGGCCCGGATGCAGCCGGCGAAATACCGGAAATGATCCGCACCAAGCGGGATATCGGCTGCCCGAGTCTCCCGAATCGGCTTGCCGTTGTCGATGGTCTCGGTATGAGCGAGAAGCTCCAGGTGCTCCTCGATCCGATCGGCCACTTTGTTCAGGAGCCGGGCCCGCTCCGCGGCCGGCGTGCGTCCCCAGGCGTCGCGAGCCGCGTGGGCGGCATCAAGAGCGAGTTCGACGTCCTCCGCGGACGATCGGGCGACCTCTGCCAACCTCGCTCCGTCGATCGGACTCGGATCTGTGAAGTACCGTCCCTTGACCGGCGCCCCCCATTGGCCGCCGATGAAGTTGTCATAACGCGAGCGCAAACCTGCAGGGATGCGGAGGGAGATCCTGGTCTGATCATCAGGCATTGCCGTTTTCCTTGCTGGTGCGTAAATGCGCGTTTGCGCCGCGCAGCACCTCCGAACATTGATTTGAATCAACACAAGCGAGCCTATCCCGGGACTATTCAACGTGCGCGGTATCGTACTGCCTCGCGCCCACCAAGTGCGGGCCGGGCGGTTGCGCGACAAACGTCATC
>Ga0335074_10010956_pt1 | contig 12682 bp, 9 predicted proteins | sample Lox_Sample_23_FD_206715 | JGI IMG/M metagenome (GOLD analysis project Ga0335074, IMG submission 206715) | Soil microbial communities from Loxahatchee National Wildlife Refuge, Florida, United States - Lox_Sample_2.3 | ecosystem: Environmental > Terrestrial > Soil > Wetlands | place: USA: Florida...
CACTCCGGCCGGTTGCATCGGAAACACGACCCGGAAGTATCGCGCCGTCACCGCGTCAAACGCAACTGTTCGCTGCACGATGCTGCTGAACGGAATATCCGCTACTTTGCGAAAATTCGCCCCGTCGTCGCTCGCTTCAACAAATGGTGGAATCGCGCGACTCTCGTGATCGAAGACGCTGATCGCGTCGCCAAGGCTCGCCAGCGTCACCGCCTGGATCGTTTGTGGATGACCGTAATCAAATTGAACCCACTGGCCGTCACCGCGCGGCTCGATTGGCAAACCCAGAGCGATGGTGTCTACATCGCCATCAGAAAGCGCCGGCACGTTGACCTTGCCGCCGCTCGAAGTGACGGTCGGATTCAGCTCCGCCTGCGGCTCGTCACCCTGCGGAATCTTGTAGGCAATCACCGCTGTATCCGCATAAAACTCCGGCGGGGTCGTCACGGTTCCGTCCGGCGCACGGCGCCCGGCAACCGGAAAGTTCTGGAACGTCCCATCCACCTGCGGCGGATGCGCCAGCGCGCCGTTGAATGGCTTGCCGCCCTCAACGCGCGTTGCCGACCACACCATCTTCTTCATTCCCTGCGCCGCCGGCACCCATGGCCCGCCGGTTTCGCTCCATCCCGGCGAGCTCGCAATCGCGACCTCCATCCCGAAGCCGCGCGCCGTCGTCACCGCGGTATTGAACGCCTGCTTCCATTCCGGCGTCATATAAATCAGCCGTTGCGGCACCACCTGCGGCGTGTTGATCGCGCCCTCAAAAATCGTCACCCCGCCGAGCCCCACGCGATGCATCCAATCGAGATCGAGCTTGATTCCGTCAGTCGAGATATTCCCGTTCATCCAATGCCACCAAACCCGTGGCCGTGCGCCATTCGGCGGATCGATAAAGCCGCGCAGCAATTCATCCTGTTGGGCTCCGCCGCTTGCACTACTACCAACAGGCGCCTGCGCCATCGACAAACTCCCGGCCGCACACGTCAGGCAAAGAATGCCACTCGCGCTCAATCTAAAAAGTCTCATGGAATGACCTCTGCACTATTTCGTTTGTGAGGGAATCAACGCAGCCACTTACGATTTCTTCGCGGCGGCCACTGTCGCACGCATCGAGCCCACGGTGATGCCGCCATCCACGAGCAGCGTTTGCCCATTCACATAGCGGCTCGCCTCCGAGGCAAGAAACACCACTGCTCCGTCAAGGTCGTGCGGCTGTCCCGGCCGCCTCACGGGAATGCGATCGGTCAGATATTCGACCCACTCCGCGTTCTCATAAAGCACCTTGTTCTGCTCGGTCTTGAACCACCCCGGCGCAAGGCAATTTACCGTCACGCCATATTTGCCCCAGTCGTCCGCCAGGCTCATCGTCAACTGCCTCACGCCGCCGCGGCTCGCTCCATAGGGCGCCAACCCCGCATATCCGAACACGCTCGTCACTGACCCAATGTTCACAATGCGCCCGTAGCCTTTCGCAATCATTCGCCGCGCCACGGCCTGAGCCACAAAAAATGTCCCACGCAAATTCGTATCCAGAATCTGGTTCCAGTCTTGCCACGTCACATCCAGCGCCGGCTTGCGAATGTTGCAGCCCGCGTTGTTCACCAGAATGTGAATCTGCCCGAAGGCTGCCTCCGCATCCGCCGCCATCCGCTCGATGCTCTCCTGATCGCGCACGTCCAGTTCGAGCGAAACCGCGCGCCTTCCCATCGCCTTGATCTCCGCTTCAAATCCCGCCAGCGTCTCGCGCTTGCGGCTGGTCAGCACCAGGTCAGCGCCGTTCTTCGCCAGGGCCTGCGCAAAGTATTGCCCCAGCCCACGGCTCGTGCCGGTAACAATCGCTACCTGCCCGGTTAAATCGAAAAGCTTGTCGTTCATTTCGTCCCCTCGCGAGACCGCGTGACTGGGAATCCTCAACTGTCGCCGAAGCGATTGGCTAACTCGCCACACGTGTCGCTTGGGGCAACCGTGTCACGCGCTTTCGCCGTTCGGCGTCAAGATCACCTTCATCAAGTTGGGCTCGTGCGCGTGCAGCCGCTCAAACCACCGCGGACCGTCTTCCAAAGGCGCGACCGCAGTGATCAGCGGCTCAACCCTGATTTTGCCGCTGGCGATGAGTTCAATCGCCAGCGGGTATTCACCTGCAGAAGCGCACGATCCCTGCAACCGCAGCTGACGCGTCACCACTTTTTGCAGTGGCAAAATAACCTCCGGCTGAATGTTTCCGATCAGCGTCACCGTCCCGCCCTTGCGCGTGCAGTCGATCGCTCCCGCTACGGTTTCATTTCGACCCACCGCCTCATAAGCCAGATCGACGCCGCGCCCGCCCGTCAGCTTCATCAATTTCGGCATCAGTTCCGCGCCCGAACCAAGCAACACCTCGTCCGCGCCCACGTCGTTCGCCAGCTTTAACCGTGTCGCATCCACGTCTGCGATCAAAACCTTCGCACACCCCAATGCTCGCGCCGCCTGCAGCGTCAGCAATCCAATCATTCCCGCGCCAATCACCAGTGCCGTTTCGCCGCCCTTCACTTCAGAAATGCGCACAGCATGCAGAGCCACTGACGCAGCCTCGAGCATCGCCGCTTCGGCAAACGATATCCCAGCCGGCAGGTGATACAAAATTCTCTGCGGCACCACAACGTACTCAGCGAATGCTCCGTGCCGCCGGTAATCCCCGCACGAAACGCCCATCACCTGCCGGTTGTCGCACAGATTCACATCGCCGCGCTTGCAGAACTCGCATTCCCCGCAGTACACCGTCGAGTCGAACGTGACGCGATCGCCCTCGACATATCCCTTCACGCCCGCGCCGGCCGCAGCCACGGTTCCTGCCGCCTCATGCCCCATCACGATCGGCGGAATCCGTCGTCCCGACGATCCGTCGTATCCGTGCACGTCGCTGCCACAGATGCCACACGCCTGCACGCGCAACAGCACCTCGCCGGCGTTCACCGCCGGCAATGGCGTGTCAGCAATTTCAAGTTGGTTATATGCAGAAAGAAGTAAGGACTTCATCGCGGCTCGGGCTCTCGTTCTTCACTGTGACCAGTCAACGCGGCCAATGATTGCGTTAAATCGCGGAGGACCGGCACAGCGCTCGCGCCGATCACACGTCACACAAATCCACCGCCGCGCTCAGGCTCGTGAGCGGATCGCGCACCGGGATGAACTCGTGCGCCACGTATCCCTTGAAGCCGTCGCCGGCAATCGCCCGCATCACTCCGTCCCATTGTACCTCTTGCGTATCGTCTAGCTCGTGGCGACCCGGCACGCCGCCGGTATGGAAATGGCCCATCCACGTCATGTTCGCAGTGATCGTCCTAATCAAATCACCCTCCATGATCTGCATGTGGTAAATGTCGTAGAGCAGCTTCACATTCGGCGAGTTCACCTCCTGCATCACGCGCACTCCCCACGCCGTGTGATCGCACATGTAATCGGGATGATTCACCTTGCTGTTCAGCAGTTCCATGCAGATGTTCACGCCGTTGTCTTCGGCGATCTTCTTCACGCGATTCAGCCCCGCAATCGTATTCTTTGCGCCTTCGTCATCGTTCATCCCGCGCCGGGTGCCGCTGAAGGTGATCACGTTCGGCACGCCCATCTTCGCCGCCAGTGGAATGTTCGTACGAAACGCCGCTTCGATCGCCGCATGATTCTCCACGCGGTTCAGCGCGTCAGAAATTGTTCCACCACCCGCCTGCCCCATGGTGCAAATCAGCCCGTACCGCTTGGGGATCTCCCACTCTTCCACCGAGAGCAGATCGATTCCCGCCATCCTAATGTGCGCCGCGTACGCACAAAGCTGATCGAGCGGAATGTCCTTGTAACACCACCGGCATGCCGACTGATGAATCCTGTTCTTGCGCACCGGCAGAGTTTCCTCGCCGCGCAATATCGCCGACATTGACGCCAGCGCGGTCGCTGCCAATCCCGTTTTCAACGCATCGCGGCGGCTTACTTCAGGCAGTCTCATCGTTCTCCCCGCTCTTTCCCGTTGGTTTTTTGTGCACTCCCACTCTACTCCATGCCCTCGCACCGCCGGCGCGGACGAACACAGTCCCGGCACGCTACCGCCGTTTCTCATTCAACCAGATTGCCAGGAGTTGGTTTTCGGATCAGAACGTAAAAGCAAGGCCTGCGCGCATGCTGCGTTGGTCTTGCGCGAAAATCAACACAGATCCGTCGCTCAATACGTAGGGACAATAGCCCTCGGCCAGCAGATTTCTCACGTCCAGCAAGGCTTCAATGCCGCCGGACCCGTCGCGCGTCAAGTGAATCGGTTGCCGCAATTCGACGTTGAAGAATGGCGAGGTCGCGTTCGCTGCAAACGGAGCAACCTCCGTCACGGTGTTTTCCGGTTGCCAGCTATAGCTTGCGTGCCAGTGCGTTCTCGTGCCGTCTAACGTGCCTGAGAGCGAAATGGCATACATCTGCGCCCGCCGTGGGTGCGCTGCAGTCAGCAACTGATTCAAACCCGCAGACTGCGCAACGACCGGCATCACCAGCGCCGCGCCGCTCGCGTAGCTTACGCGAATCAAATTCCCGCCCGGCAATCGGCGTTCGACGCTTGCCTGCACGCCCTGCGATGAGAACGACGGCCCTGCCGCGCGCAACAAATTGGACGCCTGATCAAAAAGCACTGCACCGGTCGCCGTCGGCCCACTGCCTGCCGCAAACCGCCCGAGCGCCTCAATAATTGGGTTCTCGATACTGTCCGCGTACACTGCAACCGACATGCCTGACGAATCCGTGCGCCGCTCCCAGCCGATCTCCTGGTGCATGCCACGCTCGATCACTATGCCGCCGTTGCGCACCGCTACCGACGGCAGAAAGGCCTCGGCTTCCGACTCATCTCCGGCCGGGTTCTGCACCATCGTTGCCATCCGGTATTGCACCGTCGAGGTCCCGTCGTGCCATGCAACCTTCGCAAACGGCAACATGGCCGCGGTTGCGTTCGAGAACTGACCGCCGACACGACCCATCACCATGGTTGAACCCACTTCGGCATCTGCGGTATCGCCCATGCGCATCGATTCCGAATTGCGCACAGCGATCTCGTCCACGCCTTCGCCGCCCAGGCTCTCCACTTCCGGGTGAATTGAAATCGCCGCTACCGATTGCACTGAACCCGCAAATCCCAAGTCCTGGCGGAATCCAAGCATGGACTCCATGCCGGCATCGCTGTCCGGCGAGAAATCCACGCGCGCCAGCAATTCCCTGCTGTCGCTGGGCGTATCTTCAACGGAACTCGAGAAGCGCTCACCGCTCTCGCCAAACGTGCCCGCCTGCCCGGTTGCCATCAGCCGCGCCATCAGCTTGGGCGCCGATCCTGCGCCATCCGTCACCACCACCAACGGACCATCCTCCAGCCAACGCAACAGCGGGCGATTCGCCGCCGATCGCAGTGTCCACGCCCAATCATCTTTCTGATCGTTGCCTCCGCGGGGATCAGCCGGCAGCCACTGGATCACTTCATACAGCGTGTTCAAGGTGAGATTCACTACCGTGCCGCCGTGAACCCGCACATTCTCGCGGATCGAAGGCAGGAACGCCTGCCCCATGGCCTTCAACGCATAGCGCCCCGGCAAAAGCGATGAGATGAGATATTTTCCCTGGCTGTTGGTGTAGACGCTGGTCACAACGCTCAAATCGGACCGCAGCAACTGCACCTCGGCTCCGATCTGCGGCGTTCCCGCCGAGTCGCGAACCACGCCCGACACCGTCGCCGATGCCGCTCTCAGGAACGGAGCAGCGCCTAAAGCGATCAGCACGGCAAAAGCGGCGAGATGTCTGCTGCGCATCATTGACACAGGTCTGGGTCGATTGCCCCGCCGCGTCCCTGGCTTCATTCCTGCAAAGCGAAACCGCGCAAACCCCGAATTCTGGTGTCCGGCTGGCATTTGCGCGGGTTACTCCCTATTCCACGACAAAAGGCGCCGATTGCGCAATCTGCTGCTTCGAAATTGCGTCATTTATTTTCACCGTCACCTTGTATTTGCCCGGCGGCAAGCCCGCCAATGGAAGACTCTTCTCGACCGTCAATTCGTCGCTGTGAGCCCCTAAATCCTTTGATTCCAGCTCTTTCTGCAGAATTACGGTGTTTGTCCCCGCCTCCGTGATCTGGTAGGTAACCGTCGCCGAGTTACTCTTGGTTGCCTCGTCGATTCCAAGATTGTAAAACTGCATCCAGAAATTCAAATCCTGACTGCGCTTGATGCTCACCGGAGTGGCCGGATTGGCGCTAACCCGCGGCCGCACGAATGTGTCGCCGATCACGAATTTGTCCCCGCCAATCTGACGCGACGGAACGTTGTACATCTGGTCGGCAAGAATCAGAGAGGACGCGCCCAGCTTTTCATCCTCATATGTCGGCACATCAATTGCTCTACCATAGATCCCGATGTGATCCGGGTTGTTCACATCCTTGATGGCAATATCGAGCCGGTACAAGCCCGGCTGCAGCGGAAGTTCCTTCCAGTAAACCTGCCGCACATCCAGCGCCTTCTCCAGCAGTTCCGACGGCTCATCCACTTCTACCGTGTCCTCGAAGGTTTGCACGGTCTTATGCATGATGGTCGTCACTTTGCCCAGGATGTTCACCACGCCTTTTGACACGCCATCTTTAGTCACGAAAGTGATGTCGCGATTGCGAATCTGAAGCGTAATCGGCACCAGGTCCATGCTGTCGGTCACTTTCACAAAATCCGTACGCACGTCGAATGGAAATGGAGGCCCGTTCAGCAGCTTGTGTGTCGAATTGAATTCGTCCAGGTCCGACTCAAGATCGGTGAACTTCACCGGAGGCGGTGCAAACAGCTTCGCAGCCATCTCAATGCGATCGAATTCCTTGCCTTGGTTGGCGTCGCCCATGGGGCCGTTGCCGAGGCTTTCAATCCCATTTCCTTTGAACCGGTCAGTCTTGTCCTGATGGTTCATTTCTTCGTATTCTGTCAGGCCGGCGCCGGGGACGTGCAGTAACGCGTCTTTTTCGCTGCGGTCGATTGTGAAGTGGTAATCGCCGCACTGGCACGTGTCAACGAACTCAAGGTCGACGTTCTCGCCAATCCCTTCGAGATACCGGTAGTGCCACACTTCGAACGGGAATGTCGCAGTTTCACCGCCGCCTTCTTCCATCGGCCGCTCATACATGCCGCCCGACGGATGGGAATCAATCGAGTCTGGCGGACCCCACATGATGTAAATGCGCCCGCGGTCAGTTTTCCACCCCGGCTTTCCGGCGGCAAAATGATCATTTGCATATTGGATTCGCCGGTAATGCTCTTCGCGGAACTCGTTCTCAGGAGAGTCAGGATTTGGATTGCGCCGCTGCCAGAAGTTCTCGATAAAGGCCTCGCGCTCTTCGTCGTTGCTCAAACTCAAAAACGCTTTGCGCTCTTCATCGGTGATGATGTACGGCACTTCCTGGTCCAGCCAGGTTTTGTAGGGGCCCTTCAACTCCTGCCGCAGAGCTTTCTGCGCTTTGTACCGCTCCGTATCGGTCATCTGGCGCTTCAGCGGATCGGGTTCCTGGTCCTGCCCTTGGGCTGGTGCCGCCTGCTGCTGACTGGCTTGCGCTGCGGAACTTTGCTGGGCCAAGATCCGGGTTGCGGGAAATGCAATCACGCCGCAACTCACAGCGGTGATAAGAAATCGGCGGCTATTTAGAATCATTGCCTTTTATACTCCTGCGATCCCTTATTTTACGGCTCCGTGAGACGCCGGGCAAGGTTCCTAAAGCGGAGCTCCGGCGGTTTGACGCACCAATTGTGCCAAGGTAACCCCCAAATGGCGCCCAAATGCCTGAGGCCGCCCCAGACGGCACTCGGCCTGCTGAAAAGCGCTCCGACTCGAACCTGGCGTTTCTTGCCAATACCTTCACATCTCCCCGCTTAGACGAGGTCAGATCGAAGCGCCCCGGAAGTAAACAGATTTAACAAAGCTGGGAACCGTTTGCACGCCATTCGCGTAAACTGGAGGGGGGAAAGCCTCGCAAAATGAAGCGCCCATGAAGAAGATTCTTTTCACCTCCCTCGCTATCTTGCTGGCCGCCGGACTGGTTACCTTTATGGTCATCAAACAGCAGTCCGGCTACACCAAAGTGCTTACTGCGACTGTTGTGCGGCAGGATCTGACCACCGTCGTCAGCGGTACCGGCCAAATCAAGCCCAAAACATACGTCAACGTTGGCGCCACCGCCATGGGCCGCGTTACCCACCTGTATGTAAAGGAAGGGGATCACGTCACCAGGGGCGAAACCGTGGCTACCATCGAGAACGTCCAACAGGAGGCCAGTGTCATCGGCCAACAAGCCGCCATCGCCGCCGCCAAGACCGATATCGCTTCTTACATTGCCGCCGAAAAGACCGCTGAAGCCAACCTGGAGCATGCGCAGGCCGATCTGGAGCAAAAGAAACTGGACTGGGCGCGCGCCCAGGCGCTGTACAAAGACGGCATCATGGCCAAGCAGGACTTCGATGCCAAGAAAGCGGCTTACGACCTGGATGTGGCCTCAGTGGCTCAGGCCGTGGCAGGTGTCAACCAGGCCAAAGCGAACACCGACTCCGCCCGCGGCCATCTTGAAACCCAGGTCGCCACCCTGCGCGCCAATCAGGATCTGCTCGACCGTACTATCGCCGTGGCTCCGTTCGATGGCATCGTGACGAATGAACCGGTCCGCGAGGGTGAAACCGTGGTTGAGGGCATTCAAAACACCGAAGGCTCGACGCTGATGACCCTCGCCGACATGAGCATCATCACTGCCGAAGTGAAGGTCGACGAAACCGACATTGTCAACGTCCAGCTCGGCCAGCGCGCCGAGGTCACTGTCGATGCGCTGCCTGGCAGAACCTTCATCGGACGCGTCACGCTGGTCGGGGATCAGGCCTTGCTGCGCTCCACCGGGGTGGCCACCTCCCAATCCACTACCGGCACTGAAGAGGCAAAGGACTTCAAAGTTGTCGTCACGCTCGACCATCCATCAAGCGAGTTGCGCCCGGGGCTCTCCTGCACCGCCAAGATCACCACGGCCCACAAGCCCAATGTGCTCGCTCTGCCGATTCAGGCCCTCACCCTGCACGATCCGGCGCTTGACGTTGCCAAAAGCAGCGGTGTGCAGGCAGCTTCGGTTCCTCCTGCGGGAATTCCCAAGTCCAATCCCGTGCAGGGTGTTTTTGTGGTTAGAAAAGATGCGCACGGCAGGCTTCGCGCCCGCTTTGTTCCCGTCACGACCGGCATTACGGGCTCGACCGATATTGAAGTTGTTTCAGGCCTGAGCGCGGGCGACGAAGTCGTGACCGGCCCCTATAAAACTCTGCGCGACCTCAAAGGTGGCTCGCTGCTCAAGCGCGACACCGCCAAGCCGCTGACAACCTCTGCCAGTGGCAGCTGACGAGAAAGCTCGTAGAAAGGTGAGCCTGAAAGAGGCTCCTGAGAAGGGTGAGTCGGGGATGGCCTTGAACAGCATCGGTATCGACGAACTTCCGCGGTCTGCGGTCCTGAGTTCGAACGACATCATCGTCGTTGAGGATCTATGGCGCACCTACGACATGGGTTCGGAGCAACAGGTGCAGGCGCTGCGCGGCGTCTCCCTGCGCATCCGCCACAACGAATATGTCGCCATCATGGGCCCTTCCGGCTCCGGTAAGTCCACGCTGATGAATCTCATCGGCTGCCTCGATACCCCGTCGAAGGGCCGCTACTGGCTCAACGGGCAGCTCGTCAGCGATCTTGACGACGACCAATTGGCGCGCATCCGCAACAAGGAAATCGGCTTCGTCTTCCAGACCTTCAATCTTTTGGCCCGCGCCACGTCGCTGCACAATGTCGAACTGCCGCTCATTTACAGCGGCACCCCCGCCGCCGAGCGCCTTGCGCGCGCGCGCCAGAGCCTCACGGACGTTGGCCTCGAATCGCGCATGATGCACAAACCCAATGAGCTTTCGGGCGGCCAGCGCCAGCGTGTGGCCGTTGCTCGCGCCCTGGTCAACAATCCTTCTATCATTCTGGCCGATGAGCCTACGGGAAACCTCGACTCCAAAACCGGCCTTGAGATCATGGGCCTCTTTGATCAATTACACGCACGCGGAAACACGATCGTTCTCGTCACGCACGAGCCTGACATCGCCCAATATGCCCATCGCGTCGTCCACATTCGCGATGGCCAGATCTTCTCTGACGAACCTTCGGCGCGCGCGGTTAAGTCGTTTTAGAAAATCGATTCGCCGTCTCGCGCTCTCGAGTGTGCGTTTGACTTTTCCCCGCCGCTTGCTTGGTCTTCCGGCCACCCCTGCCAGGTCTGACTCCTTGTTAATGAACTCGGCAGAAGTCACCACCAGGCAGCACCAAGCACCACAAACTCGACTTCTTCGCGAAGGAATTCATCTCTACTGCATCAAATTTTTCTTCAACAAGCCAACCGCTCGATCACGAACAAGTTTTTCCACTCACAAGCAACCGTTCTTCGCAAAAGATTCATCGAATCGCCTTGACATCCTGTTCGTTTAGGGGCAACATTTCCACAAGTACACGGGACGAACGTGGTCAGGATGACCGCAAAAAGCACGCTGAATGCTCATCCTGGTCCTCCATCCATCCCCTTTTTACTGACTGGCGAAGCAACGCGCCAGCGCGTGCGAGTGATTTTGGAATTTCGTGGCGCGTGATCGCTCCTTGCAACTGCGCTTCCCGGTCCTGGTCGCAACCGAAGTGGCTGGAAGCCTTGTCGGCTTCCTCGTACTCGAAATTGTTGTAGGCACACGATACCGGCCTTCTCCTTTCGGCAAGAACTTCTTCGGTTGACGCGGCGGAACTTGTATCCCAATCGGGATCCGTAATTGGGGTCCCTGCGAGTGCTTCAGTTCGTGGTGCTTTGTCTCCGCGGCTGCGGGTGCTCAATTCTCTTAGGGGATCGCCGCAGCCTTTCCACGATGGGTGTGCGGCGAGACGCGACCTGGCAAGCTATCGGAATGGAACCCAAGCTGCATTGGCCGCATCCAACGGTTATTCCAACACTCGTGGGATTAAGCGGAGGAGTCTCATGCTGGTCACATCTCAATGCAGCGGAAACCGCGTTACAGGTCTCTACGTCGGCGCGGATAACGTGCGCCGCTATTTCCCCAAGCGTGTCTCGGCCATCGAACTGCAGCTCGATCATCTACGCATCGAGTGCGGCCTCACGTCGCATTTCTGGGATGGCCAGCCTGAAATCCATGATCCCCGGCTTTGCCTCTGGCTTGAATCCAAGCATTCTCAAAGAAAAGAAAGCCGGTCGCCCATGTCTCTGGCAATGACTCCGCTGGGCGGGGACTCTTTCACTCTCGGTCCCCTGATTCATCACCGGGACGCCAAGACGCGGCCCGGGGCCGCTGCACACAACGGTCCTCAACCGCGAACACCGCGCCTTGAATCTGCACTTGCGTTTTGAGAAAGCTGTGACGTCGTGAGTTTCTGACGCGCCAAGTTCGATCGACGCGTCGAGAGATGGTCCCCCCGAACTTGAGCCGCTTGGAAAAGCGGCAACGGAGCCCGCGATGAAGACTACTGAACTGAGAAACGAAGTCCAACGGCGAGCTATCGAAGCGCTCAAATCTGCGATCTCGTCGGTTTCCTCGATTAAATTGATTGACGTTCGCGGTCGTTCCGGTGGCAAAATGGGCAGGCTTGGCTTCCAGGCTCACGTCGACGTCTTCGGCCGGATGCACACCCTGGTTTGCGAAGTGAAGGAAAGCATCCAGCCGTTGAGCCTGAGCGCCGTGCTGGCAAAGTTTCGCGACTACAGCGAAAGCGCAACCCCTGTGCTGATTGCACCGTATCTCTCGCCCGAGGCACAAGCCATGTGCAAGGAGTGCAACGCAGCTTTCCTCGATCTCGAGGGTAATGCGCGCATCATCGTGGGTGAAGTGTTCATCGTGAGACGCAGCCTTCCCCGCCAGGTCGCCGATCCCGCGGCCGTGAACGCACACCCGCGGGAAGCGGCCCCGCTTCTATTGCCTCGCTCCACAATTTACATCGCATCCAACATTCCCGGCGTCACGCCGCGGACCCGGCAGCGCTCCGCAACGGGAATTGCGGTTGCATGATCGCCGATGGCAGTTCCTGAGGGAGCGGATCCCTTGAAGGCCGCTGCAATCTCGACGGCTCCCTGCTATGCCCCGCGAACGAAGGTCTGTTCGTGGGGTTCCCGGCTTCGGGACACAGCAACCGAGAATCGCTATAGCCTGCTTGCTATCGCGCCGCCAACGGTGACCAATCATCACCCCTTTTCAGGCGAATCCAGCCGCCGGCAGAGGATGTTCCCCGCCTGCACGCGCTTGACAAAGCCTCTTATCGGCGCTCACTATGCTTCGCACCGGGGCCGGTGTACAGGAGAGCTTGCTTTGCTTTCCGCCACCGGTCAGCGGCTTCCCCCGAATCGGGCCCCGGCAATCAGAGCAACCGGTCAAGCGCACACGGAAGTGAGCCATGGTGGTGCGAACACAGTCTGATGGGCGAACCGTCACAGGGCTTTACATCGGTCCGCGCAACGCGCGGCGCAACTTTCCCCGTCACATCCAATCGATTGAGCTGCAAATCGGGCATCTGCACATTCAATGCAAGCTGGCGCCTGAATTCTGGAAAGCACAACCGGAGATTCGCGACCCTCGCCTTTGCGAATGGCTCGAAGCAAGAATTTTCCATCACC
>Ga0335074_10010961_pt1 | contig 12678 bp, 9 predicted proteins | sample Lox_Sample_23_FD_206715 | JGI IMG/M metagenome (GOLD analysis project Ga0335074, IMG submission 206715) | Soil microbial communities from Loxahatchee National Wildlife Refuge, Florida, United States - Lox_Sample_2.3 | ecosystem: Environmental > Terrestrial > Soil > Wetlands | place: USA: Florida...
GCTCACCGGCTTCGACTCCCCGCCGCTGCACACCATGTACGCCGACAAGCCGATGCGCGGTGCGGCGCTCATGCAGGCCCTCGCAAGAGTGAACCGGACCTTCCGCAACAAGCAGGACGGCCTGCTCGTCGGATACGCCCCGCTGACCGAGAACCTCTTCGCGGCCCTAGCCGAGTACACCGCCCGCGATCAGAACACCAAGCCCATGGGCAAGGACATCGAGGACGCGGTGGCCAAGGTCAAGGACATGCTGGCCGTCGTCAGTGATGAGATCCTCGCCGGCTACGACTGGCGAGCTCGCCGTGCGGTCAGGGGGCCGCGAGCGTACTGGAACGCCGTGACCGGCGCGGTGGACTACCTTCGCGACCCGACCACACCAGGCAACCAGTTCGAGGAGGGCGAGCCCAGCCTCGTCGAGCGGTTCCGCCGCGCGGCGGCCCAGCTCGCCCGGATGTACGCCATCGCCCGGACGCACCGTGATCTCGCCGAGTTCCGCGACGACATCGCGTTCTTCGAAGAAGTCCGGATGCTGAACGCCCGGTTCGACGCCGAGGAGCGCAAGGCCCGCGGCGAGACTGTCCCGCCAGACGTCGAGCTGTACCTGAAATCCCTCACCGCAAGCGCGATCGAGGCCGGCGGTGTCACCGACATCTACGCGGCCGCCGGCATCGGCCGACCCGACCTGTCGCACCTAGACGACGCGTTCATCGCCCGGATGCGGGAGCAGCGCAATCCCCACCTGGCCATCGAGGCGCTCCGCCGCCTGGTCGAGCAGGAGATGCGCACCGTCACTAAGCACAACATCGTTAAGCAGAAATCCTTCGCCGAGCGCCTCGAAGAACTGATGCGCAAGTACACCAACCAGAACCTCACGGCCGCCCAGATCATCGCCGAACTGGTCGCCCTGGCCAAGGAGGTCTCCGCCGACGCCAGCCGCGGGGCCACCTTCGCCCCGCCGCTCAACACCGACGAGCTTGCCTTCTACGATGCGGTCACGCAGAACGAATCCGCCGTCACCGGGATGGGTACCACGGTCCTGGCCGACATCGCCCGCGATCTGGTCCGCACCCTGCGCCGCGACGTCACCACCGACTGGGTAGCCCGCGATGACGTCCGTGCCAAGATCCGTTCCACCATCAAGCGCCTGCTAGCCAAGCACGGCTACCCCCCAGACGCCGAGGCCGACGCGATCAAGCGCGTCCTCGACCAGATGGAAACCTTCGCCGACGACTGGTCCCCAGAGGCCTAGGCAAAACGGTAAGAGGGACCTACGCCGTCCACCCTGATCCCCAGGATGCCTTTCCTCCTGGCAACATGGACGGCACCGGTTCCGCTCAGCTGCGCAGCGTGCGCAGCCTGTGCTGTGACTCGCTCACCCAAGACCGAGCCAGGACGCGAACAGGCTCAATTCCTCGCGGCCCCGCCGTGCTGCCGCGATGGCCAGGACCGTCTCACGAACCATCGGATGATGCCGGGTCTGCTGCGGCGCGATCCGGCGTGCCTGCTCCAGACAGCGCAGCCCTCCGGCATGCTCTCCGGCCATCACGTAACCACGAGCCAGGTCGATGTAGTGGTGTCCCCGGTGGCACTGATGGCCCGAGGCGTACTCGTCGCGATCGCCGCACGGCCTCCTCGCCGTCCTCCAGCTCAACGGCGACTGCCACCTCATGCTGAGCGACATTCGACGGGCCGAACGCCAGCCCGTAGTCGTTCCGGTCTGCGCCCATATGATCCGCGACGGCCCGGGCCTGGTCAATGTGTGCCCACGCTTCTTGCGCGTGGCCTGGCCCGAGCGTTCTGGCGGCACGCGCGGCCAAGATCGCTGATCGCAGATGAGCCGACCCGTACACCGACAAGGTCGGGCCGTTCATCACCGGCAAGTCATCGCCGAGGTCCGCACGGACCTGGTCCATCAACGTCAGCGCCTGAGCGTAGGCTCCGACCGCCATCAGGGACGCGGTACGCTGCCAGCGCACCCGCTGCACGCGGAGCGGGTCTCCGGACAGCTCCGACGCCCATCTGATCCGCTCGACGACCTGACTGCGCAGGTCAAGGTAACCGAGCAGGTTCGCGATGGCCGACGCCCCCGAGTACGCCTCAGCCAGCAGCCCGAACAACGCAGGCTGACCTTCCTCCGGGGCCGCATGCACGGCAGCGCCGAGCTCGTCAAGCAGCCCCGGAAGCTCCACGCCGATCTGTACGTACTTTGCGGCCTGCCCCAGCGCGGAGATCCGCCGCACGTCCGTAGCCAGCTCAGCGAACGACCTCGGGATCACGTCCTCGCCGGGCAGGTCAAACGTGTCGACACTGCGCCGGATCGGGGCGATCGCCGCATGCAGGCGCCCGGCTTGCCCCCGCGAGTCGTCATACGGCTGGCCCGTGACGCGCGGCACGTCGACCCGCAGCGCGCGGGCCACCGCCCCGATCAATGCCGGGCTGGCCGGCGCGGCGCCAGACTCAACCTTGGTCAGAAGGCTGTACGACACGTGCGCATGCTGAGCGAGTTCACGCGCAGTCCACCCGCGCGTCTTGCGGATCACCGCAATCCGGGCACCAATCCGGTCCTCGTCAGCCATCGACCCCGCACCAGTTGACTTTCAAGCGATTTGAAATTTCACAGCCAGTACCCGGTTCCATGCTGCTCTGTAGCGACCGCGACGTGCAACCGGAAGAGACCATGAGCGAGGAACACCACCACACTACAGCCGCCACTGCCGAAGCCATCGAGGCCGATTTCGGCGGCCGCTGGGGGGTCTGGCTCAGTGACACCGGCCGCTGGTGGGCCGCGCGCACCGGCCCGCTCACATCCACTCAGCTCAACGCCGGATCCGTCCCGTTCATCGAGGCCGACAACCCGGACGAGCTCACCGAACGCATACGCGACCAAGACCGCCTCACACCAGCAGATCGGGACACCACCCCGTGATCACTTCGCCAGATGCCGTAAGGACTCAACACCATGCCTGCCGAGCCAGTCCCTGTTGACCAGCCGAAGCACCCTCTTCCGTCCTTGACCACGTACGAATTGCGCGACTACCGGCGGCGGCTGGAGAGCGCTATCGCGTTCTTCGACAAGAAGGACCCCGTGCCGCCGGCTCGTGACCAGCTCCAAGGTGCACTTAATGGGGTACTGGCCGAGCAGGAACAGCGGGCCAAGATCGCGGGCAGCCGATGATCCACCAGTGCCCGTGTGGCTTTGCCACCGATGACCAACTGTGGTTCACCTCCCATCAGGCCCAGCACGTCCTCAAGCGTGACCACGATGTCAGCGCGATGACCGTCGACGAGCTTGAGCGGGCCAGGCGCGACCTGCAGGCAAGCCTCGCGTTGGCCAGGCCGGGCTCGATGACCAGCGTGCCGGTCATGGCCCGAGTCCGCGCCATCGATAAGGAACTTGCCCAGCGAACGAAGGAAAGCATCCATGGCCCGAGCTGGCCACGATCATGAAAAAGGGATGGGTCAGGGGGAACGCAGGGTGCGCAGGCGGATGGTGACGGGCATGGCGCGCAGCTCGGCCAGGACGGCCTCGCTGTACTCCGAGCCGATGTCGGTCAGCACGTAGCCGAGCTCGTCTTTGGTCCGCAGCATCTGGCCCTCGACGTTGACGCCGTGCTGGGCCAGCACCCCGTTGATCGAGGCCAGCACGCCGGGCACGTTCCGGTGCAGGTGCACCAGCCGGTGTGAGCCGCCCGGCACGGGCAGGATGACGCCGGGCAGATTGACGCTGAGCGAAGTGGCGCCGGAGGCCAGGTAGTCGGCCAGCTTCCCGGCGACGAACTCCCCGATGTCCTGCTGTGCCTCTTCGGTCGAGCCGCCGATGTGCGGGGTGAGGATGACGTTCGGCAGCCCGCGCAGCTCGGAGACGAACTCATCGCCCCGGCTCTTGGGCTCGTCGGGGAAGACGTCGACGGCCGCGCCGGCGATGTGCCCGGAGGTGATGTGGCGGCGCAGCGCGGCGTGGTCGACGACGAACCCGCGGGACAGGTTGAGGAACAGGGACCGCGGTCGCATCGCGGCGAACTCGGCCTCGCCGAAGAACCCCCGGTTACCGTCGCGCCCGTCCACGTGCAGGGTGACGGCCTCCACCGACTCCAGCAGCTCAGCCAGGGTCGAGCAGCGCTTCGCGTTGCCGATGGCCAGCTTGTCGGCGACGTCGTAGAAGTACACCGACATGCCCAGGTTCTCGGCCAGCACCGACAGCTGGGTGCCGATGTTGCCATAGCCGACGATGCCGAGCCGCCGGCCGCGCACCTCATGGCTGCCGGCCGCCGATTTGTCCCAGAGCCCCGCGTGCATCTGGGCGTTCTTCTCCGGCAGCCGCCGGGCCATGGCGATGATCTCGGCCAGCGCGAGCTCGACCACGCTGCGCGTGTTGGAGAACGGCGCGTTGAACACCGCGACCCCGCGGCTGCTGGCCGCGGCCAGGTCGATCTGGTTGACCCCGATGCAAAACGCGCCGATCGCGACCAGATCGGCCGCGGCGTCCAGGACGCGCGCGCTGACCTGGGTGCCCGACCTGATGCCGAGCAGCTGCACGCCGCGCAGCGCGTCGATGAGCTCGTCCTCGCCGAGCGCGCCCGGCCGCGTGGAGACCTCGTAGCCTTCCTTGGCCAGCCGCGCCGACGCGTCGGGGTGGATGTTCTCGACCAGCAGTGCTCTAATCGTCGTCAAAACCCGCGCACTCCCCCAAGTCCCGTAGTGGTTCTCTTTCTTTATACCGAACGGGCCGTGGTGGCTGTCCCGGGCGAGGAATCGTGCTCCGCGTGGTGGGCGTCCGGCTCCGGGTCCTCGTCCAGGTCACGGAGCTTGCCGCGGATGACGTCGGCGAGTGGATGCGGCAGCGTGTCGAGGATCACGGCCGCCTGGAGGTAGCGGGCCCGGGCCCCGTCCACGTCGCCGCGGCGGAGCAGGGCGTCGCCCAGCCCGGACAGCGAGTTGCCCTCGCCGAACGGCGCTCCCATCTCGCGGTAGATCTCGATGGCCTGCTCGTAATGGGCCTGGGCCCGGTCGAGATCGCCCTGCTGCAGGTGGATGAAGGCCAGGCTGTCCAGGGTGTCGGCGGCGCCGCCGCGGTGACCCGATTCCCGGTGCAGGCTCAGCGCCCGCTGGCAGTGGGTCAGCGCGTCGTCGTACTGACCCAGGTGGGCATAGAGCCAGCCGACACCGTTCTCCAGCGTGGCCTGGGTCCACCAGTGCCCGGCGGCCTTGAGCATCCGCAGTGCGTCCAGCGCGACGGCCAGCGCCTCGGGGTAGCGCTCCTGCTTCTCCAGCATGCCGGCCAGGCCGTTGAGCACCACCGCCTCGTTGGCCCGGTCCCCCAGCTCCCGGAACAGGTCCAGCGCCTGCCGGAAGTTCGGCTCGGCGGACTCGTAGTCGCTCATCTGCAGCTGGGCGTGGCCCAGCAGGTGGTGCGCGTGCGCGAGGGCGAGCGTGTCGTCCAGCCGCTCCGCGGCGGCCAGCGCGGTCTGCTGGATGGCTGAGTAGCTGCGCAGCCAGCCCCGCCGGTGGAAGAACGGGCCGAGGGCCCAGGGGATCTGCCAGGCGTAGGTGTCGAAGCGGCTGACCTCGGCGTACCGGATCATCGAGAGCAACACCGCGACCTCGGCGTCGAACCAGGCCCGGGCCTGGTCCTTGTCGGCCATTTCGCCGGGCAGCACGCCGGGCTGCGGCGCGGGCAGCCGCAGTGGCGAGCGGAACGGGCTGAACCGCTGCGAGGCCGCCATCGCCGTGTGCAGGTAGTGGTCGAGCATCCGGCGGCAGGCGGCGCTCCGCTCGTCCGGGTCGTCGTACCGCTCGGCCTGGTCGGCCGCGTAGGCGCGCAGCAGGGCGTGGAAGACGAACCGGCCGGGCAGGTGCTCGGCGGCCATGTGGGTCCGGGTGAGCTCGCGCAGCGCGGCGCCCGCCTCGGCTCGCGGGACCCCGGCCAGGCTGGCGGCCGCCGGCAGCGAGATGTCCGGGCCCGGGTGCAGGCCGAGCAGCCGGAACATCTGGGCGGCAGCCGGGCTGAGCTGGTCGTAGGACCAGGACAGCACCGCCCGCACGTCGGTGGCCGCGTCGTCTTCCTCCAGGGCGTCCAGCCGTCCGCGCGCGTCGCGCAGTTCGGCGGCCAGCTCGGCCAGCGGGCGCTTGGGCCGGCTGACCGCCCGTCCGACCGCGATGGACAGGGCCAGCGGGAGGCGTGCGCAGGCCGCGACGATCTCGTCGGTCGCCTCGGGCTCGGCCGCGATGCGCTCCTGGCCGAGCCTGCGGGCCAGCATCTCGCGGGCTTCGGCGTCGCCGAGCACGTCCAGGGTGATGAGCGCGGCCCCTTCCGCGGCAGCCAGCCCGGCCATCTGGTTGCGGCTGGTCACCAGGACCAGGCAGCCCGGCGAGCCGGGTACCAGCGGCCGCACCTGCGCCGCGCTGATCGCGTCGTCGAGCACGATCAGCATCCGCTTGCCGTCCAGCAGGCTGCGGTACAGCGCGGCGCGCTCCTCGGTGGAGGCCGCCATCCGGTGCGGCGGGACGCCGAGGGTGTCGAGGAAGAACTGCAGCGCCGCCGACGGCTCCACGGGCGGGGTGCCTGGATCCCGGCCACGCAGGTGGATGTAGAGCTGGCCGTCGGGGAAGCGCTTGGCCACCTGGCGCCCGAAGCGGATGGCCAGGGCGGTTTTGCCCACTCCGGCCGTGCCCGAGATGACCGCCACGGGCACCGACTCGTCGGTCTCGCCGTCGGTCCCGGTGGCCGGCGCGGCCGGCAGCAGGGCATGCAGGGTGCGGAGTTCGTCGTGGCGGCCGGAGAAGCCCGGGGCGTCTTGCGGCAGCTGGGCCGGGACGGGAACGCCGGACGTCCCGGCACCCCATGAGGGCGCTCTACCTACTCCCGGGCCTGCTCCCGGGCTGGCGGTACCGCTGGGCAGCTTGGACCCGTCGGATCCGCGTGGCCTGGTCCCGGCCGCGGCTTGGCGCGGGGACCGGCCCGGTCCCTGGTCCTGGGCGGCCGGGGCGGCCTGGGCGCTGGCCGCGGCGGGGCCGGACAGGTTCAGCGCGGGATCGCAATTCAGTACCTGCTGGTGGATGCGGGACAGGTCGGTGCCGGGGTCGATGCCGAGTTCCTCGGCCAGCACGCGCCTTCCGTCCTGGAATACCCGCAGCGCCTCGGCGTGCCGGCCGCTGCGGTACAGCGCGATCATCAGCAGCCCGCGCATGCGCTCCCGCAGCGGATGGTCCGTCACCAGCGCGGTCAGGTCGGGCACGACCTCTTCGTGCCGCCCCAGCGCGAGCAGGACGTCGGCCCGCTCCTCGGCGGCACCCGAGCGCAGCTCGGCCAGCCGGACCCGCTCGGTCTCCGCGAACGGTCCCGGGACCCCGGCGAACGCGGCGCCCCGCCAGAGCCCGAGCGCGCTCTCCAGCGCGTCGACCGCGCCGACCGGATCCCCGTTCTTGCGCAGCTGCCGGGCCCGGGCCAGGTGCTGCTCGAAGGCGACGGCGTCGGGCTGGCCCGGGACCAGGTGCAGGACGTAGCCCGCCCCGGAGGAAACCAGCACGCGGCCCGGCCCGCGCAGCGACCTGCCCGGTTCGATGAGCTTGCGCAGCCCGGCCACGTAGGTATAGATGCCGCCCTCGGCGCTGGCCGGCGGGTCCTGTCCCCAGACCGCGTCGACGAGCTCGCCCCGGGAGATAACCCGGTTGGCGCGCATGGCGAGGATGCCGAGCACGGCTTGCTGCCTGGGCTGGCCCACGCGCAATTCCTCGTGGCCATTCCAGGCTGTTACCGGCCCGAGCACGCCTACGCGCAGTACCACGGTTTTACTGACCTTCCGTTTGTCAGCTCAGTCCCGCTGACCCCACCCAAAACCCTGAACGCCCCCACCCCGGTTGAAGCGTCTTGATTGAAGATTACAGCGATTTGGGCTGGTCCTCCAGAAAAAATCTAGATCACCTAGAGACTTCCATTAAATAGTTGGTCCGCGCCACGTATGCACGGCGGCCAGCATTCCTGGGTTCGCTCCTGCCGGTCAGCGTACGGGCTGCGCAGCTACGCCGGGGGAGGTCATGGGATGACGGCGCACGGCCGTGGTGTCGCTGACCCCGGCCCCGCTGGTTCCGGGCCCTGGCGGCCTCCGGGCGCCGCGTGACCCGGAGTCGCCGTCCCGCACGGCACCCCTCGGAAGGTACAGCATCGTTTAACACAGAACATGCCAGCTCAGATGCTGGCATCCGAGCGCGAGACCCCCTGGCTACCCCCCTCACTACCTAGCTGGGGGGTCTCGTCTTGCCCAGACAGCAAGACAGGACGGTATACAGAAGGCCGCACACCGCGCCCGGCCTGTTGCTGGCCATTTCCTGATCGCTTCCTGATGGTTCGCTCTGAGTCCTGGTGGCGGGGCGCGCTAGCGTGGCGGAACGCCTACGATAGAGCGCGGTACCCGGGATGACGGCTACTCTTGCGCGCTGGCGCAGGCACGAAAACATCGGACGCGGACTGATCACCGCGTGCTGACTAGGGGTTGGACGAAGCGAGCATGGGCAAGGCAAGCAGAACCAAGGTTGAATCCACCCGCCGGGAGAAGATCGCCGCGCAGCGGGCACAGGAGCGCCGCAACGAGAAGCGGCGGCGGATTCTCATGGCGTCGGGCGCTGTGGTCGTCGTGCTGGCGGTTGTGCTGGCCTTCGTCATCGTCAAGCTCAACCACAAGTCGACGCCGCCGGCGACGGCGTCCCAGGGCCTGTCCAACGGCCCCACCGGCTCCGCGCTGGCCTCCGTGGTGGGCAAGGTCACCTCGGTGCCCGCGAGCGCCCTGGCCGCGGTCGGGTCCGGCAGCGGTTCGGTCGCGGCCCTCCCCAAGACGATCACCGGGTCGACCCTGACGGAGAACGGCAAGCCCGAAATGCTCTACATGGGCGCCGAGTACTGCCCCTACTGCGCGGCCGAGCGCTGGGCCATGATCGTGGCCCTGAGCCGGTTCGGCACGTTCAAGGGCCTGACCACCGTGCACTCCGCGGTGGAGAACGGGGCTGGCGATGCCGAGCCGGATCCGGACACGCCGACCTTCACCTTCCTGCACGCCAGCTACTCCAGCCCCTACCTGAGCTTCACGCCGGTCGAGCTGGAAACCAACATCCCGGACTCCTCCAACGGGGAGTACACCGCCCTGCAGACGCCCACCGCGGCCGAGCAGGCCATCTCCACCAAGTACGTCGGCGCGGACGGGCCGATCCCGTTCATCGACTTCGGCAACCACGTCCTGATCTCCGGGGTCAGCTACGACCCGGGCGTCCTCGACGGGCTCAGCTGGAGCACGATCGCGACCGACCTGAGCAACCCCAGCAGCTCGGTGGCCAAGTCCGTTCTCGGAACGGCGAACTACATCACGGCCGCGATCTGCAAGGGAATGACCGGAAACCAGCCCGCCAGCGCGTGCACCCCGACCGTTCGGTCCCTGGAGAGCCAGATCTGAGGCTGGCTTAGGACCCGCACGGTACAATCGCGCCACCAGCCGTGACACCACCGGAGGCGAAGCCCGGATGACAGCGTCAAAGTCGAGCCGCGCCCGGGCCGCCCGGGCCCAGCGGACTCAGGCCGCCCAGGCCGGCGCGGCCAGGAACGGCGGCCCGGCGGGCCGCGCCAACGGGAACGGCGCCGCCAAGGCCGGTGCCCCGGTCAAGGCCGGTACCTTGGTCAAGGCGGGCAGCCCGTCGCGAACCGCGGCGACGCGCGGCGACGTGCCGGATCGGCGCGGCTCGCGCGAGCCGGCGCTGACGCAGGAGGCCACCGCCGATGCCCCGCGCACCGCGACGGCCCCGCTGTGGCTGCAGTGGGTCAGCTTCGTGCTGGCCCTGGCCGGCCTGGGCGTGTCGATCTACCTGACCATCGCGCACTACACCGAGTCACACCTGCTCGGGTGCTCGGAAAGCGGCCTGGTGAACTGCACCAAGGTGACGACCAGCCCGCAGTCGTACGTGTTCGGGATCCCGGTGGCCGTGCTGGGGCTGGCCTTTTACATAGCTGCGGTGGGGCTGATGAGCCCGTGGGCCTGGCGTTCGGCCCGGCGCGAGATTCACCTGATCCGGCTGGCATCGGTGGTGGTCGGGATCGGCTTCGTGCTCTACCTGCTGTACGCCGAGCTGTTCATCATCGGCAGCATCTGCCTGTACTGCACCAGCGTGCACGCGATCACGTTCGTGCTGTTCCTGCTGACCGTCATCGCCGCGGCGGCCTGGGGCCTGCCCGAGCGCCAGCGCAGCTAGTCGGTGCCAGCCTCCATCGCGGCGTTATCGAGCAGTTCGTCGTCACCGGGAGCCTTCCCGCGGGAGGCGATCGCGCTGGCCCCGCCCTCGGGCATCGCGCCGATCAGGCCGGTCGGGCCCGCCTGGCCCGCGCCGCCCAGCGCCGGGTGACCGCCGCCGAACATGCCGAGCCCGGCGTACTGCTCCAGCTTGGCGCGGGAGTCGGCAATGTCCAGGTTGCGCATGGTCAGCTGGCCGATGCGGTCGGTCGGCCCGAAGGCCGAGTCCTCGATCCGCTCCATGGACAGCTTGTCCGGGTGGTAGCTGAAGGCTGGCCCGGACGTATCCAGGATGGAGTAGTCCTCACCGCGCCGCAGCCGCAGGGTCACCTCGCCGGTGATCGCCATGCCCACCCACCGCTGCAGCGACTCGCGCAGCATCAGCGCCTGCGGGTCCAGCCAGCGACCCTCGTACAGCAGCCGACCGAGCCGCCGGCCCTCGTTGTGGTAGTTGGCCAGGGTGTCCTCGTTGTGGATCGCGTTGACTAGCCGCTCGTAGGCCGCGTGCAACAGTGCCATGCCCGGCGCTTCGTAGATCCCGCGGCTCTTGGCCTCGATGACCCGGTTCTCGATCTGGTCGGACATGCCCAGGCCGTGCCGGCCGCCGATGGCGTTGGCCTCCAGGACCAGGTCGACGGCGGAGGCGAACTCCTTGCCGTTGATGGTCACCGGCCGTCCCTGCTCGAAGCCGATCGTGACGTCCTCGGCCGCGATCTCCACGGTGGGATCCCAGGACGGCACGCCCATGATCGGCTTGACGATCTCGAGGCCCACGTCGAGGTGCTCGAGCGACTTCGCCTCGTGGGTCGCGCCCCAGATGTTCGCGTCGGTGGAGTAGGCCTTCTCTGTACTGTCCCGGTAGGGCAGGCCGTGGGCGATCAGCCATTCGGACATCTCCGTGCGCCCGCCCAGTTCACTGACGAAGTCGGCGTCCAGCCACGGCTTGTAGACCCGCAGCAACGGGTTGGCCAGCAGGCCATACCGGTAGAACCGCTCGATGTCGTTGCCCTTGAAGGTCGAGCCGTCGCCCCAGATCTGCACGTCGTCGTCCAGCATCGCGCGCACCAGCAAGGTGCCCGCGACGGCCCGGCCGAGCGGGGTGGTGTTGAAGTAGGTCCGGCCGCCGGACCGGATGTGGAACGCCCCGCAGGTGAGAGCGGCGAGCCCCTCCTCCACCAGGGCCGCCCGGCAGTCGACCAGGCGGGCGGCCTCCGCGCCGTACGCGGTGGCGCGCCCGGGCACGGAGGCGATGTCGGGCTCGTCGTACTGGCCGATGTCGGCGGTATAGGCGCACGGCACAGCACCTTTGGCCCGCATCCACGCGACCGCGACCGAGGTGTCGAGGCCGCCGGAAAAGGCGATGCCGACACGCTCTCCGACTGGGAGGGAGGTGAGTACCTTAGACACAGGTGCAATTATATGTGATCGAGTGCATGATCATGCAATGGGGTGGCCGGATGGCCGGCCGGGGCGCGACCGAGGGGGAACTAGTGAAACCGCGCGTCGGGACGGCTACCGCGGGCGGGTGGCGAAGCGGCGCAGGCGCAGGCTGTTCCAGACGACGAAGACCGAGGAGAGGGCCATAGCGGCCGCGGCGATCAGCGGGTTGAGGAAGCCCAGCGCGGCCAGCGGGATGGCCAGGATGTTGTAACAGAAGGCCCAGGCCAGATTGCGGCGGATGGTCGTGAAGGTGGCTCTGGCCAGCATGATGGCGTCCGGGACGGCGTCCAGGTCGTCGCGGAGCAAGATCATGTCGGCCGCGACGATGGCCACGTCGGTGCCGGAGCCCAGGGCCAGGCCGAGCTGGGCGGAAGCCAGGGCGGGAGCGTCGTTGACGCCGTCCCCGACCATGGCGGCCGAACGGCCCCCAGCCTGCAGGTCCGTGATCACCCGGGCCTTGGCCGCGGGCAGCGCCTCGCTGAGGACCTCCTCGATCCCGGCGGCCGCGGCCACGGCCTGCGCGGTGGCAGCGTTGTCGCCGGTGAGCAGGACGGGACGCAGGCCCAGATCGCGCAGGCGGGCGACGGCCCCGGCGGCCGACGGCTTGACCGTGTCCCGCACGGCCAGGGCGCCGCGGACCTCGGCATCCCAGCTGACCAGGACCGTGGTGCAGCCGGCCTGTTCCTGCTCCCGGCACCACGCGGCCACGGCGGGAGGCACCTGGGCGAACAGGGTAGCCCGGCCCACGGTGACCTCGTGCCCGTCGACGACGCCGCGGGCGCCCAGGCCGGGCAGCGCCCGGAAGCCGTCGGCCGTGGCCAGCGGCACCGCCTCGGCCGCGGCTAGGGCGGTGACGGCCGCGGCGACGGCGTGCTCGGAGGCCTGTTCCACCGAGCCGGCGAACCGCAGCAGGTCACCGCGGCCGACCCCGGGGACGGCGAGCACGCCGGTGACGGTCATCTGGCCGGTG
>Ga0335074_10010962_pt1 | contig 12676 bp, 10 predicted proteins | sample Lox_Sample_23_FD_206715 | JGI IMG/M metagenome (GOLD analysis project Ga0335074, IMG submission 206715) | Soil microbial communities from Loxahatchee National Wildlife Refuge, Florida, United States - Lox_Sample_2.3 | ecosystem: Environmental > Terrestrial > Soil > Wetlands | place: USA...
TGCACCCGCTGGTGCTCTACGACGACTCCGTGCCGGGCCAGGAGGCCGCGGCCGAGCAGGTGTCCGGCGCGATCCTGGACGCCTGCCTGGAGCAGGGCGGCTCGATCACCGGGGAGCACGGCGTGGGGGTGGACAAGTCGCGGTACATGCCGAAGATGTTCGGCGCCGACGACCTGGACACCATGCAGCTGATCCGGTGCGCCTTCGACCCGGCCAGCCTGTGCAACCCGGGCAAGATCTTCCCCACGCCGCGGCTGTGCGGCGAGGTACCGGGCCGCCGCCGGGCCCCGCATCCGGCCGTGGTGGCCGGGCAGGCGGAGATCTTTTTATGGATACCGAACGGACCGTGGTGCCCGCGGCCCGGGCCGCCCTGAGCGCCGCGTGCGCGTCGCTGCGCGAGGCCGATCCTTCCTCGGACGCGGTCGCGGGAGTCCCGCCGTCGTTCGTCGCGTCGCCGGCCAGCACCGACGAGGCTTCCGCGCTGCTGCGGGCCGCGGCCGAGTACGGCCTGAGCGTGGTGCCGCGGGGAGCCGGGACCGGGCTGGGCTGGAGCCAGCCCCCGTCGTCGGCCGATCTGGTCGTGGACGTGCGCCAGATGGACCGGGTCCTCGAGCACGCGGCCGGGGACCTGGTGGCGCGGGTGCAGGCCGGCGCGACGATGGGGTACCTAGCCTCGGTGCTGGCCTCGGCCGGGCAGCAGCTCGCGGTCGACGCGCCGGCCGACGCCACGGTGGGCGGCGTGGTGGCTACCGGGACGGCCGGGCCGCGCCGGTTCCGCTACGGCGCCCCGCGGGACCTGCTGATCGGGATCACGGTGGTGCGGGCCGACGGGGTCATCGCGCACGCGGGCGGCAAGGTGGTCAAGAACGTGGCCGGCTACGACCTGGGCAAGCTGTTCTCCGGCTCGCAGGGAACGCTGGGCCTGATCACCGAGGCGACGTTCCGGCTGCACCCGCGGCCGGCCGCGGTGTCATGGGTGACCGGAGGCTTTGGCCCGTCCGCGCTGGCGAGCGCGGCCTCGGCCGTGGCGTCGGCGGCCAGGTCCGCGCTGGTACCGTCGGCCGTGGAGCTGCTGTGGACGGGTCCCTTGCGGGTGGGTGTCCTGCTGGAGGGCACGCCATCTGGGGTGGACGACCGGGCCAAGCAGATGGCCGAGCTGCTGGCGGCCGCGGGCGCGACGCCGGTCGCGGCCCAGTCCGAGACGCCGTTCCCCTGGTGGGAGCCGGGGCCGGGACCAGGCACGGTGGCGCGGGTGACGTTCTGGGTGGCCCAGCTCGGCGAGGTGCTCGAGGCACTGGCCGCGGCCGGGGCCAGCGCGGGCATCCGGCCCGCGGTGGGCGGTCCGGCCGGCGCGGGCGTGCTGTACGCGCAGCTGGACCGGGCCGTCGGGGACGATACCGCGGCCCAGTTCGTCCGAGGGCTGCGCGACCGGCTGGAGGGCGTGTTCGCGGGGTCCGCGGACGGTTCCGGGCTGGTGCGCGGGGGCATGGCCGTGCTGGCCGCACCGGAGAGGGTCCGGGCGGCCGCTGGCCCGGACGGGCCGTTGCCCGGTCTTGACCTGATGCGGGCGGTCAAGGACCAGTTCGACCCGGGCCACCGGATGTTCCCCGGACGATTGCCTGGGGAGCGGTGATGCAGGACGCCGACCGGCTGCGCGAGGTAGCCAGCGACTGCGTGCACTGCGGGTTCTGCCTGCCGGCCTGCCCGACCTACCAGCTGTGGGCCGAGGAGATGGACTCGCCGCGGGGCCGGATCTACCTGATCAACCAGGTCCTGGACGGCGCCGGGCTGACCCCGGCGGCGGCCCAGCATTTCGATCGCTGCCTGGGCTGCATGGCGTGCATGACCGCCTGCCCGTCCGGGGTGCAGTACGACCAGCTCATCGAGGCGGCCCGGGTCTGGACCGAAGAGGCGCGGCCGGCCGGGCCCGCGGCCGGGGACGGGAACCGCCGGGACCGGGCGGCGCGGGCCGCCATCTTCGCGCTGTTCCCGTACCCCCGGCGGCTGCGGGCCGCGATCTGGCCGCTGCGGGCGGCCCAGCGCACCGGGCTGGACCGGCGGCTGGCCCGCAGTAGCCTGCCGGCCCGCCTGTCCCCCGTGCTCGGCGCCGCAGTGCGCCTTGGCGCCTCCGGCGCAGTGCGCCTTGGCGCCTCCGGCGCGGGGCGCCTGGCCCCGCCGGCGGCCGCCGGCGCGGGCCGGCTGCCGGACCGCGTGGCGGCCCGGGGGCCACGGCGCGCGGTGGTCGGGATGCTGACCGGATGCGTCCAGTCGGTGTTCTTCCCGCAGGTGAACGCCGCGACCGCGCGCGTGCTCGCGATGGAGGGCTGCGACGTGATCATCCCGCGCGGCCAGGGCTGCTGCGGGGCGCTGTCGTTGCACGCCGGCCGGGAGGCCGAAGCGGAGGGCTTCGCCCGGGCCACGATCGAGGCGTTCGAGCGGGCCGGGGTGGACGTGGTGGTGGTCAACTCGGCCGGCTGCGGGTCGGCCATGAAGGAGTACGAGCGGCTACTGGCCGGCGTCCCGGACTGGGCCGGGCGGGCGGAAGCGATGAGCGGCCGGGTACGGGACCTGTCGGAGTTCCTGGCCGAGCTCGGGCCGGCCGCGCCGCGGCACCCGCTGCCGGTCACGGCCGCCTACCATGACGCCTGCCACCTGGGGCACGCCCAGGGGATCACCCGGCAGCCGCGCGAGCTGCTGCGCGCTATCCCGGACCTGCGCCTGGTCGAGCTGCCCGACGCCGGAACCTGCTGCGGCTCAGCCGGCGTGTACAACCTGCTGCAGCCCGAGGCCGCCAGCGAGCTGGGCGCGCGCAAGGCGCAGGCGGTGCTGGACGCGGGCGCCCCGCTGCTCATCTCGGCCAATCCGGGCTGCTCGCTGCAGATCGCGGCCGCGCTCGCCGACCGCGGCCAGAGCATCGCGGTCGCGCACCCCGCCGAGATCCTGGACGCCTCGCTGCGCGGCCTGACCCCGCCGACCTGACCCCGGCCCTGGCCACAAGCGACGCCGGGTGCAAAAATGGGATCATGGACGGTAACCCAGGCAAGCCGGGTGAGCAGTTCCGGGCGGCCTGGCAAGCCGCTGCCGACGCGATGAGCGAGTGGTCGCGGCGGATATCGGAAGCCACCCACGAGGCGATGGACAAGATTGAGCCGGCGGTCCGCGCCGCGGTCGACGCCAGCCGCTCGGCGATGACCGGCGAGTGGCGCAACTGCCAGTGCCAGTGCGCCACGGCGCACCCGGCTGACACGGGCGTGTGCGACGGCCGAGCGGTCATGACCCGGCAGGTCAGCGGGGCGGATGTCTCGCTGTGCGCCCCCTGCGCGGTGGCGCAGGGTGTCGCGGAGATGAAGCTTTAACACCGGGTTAGTCCCGGACGGCCGCCGGCGGTATGAAATCGCCCTTGTCGCCGGCTCGTGAGACCGGTGTGGTCAGCGGGCCGGGAGGGCTACGGTGAAGACTTCCTGGCTGGCCTGGGTGGCGAGCGAGCCGATGCCGGTCACCGCGGTGCCGGACGGGGCCAGCGCGCTGATCAGGTAGCTGCCGCCCGTCTGGGTCCCGGTCAGGCCGCCGATCGTTGCGCTCGTCCACGAGGTCCCGTTGGCCGAGGTCCACGCGGCGACCTGCTGCTGGCCGGGCTGGCCGAACTGGCCCGCGGCGGTGAAGCCGCCGGCGGTCGCGGTCAGCGCGGTGAACGTCGTGTCCGGTCCCGGCGGGGTGAAGGGCACCTGCTGCCAGCTGCTGCCCCCGTTGACGGACAGCTCGGCGACCGGGATGGCACCGGCCTTGGTGTACGCCTGGCCCAGGGCGACCACGCGGTTCCCGCCGATCGCGATCTGCTGTAGCACGGCGGACGAGGCCCCGGCCGGCACCGGCAGGACGATCGTCGTCCACGTGGTGCCGTTGGTCGTGGTCCACACGGCCGGCTTGCCGTTGTGCGATCCGGCCGACACGAAGCCGTGGGCGTCGGCGGCGACCGCGAGCACCTGACTGGAGCCGGTCGCGTCGTTCACGTCGTGGGCGCGGTTCCAGACGGTCAGGTCCGGTGACCACCAGACGTCGGCCACGCAGCTGCCGCCCGGGGCGACCAGCTTGCCGACGATGACGTACCCGTGCGGGCCCGCCGCGGTCGCGACGGCGCCCACCCCGGCCAGGTCGGCGGTGATGGAACCCGGGCCCGTGGCGGACTGCCAGGTCGTGCCGTCGGCCGAGGTCATGACCACCGGGCCGGGCGCGCCGACCGCGAGCCAGCCGGACGCGCCGTGGGTCACTCCCGTCAGTGCTTCCAGGGTCTGGGCCGCCAGGCCCTGGGTGGCGGCTACCTGCGAGAAGGAAGTGGCCAGGGCCCAGGATCCGCCAGCGGCCTGCCGCCAGACGGCCGGGTACCCGTCCGCGCTGCCCACGGCGATCTGCTGGCCGGCCGCGACGGCCAGGCCGTTGACGGCGAGTTCCGGGATCGAGCCGCCGGGGATGCTGTCCAGCGGCACCGCCCGCACGCTGCCGGTCGCGTTCGCCTGCAGGAAGACCGGCTGCTGGCTGACCTTGCTGGGTGAGGTGTACCCGACGGCGACGATCGTGCCGGCCGACGCGACGGTCGCGCCGACCACGGACTCGGTGTCCGCGTCGCCGAGGGACCCGGTCTGCTGCCAGGTCCCGCCGGTACCGGTGCTGGTGAACGCCACCAGCTGGCCCGCCGCGCTGGCCCCGGCGACGACGAAGCCGAAGTTACTGCCCTTGACCAATCCGGGGCTCCACCCCGGGGAAGCGCCGATGGTTCCTGCGTACTGCCAGGCTGTTCCGTTCGGTGAAAAATAGGCCACCGCGCCCGGGGTGCCGTTGGCCGAGCGGCCGGGCCGTACGGCGAGGAAGCCGGAAGCGTCGGCGCCCAGCCCGGTGATCGCGGTCCCCGCCCCGTGGTCGACCGGGACCGTCACCCGGGTCCAGGCCGACCCGCCGTCGGTGCTCAGCCACGCGCCCGCGTAGGTCGTGCCGCCCTTGGCGACCTGCCCGGAGATCAGCGTGTCGGTGCCGCGGGCGGTGATGTAGGCGATGCTCTGCACGGTCTCGCCCGGCCCGGCCAGCCCGAGCTGCGCGGCCGTCTTGCGCTGCCAGGTCACCCCGTCGCGGGAGGTCCAGAGCACGGCCTGCGTGGCCTGCTTCCCGTCCGCGGCCACGCCGGCGGCCAGGAACCCGCCGGAGGTGCTGTTCAGGACCCACATCTGGTCGCCGGCCAGCATCGGGGTCAGTCCCTTGGCGGACACGAGCGTCCAGGACAGGCCGTTGGGGCTGGTCCAGATGGCCTGCGGGCCGACGGCGAGCCAGCCAGCCGGACCGCCGGCCAGCCGGGCGGCCGGATACCCGAGCGGGGCCTGGCCGCCGCCCTGGGCCCGGACCGGAGCCAGCCGCCAGCTGGCGCCGCCGTTCGCGGATACGAAGAACTGCTGCCGGACCATGCCGTCGCTGGTCTGGGAGCCCATGGTCACGATCGTGTTCCCCGAGGCCACGATGCGGTTCACGGTCTGGAACACGCCGCGCTGCTGCTGCCCGGGATACATGCCGATGGTCAGCGCCGACGTGTCCTGGTCTGGCGCTTGGGCCGGCTGCTGGCCCGCGACGAGCTGGCCGAACTTCGGGCCGTGACCGGTCAGCAGGGCGAGCGCCAGCACGGCCACCGCGGCCAGCACGATGACCGGCACGACGATGGCGGCGGTGCGCCGGCAGACCCGGCGGCGGCGCCGGGTGCCGGGCTGCCAGGTCCCGGGGAGTTCGGGCTCGAGGAGCAGGGTGTCGTTCTCGTCTTCCCACAAGGGAGGTGCGGCGCTGGGGGTACGCCAGGTGTCCCGGTCGGCGGACGGCTCGTCCTCAGGCTCGGTCATCAGGCTGGTCCGCGGCTCGATGTCTGGCTCGGAGTACGCTTCGGCCGGTGCCTCGTTCCGCGGGTCGTTCCGCGGGTCGTTCCGCGGGTCGTTCCGCGGGTCGTTCCGCGGGTCGTTCCGCGGGTCGTTCCGCGGGTCGGTGAAGACCGGCGCGCTGAGCGGGACCCGCATGGTGCCCGGCCAGCTGCCGTTCACCGTCTCGGACGGAAGGAAACCCGGCCTGATGTGCCGGCCCGCGGGCTGCGGCTGCGGTGTCCAGTGCGGCGAGCGCGGCGGCGGGACGAGCGGCGGCCCGCCTTGCTGCGGCGGCCTGCCTTGCTGCGGCGGCCCGCCTTGCTGCGGCGGCCTGCCTTGCTGCGGCGGCCTGCCTTGCTGCGGCGGATGCTGCTCCCACGGGATCTCCGACTCGTTCCAGAGGCGCTGCGAGGTCTGCCAGGGGGACCGGTCGGGCGTCACCTTCCGCGTCCCAGGACCGGGGCGCTTGGGCGGCAGGCCCGGGCCGCCCGGCCTGCCCCGCAGGGCCCGGGTCGGGCCGACTACCGGCTCGGCGGCCACGATGGAGCGCCGGGCGGGACCGGCGTCCGCAGACGGTGATCCGTGGCCGTTGCTCGGCGCGGTCCCGTTACTCGGGGCGAGCGCACCGAGCTCTTCACCGTCACTGGCCCGCGTGGGAGGTCCGGGGTCGTCGGTTCCGTCGGGCCAGGCGATGGGGGACTCGCCCGGTTCGGGGGCGGGAGAGGTGAACCACTCGCCCGTGACGTTGTCCTCGCCGTCTTGCCTTTCCGGTGGCCCTTCCGGGCGGGCGGCTGGCTGCTGCGGGCTGCCCTCCGGGACGTCGGCCGGCGAGCGCAGGAACCAGCCTGCTGGAGGTGCCGTCCCCGGCCAGTCATCGCTGTCGGCGAGCCCGGCGTCCGGCGGCGTGCCAGCCGGTGCCGGACGCACGGTGACGCCAGGTTCCACACGATCTGGCCCGAACTGGTCAGAGGTGCTCGCACGCTGCGGTTCTTCGGCAGACCCAGGCGCCTCATGACGATTCTCACTCGACCAGTCACTTTCTGTGCTCATCACGGGCCCCAGTTCAGCCAATTCCGGACGAGATGGCATAAACCTCGTCCATCTCTACTAATTCGTACGGGTCATCCCGGGTTCGATGTTACACATTGAGAGCGAGAGTGTACAGAGGGCTATTTTTTGGATCAATTGACTCTCTTCAGGCCTGGCTCCGCACAGTCCGCCTCATGTCGAGCCCGCCCTATGCCGAGAATGAAAATCATTATCAGCTATGATGCTGCCCGTACGGGACTCGCTACGCACAGGAAGGATCGTTCGATGTCACTGACCGTCTCACCGGATCTGCTCGAGCAAGCCCGCCACGGCGATATAGCCGACGGCGCGTTCACCGCCTGCATCCGGGCCTCACTCCCCTACGCCTGGCAGCTCATCAGCGATCTGGCCGAGCAGCTGCGTGCCACCGGCGCGGATGTCGCTGACAATCATGTACCGCCGCCGGACGAGGCAGCCCGGGGCCAGTTGCTGCGGATGATGGCCAGCGACGCCATGCGCGCGGCCGCCGAACGTCACTTCGGCGTCCGGCTCGCCTTCCAGAACTGCCACCGCGCGGCCGTGTTCCGGCCCGATGCGGACCAGGCCCTCGCGGAGTTCACCACCGCGCGGGCCCAGATCCTCAACCAAAGCCCCGAGCTCACCAACTGCTGACCGCACCGCTGGACCGGGGACTCTGTCAGGCCTGGGGTCCCCGGTCCTCCGGCGAGCTCAGCCCGGGCCGGGGCGCCGCCTCCTGGGCTTGGATGAGACCGTAGCCGATGGCCTGCCCCGTGGTCAGGGAACGCCGGCGGCGCGCGTCTTCGCGGATGTCATCCACCTCACGCCCGGTGACCTCGGCCAGCCGGTGATACAGCGTGTCGAGCATGCGGGTCATCTGCTGCTGGCGGGCGGTAACCATGGTGACGGTGCCGCCGAACTCGAGCCTCGGCTCGGCCAGGGTAAAGGCGGCATTCGGATAGCCGGTCCGCTGCGGGCAGGACGCGAGCACGCCCAGGGCGGGACCGCTGATCTCACCGCTCACGCACGCGTGCACCCGAACGCGCAGGACATCCAGGATCCCCATCACGGTCAGGGCGGCGGTCAGCTCGGCGCGCAGGTTCTGCAGTTCCAGCCGGATCGGCTTATCCCCCTCGGCGTCCAGGGTGAGCAGCTGGGCCGAGAGCCGGGCGGCGGCCTGGTCGTCCAGCGGGCCCGAAGCCAGCACGATCCGCTTCTTCAGCAGCCGCTCGTACAGGCTGGCCTGCCAGTCGGCCAGCGGATCGAGCCAGACCCGGACCGGCGCGGCTGGCATCGCTTCGGGCCGAGCTGGCATCGCATCGGGCCGGATGGGCAGCGTGGTGGGCGGCGCGGCGGGCGGCCAGCCGGGGGTGAGCGGGGTGCCGGGCCAGCCGGGCTCCCCAGGGCGAGGCGGAATTCCTGGCGGCTGTGCGGCGTGCGTCATTCGCTCGCTCCTTCCGCGGGCCGGTCGAGTTTCCAGGTGATCTGGCCGCCCACGGCGGCCGCGTAGCGCTCGAGGGTGGAGGCGCGCACGTCGGCAGTGCCCGACTCGAGCCGGGCCACGGCGGACTGGGAGGTTCCCATCCGGGCGGCCACCTCGGTCTGGGACAGGCCGGCCGCCTGCCGCTGCTCGGCCAGCTCGCGGACCAGGCGGCCCCGCTGTTCGGCCATCCGGGCGGCCTGCTCGTCCGCCCGCCGCAGCGCCATCTCGCGGAAACCCGGCATGACCGGCAGCGGCCCGGCCCCCGGCGTACCTGGTGACGTTGCCGCGGGAGCCAGCCCGCCCGCAGACGTCACACCGGGGGCCAGCTCGTCTGGTGCCGACCCGTCCAGCGCCGCGTCGGATGCCAGGCCGGAAGTCCCGGGAACCTCAGGAAGCCGGGACGTCCCTGGAGCCTCAGAGAAGGGGCCCCGCTCGCTGTTCATACCTTTAAGGATATCTCACATTCGAGATAGCGATCGTCTGGTCCGCGCTCGCGAATGGGGCCCGGGGTCCCCAGGCCCCGCCAGACGGGGCCGGGGGGACACACACCCCAAGCGATGGACGCGGCCGGTTGGGGCCTGGGGCCCCCTGGCCCCGCTGGACGGGGCCGGGGGGACACGCACCCCATGCGGCGCGGGCGCTAGCGCTGTGAGAGGGGATGCTGGGCTCGATGACGCGCGGCTCGGCGGCATGGCACGGGGATGGCGGGGCAATCTGGAGACGCGGCGAGGGCTCAGGCGGCGGGGCCGGAGGGCCAGTTGTCAGGGGGGACCCGCGAGGACTTGTCAGGGGGGACCCGCGAGGACCGAGGGAACCGGAGCCGAGGACGGCGGGAGCGCTTGGCCGGGGCGTCTGCCGCGGGCGAGCGGGGGCCGTCCGCTCCGGGCGAGACGGAGGTGTCCGGGGCGGGCGGGCCGGCCGCGTCCTGGCGGGGCGGCGGGGAGACGAGGACTGGCCAGCAGGCTTCGGCCCAGACGACGCGGCCGGGATGGGCGTCGGCGTAGCCCCAGCGGCTGGTGCAGGCGGCGACCATGGCCAGGCCGCGGCCGCCCTCGGCCATCAGGTCGAGGGAACCGGCGACCGGGACGGACGCGCTGCCCTCGTCGGTGACCGCGACCCGGGCCACGCCGGGCTGCGGGAGGCTGACCTCGACGATGAACACGCCGCCGCCCGAGTCGGTGTGCGCGATCGCGTTCGCGCACAACTCGGACACGCAGGTCATGAGGACTTCGCAGGCCGGGCAGCCGGCCAGCAGTTCAGCCACGAACCGGCGGGCCTCGGGCACGGACGCGGGCGTGCCGCGGAACGTACGGGCCCAGGGACGCGTCGGTCGGACGCGACTGGTCGGGTCCGCGGACCCGAAGGAACCCACGTGCAGCACCGGGTAGGCACCAGTCACTGTAGGTCACCCCCTGACATCTGGCTCCTACCCTGTGTGACGCGCAAACGGGCAAAACGGTTCACTCGGGCTTTGTCGTAACGTTCGCGGCAAAAAGCCGGCCACTCCGGGCCCGACGGCAGGAAACACCTGGTCTGATCGATGATTCGCACTTTTTGCCCCTTCCGTGTCGCAGGAGCCGGAGGGACACTATGGGGAACGAAAACAGTAAGGAGGAGGACCATGGCAGTCGAAGGGGCACGCCCGCTCAAGCGTTCACTATCGATCTGGGCGGCGGTCGGCCTGTCGGTCGCGCTGATGGCGCCGAGCATGGCCGCGAACATCAACCCGCAGGGAGGCGCGACCTATGCGGGCCGCGCGGTGCCCCTGACCTTCCTTATCGCGGCCGTGGGCGTGCTGCTCGTGGCGTACTCCTTCGTCCGGTTGACCCAGTATTTCCACCACTCGGGCTCGGCTTACGCGTTCGTGGGCGCGACGCTCGGCCCGCGGACCGGGGTGTTCGCGGGCTGGGGCATGCTCGGTACCTACACGTTCTACGCGGTGGTCACGGCGGCCGCGTCGGGCATCTTCGGCACCGCGTTCCTGCAGGAGATCGGGGCCTGGCCGAACCCGCCGACCTGGGCGCCCTGGATTCTGGTCGCGGTCGTGCTGGCGCTGGTGCTGTGGCTCGCGGTCATCCCGCTGCGGCGGGGCGCGGGCGTGCTGCTATCGGTCGAGGGCACCACGGTCGCGCTGATCCTGATCGTCACCGCGGTGGTACTGGTCCGGCTGCTGGCCGGGAACGCGCCGGGGCACGAGCACTTCACCTGGAGCGTGTTCTCGGTGGCGCCGGGAACGAATACCAACGACCTGTTCCTGGGCGTGGTGTTCGGCTTCCTGTCGTTCGCCGGATTCGAGGCGGCGGCGACCCTCGGCGAGGAGGCCCACCGCCCGACCCGCGATATCCCGCGCGCGATCTTCGGCGTCGCGGTGTTCGGCGGCGTCTACTTCACCGTGGTCACGGCGATCGAGATGATGGGCTTCGGCACCAGCAAGGCCGGCGTCACGAACTTCATCAACTCGCCCTCGCTGCTGGGCACCCTGGGCGCCTCCTACGTCGGCCACTGGGTCGGGGACGTGATCACGCTCGGCACCACGGTCAGCGCCTTCGGCTGCTGCCTGGCCTCCACGGTGGGCGCGGCGCGGCTGATGTACGCGCTGTCCCGGGACGCCGGCGGTGAGCGCGGGGTCGGCGCGGCCTCGCACTGGGGCACCCCGGCCAACGCGACCATGGTCATCACCGCCATGTCGGCCATCATCTTCATCGTCTACGCGACGGCCTTCCACGCCACCGCGTTCGACGCCTTCCTGTGGTCGGGCACCATCGGCACGCTGATCCTGCTGGTCGTGTACGTCCTGGCCTCGATCGGCTGCATCACGCTGGTGTTCATCCGGCGGAAGCTCACGGTGCCGACCTGGCAGATCGTGATCCCGGTCGCCGGCCTGATCGTGCTCGGCTACACGCTGTACCGGAACGTGTGGCCGTACCCGACCGGCGACGCCCGGTGGTTCCCCGTCACGGCGGGCGTCTGGCTGGTGGTCGCGATCGTCGCGGTCGTCGCCGCGCCGGGCACCGCGCGCAAGCTCGGGGCCGCGCTGGCCGCCCGCGAGGGCATCAAGGCGCCGGACGGCACCACCGCCGAGGTGCCCGCCGCCGACCTCGCGGCCGAGGGATCTTAGTGACGGATCTGCTCGGCTGCGTCGCGGAGCAGGCCCTGGTCGATCACCACTGCCACGGGGTGCTGTACCGCGACGCGGACGAGGCCACGCTGGAGTCCATGCTGAACGAGGGCTCCAGCTGGCCGGGCGGGTCGGTGTTCGACTCGCAGGCCGGGTTCGCGTTCCGCCGCCTGTGCCCGCCCGTGCTCGGCCTGCCGCCGCACGCCGAACTGTCCGACTACGTGACCCGCCGGAGCGAGCTCGGCGCGGAGGAGGTGAGCAAGCGCTTCCTGATGGAGGCCGGGCTGTCGGCGCTGTGCGTGGACACCGGCTACACCCCGGAGCCGATCACCTCCCCGGCCGAGCTCGGCGGGCTGGCGGGCGCGACCGCGCACGAGATCGTCCGGCTCGAGCGCGTGGCCGAGGCCGTGGTCGCGGCCGGGATCGGCGCGGCCGGCTTCGCCGACGCGGTGCGTTCCGCACTGGCCACCCGCGCGGCGGCGGCGGGGGTGGTGGGGTTCAAGTCGATCGCCGCCTACCGGACCGGGCTCGACCTGAACCCCGAGCGGCCGTCCGACCCGGAGGTGACCGTCGCGGCCGGGCGCTGGCTGGCCAGCCAGACCGGTGCGCCGCGGGTCGCCGACGAGACCCTGCAGCGGTTCCTCATCTGGTGCGGCGTGGACATCGGGCTGCCCGTGCAGTTCCACGCGGGCTACGGGGACAGCGACGTAGACCTGCACCGCTGCAACCCGCTGCTGCTCACCCCGCTGCTGCGGGCCATCCAGCCGACCGGGGTCCCGGTCATGCTGCTGCACAACTACCCCTACCACCGCGAGGCCGGCTACCTGGCCCAGGTCTTCCCGGACGTGTACGTCGACGCGGGCCTGGCCACCCACAACCTGGGCACCCGCGCTCCTGCCCTGCTCGCCGAGGCGCTGGAGCTCGCGCCGTTCGGGAAGTTCCTGTACTCCTCGGACGCGTTCGGGCTGCCGGAGCTGTATTACCTGGGGGCGGCGCTGTTCCGGACCGCCCTGTCCGGCTTCCTGGCGGCGGGCCTGCAGGAAGACCTTTTTTCCGAACGGACCGTGGTGCGCCTGGCCCGCATGCTCTGCGCCGACAACGCCAAACGCGCCTACCAGCTCGCCACTCAGATGTGATGAA
>Ga0335074_10010963_pt1 | contig 12675 bp, 10 predicted proteins | sample Lox_Sample_23_FD_206715 | JGI IMG/M metagenome (GOLD analysis project Ga0335074, IMG submission 206715) | Soil microbial communities from Loxahatchee National Wildlife Refuge, Florida, United States - Lox_Sample_2.3 | ecosystem: Environmental > Terrestrial > Soil > Wetlands | place: USA...
ATGCCGGCATGGCTGCATTCGGGGCGAAGCGCGCGCGCGGTGGTGGATGGAGCGACGGTTGGATTCTTCGGGGAACTGCACCCGGCGGAGGCCGAGGGGCGGAAGCTGAAGCAGCGGGTGCTGGTGGCGGAACTGTGGCTGGATCGGTTGTTCCGGCAGGATTTGCGGCAGCCGTCGGTGCGCGAGCTGTCGCGCTTCCAGCCGGTGCGGCGCGATTTCTCCGTGCTGATGCCGCAGACCGTCGCGTGGGCGGCGGTGGCGGCGGCGATCGAGGCGCTGGCGATTCCCGAGATGCAATCCTTTGCCGCGAAGGAAGTGATGCGCGAGGGAAAGCAGATTCCGGCGGGGCAATATTCGCTGTTGCTCGGGGTTATTTTCCAGGCGCAGGAGCGCACGCTGCGCGAAGAGGAAGTGCAGAGCTGGTCGCAGCAGGTGATCGGCGCACTGGAATTGCTGGGCGCTGCGTTGCGGGGATGATGGGGCAGGACGTCAGCGAACCAGCAAGCCGGCGATGTGGCTTCTGGGTGCGGCCTGGTTGGTTTCGCGCTAAAGGACCTGAGCGAGGCGGGGGTAGAGACCGGCGTGGCTGGTCTGATAGAGGGCCAGAAGGCGCTGGCGCATGAGGTAGTAGGCCGAAGCGGCCTCGTGGAGATGGAAAGGAATCAGAGTGGCTGAGCCGCGCAGGATGCGGTGAAAGGCGAGGGCGAGCTCCACGCGGCGGACGGCGCGGCGGAGGCGCAGGGCATCGCGGCGGATGCGCTCGGTAACGATGACGCCCTCGTCGAAGTTCCAGCGCTGCGCGTGGGCCGCCAGAAGCAGCATCAGCCTTGCATTCTGGCGCATGCGGCGCAGTCCGTCTTTGCCGCCCAGCATGAGCCACATATCCGGAGGTTCGAGAGAGATTTGGCCTTCGTGGGGCTCCAGAAAGTCGCGGGCCACGGAGCTGACGTGTTCGAATTCGACGGGTTGCAGGGCCGAAACCAGATCCGACCAGCTTCTTCGATCAAGACGGAAGGACGAAAACTGACTCTTAGCTCCGGCAAATACCAGCCAGCATACAACCGCGCCCAGGAGGAGAAATGTCAGCACGAGAAGATGCCTTTCGTAATCCTACCGGCGGACGGGCAATCCGGGCAGACATGACGCTCAATGGCGCACGTCTAATCTGCGAAGATCGTACTCGACGCGCCTGTGGAGTGCAAGGATATAACTCTGCAGTTCCTGCGAAATGGGTTGCCGGTCAGGCTCCGGGATCCAGAGCTGGACGCCGATCCAGATCACAGCCGCGTCCCATGTTCCGGTGCGGAGCCGCTCAAACGCCATAAAATAGCGGCCGCCAAAATAGCTTTCCAGGCTGTTGGCGATCAGCATCATTCCCGCCCACGCCGTCAGCCCCTGGCCCAATGCCATCACATGATTGCGCCAGCCCAGCCCGAGCCGGTTGGCGGTCATGCTCATGGCGACAAAAACCTCACAGATGACCAGACTGGTGAAAAGGTTGCTACGAAGCTCCCAGATATTGCGTCCTCCATGGGCTGGGGCGATCCACCAGCTGAGCAGGCCGGCGACGACCGCGCCTCCCAGAGCAGCAGCCGCAAACGTTCCCTTCGCGTCATGGACCCAGGTTCCTGTGGGGCGCAGGACGATGCGCGCAATCTCGGCGGCTACCAGCAGCTGGAGGCAAAAGTCGGGCCACAGGCTGACGTAATAGAGACGGGCATACCAGAGCTTCTCACCCTCGACGTAGAACAACATGAACAGGAAGGTGGTGAGAATGGTGTAAATCATCCACGCGGTGAAGGCTGGGAACTGCCGCCAGCCACGGCGTGCGAGGAGGATGAGGAGGACGAGGACCTCTATCGGCAAGCCCGCGATCCAGAAGATCTTGTCGATCAGCGCGATATGCATTCGGCCCGTCCCCGCCTCCACTGTACGGCATTTCAGAGCCGGTGTGGCCTTTTCGGGCGGTATTGCAGGGTCGCTGCTCGCTTGTGGCCGCGCGTGTCCAGGTCTCGCCGTTTCGCGAGCCGAACATCTGAAAGTGCGAGGGCTCTGAACGAGCAAACCCCGGTTCCGTTTGCGGAAACCGGGGTTCGCTGAGTCAGACTCAGGATCGGGCTACAGGCCGAGCAGTGACAGGAGGGCTGCGAGGGCGCCTGCGGTGGTGGTGCTGCCTGCGGCCGTCGTTGTCGTCGTGCTGCCTGTGGTTGTGGTGGATCCTCCGCCTGAGGGGGGAGGATTCGAGCCCCCGGGCCCGCTGCTGCCGCCATCGGCGAAAACCGGTGCCGCCATCAGAGCCAAAGCTCCGGAGAGAATCAGCCAGCGCAGAGAATTTTTCATGGGGAGAGGCTCCCTCTTTCAGCGCAAGAGACGCGCCCCCAGTGAGAGTACACCCCTATGTTCAGGGTTGCCGTCCGCCGCCGCTATTTGGTACCCGGCAGGGCCATGACCGTGGTCATGCGAAGAAAAGAAGAAAATCCAGGTGGTTCCCTACCAGACCCGGCAGGCGGTGACAGGCGCCATGGGCTGGCCAGCTTTGCAACCAAAGGCTTTGGCGAATTCCGGCATGTTGAGCAAAACTCCTTTGACGCGGATGGGGTCAGGAGAGTGGGGATCGGTTTGCACGAGCATGCGGGTCATCGCCGGACGCATGTTCGAGCACCAGTTCTGGGCGTAGCCGATGAAGAACTGCTGCTGCGGAGTGAACTTCTGCTCGGAGGATTGCTCCGGCGTGGCAGGTACGGGTGTGCCGCTGATGGCTTCGCGCGCCATCAGGGCCATCAGCGCCAGCCGGGCGCCTCCGTTGTCCGCGGTATTTTCGCCCAGCGTCAGTCTGCCGTTGACCTTCAGGTTATCCACGGCGGTGAACTGGCTGTATTCGTTGGCGACGCAATCGGTGCGCTGGTCGAAGTTCTTCTTGTCCTGGGGGGTCCACCAGTTGTGGAGGTTGCCCTTGCCGTCGAACTGCGAGCCCTGGTCGTCGAAGCCGTGGGTGAGCTCGTGGCCGACCACCGCTCCGATGTGGCCGTAGTTGGTCGCATCGGAGGCACTGGGGTCGTAAAACGCAGGCTGCAGGATGCCGGCGGGGAAGTTGATATCGTTCATGCTGGGATCGTAATAAGCGTTCACCGTCGGCGGGGTCATCTCCCACTCATTGCGGTTGACGGGTTTGCCGATCTTGTCCAGCTCGTAAGCTGTCTCGAAGTCGCGAGCGCGCGTGGCATTGCCGAAGGCATCGCCCGGCACGATGTCGAGCTTCGCGTAGCTGCGCCACTTGTCGGGGTATCCGATCTTGTCGGCAACTTCGTGCAGCTTGGCTTCGGCTTTGGCTTTGGTTTCCGGGCTCATCCAGTCAATCTGCTGGATGTCTCTGCCCATGGCCGCTTCAATGTCGTGGACCATCTGCAGAGCCTCAGCTTTCTGATCGGGCTTGAAATACTGAGCGACATAAAACTTGCCGAGGTCCTCGCCCAGCGAGGCATCCGTCGCATGGACGCACCGCTTCCAGCGGGCCTGCTGCTCGGGCGTGCCTTCGAGCTCGCGGCCGTAGAAATTGAAGTGTTCCTCGTCGAAAGCGGTGGGGAGATCCATGGAGAAGGAATCGGCGAGATGCACGCGCAGGTGGGCGCGAATGGTGTCGAGGCTGGTGTCGCCGATGGTTTTACCGATGGCAGCGAAGAACTCGGGCGAAACGACGTTGAGCTGCTGGATGGCTGGCGAGCCGATATCGCGCACGTAGTCCGCGGCATCGATGGCGGGTGCGCCGGCGGCAAAGGCGGTGAGCGTCTCCATGTGGTAGATCTTCTGCGGATCGCGGCGCTCAACCACGCCCTGAGACGCTTTGGCGAGCGCTGTTTCCAGATCCATCACGCTGTGCGCATGAGCCTGTGCGGCGGATGGCGAATCGCCGAGAAGCTCGAGGACCTTTGCCAGGTGGGCTACATACTGCTTTCGCGTCTCCACGCTCTTTGCGTCGGTGCGGAAGTAGTAGTCCCTTTCGGGAAGTCCGAGGCCGCTCTGATCGATGTAGGCGATCTCGCGGGTTGCGTCTTTGAAATCCTGCATCGAGCCGTAGTCGAAGAAGACGCCGACGCCCATCTTGTTGAGGGTTGCGATCAGAGCGGGCAGCTGAGATATCGACTGGAGCGCGGCGATGCGGTCGAGCGCCGGCTGGATGGGCGCGAGGCCGCGCTGCCGGATGGCATCGGTATCCATGCAGGCTGCGTAGTAGTCGCCGATTTTCTGCTCGTCGGTGCCCATGGCCGCGTGCGCCGAGGCAGCCTTCACGAGGATGGTGTGGAGCGCCTGGGTATTGAACTCGTAGAGATTGACGAACTGGTCGAACTCCGGCATATCGGCGGGGATGGGGTGGAGCTTCGCGAAGTTTCCGCATGCGTACTGGTAGAAGTCGGCACATGGATTGGCGGAGGTGTCCATCGCGGATGGATCGTAGCCGGGAATGGGAGCAACTTGCCCGGACCCCTGCTGCGCGGAAGGCGTCTGAGCGACGCAGGCCAGAGTGGCGGCGAAGAGCAGGAAGCAGGAAAGGAGAGGCAGAGAACGGCGCACGAGGATCCTCCGGGAAGTCAAAAGAGGATGATACGTGAGCGGAAAGGCCGCGGTTCGGCGGGGATGGTGCGAGGAGGGATCAAAGCCGCATCGCTGCGATTCAGCGCTGGTCGCCGCCGACGACCCGGATGTCGCGCTCAGTGGGAGCCGGCGTGTCGCGGCTGTCGGAGGATTCGCCCGCGTCGGCCGTCTGGATGTTCAAAGGTTCGCAGGGCTCCCAGTCGGTGGCGGGGTTATAGACCTCGGCGTGGGTGGGGGGATGGAAGCGGCCATCTCCCAGGTAGGCGACAAGCATGGATCCCGCGATATACGGATGCAGAATGGCGAGCGGCACGACGTACTTCTTCGACTTGACCAGCGACTCCACGACGCCGTCTACGGGCGTGCTCCGCGGAATGGTGCCGGGCACCTGGGGAATGACGAAGGCGCGCATCTCGGCGTCAGGGTGCTTGCGGGCATACTTCTCAAGCGAACGGGCCGCCTGCTGAGGGGTCATCATGCCGGCGTCGGCGATGAAATTCCGGTGAATCGAATGCGGGTAGTAGAAATTGAGAACCTTTTCGGCGAAGTTGGCGCAGTTGTTGAAGAAGAGATTGAAGTGGGCGATGTTGCGGCGATGGTTGAAGCGATCGATCAGCTCGCGGTCCTGCCGCTCGGAGGTCGCGACTTCAAAGCCCCAGATGCGGCGGTCGTAGGATGCGCCGACCAGCTCGATCCACTCGCCGTGCGGGATCTCGGTTTTGGGGTCGTCGGGTGCAATCGATTCCAGATAATCGCGGCGGTACGTGTCGCGCAGCTTCAGTTCCAGCCGCCGCGTCGCCGTCGCCGGGATCTCGCTGGGATCACTGACCGCATAGAGATAAGGGATGAGCGGGATGGCGAGCCAGTCGTAGCCATCGATGCGGTGATAGCGGCTGATGACCACGCCGATTTCGCCTTCGCGGCAGGGGCGCAGGTGGGTGGGCGTATCGGCGCAGACGTGGTTGAGGTAGATGGCGGCGTGGCCGGTAGGATTCATCGCGCCGAAGTCGCCGAAGGGCTCTTCGAGCAGGAGTGCGGCGTCGGCGTGCGCGCGGGCGCAACCCAAAGCAGCCAGAAACACGAAGACCAGGAGTGAGCCCAACTTGCGTCGCAGGTTCATAAAGGGATGCGGCCTCAAATCAGGGTTTCGCTTCGATCTTGCCGGTCGACGGGCCTCTAAAAAAAACTGCCGCCGGATCGTCCCTCGACATGAAATTAGAACCCAAAGAGGGTGAGAAAGTTGCGCGCCTGCGGAGCGATTTCGACGAGCAACCGCCGCGCGCAGCGGGGTTGCTTCCTGCTACGCTCGGAGGGATGCGCGACCACCCAGGATTTCCTCCCGGCCAGACGCTTCTCATCGATGCAGACGATACTCTCTGGGAAAACAATATCTATTTTGAGCGGGCCATTGCGGCGTTTATTTCCTGGCTCGATCACAGGGAGTACACGCGGGAGCAGGTTCGCGAGCAGCTGAACCAGGTGGAGCGCGAAAATGTTCTCCGTCACGGATATGGGCTGGCAAGCTTCAGGCGCGCGCTGGTGGAATGCTTCGAGCGGCTGACTACCGAGCCGGTGACGCCCGAAAAACGCGAGCGCATCATGAGCTTCGCGCAGACGATTGCCGACCAGGAGATCGATCTGCTGGAGGGCGTGGCGGAGACGCTGCCGGAGCTGGCGTCGCGGCATACCCTGATTCTCGTTACAAAGGGAAATGAGGCGGAGCAGGCGGACAAGCTGGCGCGCTCGGGGTTGGCGCGGCATTTTTCCGCGGTGGAGATACCGCGGGAGAAAGATCCGGATGCGTATCGCGCGCTGTGCGCGAAGCATTCGCTTGCGCCTGGGAGCACGTGGATGATCGGCAACAGCCCGCGTTCCGACATCAACCCGGCGCTGGCGTGCGGGCTGAATGCGGTGTACATTCACCATCCGCACACCTGGGTGCTGGAGCACGAAGGCCTGGATGCTCCGCCGGACGGACAGCGGCTGCTGGAAGTGGCGAGCTTTGCGGAGCTGGTGAAGTGGTTTTGAGGGTGCAGCGTCCAGGGTGCAGCGTTCAGTTTGCGCGATCAGACAGGGGTGGGCTGGGCAGCGAGTTCTTCGAGAAGGATGCGGACTTCGAGGAGCACGTCTTCGGGTTTGGTTCCCGTGAGCGGGAAGCGCAGCACGCCCTGAGGGGTGAATTGCGCGCCCTTCTTCGCGTTCTTTGCGACCAGCTTCATCAGGCGGCCGGGATCGACGGCGGCATTCTCAGTAAAGCGGATGTGGAGCTGGTCGCGCTTGCGATCGACCTGCGAGACGCCGATCTTTTCGCATTCGATGCGCAGGCGCGCGGCCTCGAGCAGATGCGCGACGCTGGTGGGCAGCGGACCGTAGCGGTCTTCGAGCTCGGTACGGACATCCTCGAGGGTGCGCTCGCCGTCGACGCCGGCGATGCGCTTGTACATACGCAGGCGCTGGTTCTCCTCGGCAATGTAGGTCTCGTCAATGCGCAGCGCGATGCCGAGGGAGAGCTGAACCGACGGACGCTCGACGCGCTCCTGGCCTTTCAGCTTGCCGACCGCCTCCTCGAGCATCGAGGTGTACATCTCGAAGCCCACGGCCTCGATGTGGCCGCTCTGCTCGCCGCCCAGCAGGTTGCCGGCGCCGCGCAGCTCGAGATCGAGCGCGGCGATTTTGAAACCGGCGCCGAGGTCGGAGAATTCCTTGAGCGCGGCGAGGCGGCGGCGTGCGACCTCGGTGAGCTCCTGCTCGGGCGGGATGAGCAGATACGCGTAGGCGCGCCGGTTGGAGCGGCCGACGCGGCCGCGTAACTGATAGAGCTCTGAGAGGCCGTGGCGGTCGGCGCGGTTGACGATCATGGTGTTCGCCAGCGGGATGTCGAGGCCGTTTTCGATGATGGTGGTGGCGACGAGAACGTCGTGCTGGTGGTGCATGAACGAGAGCATCACCTTCTCGAGCTCGTTCTCGCTCAGCTGGCCGTGGCCGACCACGACGCGCGCGGAGGGGACGAGCTCCTGGATCTTGGCGGCGATCTCGTAGATTGTTTCGACGCGGTTGTGGACGAAGTAGACCTGGCCCCCGCGTTCCAGCTCGACTTCGATAGCGGAGCGAATGAGCTTCTCGTCAAATTTCGCCACAACGGTCTGGATGGCCATGCGGTCGCGCGGAGGGGTTTCGATGACGCTCATGTCGCGCAGGCCGACCAGGGACATGTGGAGGGTACGCGGGATGGGCGTGGCCGACATGGCGAGCACGTCGATTTCGCGTCGCATCTGCTTCAGGCGCTCCTTGTGGCGGACGCCGAAGCGCTGTTCCTCGTCGACGACGAGCAGGCCGAGGTTCTGGAATTTAATGTCCTTCGAGAGCAGGCGGTGGGTGCCGATGAGGATGTCGACCTTGCCCGTCTCCACCTGCTCGAGGATGAGCTTCTGTTCCTTCGGGGTGCGGAAGCGGGAGATCATCTCGATGTTGATGGGGAACTGGCGGAAGCGATTTTTAAAGGTCTCGAAGTGCTGGAAGCTGAGGACGGTGGTGGGGGTGAGCACCGCGACCTGGCGGCCGTCCTGCACGGCCTTGAAGGCGGCGCGCATGGCGACTTCGGTCTTGCCGTAGCCGACGTCGCCGCAGAGCAGGCGATCCATGGGCAGATTGGATTCCATGTCGCGCTTGATGTCGGCGATCGCGGAGATCTGGTCGTCGGTTTCGCTGTAATCGAAGGAGTCCTCGAACTCGCGCTGGAATTCGTTATCGGCGGGGAAGGCGTGGCCCTCGGCGGCCTTGCGCTGGGCGTAGAGCTTCAGCAGTTCGTCGGCCATGTCTTCCATGGCCTTGCGCACGCGAGCTTTGGTTTTGGCCCATTGCTGGGAGCCGAGTCGGTTGAGGATGGGTGCAGGGCCGGACTCGGTGGAGCGGTACTTCTGGATGAGGTCGAGGCGGGTGAGCGGAACGTAGAGGCGGGCGCTCTCAGCGAACTCGAGGATCATGAACTCGAGCGAGACGCCGTCCTGCTCGATCTCCTTCAGACCCTGATACTGCGCGATGCCGTGCTCGACGTGAACGACGTAATTGCCTACGGTGAGATCACGGAAATCGGAGACGAAGGCGGCGGTCTTGGATTTTTTGGGCGCGGGACGCGCCAGCACGTCGGCTTCGTCGAAGAAATCCTGAGCGCCGAAGAGGATCAGGCGCGCGTCGGGCAGGCTGACGCCGGAAGCGAGAGCGGCGCGAAGAATGACGGGCGTGCGCATGTCGCCGGCGAGATAGCTGGATTCGTCGTAGAGATTTTCGCTGCCGGCGTGCTGGATGCGGCTGCCGAGCCGGTAGGGCAACTCGTATTCGCGCAGCAGCGTGGCGAGGCGCTCCACTTCGCCCTGATTGGCGGCGACCAGCAGGGTGCGGACCTCCTGCTGCATGAGATTGCGAATCTGCTCGACCAGCGCAGGGATGGAACCGTGGAAGCGCAGGGTGGGGCGCGAGGAGAATTCGATTTCGCCGAGGGTCTCGTCTTCTTCGAGGACGTCGACGGCGCCGAGCTGATCGATGTCGAGGCCGGGATGCGATGTGAGGCGAGCCTGCAGCAGCTCGGGACGCACATAGAGGTCTTCGGGTGTGATGAGCGAGCCGATGCTGGAGCGCTCGTGGCGTTGCTCGAGCTTGTTCCACCAGCGATCGACCTGATTGCGGACCATGGCCGGCTCTTCGACGAAAAGCGCGCTGCGCGGGAAGAGATCGAGAAGCGTGCCGGTGGCGCCGCTGATGCCCGCGAAGAATTCCCAGCCCGGAAAGATGCTGACCCCACCAGCGGCGATCGACTCCTCGATCAGCTCCGCATCGTCGGCGGCAACGCGCGCGCCGCTGAGGCGGGCGTGGACGGCGGCGAGCAGGCGCTCGGTGACGGGGGTTTCCGTCAGGGGGAGCAGACGGGCTTCGTCCAGAGGCGCGGCGGAACGCTGGGTTTCGGGGTCGAATTTGCGGATGGACTCAATTTCGTCGCCGAAGAACTCGATGCGAATAGGACGGTCGGCTTCGGGCGAGTAGACGTCGAGGATGCCGCCACGGCGCGTGAACTGGCCAGGCATCTCGACGACGTCCATGCGGGTGTAGCCGATGCTGGTCAGGTGCGCCAGCAGGGTGTCCACGTCGACCTCCTCGTCGCGGCGCAGGATCTGCGCAAGGCCGGCGTAGAAAGGTGCGGGAAAGAGCTTCATGGCCGCGGCTTCGACGGGCGCGATGACGATGGACGCCTCACCGGTGGCGATCTTCCACAGCGTCTTGGCGCGCTGCTCCTGCACGTCGGGGTGCGGCGAGAGATTTTCGAAAGGCAGGACGTCGTGGGCGGGCAGGCGAAGAACGCGCTCGGGCGGGATGGCGGCGGTCAGCTCGCACCCGGCGCGGAGGGCCAGATGCAGCGCGTCGGCGGCTTTGTTGTCGGCGACGATGACGACGCAGGGGACGCCGGCGGCGCGCGCGAAGAGCGGAAGATACAAGGCGCGCGCGGTGTTGGTGAGGCCGGAGACACAACGACGCCCGCGGGCAAGCGCGAGGTGGCGTCTTGCCTGTTCAAAAGACTGGGTGTGCTCCAGGTCCGCAAGCAATTCGCGGACGAACGGGAGAATCATGCCATACTCAGTTTAGCAATCGAAATCCCACGGGTACTTAGCCTTGGTGAGATAATGGATCATGCCCACGGAGAGAATGGTCACAAGTCGCGCCCTGGACAGCAAGAATGGGGAAAAGAGCATGTCGGGTTCGAAGCCAGGCAGTTTCAAGCCGGTCAAACCTGGAAATATCTCCCGTCCGCAGAACGTCAAGGTTCCGCCCCCTCCTAAATACGAGAGGGGATGATTGCCAGGCAAATGCCAGCAAGCGTCGCGGGTTTGGGAATTCTCCTGATTCTGCTGCCTGGCTTTAGCTGTGCATTTCTGGTACAGCGTATCGCGGTCCGCGCAAAGCAAACTGAGCTGGACAAGGTTGTCGAAGCCTTGCTGCTCAGCTTTGTTCTCTATATCACGACGCTCCCGTTTTTCGGTTATTCTCTCCCGGTTAGCTGGACGTCCGCCGACAGCGGCAACTTCGCGATTTACGTCATTCGGTTCAACTGGCGGCATCTGCTTGCGCTCGGCCTGGGAGCCATCGGATTGGCGCTGCTGTATGCCGCCAATATTAATCGCGACTGGCTTCTGACTCTGCTCCGCAAATGCAATCTCACTGAACGTACCGCCAGAAGCTCGATCTGGAACGACACTTTTCAGGACATTAAGCTCTCCTATGTCACCGTCGGGCTCGAGGATGGAAGGAGCGTTCTCGGCTACCTGCGCTACTACTCCGATGATTGGCAGGATGCTTCGCTGTTTCTGGAAGATGCCGCATGGGTCGACAAAGACGGGAACCAGATACCCATCGACGGCCCAGGCATCCTGCTCACAAGGGAATCGAAAATCGTCTTCGTCGCCTTTCTAAATCCGCGGGAAGCTGAAGCGAGCCCTAACGAATAACTCAGCCACTCCGAGGTACTGTCTTGCCCGTCGAAGGCCTTTCAACAGCTAACCGCCGCGCGCGCGCTCGACGGCGCGGATAACGGCGCGGGCCTTGTTGAGGCTCTCCTGGTATTCGTTCTCCGGAACGGAGTCGGCCACGATGCCGGCGCCGGCCTGGATGAATCCTTTGCGGCCTTCGACGAGGAGGGTGCGGATGGCGATGCAGGAAGTGAGATTGCCGGAGTAGTCGGCGTAGAGCACGGAGCCGCCATAGATGCCGCGGCGGGTGGGCTCCAGTTCCTCGATGATCTCCATAGCGCGGATTTTGGGCGCGCCCGAGAGCGTGCCGGCGGGAAAGCAGGAGCGGAGGGCGTCGACGGCGCTGAGCTCCTTTTTGAGGCGGCCTTCGATGGAGCTGACCAGGTGCATCACGTGCGAGTAGCGCTCGACGAACATCAGATTCGTGACGCTGACGGTGCCATATTCGCTGACGCGGCCGACGTCGTTGCGCCCGAGGTCGACGAGCATCACGTGTTCGGCGCGTTCCTTCTCGTCGTGCAGCATCTCGTGCTCGGCGGCCAGGTCGGCGGCTTCGCTGGCTCCGCGCGGGCGGGTGCCGGCGATGGGGCGATACTCCACGCGGCGGCCTTCGACGCGGACGAGCAATTCCGGCGAAGAGCCGACGATGTGGGTGGTTTCCTGCTTCTTTGCGCCGGATTTTCCGCGGTCGAAGCGGAGAAAGTACATGTAGGGCGAGGGATTGACGATGCGCAGCGCGCGGTAGACAGAGAAGGGGTCGACGCCGGGCTCAACATCGAGGCGCTGCGAGAGGACGACCTGAAAGATGTCGCCGGCGGCGATGTACTCTTTGGCGCGTTCGACCGCCCTGAGGAACGCGGGCTTTCTGGTGCGCGAAGAGAAACGCAGCTTGCCCGCAGGTTTGCGTTGCGCGAGCTTCGGCAGCGGCCCCGCCAGGCGGCGCTCGAGGCGATCGAGGCGCTTCAGCGCGTCGGCGTATGCGGCCTGCGGTTTGTGACGCCGCAGATCCGCAGTGACGATGAGGAGGATCTCTTTCTTCACGTGGTCGAAGGCCAGCACCTCATCGAAGAACATCAGGCAGGCGTCGGGAAGGCCGAGGTCGTCCTCGGTCGTTGCTGGAAGGCGCTCGATCTGGCGGACGACGTCGTAGGAGAGAAATCCCACGGCGCCGGCGGTGAAGGGCGGCAGGCCGGCAACGCGGGCAGGCGTGTGTCCGCTGAGGGCATCGCTGAGCAGCGCGAAGACGTCGCCGGTGACGCGGCGAGTCTTTCCGTTCTCCGTGACTTCGATCTCGCGGCCGTGGGAGACGATGCGGCGGCTGGGGCGGATGCCGATATAGGTGTAGCGGCCGAGGCGCTCGCCACCCTCGACGGATTCGAGCAGAAAACACTCCGGCTCGGCGGCGGTTCCGGGGTTTTTTGCGCCGGTGAGGCGCAGGAAGGCGGAGACCGGGGTCTCCAGGTCCGCTGTGAGCGTGCGGTAGAGCGGCACGAGGGTGTGGGAGCGGGCCAGGTGCAGGAACTCAGCGCGGCCGGGCAATGATGGCCTCATCGAGTTTCATAGTACAGGG
>Ga0335074_10010966_pt1 | contig 12674 bp, 8 predicted proteins | sample Lox_Sample_23_FD_206715 | JGI IMG/M metagenome (GOLD analysis project Ga0335074, IMG submission 206715) | Soil microbial communities from Loxahatchee National Wildlife Refuge, Florida, United States - Lox_Sample_2.3 | ecosystem: Environmental > Terrestrial > Soil > Wetlands | place: USA: Florida...
AAGTGGTGAGCCCCAAATAGCCGGCGGCTGGCTTCGGATTCCGCTGCAGGGAACTTTTTATGTCGGGCTCGGCGTCTGCTCGCACGATAAGAACGTGATCGAACAAGCGGTGTTCTCAAATGTCGAATTAACGCAACCTTCTGGAACGGGAAGCGGCCAGCCAACCCTTTACAGCACACTGGAAACGGTCGACATCGCTTCCTACGATCGCCGTGTTGTCTATATCGCTCCGGAACATTTCGAAGCCCCTAACTGGATGCGCGACGGCAGCGCCTTCCTCTTCAATCGCGACGGTCACATCGTGCGGCTGCCCGTCAGCGGAAGTGAGCCGCAGATCATCGACACCGGTTTTGCCACGCGCTGCAACAACGATCACGGCATCTCGCCGGATGGCAGCGAGCTGGCGATCAGCGACAACTCGCAGGGAGATCATGAGTCGCTCGTGTACATAGTGCCGATCTCGGGCGGCACGCCACGCCGCATCACCGAGAAGTCTCCGTCGTACTGGCATGGATGGTCGCCCGACGGGAAGACACTTGCTTTTGTTGGTCAGCGCGATGGCGATTTCGACATCTATACACTGCCGGCAGAGGCGCCGGCGGACGCGCCCGCGCCACAGGAGACGCGGCTTACGACGGCCAAAGGGCTCGACGATGGCCCAGAATATTCGCCCGATGGCAAATACATTTACTTCAATTCCGAGCGCACCGGCCACATGCAGATCTGGCGCATGAAGCCGGACGGCAGCGACCAGGAGCAGGTCTTTTCCGACGATCTCAACAACTGGTTCCCACACATTTCGCCGGATGGGCAATGGATGGTCTTCCTGACCTACGCGGCCGATGTGACGGGGCATCCTGCAAACAAGGATGTGATGCTGCGGCTGATGTCGCTCTCGGATAAGAGAATCACCGTGCTGGCGAAATTGTTTGGAGGACAGGGAACCATGAACGTGCCATCGTGGTCCCCCGATAGCAAACGGCTGGCGTTCGTCAGCTACATGCTGATTCCATAGCGTGAGCTTTAGGCAGATGTGGCGTCGAGCTAGGCTGAGTTCAATAAAAGGAGCGAACTACGAGCGCATGATATAGAATCTGGCGTTCTTCTCTTCCGCGGTTTGTTCCGATCCGAGGGGCAGCAGCCACGGTCGAAAAGGAAACGCAATGAGGCAGCGAGTTCATGCTCAAATTCTGTACTTCATTCTGTTGGTTCTCATCGGCGTACCTACGGGTAGCGCGCACGGCCAAGCATGCGATGTTGACGTTCCCCTGCGCCCTGTCGATCGCCGCGGAGAGCCAATCTCGAGCATCACGAGCGATCAGTTGAAAGCGAGGGTTGGCAGCTCCACCGTGCCAGTCATCTCGATCTCCCCTACGCCTAACCTCGGTTTCATTCTCCTGCTCGATACGACTCCGAGCATGAAGGAGGTTTGGAAGGAATCCATAGCGGCAGCTAGGCAATTGGAGAACAAGGCCGCCGGGAACTTCAATCTGTTTACCTTTTCCGAGAAGATTGAGCGGTACGCGAGGACCCAACCTCAAAGCGAGGATCTACTGAATCATTTGCTAAATGAGGGCGCGCCCAAACCGCCGCGTGGGACGGCCCTTTACGACAGCCTGATCGAAATAGCACAGCACACACGACTCCGAGCCACTCCGATTATCGTAATTAGCGATGGCGGGGACAATGCAAGCTACCACTCCGCTGACGCGACGGCATCTCTGTTTCTTCGGTCCTCGTGGCCTGCCGTATTCGCCCTCATCCTTGATTATGATGAGACAAATCCGCGCCGGAGCTATTTCAAACGGATCCCTGAGGCAACAGGGGGCTTTGTAGTGTATCCTCCGTCCGCATCAAAGGTCTCCACCGCGGCTGACGAGTTGGCCGCGGTCGTCCTTAATTCGTTTGCCGCTAAGCTGCGACTGACTCGAGCGATAACGGATTCTACAAAAGTAAGTTTGGAAGTTGTCCGTCCGGATGGCAAACGAAGCAAAGACATCAAACTGCTCTATCCTTCGGAGCTTAGCGTACACGACTCCTGCCATCCCAATTAACCGATTCGCCCAAGGTTGTCAGCTTAAATCCGCAGCCAGTTTACTTACTCGCTCTTTCGTCAAGAAACTTCGCCATGACTTCCAGCGCCTCTCTCGTCTCCGGCAACTGAAAGTGATACCAGAAGGCGTGCGGCAGCGCTTCGAATACGACTAGCTGTGCGTCCACGCCGTCGCGCAGCAGCGCGCGATGAAAAATCGTCGTGTCGCTGAGCAGGATGTCGCGCGTGCTGGTGACCAGCAGCGTTGGCGGCCAGCCATGAAGATCGGCGAAAAGCGGCGACAGCACTGGGTCGTGACGATCCGCTTTGCCGACATACTGATCGTCGAGATTTTTGGCATAGGTCGGCTGCATCGTGCCGGGAAATCCGTTCAGCGTGAACAACTGCCGGGAATCTCCGACGCGGCTGAAATCGGCGAGGCCGGAGAAAAACCCAAGCGCAGCCGGTAGTGGCACTCCCGCCTGCCTGAGTTTTGAAGTAACTTCCGCAGTCAGGATCGCGCCTGCCGATGTGCCGAAAATTCCAATCTTCTGCGGCTTGTACGTTTTCAGGAGCTCCTTGTAGACGGCGACGACGTCATCAACCGCGGCGGGGAACGGATTCTCCGGCGCGAGGCGATAATAAACTGACACGACTTTGATCTTGGCCAGATTCGCGATCGGCACGCCTTCAATCAGAGAGCCGGAGTCGGAGTTGAATCCGCCGCCATGCAGATTGATCAGCACGCGCTCGCGATTCGCCTCGGGCATATCGAGAGACGAGATGATGTCGGTGCGCACGCCCGCGGTTGTCGTCTCTTCAATCTTGACCGGATACAGCTTTTCAGCTTCGGCCGAATCCTGTGCGCGCCAGATGTCGGTCCTGCGGCGGCGTTCGGCCAAGCTCTCCGGACCGGGCGTAGTCGCGATCAGCGAATTGAGCCACGTTTGCGCTTCCGGGCTGATCGTCTGCGGCACGGGAACGATGCGCGTGATGTGAGCCGTGCCGTCGGGATCGAACGTGGCCGAGTCTTTCTGCGGGATGTTGAATTGAGCGCACAGCGGTACCGCGACGGTGAGAAGAAGGAAAAAGCCGATTGTTCTCATGGGGAAGGTTTGTATCAGAAGTGAGGACTCTCTGCACGCGAGATCCCTCGCCCCGCTGGTAAAAGCGCGGGGCTTCGGGATGACGGCCATTCTCGATTTCCAGGAGTCCCAGGAGCAAAAACTTCACGCTAGCGCGTACTTGCCGCGCTCGATCATGCGCTGAGCGATCTGCTGGCGAAGTTCGATGGTGTTGAACGGCTCGTGTTTCGCGAGCCGCCGCAGGATCGCGAGTTGCGTGCGCAGCATGTCTCCCTCGGCAACTGCGGCAATCACTTTGCGCGCCGCCGATTCGATCTTCTCCATGGCCTGCGCGAGATAGACGCGCGTCATCGCGATGGGCAAGGCCGCTGCCGCTTCGCCTTTGCTCTCGGCGATCTTCTGGGCGCGGAGCACCGCCGATTCCATGGCGTAGGTTTCGATGGTCATGTCGGCGATCGCGCCCATGATCTCCTGCTGATCCTGAATGGCCTGCATGTATTTCTGCGTGGCAGCGCCAGCGGCAAATAACCCAAGCTTCTTCGCTTGAGCGACCAGCTTGCGTTCCTCGGCGAGAGCGCCTTCCAATTCTTCTCCGCTGGATGGCCCCGACAAAACTTCCTCCATGAGTTTCTTGATCGCGGGCATAAGCGGCAGCTGCCCGGTCATGGCGCGCTTCAGCAGAAATCCGGTGATGATGAGCCGGTTGATTTCGTTTGTGCCCTCGAAGATACGATTGATGCGCGCATCGCGGTACGCGCGTTCGGCAGGATATTCCTCGACGAATCCATAACCGGCGTAAATCTGCACGGTCTCGTCGACGACGTAATCGATCATCTCCGATCCCCAGACTTTGATGATCGAGCACTCGACCGCATACTCTTCGATAGCCTTGAGCGTCTGCTTGGCGGCATCGGGGGCGGATTTGTCGATATCGCTGAGGTCCTGGTCCATCATTCCGACGGTTCGATAGACGAGCGATTCGCCGACATAAAGTAGCGCGGCCATGTTCGCGATCTTTTCGCGCACCAGTCCGAAATCCGCGATCACTTTACTGAATGCCTTGCGCTGCTTGGCGTACGCGATCGCGTTCTCCAGGGAAACGCGGCCTCCGCCCACGCACATGGCGCCGAGTTTGAAGCGGCCGATGTTGAGGATGTTGAAGGCGATGAGATGTCCCTTGCCGACTTCGCCAAGCAGATTTTCAACCGGAACTTTGCAGTCATTCAAAATGATCGGGCAGGTCGACGAACCCCGAATGCCCATCTTGTGCTCTTCGGCTCCGACCGAAAATCCGGGAAAACTTCGCTCAACCAGAAACGCCGAGAACTTTTCGCCATCGACTTTGGCGAAAACGGTGAACAGGTCGGCAAAACCCGCATTGGTGATCCACATCTTTTCGCCGTTCAAGACATAGTGCTTGCCGTCGGACGAGAGCTGCGCGCGGGCGCGGCAGTTCATCGCGTCGGAGCCAGAAGTTGATTCCGACAAGGCATAGGCGCCCACGATTTCGCCGGACGCGAGCCGCGGCAGATACTTCTTCTTCTGCTCTTCCGTGCCGAAGTAAACGATGGGCAACGTGCCGATGCCGGTGTGTCCACCCCAGGTGGTGGCGAAACCCGCGTATTTTGCGATGTGATCGGCGATCACGGCGGCGGTGACTTTGTCCATCTCGAGACCGCCGTAAGACTCGGGAATCTCGACCGAGCTGAGCCCAAGCTCGCCGGCTTTCTTCAGCAAGGCGCGCGTGACAGAAAAATCCTTGTGCTCGATTTTCTCGACATTAGGCAGGATTTCGTTCACGGCGAATTCTTCCGCCGTCTGGCCGATCATCTGATGCTGCTCGGAAAAATCCTCCGGAGTGAAAACTTCTTCGGGCGAGCGCGAGTCCAGCAGGAAACTGCCGCCAGCAATGCGAGTCTTGGGAATTGCGGTGGTGGTCGCCATCTCTCTCCTCAAAAGGAAAACTGCTAAAAGTTCTATCGAAGATGCCTTCCAATTTTAATGCGGCTGTGGCGGGAATGATAGGTCAGGGATTCCGCGTTTCACCGGCTTTCTTGCCGAGATCGCAGCGTATTGGAACCTTGGCGCTATCGGGCTTTCAGAATCAATGGGTGTTGGCCAGTCGATCGGCGTCCGTCACCAAACTGCCTGCGACTATGCAAGAAGGGATTGCTTCCGAACGACGCGGTTCCGCGCGAACGCACTTGGCACTGTTTGTATTTGTCCTGCATAACCTGGTAGAGGCTGAATTCGCGTTGCTGGTTGTTCGTGAGGTCTGCACACTGCTGTGAAAACAGGTTCGCGCATTCGGACGCACGCGCCGCCGCTGCCTCTCGCACTCGGCGTGCTTGCTGTTCCATTGCCATGCGTGGCCCGGCACAATCATCCGCGAAGGAGACCTGCAACAGACAAGCACTTCCTGCCCACACATCCGCGCGCGAGCAAACGTCGAAGTGTCGAAGGTAGATATGCGGAGTGACGCATCCGCCTGCGCCGGGCACTTGCGCCACGGGACAAACCCGGCACGTGCCATTTAGGCAGACACGGCGCCGAAACTGCGTCAGTCGCTCGCGTTTCTCATTTGGACGACGCGCAAAAGGATGCCGCAGAAGGGAAAGGAATCCCCTTTTCGGCGGATTAGCATTGTCCTTCTCGTCCAAACTACGGAATGCATATGAGCGAGAAAGATTAGTGTGTGCCGCGGACGATCCCGAGGCAGCGCGCGAACCCGAGGAATGTGACACGGAGCCACCAGAGGAACTGTGACCACCCGATGAAGTCGCTCCGCCACCGTGAAATCCGCCAGAAGATGCGGATGACGATCCGGCTGAGGAGCCGACGCCTCGATGTTGCGCCTCTAAAGCTGAGAGTGGAAAAACAGAGAACAACGCGACCACTAGAACCGCTGGGAAGCGTAGGCCGGAGAGCCGCATAAAGCACCTCCTACCAACCTGAGCCGTGATGGCCGGAATGCTTCTGGACTGGACCAATAGCAGCCTACTCCGATCCCGTGTCAAGCTGCATAGGAATCGGGTAAAGATCGGGTAAAGAATTGTGCGGATTATGCTCGTCTATGCTTCGCCGTCTGCGGTTGAACCGTCTATGGTTGAACCTGATGCGGTCCGGCGACCGTGGTTTTGAGCGCATACTTCTGCGCAGGCTGGCAGGTCGACACACCCACGATATGGGTGGAGTCCGAATCCTTCGAATCCCGCGCCATCAGATAGCTGCGGATCGAGTAGCAGACGCGTCCATTCATCAGTGTTGCGACTTCTTCGTTGGAACGAGCTTGCTTCACGAGTTGCTCGAGTTCCTGGCTGGAAAGAGTTCGCGAAGCGCGCGAATTCGTTGTAAAGCCGAAGACTTGAGCGTTGCTACCGACGATGTTCAGAAGGTTCTGATCTCCGGCTCGAGCGCTGGGCTGGGTGGATTCCAGTGCAGCTTCCGGAACGATCCGCCACGGTTCAGCATCTGCGGAGGTAACAGCGGATGTTTGTGCCGCGATCGCTGGAGTCGGATCTGAGTTCGCTGGCCGATCCTGAGCAAAGACCGGTAAAGCGCAAAAGACAAGAAGGAAAAGTGGAAGGCCGAGGCAGCGCATAGGACCTCCTGTTATGAGCAGATTATAGCGCCGTGAGAACCTGATCGCGGTTGAATCTTAGTTATTCACTACGCGGTGAAAAATATATCGGTTGCCAAAATGAAAAGGCTGCTGAGCTGCCCTCGTGGCTCAAATGGAAATTCTGCGGAATGGCGTCATCCTGAGCGGAGCCGTTTTTCAGGAGAAGGGAAGCATCTGACGCGAGCGACCCAGAAGCTTCGCGCCAGATCCCTCGCCCCGCTCGTGAAGACGCGGGACATCGGGATGACGCACTGGCGGAGCTTCAAAGGAAGCCACGACCCGAGCTTCGCTGGGTTGGACAGCCGGCGGCCGTCCCTACAGAATCATTGCAAAGGTCACGAAGGAAGCGCGCGTAGGTTCACGGTTTCTTCATCTTTATAGGTTCTCAAAGATGCCGGCGGCGCCCATGCCGCCACCGACGCACATGGTTACCATGCCGTAATGCGCGTTGCGGCGCTTCATTTCGCGGATAACGGTTGCGGTGAGCTTGGCGCCAGTGCATCCAAGAGGATGGCCGAGCGCGATCGCGCCGCCGTTCGGATTGACCTTTTCCAAATCGAGGCCTGCCTCTTTGATCACAGCCAGCGATTGCGCAGCGAAGGCTTCGTTCAATTCGATTACATCGATGTCCGTCAATGTAAGGCCGGCCATCTTCAAGGCTTTCGGGATTGCGAAGACGGGGCCGAGTCCCATTTCCTCGGGCTTGTATCCCGCGGTGGCGAAGGAAACGAAACGAGCGAGCGGCTTGATTCCCAGCGCTGAAGCGCGCTCGGCGGACATGACGACTGCGGCGGCGGCGCCATCGGACATTTGCGACGAGTTCCCTGCCGTGACCGTGCCCTTCGCGTGGAATGCAGGCTTGAGGGATGCGAGGGCTTCGAGCGAAGTGTCAGCGCGCGGGCCTTCGTCGACTGTGAATACGATCTCCTGGCGTTTCGGCTTCGATCCGTTCGGAGTGGTGAAACTTACGGGCACTGGCACGACTTCATCGTCGAACTTGTGCGACTGAATGGCGGCGAGCGCTTTCTGGTGGCTGCGCAGCGAAAATTCGTCGGCGGCCGCGCGCGTGATGTTGAAGCGCTGGGCGAGGCGCTCGGCGGTCAGGCCCATGGAAAGATACGCGTCGGGATAGTGATTCACGAGCCAGGGATTGGGCGAGATCTTGTTGCCGCCCATCGGGATCATCGACATCGATTCGGTGCCGCCGGCGACGATCGCGTCGGCTCCGCCCGCCATGATGCGTTCGGCGGCCATGGCGATCGCTTGCAATCCGGAGGAGCAGAAGCGGTTGATGGTCATGGCCGAGACTTCGATCGGCAGGCCGGCGCGCAGCGAAGCGATGCGGGCGACGTTCATGCCCTGTTCGGCTTCGGGCATGGCGCAGCCGAGGATGACGTCTTCGATCTCTTTCGGATCGAGCTGCGGCACGCGCTCGAGCGCGCCTTTGATAGCGACAGCGGCGAGTTCGTCGGGACGGGTAGCGCGGAGCGTTCCTTTGAAGGCGCGTCCGACCGGCGTCCGAACCGATGAGGCAATGACAACTTCACGCATGAGAGTTCCTCAATGAGTAGCTGCAGCAATTGTAAGCCGATCGTTGAGGACGGCTCCAGGGCATCGCGTGTCGGAAATCAAAAGTCAAAATCCCCATCCCTTCGCCTGGCTGCGCTCGCTGAGGGCAGGCTCTGTCGCAAGAAGGGCGACGGGCGCGGGCACGCGGACTCCAGATGTACACACCCAATTTTTTTTGCACGTTCCTGCAAATTCTCTCGAATGAAGAGGTTGCGTGGGGCAGATCGGCCGGTTTTTTGGCAAAATCTTGATTCGGCTGGAGTTAAATGGAAAATATTGAAAACAAATGACTTAGGATCTGGAGTTTGTGGAGTTTGAGGTTTCAGAGAGCAAGCTTTCGTTGCGCGCCTGACGGAGAAGGAAGCGCGGTTCTCAGCCCATGCGAGCATGTCTCCAGTTTGCTCTTTCTATGTTCTCAGTCAAGGACATGCGTCACAAGAAACCGGATATGCGTCTGTGGAAAAGTGGCGAATGGGTGAGATGAGTGTAAGGCGATGTCTTGATTGTTATGCCGCCAGCGGGTTCGGCTGAACACGGGTTCGGCTGAGCACAGAAAACCCGGCACACTCGCGGACGCAGGTGCTTTTCGATCTCAAAAATTCAGGCCAGCCTCATACGAAATATCGTGCCCGGACTCGCGACGAAACGTCGCGATCACACGTGCAGAAGGCGCCTTATGGGTGAAATTCGGTAAGCCGCAGTCAGGATTGCTCCAGCGGCGACGCCGGTCAGCACGCCTTTCCATTTATAGCCGAGTGGTGCAAAGATCGCTGCTGCGGCTGCCGCTGACCCGATCGCAAACCGGATTTTTTCCTCAGTCCCACTCATCGTAAAGTCCTTCACAGTCATCCTCCTGTTGCGGCGAATTCTTAGATACCCATGTAGAAGAACCTGAGTCTGGGTCCTGGCCGACTCGGATCTCAAGGCAGGCACAAAGCTAAGACTTCCGCTACGTGTTGGCATTGAGATGATGGCTTGCGTTGTGGGGTTTACTCCAAGGATCGGGTTGGCCTCCTCAGAATTTCGCGATTCGAATAGGAAAGCCGGAGTAACTAATTCCTGAGACAAGCGGGTGCAATTTTCTTCGCTCGCCAGCGGGATGATGAGCGATATAGAAGAGATGTTTCGCCAACTGAGCTTCCGGCGGTGCGTCGATTGTTTCAGGTAGGCGCGTCTACTTGGATCTTGGTCTTGGGCTCACGATCAAAAACGTATCCTCTGGTTCTGGTTCACGAAGGGCGACCGCACCAGAACGGAGGTGAGGCTTTGGTTTTAGGGGAGCACGGACAAGGCTATCTGGTTCGCCAAGAATTGGTGGCGGGCCGCTGCCCGCGCGTGCGGCCAAATATTTCGGGGAGAGCCTCGCTCGACGTTCCGCATCGGCGCGCCCCATTTCCATATCCTTAACGGGGTCGAGGTGCGCTTGCCGGTTGGCTTTACGCTTCCTCTTCTGACCTTTTCCCATTCGGTGGCTCGTTGCGCAAACGTATTAGCACAGTGGCCTGTTCCGTGCAACTGTCGCAATCAGGCGTTTTACGCTCATCTTCCCGGCGACGGGCATAGTGGCGCGGTCGATTTGCGCGTCAGTCGAGAACAAGCGTTCGCACAAGCATGCGCCTTACCTTCAGCCTTCGTTCCGCATCTCGAGTGCAATCAGGACTTTCTCAGCGGTTTAGCGACGAGCGTAACCTTGCGTCCTCGCTGGTCAGGTGTTTTGCTTGAAGGCGGGAATTCTCGCGATGCGGAAGCCAATGATGTGGCAACTGGCCAGAAACCACCGGGGACGCCGGAAAACCACCATTTTCAAAGCGCGAGCAGCTTCGGAGCAGAAAGCACTCCTGGGCTGATGTTACAGAGAATAAAAGACTTGATAAGCAATTGAATGCCGGTGAGTTTTGGCCCGCCCAATGCTGTAGGTACTACGTAAGTTGGCCTGGAATTACTAAGAACCTTCTGGAGAGATGACATGATAACCAGGAAAGCGCCACTGATGGTCACGGCGGTAGCGCTGTTGACATGGAGCGCGAGCCCTATATTTGGGCAGGACTCCCAACCGCAAGATCAGCCAGCAGCGGCGGAACAGGCGCCGTCGACTCCACCACTGCCTACGCAAGCGCCGCCGCCGGACCAGTCTGAGCCACAGACTGCGCCAATGCCTCCGGCTCCGCAGACGCCTCCGCCACCGCCGGCATACAGCGCGGCGCAGCTCGATCAGATGGTGACGCCGGTCGCGCTTTACCCCGACCCATTGCTCGCCCAGATATTTGCCGCCGCCACCTATCCGGATCAAATTTCCGATGCGGCCCGCTGGGCGGATCAGCATCATAACCTCACCGGCCAAGCCTTGGCTGACGCTATCCAAGCCGATCAGCTTCCGTGGGACCCAAGCGTGCAAGCATTGCTGCCGTTTCCTGGCGTGCTGGACATGATGGCGTCTGACATGCCTTGGACGACGGGTGTCGGTAATGCATTTCTCGCGCAACAGCCGGACGTGATGGCAGCGGTGCAGCGTGACCGAGCCAAGGCTTACGAATACGGCTATCTGCGGAGCAACCCTCAGGTGGTCGTTGGCGGTAGACCTTATATCACCATCATGCCCGCGAACCCGGCTTTCGTCGTCGTTCCTTACTACAACCCGGCTCTGGTTTTCATGGCTCCGCGACCCGGCTTTTTCGTCGGCGGCGCGATCCGATTCGGCTTTGGCATTTCAGTCGGCGTGGCCTTCCGGCCGTGGGGATGGGGAGTTGTTGGCTACAATCGGTTCGACTGGGGCGCGCATAGAGTATTCATTAACTCCGCGCCTTGGGGACGAACCTGGGCCAACCGCGTCGTGTATGTTCACCCTTACCCTGGCGTGAGGCGATTCGTTCCGGCGCAGCGGGCGGCTGAGGCGCACCCGCAGCATCCGCAGGCTGCGCGCGAGCGTCAGGCTGCGCGCGGTGAAAAAGAGCATCGCGACGACCGGCACGATGAACGCTACTGAACCGAACTGATCTGCCCAACTCCGGTGGAGACCGGTTCCATTTGGAATCGGTCCTCACCACAATTTGTAATTCGGATCCGTCGGCAAGCCGCGACGACTGGCCCGGCTTTGATCTTCTAAGGTTCCACAAGAATACCGCTGCCCCCACCGAAAGCACGGCCTGAGCAAAAAGTCGAAGGGTGGGTTTCGTTTTTTGAGAGTCGCGGCGAAGAGCCAGGTTCCTCGCTTCGGTCGGAATGACAAAGTAGCCCACCACCCCGCCGCGTTTCCTGTTGACTAACACCACAGTGCTCGTGTTAAGATTCTGAACACAAGTTTGCCCAGTCTTCATTAGACATGGGCGGACCTGAATTTCATGCAGAGTGGCTGAGGGACGAGCCCTGAGACGCCACGGCAACCGAACCGGGATCATATATCCCGGCTGGCAGGTGCCAACTCTCTCCTGGAAACAGGGAACATGAGATTCGGCTGCGAGCTGTATCTGCATCCGATCGCCTCTTTTCCTTTTCCTGGAAAATGAGGCCTTTGCTTTTTAGGGCCACATTTTCCGGCTCGTCCTCAGCTATTCGCTGCTAGGGAAGCGATCCAAGCGCGCGGTTCTGCGTCGCACAAAACGCGACGCTTCGCGCGGATCGCCCAGATCCTTCGCGAGACAGGAATCGTCTCGCTCAGGATGACAACGCCATAGGAAAGCGAGTAGCCACATGTCACATTACGAATTGCGATGCCGGGAATGCGGACGCACCTGGGGAAATCAGCCCCGCTCGATCTGCGACGATTGCTTTTCTCCTCTGGAAATTGTTTACGACTACGACGCGCTCCGCGCGCAGACGAACGGAAATGCTCTGACCCGCGAACGGATTTCCCAGAGAGCCCCGAACATGTGGCGCTACGCCGAGCTTTTGCCCCTCCCCCAGGGGTTTCAACCACGACTGCCGGTGGGATTCACTCCGCTGTTTCAGGCTCCGCATTTGGCAGAGCGCCTGAGTGGAACTGCCGCGGCGGCAAACCTCTATATCAAGAATGACGCCGTGTGCTTGCCTACGCTGAGCTTCAAGGACCGGGTGGTTGCAGTCGCACTGGCCAACGCCCGGGCGTTTGGATTCGATACGGTTTCATGCTCCTCGACTGGCAATTTGGCGAATGCTGTTGCTGCGCACGCCGCGCGGGAAGGATTGAAAGCTTGGATCTTCATTCCATCGGATCTGGAACCGGCGAAGATTCTCGGCACCAACGTTTTCGGCGCGAAGGTTGTACGCATCGCCGGCAACTACGATCAAGTGAATCGCCTGTGCTCGCAGATTGCTGACGAGCATCATTGGGGATTCGTGAACGTGAACCTGCGTCCGTATTACGCGGAAGGATCGAAGACGGTCGGGTTCG
>Ga0335074_10010967_pt1 | contig 12674 bp, 5 predicted proteins | sample Lox_Sample_23_FD_206715 | JGI IMG/M metagenome (GOLD analysis project Ga0335074, IMG submission 206715) | Soil microbial communities from Loxahatchee National Wildlife Refuge, Florida, United States - Lox_Sample_2.3 | ecosystem: Environmental > Terrestrial > Soil > Wetlands | place: USA: Florida...
ATTTAATAGAACACTCTGGATTTGTGACAAAAGTCTACATCAGCCTAGATTTGCAATAATTTAGCACTCTGCATTATTCTAGATTTGTTACAGCAGCCTGCATTGGTGCGCGTCATTCTAAATTGCGACAGTAGTTTGTATCAGTCTGCTTTACCAAATTGCGACAGCAATCCACATTATTTTAGATTTGTAACAGCGAGTCCACATCAGTTTGGATTTGCAATAATTCAGTTGTGCGCGTTATTCTAGATTTGTTACTGCAGACTGCATCAGTCTAAGTCATTCTGAATTGCGACAGCAGACTGCATCATCCTGCGTTATTCTAAATTGCGACAGCAGACTGCATCATCCTGCGTTATTCTAAATTGCGACAGCATTCTGCATCATTCTAAATTTGCAACAGCAGTCTACATCAGTCTAGATTTTCAATAATTCAGCAGTCTGCGTTATTTTGGATTTGTTATAGCAGCCTGCATCAGTCTGCGTTATTCTAAGTTGCCATAACAGTCTGCATCAGCCTGAGTCATTCTGAATTGCGACAGCAGACTGCATCATCCCGCGCTATTCTAAATTGCGACAGCATTCTGCATCATTCTAAATTTGCAACAGCAGTCTACATCAGTCTAGATTTTCAATAATTCAGCAGTCTACGTTGTTCCAAATTGTGACAGCAGTCTGCATCAGTCCACGTCATTCTAAATTGCGACCACATTCTGCATTAGTTATGGTAGGTCGATAGGACCAGAGTCCGACATTATTATTTTCAGTTCATAAATGAATGAGTATATCTATACTATACTCCTTTACACAGAGATTTGACTCCATACTACTGGAACTCGCAGGTCCTCCGCTTCACCAATGTCGCTAATAATCTCTCCTCGAAGCCACTGGCATGCCATTGTACGACATTCGCCTTTTGAGTTTCCTCCCCCTCCAATCCATATTTCTTCAATCTTCTTCTCTGCTTTCCTAAGCTCATTTCGAAGATCAAGTGCGCGCTGTCCAAATGGATAGTCCTTGAGGCGAGTCACGCTTCCAGAGACATAGCTAGGGTCATAGATATACATCTTGTACAATTAGCAAACAAAATGCCATCTTGTGTGTTTAAAGTACTTACTTTTCGATTGGTGATACGAATTGCATATGCATGCCAATCGGCGCGGCGTTCTTGATGCTTTTGCAAAGCGTCTAGAAGCTGCGGTCCTATAGGAAGATTCTTGAACGCTTGGCTCCGAATCCAGCAACGGTTAGGCGCTGAGGCGACAAGAAAGTAGTTGCATTTAGTTGCCTTGTAGAATCGGGCAGCATTCGTAACCAATCCACAGTTAGAAATGTTATCTTCAATCTCCTTAAGTTCGTTTTTGAAATTTTCAAAAGCTTGGACTGGAAGAGGGCTCCCTCGAGCCATAGCTGCTTCTTGTTGGAGTTGGAATTCGTTCTTGAAGAAGCTTAGTTGTCTTTCCACATCGTTGTCTAGCGTTTGTTTGTTTAGATAGGCCACTTCCATATCATAAAGAATGATATTGGGAGAGGATTGGAGAGCATTGCAGAGACATGTTAAAAATGTGCAAAGAGCATAACTATCAGTGTCTCCAGTTGGCATAGCAAGCTCTCTAAGACCAGACATATTAATGGTAAGGAGTTGCAGTAAGTGAGAAAGTAGGAGCTTGGAACTATTGAAGTGATGTCGTTCAATACTTTATTATTGAAGAGGTTGTAGATGAGTAGGGCAAGAGTAGGTGGTGCTGGAAGTTGAGTGGGGAATGGTCGTTATTCTTGGTGAATCATAGTTGGTAGGAAGTGGAAGTGAATATTTAGGATGAGCATGAAGATAAGTCGAGCGGGATCTTCACATTGTATCTATAAAATTGGCCAATATAGATGTCTAGGAAGTTCTCCTATCACATTTCATTCTTTTGAATTCTAATTACTTATATATCTTTTTAGTTTATAGCGTATTGTGCTGGAATAGAGTTATATTCGAGGATAGTGAATATGGGCGAGGCGAGGTGGCAATATTAGGGTCCATCTCCACAACATCATCAAAACCCCATCCCGGTCTTGATTTGTTTCATTTTCAATTTTTGAAAAGCTATTTACCTATATTATTTGTTAAGCTAATAATATCCGAAAGCGCATATAAGGGGATTATGAAATTGACTTAAAACAGCGCATGGGATGTTGGGAATCGCTTATGAAGAGTGTGGATAGCATCACATGCGTTTATAGATAAAAGGTAATCTACAGGCAATTATAGTTAATTAAAGAGTTTGTAAACTCTGATATTTGTCTTAGTTTAGAGATACTATTAATATAATGATATGTTTTGCTCTACTCTCATTGTAGCTTCTAATTTCCATCATTGACTCAAATTAGCTGCCATCGTAGTGCACATTCGATTGGAACGCTAGAATGGCAAGAACTAGGCCAGGGACTTGAAGAACTAGCAAGAAACCCAGAGTACCTCTCAATCTACTGTAGAAAAGCAATATGAAATACCGCCTTGCACTGATAAAACCAACTCCTTGCAAACTGTCCACAATATCAATTTCCCATTATTTATTACAATTCACTGTCCAAGGAAGAGCGATGACTCCTACAGTCATGTGCAAGAACTAGTTTAAATCAGTGTTAATTGTCTTCCAAGGCGTCAATTTAGCACCTGCGTAGACCAAGTTTGCCTCAAAGTGCCAAATCCGCTTCGGTTGCATAACTGCCCAGATAACACTTGTAAACACGCCAACAACTCCTCTATTAGAATCACTTAATTTGATTGAGTCTGCAACTATGTGCTATGCTAAAAGAAAGGAATCCATGATTGGAAAACGTTTTAGTAAGCTGCGACGTTTGTAGCAGCTATGCAAACCAGAAATAATAACGCAGAACGAGCTTCTTGTATCTAGCTATTAAGCTTACGCACTACTTTTATGTAGCGCTCAAGTCTGAATCTAAAACCTGGCATTCAACGTTCTAAACGGTTTCCACTTCCTTTACCATTGGGTCCGGGTCTTGTCATTTCCACCATTCCAATCCTCTCCGTCTGTGTCCTGCGAGGCGCTTGGCCGGGCTGCAATCATCCAAGAATCATTCAAGTCGTGCTTTGGACTAACTTGCGTTAGTGTACCATGTGTATGAACTGTCTCTGCCCAAGAGTTGTCTAAATTAACCGGCTGCTGTGATTGTGCAGCGGTTTGTCCTGTAATGAAGTCGCTACCAGGCTCAATTTTGGCGTTTAGTCCAAATTTCATTTCATGACACTGCTTCAATCCCAGTTTACGGCCTCGCAAGGGGCAGTCGCGTAGGAGGTGACCAATCTTGAGGCAGTTGTTACACTTAATAGTAGACTTGTCAACTGTTGGACAGTCTTTCTTTGTGTGTCCAAAGACAGAACATCCGTTGCATTGTGGCACCTTTGGATTCGTACAATTTTGCTTGGCGTGCCCAAATTCACCACACCTATAGCATCGCACATTTCTCGGAGCTCCTGGATTTGGACACTTGAGCTTCGTATGGCCAGATTGACCACACTTATAACATTCTTTGCTCTGTGGGCAGTCCTTCGCCATGTGACCACGTTCACAGCAAAGGGTGCATGCAAAGCTGTCAGCTTCCACTGTGACGATTCTATGTTTATTTTGATGTGACAAAATCAACTTGTGCAAGTATCGCATGGCTGGTATCCTTTCAGGGTGTTCTTGGCTTCTAGGTATCATCTCAGTGTTCATGACGATGATTAGAAGTAAGATATGTCGTGTCAGTGCAACTGTCAGGCGATTCCGTTGTCCGGTAAATCCTACGCCATATCCACGGACCATGTCAAGAATAACAAAGTCATCCTCATAGCCTTGCATTGCATCGACGGTTCTAACGGCGATACGGCGCTTAAAATCCTCAGAGCTGAGCTTCTCGATATGCTCTTCATATAAGGCGACCTGAGCTTTGTACATAGCAGTGATGGTCACTGTTATTAGTTGTCCCTTTTTGTTGATTAAGGACTTATCTTCGAGTGCTTGTTTAACAACCTTCATAGTTGCCATAACGTGATCTAGATTTATAGAAGAGGAGCTGCCTTCTGGTTTTGAAGACTTACTCTTATGAACTGAAAGGACCATCATATTACTACCCTCCTTAAGACCAAGTGCTTCAGTGAATTTTCGCGCTGCTTTTACTGCTGGATGATATGGCTTCCCCTTGTTCGCATCTACCACACGGCCGTAGTAGAACATATCTGATGGAAGTCGTGAGGAGCCCCCGTCGCATCGGTGCTGTTCGGCCAGGAAGCTTACAGGATGGCCGATTGTTAACATTCTGTGCATGAATGATAGGAGCAACTGCTTGTAGAAGGTATTCTGGAACCGCACTTTGTAGTGTTCCTTTTCACGGTCTGCAGAAAGGACAATGGGCCGCATTTGATTGTGATCGCCAGCGAAGATCCAGGCGTCCGGGCAGTAAAAGGCGAACAAGGACAGTGTTGAGATTTCAGTAGAGCGGCAAGCTTCGTCGCAAATGATCAACCCAGGCTGGAAGTTCTTGTACAGGTTGACTTTAGACGCAGTGTTGGTTGTGCAGAAAATAGCATCAGCGTTAGCTAAAGTAAGCTCCATGAGTCTGTTAATAGCCATTCGAACATCATCCATATCATAACGATCTGGACCTCGTTCCTCAATAAGCGTCAAGCTTAATCTTAGTGACTGCAAGGACTTATCTACATCTGCATGCTTTTCGATATAGTTCTGCATTGCCTGGGTAAGAGACATGCACTCAAGAATGCGCCGTGGATCACCTCGTCGTCGGCGTTCATCGTGTAGCTTGGCTACCTTAGTGGTATATGATAATGCAAGGAACTCTTGAATGATATTCTCTGGAACATTTGCTGCAAATCGAGATGGTCCCTTCTTTACCTTAACTAATTTTGCACGCTCACCCTTAAGGCTGTGAGCACGAATAATGACTTTGTCTATGCCATACTTTTCGCATTCCCTACGGCACCTCATTGCTGCATCGTCGACTCCAATGTTGGATCCAGTAACGTACAAGACCTGTTGTCTCTTTTCAGGGTTACTCAGATATTTTGCAATAATCTTAATGATCGACCCTGTTTTTCCAGTTCCAAATGGTCCATGGACAAGTGCGATTTTACGCTTAATGTGCCCTAAAGAATTGTACATATCTTTCTGGGATTGGGTGAAATCTGCGATGTTATTCAAAGGCCCCATATCCTTGACAAGCGATGTAGTCTGTTCCGGTTCTGTAGGATCCCATCGCCCTTGGATGTACTCTCGTAGGCTGCGTTTGTCTTCTTTCTCAGAGCTGAATAGCTCTGTGATAGAACGAACATTGTCTTTGTATGCCTGTCTAGATTGAACTGGTTTAATTCTGATTTTGACGGTTTGCTCGTTTGCTTGGATTTGCTCTTTGAGTTCTTCTATAGATGTAACGCGGTCTGTAATGCACGGGACTTGGGTTGTAATAAATGGTCGGTCCTTTTTGTCGCCTTTCCAATTCTGAACTCGAGGGCGCTCTAAGATGATTCCAAATTCCCCCTCTGGACAGATCACAGTGCTTGTAATGACGCCATGCCATACATTTGGCTTCTGGTCAGGTTCGCTGTCATCATCTCCATAATCGCTCTTAGCCGTTTCGAAGAACGTAGCTTCAGCCGCCTCGCTGTCAGCGTTGCGTATCACATCCTCCTTGTGAGTTGTTGGGGCAAAGCCCTTTAAGCGTAGCAGGGTTCCTGCCAGTTCATCCTCTTCTCTAGTTATCGTTGTTGCGAACTGGCCTGAGAGGTTATTGTCTGTGTTGCTACCACCGCTACTCTCTTGAGATGTAACCTCCTCAAACTCTTCAACTAGGCTGACCTCTACCTGATCTCCATGCTGCAGATTTTCCAAGTTGAAATGTCCATTTCTGACATATACCAGATATGCATTTGCTGGTTTATCAGAATCGGGCTTTGCTGCAGAGAGTTCAACCCACAAACTCTCAAATTGGACCCCCTCATAGTCATTGATAGCAAAGTCCTGATATTCTTGTTCGTAAGTAGCTCCTATTATGTGTGGGACTTGATACTCCATGCTATCACCGAAGACAAGATGTGCTGGCTGTACAGGTATATCAGGCCTGGCCTCAAAATCTATGATGTTTCCAAGCTGGAGGACTTTTGCGCGTGGAGTAAGTTCATAGAAAGCCATTAGCGGGTCACTCTTCTGCTCTGCTTTGATAGCAGCGTTGAAATTGCTCGTTTCTGTAAATGCCAATGTGCGATCACCCTCAACAAGAATTGTTAGCTCCATTAGGTCACGTCTCTGTGACGACAGAGCATAAGAGAGAGCAGTCTGAACTTGTTCCTGGATGTTGTTGTTTAGCAGCTTTGGCAGGCTTCCTCCAGACACAGTGCAGTCCTGCGAGGTGAACTTGATGAGGTGATATTCAATGCCATTGCCCAATTGAGGAAGATGGAAGTCTTTTGGGAGGGAATCGAGGTTGATGAGACTTGGTGGAAGAGATTCGAAGGATTCGGTTGTCACGAGAGAACATTCAACTTGTTCTACTACTTTGTGCGCTGGGAAGTTGAATGTCACCATGTGGATCTTCTGTTGCTCTGGGTTTTGCTCTTCGCTCATATCGCGTGGAAGCTGGAGGTAGAGAGTGATATGTGCGCGTTGATGTTGTGGATACATGAAACAGCATCGAGTAGCAGGCTTCTGCCGAGAGTAGTCAAGATCGCCGCATAGAAGGTGCTCTCCTATACGTGTCGCACAGTTGAATTTGTGGAACTGCTTTGTTTGTGTAAGATCGGCAACAGTGGCATCGTCAATGCCGCGCTGGTTGTCTTCCTCATCGATCAGTTCACCTAATAGCTGAGCATCAGTAACAAGTAGTTATCAGGGGTTAGAGAAGTTGGCAGACGCATAACAGGGCCTTACCGTCTCTCTTCACACTACTAAATGGATCTGTTGCATCAAGCTTGCAAAGAGCCTCAGCGTCAGACTGGGTCTTGGAATTGGACATGGCTGAGATCTGAGAGTTGAGCAGGAAAGAAGGACGCTCGTATTTGATATGCAATGACTGTGGAGTGTAGGTTCAAAGAGTGCAGAGTAGTTGGAGTTTCAGGCGTAGTGAGGCCTTGGGTGAGATTTCATTGAAGAAGAAAAGTAAATTCTGAGATGAGATTGGTATAACGTGACTTGAGCTGCTCAACGCTACCACCAAAGGCGCACCCAACTTTGCAAAAGTAAGTAGCAATCTGAATTAAAAGGCCCGTAAATACGGTGAGATCTTGGCATATTAGATCATGCCAAGGCAAGGCTCACTCTGTGTTACCCACAGACGTGTTCGGAATAGGAGAGTTGGTGACAGTAGTTTTAAGTCATATCGGACGCACTGTGCATATCTGTTTGCAAGTGCACATACTGGCTGCGTTGCTCGCGCTTAAGTGTAGAGACAACCTACACCAAAACTTCAAAGTGAATTTTGAATCCCAATCCAAGAATCAAGAACTCATACACTCCGCTTAGTGCTTAAACCTTTTTGCGTAAATACGTGCTGCCGTTGTTCCCTGATTGAAAAAATCAGAGTCGTAAATTGTATTGTACGTGTCCCAGTCAATGTAGTTGTTAATATAATATACGCCGTCCTGAAGTCCTGTTGGGACAATATGGGCGCTACGAAGAATCATGGACATCTGATAAATTCGACGAGCACCAATGCCACGAGGGTTCCTTGCATTACCCCGTAGCCAAGTCTCTACTTCCACCATGCCATGCTGATGATTAACTGCCCCAGAATTCCGAAATCGAAGAAGCTCAATCAAAGCACCTGTGTATCTTACAAAACTGCCTTTTGTGTCCCTTCTTTCTGGATCTACAACTGTCATAATCAACTGCAGTTGTCCTACCATCTTGCCTTCCATGACGGATGGTCCTCTTTGAGAACTTTCGCTTCTCTTCTCGTGTTCCTGCACAAAGACATAATCTCGTCTCCAGCTGCCAAGCTTGCCCTGCCAATTTGGACAACAACGAACGAGCTCACTTGAGAGTTCCTCAATATCCTTTGGGTTTTTCGCTTTGCGTTTCCAGCAAGTGATAGATGGATGGACACAAATATGGTACAAAGATACCCAAGACGGATCTAGATCTCGACGATCTAGCTCAGAATGTGACATACTAACATTGTTTCCCCTATTCCTGCACTCTCTGATAAAGACGGCCAAAGCGTCAATTAGGTCAGGGATGTCCAGATACTGTGCGACAAAATGGGCTTCTCGCCAATATTTTGTTGATAATCCAGCGTCCCGCAACCTACAACGCCCTACAGGAGTTAATCTCCAGCTTGAAAGATTCAGCGGTGCGGAAGATTTTGTGACCTTAGCAGTTATGTTATCCTCCGCCTGACTAACCATTTTGCTCGCACGATAATCTAAAACATCCTTCATAGCAAGAAGATTTATCAATCGTGTATTGTGCAATAGTATCTGCTGTTCAAATTCGTTTTTTCTTTTGTTTGTCCGGTCAAAGAACACCTTTACTAGGTATTTATGCGCTGCCTCAAAATGAGCAGAATCTATACCAACAGCGCTCCCAAACAACCTGATTTGATCTGCAAAGTGTGTGATTGCATGCAACTTTGGGATGTTAAAATGTGGCTTGCCGTCTTTCTTATTTATTGGCCGGTAATTTGCAAAGGCCCATTTGAAACAGTCGATTCGGAAAATGGCTTGATCCATGTACTTCAAGGTCTCATCATCGTGGGTTGTGTACTGGGCAATGAGGACAAAGTCTACCACTGCCCGCGCGTACTGCAATGCTGGGTGATTGCCAAGCAAAGGAGCGACTGCTGGTATTAATTGTTTAACGAAATCCTTCTGCTCGTCGCCTCCCCACTGTGTGATAGTTGAGAAATTGGAAAAATGCTTCACCCCCTGGAACGCAGGAACTTCTCTGAATCGTCTATCCAAGCTCTCCATGGCCTCTGCTTGCGACGAAGACATGTCTCTCAACAGATCCTTCACCCACCGCACTACATCCATTACAGCTCCTTTCAGTAACTGATGCAGGATATCAACCATCATACTTTGATGTATGTTAATCAGGTGGTGATTCCAGGCAAAGTTCCTAATAGGATGCATCCAGTTATCGTCGCTAGAATCAATGCTGAACTTCTTTTGGTGCTCAAGTTGAGCGATTGTGCCTGCATGCGTCCGCGGTTCCCATGTTTTGCCGGTAAGATGCTGACGCTCATCTGGTGGGACAGTGCAAATAGCGCACTGCCTCATGCACTTAATCCCTGTAATGACAGCCTGTTCTTCATAGTCTACCATAAATCCAGCGATAATAGGAAAGCACTTTCGGACGTAGCCATCTGCGCAGAGAAGTTGTATTCCTTCTCGAGAATGAGTCTCTACCGCTAGAATGTGTTAGAATGTCATATATCCCTGCAGTATGACAGAAAACGTACGCAACAATACTTGCTCCATTGCCTTATGCCAGATTGCTGACTTCAAGTCAAGGGAGCCCTTCTTCTGCTCTGGAATAGGAATGAACCCTAATAATACAGTACTTGGCTTTAGCTGAGAGCGTCGGATTTCGGCGTCGAGATTCCCTATCGTAAGGTAAATCGGCCAGACTGACAGGTCACCGTGATGCATAGTCAGCAACGTCTTATCTGTTCCTAGAAGTAACGGTATAATCGTGGCGCCATCTGGAAGCTGTTTTTGTCTCTCCCACCACCAGTCTCCTGTATACATCTCGTGGTACAATCGCCTTGTTTTCTCTCTTGTAGAGTACACTTGGACAGGTGCATATGTAAGGCTATCTGCAAACGGTTCGTGACCAATTAGGAATTCAATCACCTTTATGATATCTCTGTAATAGAAAATATATTCTGTCAACCCAGTGTCGTTTGCATCTGGCTGGATTGTCATTGTAACGGTCTTCCAATCGTCGTCCTGAATCCCATATGGAATTTGGTGGAGAGTGTTCAGCCACTCAGTCGAATTAGCAAAGCTTAAACTTTCATGCCAATGCTTAAAAGCAAGCTGCTCGAAGAACGTTGTAACATCACCTTTAGACAACTCTCTGGTATAAAACCAGGCCGCTAATGCAAAATCTGCCTCGTTCATATAAGGGTAATATTCATTATCTTTGTCTGCTGCCTTATAACGCGTTCTGCGGTGTTCTGACACTGGCGCTCCCGCACTCCTCCCTGGCTGAGAATCACTAAAGTGTTCCAGATATGATGTAGAAGAGGTTTTGAGTCCTTTGCTGCCAATTGGTGCATCTTCTGCCGATCCTTCTTCAATTCCCAAAGCGTAATCTTCATCCATTGTAGTATCATTATCCTTGACTTGTCTCATTGACGCGGCATCCAGCTTGAGGGGCAGCAGAGGACGACGAGAGGGAGAGGGAGGAAGACGATTGCGTCGCAATGTGAATGGGCTGTTGTTTGTAATTGTCCTTAAAGCTGGGTAGATTCGTGCTTTGCACTTGCTGCGATGTTTCGTGTAGCCACCGCTACTCTTCATTCGACGTCCACAGAAAATGCACTGCCTATTAACCTCATTAAACAAATTAGTTTTAGTATCTTGCCACCAAATAATGGGTCTCCTTGCCTCCCTAACATTTCCGACTATTCTTCCAGAGTCTGATCTAATCTGCTGTAGTCTAGCGTGATCGCTCGTAGCCTGAAGCATTTTACGGTAGTCCAACGTATTCTGCAGTAGTCTAACGCCTTCTGCGGTAGAAATATCGTGTCCAAACTCTGAAAACAGGTAAATGAACCAGAGTGGGTGTTTGACGACAGAATAACACATTCTAACAGTAAAACGCAAGCGACCGCGCTTGCTATAAAGAGTATAGTGTTATCAGCAACACCACTTGAAATCAGTCCTTTTTGAGATTAGAGCTTAGTGAGGAATTGCATAGAGGAAAAATTAATTATATTAATTGAACTTATTATTTAGAGAGAGAGAATACAGTAATTTATAACATAAATTGATCCTCCTCTAAGTTATAACATTCTATGTTATAACCCCTTAAAACTTAGGGGTTTTGACAAAACAGTAAGGAAAAGCCTGCTACACTAAGTTCACTGACCCTGGAAGCGGCATATCACAACACACCGCCTAGATGGCTTGCCAGCACCCCATCCCGGTCTCGATTTCTCTAATTCGCATTTTATAGAAAGGTATATATCTATTCTACAATTTGTACAAATAAAATCCGAAAGCGCAGGTCGATTGGAAAAGCTTTTGGCCTAATAGGTCTGGGGGCCTTTAGCAACCCACATCCTTAACAACCTGCTGCTGCTGTACGTTGCTCTCAATTTTTCTAATTTGCATTCTATAGAGAGGTATATACCTACTCTACTGTTTATGCAAATTGGTTTCAGCATTGGGGCTGAGTTGGAAAAGTTTTTGGTCTAATGGGTGCAGGACTACTTAAAGCCTAAATCCTAAGAGCTTAACAAATTGCTCATGCTTGAGCTTTGTCAGTCTGCATTTTGTAGCCTGCGTCAGTCTACATTTTGAAGTCTGCGTCAGTCAGTTTGCATTTTGAGTTCTACATTAGTCTACATTCCAAATCAGTCTCTGTCATTCTGAAATAGTCTGCGTTAGTCTGCATTTTAAAGTCTGCGTCAGTCATCTTGGATTAGTCTGCGTCAGTCTGAATTCTGAAATAGTCTGCGTTAGTCTGCATTTTAAAATTGTCTACGTCAATCATTCTGAATTAGCCTGCATCAATCATTCTGGATTAGTCTGCGTCAGTCTACATTCTAAATCATCCTGCGTCAGTCTACATTCTAAATCATCCTGCGTCAGTCTGCATTCTAAAATAGTCTGCGTTAGCCTGCATTTTAAATTAGTCTGCGTAAGTCATTCTGGATTAGTCTGCGTCAGTCTGCATTCTAAATTAGTCTGCACCAGTCTGTGTACGAGCCTGTTGTTGTAAAAGGCCGTGGACGCTAGGTTAGCCAAGGATTAGCTAGCTGAACACGTGACTATCAATATAAGTAGCTTACAAACCACGCTCTCTTTGTCTCTTTCCTCCTTAGCTTTAGATTTTTGTATTTGAACGGGTTTTGCACCACTGCTGTCTTGTCACTGCTTCATAATTGACTAAACCGTCATGCTGTGTAACGTAGCTTGCTGTGCCTCGCTACAGTAGTGTCCACGTGACCAGCAACATTTGCATATTAGCTTCCTGATGCGTAGATTCTCACTTGAACAACCTTTTCCTACGACAAACACGTTACGGTTTTGCGCCCACTTGTTCCTACATGCTGAAGACCAGTTTTCAGAATTTCTAAGCGCCCTTCATTTTGCCCATCACAACCTTGAGAGCTGGCCACCGCTTTCAAGTTCCTTCCCTGACCCTGCAAAGCTACTTAGCTTTGGCAAGCTCACCCTTCTAATCCGATCTGTCTGTTACCTCTTCCAAGACAACGCGTTGGCTCTCTTTGAATCTTCCAAACACATAATTCATCAAAGTGAGCCTTTTCCTTTGTTCACAAACGGCTCTATATCACGCGCTGACGTGCCTATACTTTCTCACTTACGTTCTTTTAGGAGCAGACTTCACAGTTAGCATCCTTCATACTCAATACCTGCGTCCACATTCAACTTGCCTCAACAGCCGCAATTTCCGATCTCATATCGTTTCTAGAAGGGGAAT
>Ga0335074_10010968_pt1 | contig 12673 bp, 10 predicted proteins | sample Lox_Sample_23_FD_206715 | JGI IMG/M metagenome (GOLD analysis project Ga0335074, IMG submission 206715) | Soil microbial communities from Loxahatchee National Wildlife Refuge, Florida, United States - Lox_Sample_2.3 | ecosystem: Environmental > Terrestrial > Soil > Wetlands | place: USA...
CTCGGGCGGGCAGCCTGGCTGGCCAGGGCTGTCGCAGTCCTGGTCTGCCCGGTCGTGCCCGCGGGGATCATCGCAGCGGTTGCCTTTGTGCTGCGGTCAGCTGGTCATCTCGGCCCAGACGAACCCCGCGAGCTCGCGGGCGACTGCGGTGACGGCCACCGCCGGCGGCTTGCCGCGGCTGGTCATCGTCTTGTACTTGGAGTGCAGGTGCCGCTGTGCTTTCCAGGACCGGGCCAGGGTGTCCGGGGTGGCGTCGTGCTGCCGGCGGCGCAGCGTGAGGCCGATCGCTGGCTTGAACCGGTAGGCCCACGCAGCCTCCACCAGGGCGGTGCGCACTGGCTCGGAACCGGCTTTAGTGATCGACCCGCGGCGGGTCTTATCGCCGCTGGAGTACTCGCCGGGCACCAGGCCGGTGAACCCCATGAACGCCCGCGCGGACGGGAACCGGCGCCAGTCGACGACCTCGGCGGCCAGGGCCAGGCCGTGCAGCGCGGCGATGCCGCGGTAGCAGCCCAGCCGGGCCACCACCGGGGCCAGCGGATCGCGGCCTGCCCACGTCCTCAGCTCAGCCTCGATGGCATCCAGTTCCGCGCGGCGGGTGTCCAGCCCGGCACGGTAATACACAAGCGCCGCGGTCAGCGCCGGCTCGTCGAAGGACTGCCTGGCGATCCACTGTTCGTGCGCCTGGGTCCAGTACGACCCGGACCGCCAGACCCGGCCGTGCCGCAGCAGCATCGCGGTGATCCGCTGCTGGGCCCGCTTACGGTCCGCCAGCAGCGCCGCCCGGACCCGGACCAGATCCCGCACCGCCTCCTCGGCTGCCGACGGCACCCGCACCGGTGTCAGCTCCCCGGCCCGGTGCAACCGCGCTAACCGGCTGGCATCACGCTTATCGGTCTTCACCCGGTCACCGGCCCGCCGCGGGATCAGCGACGGCGCGACCACATCGCAGGCCACCCCCATCGAGGCCAGCAGCCGGTGCAGCCCGAACCCGCACGGCCCGGCCTCATAACAAGCCCGCAGCGCCGCCGGATCGCCGAGCCGGCCGACCAGGTGCCGGACCGCGCCTTCCTCATTCCATATCCGGTCGATGACCGGGATCTCGTCGCCGGGCATCAAGATGCCCACCACGATCGTGTTCTTCGAGGTGTCCATTCCCAGATGGATCGGCCCCGCCGATGGTGTCACACTGGACATGACGGCCGGCTCCCTTCCGCCATAGTGGCTCCGGTTTGCTGGGGTAGTTGCACCTTCCAGCTTCCGGTGACCCACGACATCAGCCAAGAGGCTTTGACGGTCACCCGGAGCCGGTCGCCTCATCGTGACTAGTTTGGCCGAAGTCGGGCCCTCGAAGGCAACCCCGCCGACTACGATCCGACCGCCGAAGCCCTCACCCTCGACGTGACAGTCGCCCCAGCCGCCTGAATAGCCGAATCGGCTTCGGCGCGAGCACTCCGCTGCGCGCGGTCGGTGGCAGAAGCGGCCCGTCGTCGGGTGGATGGAGTTAACGGTTCGTCGTCCGGAATCTGACGAAGTCGACTCTGTCGGCATCTGTGATGCCCGGGTAATAGTGCGTGCGCAGGGCCGTCCGGAGCTGGTCGGCTGTACAGCCTTCGAGAGCCGCCATCTCATCGGTGATGTCTCCGAGACGTACACGGTCGACGGCTTCGATGGCACCCGGCAGGGACTGGTACCGCTCGTCGAACTCGAACAGCAGGGTCGCCTGGCCAACTCGAAGCCGCTCCCCGAAGCGGGTGGTTGCGGTCTTGACGCCATCGTGAACCGCCTGCCAGTAAGCGGCATTGAAACGCAGAAGGCGAGGCGGAGCTGCGTCGGGGAACTGATATGCGTAAGGCAAGAGGTCCCAGGCGACAACCGTTTCGGGCCCGTGCTGACCCGGGACGATCACTCGGCAATCCGGATGCTGGTCAACCAAAAACTGCCGACACCGCCCACACGGCGCGAGCACGCCGCGGCCCTCGTTCCCGACTGCAACCATTTCCGCGATCGGCCCAGACCCTCCGGTCGCAGCAACACCAAGGGCAACGACCTCAGCGCATGGGCCACCGGTGAAGTGATCGACGTTCACGCCGGTGTAAATGTTGCCCTCGACGTCCATAGCCGCAGCAGCCACCGTGTGGAGCGCATACGGCGTGTCAGGGAGCCTTGCCACGAGCTCTGTCGCGGCATCGAGGATGCGCTGTTCAGCCGGGAAGAGCATGGAGCCGACTCTAGATCACGCCAGTTTGAGCCCGATGCACTTGTCGCGCTCCGCAAGCCGTTACCCAGGAAGTGCCTGGCGGGCTCCGGCAACCCGATACCACGTCGGAACAGAGATCAAGAACTCAGCGGGACGACCCCGAACTCGTTGAGGATGTCGTCGAAAGCGCGAAGATTCTGAGGGCTAGGTCACACCCGACTACCGGATTGGCAGGCGCCACGGCGTCGGCAACGTGACCGTCCGTTCACCCATAAGGGGGCCGAACTCATCGGAGTGGTAAGCGGCCTCGTGCAGGTGGTGCTCGGATCGGGCCGTCCTGTCCCTCGCCGCGGCGAGACGTTGCTCGCTTCCCGCCGGCGGATCGACGCATGGCGGAACGTCGGACAGAGTGAAGCGCAGGGCCTATGGGTGCTCCGCGACTGAGATCAGGGCTCTTGATCCACCGCAGGTCGCGTAAAGAGAGCCTTGTGGACGAGGCTCAAATCGGCCTGGATGGCCGCGCCGGAAGCATTAACCCGGGCGTTGAATGAGCGCAACTGAGTGAGTGAGGACGACCGAGCCTGCTCGCTAGTCAGCTTGATGCGGGCCTGGATAGCCTGGATCAAGTTGTTGGATGCAGGAGCGACAGCGGGCGGAAATGGGAATTGCGCGAGGCTGGTGTCGAACGCCTTTGCGGTTGTTACTTCCGCGGTCAGGGCCGATTCGGCTTTGACAAGATTACGCCGGGCGTTGACGGTGTAGTCGGCCACGTCAGCGTTTAGCTGCTGAAGGTCCGAAGTCGTGAGCTGCGTCCACTGCCTCTCCAGCATCCACACGGTCGTACATCCGACGTTGACGGACAGCAGGTTGGGCTCACACCCCGCTGCGGCAAGCGCGACTTTATGACGTTCGCCGGTACCGGTCGCGTAGTACAAGCCCCAGAGCACCAGGAAGGTAGATAGCAGGGCAACAGCCGCGAGTATGGCACCTCCAGCTCTGGTGCTCTTCTCAGCTCTGGTCCTCTTCTGGCCGCCCGTGGCGTACCCGCGTTCGGCGTACCCGCGTTCGGCGTACCCGCGTTCGGCGTACGACTCGTTCATCAGGTCCCTCTTTTCCCGACTCCGCGGGCGATAACGCTTGCTGGTTTATTCGCTGCTGGGATTTTCCACGAAGGAATGTGTTCCCTTGAAGATCAACTCGTTGACGATGAAGATGAACCCGAACAGGAAGAGCGCGAAGATCGGCATCACAGCCATGAATACGAGCCTGTTCCGGCCTTCTTGCTGACGAGCGACGATCCAGCGCTTCACCGGCGGCAGCCTGAAGGTGAGCAGGAAGAGGCTGCATGCGCAGTACTGGTACAGACGCTGGTGGAAGATTGCGTCACCGTCGCCAGCGAAGCCGGAGCCGTTGCTCCCGCGCTGGAACCCGAATCCCTCCAGCGTGGCCAGGTGGAAGAAGAGCAGCGCCCAGATCACATAGGTGAGCCTCTGCAGTCGCTTCCAGTACCGGCCCAGCTTGCGCTGCGCCCAGTTGTTGCTTGTGATAAACAGCGGGATGGCCAGCAGCACCATAAGGAATCCGATGAGCGTGAAGGTGTGCTCCACCAGCTTGGCGAAAGGGTTTCCCGCGAAGTCATCGAAGAAAGCGGCACCGAGTGCGTCGCCGATGCCGCAGCACGCGAACATAATCCCGTACCAGCGTCGCAGCGGGACGAACCAGCGCTGCCCGGTGAGTGTGACGGCAGGGGTGATCAGCAGGCACATGAACAGGTTCACCATGGCCCCAGTGCCCAGCGTGTCGTCGACCGACCCGCCAATGGTGTTCGTGTTGAACGTGAAGAGCGAGGGCAGCATAAAGAACAGGGGCAGGAAACCCCAGGCACCAAGCACTATAAGCGCTGCCGTCTTGCGCTTGACCCCAGCGCCGCCGAACTTGAACCTCCCTTCCATCCATTCGTCGACTACCTTGGACCAGGGGCGTCGCGGCTGATGGTCAGCCGCCGGTTCGCCTTCGCTGCCCCATCTCTCTATTGCATCATCCGGGTATACGCCTGAGTCTGGGTATACGTCCGACTCGTAATCGGACGGGTATATGTCCCGCTCTGCAGGATATAGGTCCTGTTCACGAGCGTATGGGCCGCGCTCGTGGTCCCTGGTTGTGGACATTTCGCTGCTTCTCCCTCCGAAGATCAGCGTCGCTTCCCTTATGGCTTTGCCTCCGCTACAGCCCGCCGTTATGCCGAATGGCACTAAGGCGGGGGGCTGCGTCGGCGCCCTGTCGGTTTTGTGTGTTCTTATTGGCTTCCCGTGGCCTTATGATGACGGCCCTTCGGTGCCGAGTCATGGTGCTGTGCAGCAGCTTGCCGAGCCAAGAAGTTGGTGTCTTTAAAGTTGCCCGGCGTCTCGCCTTGTCCGCTTTCTCTGAAGACGAAGAAATTGAATCCGTGAATGCTGGTCATCGTGACAGCGCCGACGGCGGCGACCGAGAGCAGCGCCGCGGTGCCGGCCGTGGCGATGCGCATAGCGCGGCGCTGTCTGCCTTGCGACTGGCCCTGCTTGGTCGGCGTCGCAGGCTGCCTGGCCGGTCCGCCTGGCCTGGTGCGTGGTGCGGTGCCTGGCGTTGCGGTCGTGGTGCCTGGCACTCCGCTCGGTTTGGCGGTCTTGGTGCCTGGCGTTGTCGGCCTGGAGTCCGGTTTTGTCGGCGTTGTCTTCGGCGCCGGCCCGGCCGGCCTGGTCGGCCTAGTGTCCGGCACAGCTGGCCTCGTGCCGGGGGGAGCAAGCGTGACTTCCGGGAGCGCCGCAGGTATTGCCGGCATCGCCGGGGCAACGAGGCCTTCGGTGACATAGGCAGCCACCCGGCCCAGCTCGCCGGACATCGAGTCGAGACGAGCTCGCAGCTCGGCGGTCTCTCGCTCCGCGGCTTCCCGTATCGCTGCGGCCTGGCTGGTCGCCTGCTGGGTAATCGTCGCGGCCTGGCGCTCGACGGCCTCACGTACCATAGCGATTTCGCGCTCGGCGGCCTCGCGCACCGTGGCGGCCTGGCGCTCGGCCGCCTCGCGTTCGATAGCGAACTCGCGTTCGGCGGCGTCGCGTATCGCATCGGCCTGGCCGGTCGCCTGCTGGGTGATCGCGGCCGCCTCGCGTTCGGCGGTCTCGCGTATCGAGGCCGCATAATCCTGTGCCTCTTGAACGATGTGGGCCGCTCGCCCGTCGGCCACCATGAGAGCTTGCCCGGCAGTCCACAGGGAATGACTTCCCGAGGATCGGCCGTTCCGCAATCGCCCGGTCTCAGGACCGAGGTCGGGTGCGAATGGGCCGGTATCCCTGTGGTAATCGGCGGTTTCCTGCCAGCCGGTGCTTGGCTCGTGATGGAACTCCGTCGGCTCCCGCCAGTCAGGAGCTGCTCGAACCGGGCCGTTCGGGACGGCATGAAGCCGACGGCTGCCGGTGTCGTAGCCGACATCAGGAGCTTGCGGTGGCGCATTCCAGGCCCCTGCCGACCCCTCTGGCCGCCGCCGTGGCAACTCAGGTGGACGAAGGACCGACATGGGCCTCGATGGATGGTCGGCCGGGAACTGGACCCTCGGTACCGGTGCCGACGGATGATCAGGATAGAGCGCGGGCGGCGGGGCCCCATCTTCCCAGACCGCCCATTCCTCCCAGGAGTGCCTTTGGGCGGCCACTGCCCAGCCCGGCTCGGCGGCTGCGCCGTAATAACCGTCCGGCGCGAGGTAGCCATCGCCGGGACCGTACCGATCGCCGGGTCCGTAGCCATCGCCGGGACCGTACCGATCGCCGGGGCCGTAGCCGTCGCCGGGACCGTACCGATCGCTGGGGCCGTAGCCGTCGCCGGGACCGTACCGATCGCCGGGGCCGTAGCCGTCGCCGGGACCGTACCGATCGCCGGGGCCGTAGCCGTCGCCGGGGCGGTAGCCATCGCCGGGGCCGTAGCCGTCGCCCGCACGCCAGACCTCGGCATGCAGGGCCGGGGGCCCCGCGGTGGCAATGACTGGGCCGTACCCGACTGCTTCTGGCCAGTATTCGGCAGTGTTTGCAGGCGCACGAGCTGACGCTCGGGACGGCTTTATTTCAGACCTCCGGTGCTTGGGCACCACGTGGCCTCCGACTGTAAGTGCGCTAAGGCCAGGAGCTGGTCTCGGCGCGAGGCTGGAGAGCGAGCTAACTCCGTCCCGCTACAAGCTAGGTCCTCGAACTAGCTTCCGCACAGGGACGAAAAGTTCTGGGGGGACGAAAAACCCTTGGGGGGCCAGCAAGGGTCAGGCAGAACTGCGTCGCCAGCGCCGGGTCACCGGCGCCGGGTCACCAGCCGCCGCCACCACCGCCGGAGCCACCAGAGCCGCCGCTGCCGCCTGAACCCGACGACTTCTTCGCTTTCTTCGCTGCGAGGTCTGAGCCGGATGGGGTTACCGCCCACCAACGACCGCCCGAGGCGTTGATGCCGTTGCCATTAACCTGGCCTGCCGCTGTGTCACCGGTGTAGGTGTACAGCGGATGACCGTCATAGGTTGCCTGTGTCTGGCCGTCTGCGCGCTTGATCGTCCCGAAACTGTGCGGCAGCGATGCGCCAGCCGCGGCGAGCGCCGTTCCCGTGACGGGCGGCCAGTACGTGGCGCATGAGCCGTTGCAGTTCGACTTGGTCGGGGTGTCCTTGGCGAACCAGTACAAGGTGTGCCCTTCCGAATCGACGAGCACAGTTCCCTTGCTTGTGCTCACCGACTTGATCGTGACCGAGCCGGATGCCGCATTGGCCTGACCCGTCACGGGCGCGGCAGGACTGGACGGTCCTGGATCTGCCTTGCTCCCGCAGGCCGCGATTACGACGGCCACGGCTATGAGACCGGGGCCCACCAACCATCGGTTGCGCATGGCATTGTCTCCGTTCGTATACCTGGAATTTCGTAATTTCGTTACTGCGCCGCTCGGGTCGTGATTCGGTCAGCAGCCCGCCGACGCGTGCGTCCGGGCGACCGCTCGGACGCGGCCACCGCACCGGCTCCGGCAAGGAGGCCGACGCCGGCTGCTCCTGCCATCCGGGACCACATGCGTTGCCGCCGAAGCCGGGCGGCGCGGCTCAGCAGCACGTGCAGGCTGAGACCGGCCGACGTTTCGCTCCCGCCGCGCCAACGATCGTCGTGCTGCAGGAACAGGCGCTCGGCGTCGTCGGCGGTGACCCGGCTCAGCAGCCCTGGCAGACAAGCCAGCTGAACGAGCTCATCCCGGCAAGCAGCGCATGATGCCAGGTGAGCGTCGACGGCACCACGGTCGGCGGTCCCGATTGCGCCAAGGAGGTAGACGCCTAGGTCCAGGCGAATCTGCCGGCACACCGCTGTGGTCGTCATGGCGCCCAGCCTCGGTGCAGGTGCGCTGTCTCCGCTCGCGGCCTGTTGTCGCCGACAATCCGCGACCGGACCTCAAGCCGGCGGGAGTGCCGACGGTGCGAGTGCCGAGTCTCATGCCGCAGATGCCGTTGACTGACCAAAGCGTCCTCCACCACCCGAAGGAGTCCACCGAGACCGGGCGCCGGTCTTTGGGCGGGGCAAGGATCAGCAAGTTTCCTCACCCGGCGGCAGACTAGGGTCGCTCAGCCTGGCTCCGGAAGGGACCAATAACCCTCGGGGGACGGCAAGCCCCTAGGGGGACTCCACCCGGCGGCGCCGGGCCGCGCGGCAGTTCGCGCCGGGCCGCGCGGCAGTTCGCGGCAGTTCGCGCCGGGCCGCGCGGCAGTTCGCGCCGGGACCGCGTCCGGACGCACGTAATTTGCAGAGGTTGCGCTGAATAGGATTCGGCTGATTTGCATGAAGGCCTGCCGCGTACCAGACCCTCGCGAGACGGCATCCTCGCGCACCCAGAGTGAACTCGTGATGTCAGTCTGATAAATCCGAAGGTTTGTACAGATAATTGCGCAACAGCGGCGTGTCCTGCTCGGCCTTCGTGTGCGTTCCGCGGCTACGCGCGCCAAGGTGGGCGTCCTGTCCCTGATCATTAACAAAAGAGCAGGTCAGAGGCGCAACCGCCGGCTAGTAGTCATTCTCAGGCACTTCGCGCTAGGCCCCAAGCGATGAATTTGATCACGTGCAGGTAACAGAGCGCGTTAACTAAATAATTGAACCTGCCATTCTTAACTGCCTGCCGGGCGTAGACTCCGGGGCCAACTAACCAACGAGTTGTGGAGACACCGGAATACTGGGATAACGATGGCCGCGCCCCCCGCTCGCGTCACCGTCCGAGTAGCGGTGCAGTCGTCCCGCCGACTGCTCCGCGACACCCTGTCCGCATGCCTGGCGATTCGGCCGGACATCACCGTAGTGGGCAAGGTTGCAGAGGCGGACGACATCCGTGCCCTCTGCGAATTGCGCCAGCCAGATGTGGTGATCCTTGATGCTGGCCCCAGGCTGGCGGAGATTGCCCGACTAGTCGGCGATCTGAGGCGCAAGTTCCCCGATCTCAATGTGATCGTCACCTACCGGAATGCAACCGAGCGGGACCTAGCCGCCGTCGTCCGCGCTGGCGTTACCTCGCTCGTGCCAGAGTCGCATGGCCTCACGGCCCTGCTCGCGCTGCTACGCCGGCGCAAGGCGCGGCACGCCAAGTCGAGCGCCACGCTGACCGACCGGGAAGTTGAGATCGTCGTGCTAACAGCTTCCGGGCACAGCGTCGGTGAGATGGCCACACTGCTCAGGATCAGCCCGCTCACGGTGGAGAACCTCAAGCGCCGCGTCTTCGCAAAACTGGATGTCAGCAGCAGCGCGCACGCCGTGTCCAAGGCAGCCTCGCTCGGGATGCTGGAGTCCGGCGGGAGCCCGGCCCCAAGAGAGCGGGCGGATGACAGCGGGGACTTCCCGATGCTGACGGTGGTGTCTGGCCAGGACGGCTTCGCCATGGATCAGATAGCGGCAGTCCTGATCACGACGCGGCTACCGTTCGTGCTGATACGGACGCACGCCCCCGTCGCCGAAACGGACTGGGCACGCTGGCATCGCGGCCCGATCGTGGCCGCCCTGGTCGATCCTGGGCAACAGGACTGGGATCTGGTCGCGGAACTCGGCATTCCGGCGCTGCTTGTCCACAGCAAGCCAGTTGACCCGCCCGAACTCGCCGAGGCGCTGGCCTCGGGAGCCACCGCGCTCGTACCGGCCGACAGGATCGAAGAGCACTTCCTCTCGGTGTTGCGGATGGTGAGTCAGGGCTACCTGGTTGTCGGCTCGAGGCCGATGCGGCCGCTGATCGGAGCAGTGCGCGCGCGCTGGGAGGACGGCGTCGCCGGTGGGGTGGAACTGCCGGAACTAACGGCGCGGGAGAGTGACATCCTTCGTTGCCTCGCCCAGGGATACTCGATCCGGCAGACCGCCCGAGCGCTCGGGATTGCTCCGAAGACGGTTGAGAACGTTCAGACTCGGCTGTTCCGCAAGCTGGGCGTGCGCAACAGATCCGGGGCATTCGCCGTCGCAGATGCGTTCGGCCTGCTTCCCGCGACGGCGCTGCCCCCAGCCGGGGACCCTGGGGGGCACGCGTCCCCCAAGGGGTACTCGTCGGTGTCGGGCAGCGGCCGACGGCCTTAGCTTTGTCGGCGGCACAGTAACGACTTAATCGTCCCCCGAGGCGCATGACCTACCTCGGGCATGCATGCCGAAGAGGAGTGCCAAGGTGACCTACGTCATCACGGAAGCCTGCGTCGACCTACTGGACAAGACCTGTATCGGGGAGTGCCCAGTCGACTGCATCTATGAGGGTGGCCGCATGCTCTACATCCACCCCGACGAGTGCGTTGACTGCGGGGCTTGCGAGCCGGTCTGCCCGGTCGAGGCCATCTTCTATGAAGCCGACCTCCCTGCCGATTTGAAGGACTACTACAGGGTCAACGTCGAGTTCTTCACCCCCTTTGGCTCGCCGGGCGGAGCCGCCAGCATGGGCAAGATCCATTCTGATCACCCGGTAGTGGCAGCGCTCCCGCCGCAGGCGGCACGCTACTGACGCTGCGTCCCGCGCATGAATCGCATCGCCGCTGTTCCGGTATTGGCGCGGCGTGCAGATGCCGCGCAGACGGCGACTGCGCCGGTCAGTGACCGTCAGCGGGTCGTTCCCTGGTATGCGGCGTTCGCCGGTTTTGCTGTTGCCGTGTTGGTCACGGCCGGGGAGCCGGGTCAGTGGATCTGGGCTGCCTGGGCCGCCGGAGGCTATGCGCTCGCCGCACTGACCGCCGCCCTGTGGCGATCGCGAGGTCTCGAGGCTGCGCTGTTCATAGCTCTGGCCGGCGCACTGGCGGGCCCGCTGGCCTGGCAAGCGGCATTCGGCAGCACGATGTCCGAGGTCGGCGACGACTCGCTGAAGGTCGTGGCCCGTTCCGCCGTCCTGCTGCTGCGGCATGGCACCCCCTACTTGCCCGCAGATCAGATCTCGCACGCTCTGGAGTACAACCCCTACGAGCCTGCGATGGCGATCTTCGGCCTGCCCGCCGCGCTTGGCCTGCACGGGGCAGCCGGCAATCCGAGGCTCTGGATGGGCATCACCGCTGCCGCGGTACTCGCGGCTGCCTTCCGGCTGGCAAAGCCAGGCAGCGCGCTGCGCAGTACGGCCTTCGCGTTCGGCTCGCCGGTGCTGGCCCTGCCGCTGACGCAAGGGCTCACCGACCTGCCGGTACTGGCGCTGCTCAGTCTGACGCTCGCCAGCGCCAGCGCATGCGCACATCGCCGAGGAGTACGGCTGGCGGGGGCCATCGCCCTTGGTGCGGCATGCGCTATCAAGGCCACCGCCTGGCCAGCCCTGCCAATCATCATCGCCATGCTCGCGGTCAGGGACGGCGCCCGGGCGGCAACCAGGTTCATGGTTGCGGCTGGCGTCACCGCCACCGCACTGGTAGCAGCGATGGCACCAGCCTCGGTGACGGCGCCTGGAGCACTCTTCCTCAACACGGTGCTCTTCCCGCTTGGTATGACCCGGCACCAGACGGATGCGGACAGCCCCCTGCCCGGCCACCTGCTCGCCACCACCGGAGCCACCGGCCACTGGGCCGCTATCGGCCTCCTGTGCGCCGCCAGCCTGGCGATGGGGGCATCACTAATCGCCCGGCCACCAGCGGACACCCGGGCAGCAGCGTGGCGGCTCGCTGCCAGTCTCAGCATCATGTTTGCCCTGGCTCCTGCGAGCCGTTGGGGATATTTCGTCTACCCCGCAGCACTACTGGGCTTCGTGAGCATGACGCACGGCCAGCCCGGCCCTGAGGGCGCGGTCCTGCGCCAACGGGAACGGCAGGGACCTCAGGAAATCAGCTCGTTAACTCGATGGGGGGATGCATGGTCATGACCAGACCCATGGACGCGGCCGGTCTTAGAGTGCTTTTGACCTGCAATTATGTGTTTTCTTTATGGTTTCTTTGTGCAACCGCAATCAGTCCGCTATCTTTGAGCCTTGCGGGCGGGATTTGTAATGTCGGCAAAGTTGCATAGCGCAGCGGTAATAACCGCATGGCTATCAACCGAAGTCGTTCTCCTGAACGAGGAATGGTAGAGCAGCATTGCGCAGCCGCTCCCGCGTGCAAGTCGAGCAATTGGGCGAAGTCAGGCCTGCTGGGCGAGGCCGTGCCGCCGCGATCCTGGCAGTGCCAGTGCTCAGCCTGCTGATACCCGCGCTTGCCACTGTCATTGCTAGCGCAGGCGGCCACAGCCAGCTCACCAGGATCTCAGCCGCCATCGCCCGTTTCCTGCTCTATTACTCAGGTGTATTCGCGCTGCTGGCTCTCACCGCTGCGGTTGCCGCCGGGCTGCTGGCAACCGATCGGGCGGTAATGTCGCCGGAGCACAGGATCCTGGCCCAGGCCTTGCACCGGACGGCCTCGCTGATCGGTATCTCGGCGCTGGCCAACCACATCATGCTCGAGGTACTTGCGCACCGGGCAAGGATCATCGACGGATTTGTGCCGTTCATGGCCGCTCGCAACACCTTCTACATGGGCCTCGGCACGCTAGCGTCTGACCTGTTCATCGTCATCATTGTCACGGGCTTGCTGCGCCGGAGGTTCACCTCGCGGCGCTTGCTCTGGCGCGCCCTGCATGCCACCGCCTACGGCGCCTGGCCGCTGGCGATCCTGCACGGCCTGCTGGCGGGCCGGAGCGCCAAGCCGTACGTCGACTGGAGTTACGGCGGCTGCCTCGCCGCGGTCGGGCTTGCGCTCGTACTCAGGTACGCCATGATCATGCGCGGGCGGAACGCTGCCCCTGAGTTGCCGGTTCCGGCTAGGGGTTCCCCACTGCCCGCAAACATGCTCGACTTCGAGGGCGCTCAGCTGCGAGGGCCCGGGCTGCGCGGGCCCGGGCTGCGAGGGCCTGCGCTGCGAGGGCCTGCGCGCTCCCCGCTGCCGCCGCTGCCCGCGCTTCCAGCGCCGTCTGTCCTGGCGCCGCTGCCGGAGCCACGGCCCGCTGAGGCGTTCCCGCCCGCTTGGCGCACCACTGGCGAG
>Ga0335074_10010969_pt1 | contig 12673 bp, 11 predicted proteins | sample Lox_Sample_23_FD_206715 | JGI IMG/M metagenome (GOLD analysis project Ga0335074, IMG submission 206715) | Soil microbial communities from Loxahatchee National Wildlife Refuge, Florida, United States - Lox_Sample_2.3 | ecosystem: Environmental > Terrestrial > Soil > Wetlands | place: USA...
GCTGCTCAGGTCCCTTTTCGCTCAGGCGCTGGCTGCGCGAGACCGTGTAGACCTGCGCGGTGCCGGTCTTGCCGGCCGCCTGGTAGGCGGCGCCCATGAAGGCCGTGTGGCCCGTGCCGCAGGTATAGCCGAAGGGCGGATCCTCCTGGCAGGTGGTGACATGCCGCATGGCCTGCAGCACCAGGTTCCAGGAGGCGGCGCTCACGCCCTTTACGCCCGGCTCGGGCACCGGTGGGATGGGCGTGACCTGACCATAGGCGTCGCGCGTGCCGATCAGCAGTCGCGGCCGAAAGCTCTTGCCGCGCTCGGCGAGCACTCCGGCGATATGCGCGAGCTGCAGCGGGGTCACCAGCAGGTAGCCTTGTCCGATCCCGAGGTTGACGGTGTCTCCGGGAAACCAGACCTGGTCCTCGGGCCGCCCGAAGTGCTCGCGCTTCCACTCCGGCGAGGGCAGCACGCCGGGCCTTTCTCCGGCGATGTCGATGCCGGTCAGCCGGCCGTAACCCAGGGGCGCGAGGAACCTGTCGATGCGGTCCACGCCGAGAAGGGAGGCGAGGTTGTAAAAGTAGATGTCGCTCGACTGCGCGATCGCCTCGTACATGTCCAAGGCTCCGCGCGGGCCATCACGGTCCTCGCGCCAGATGAAGGAGCTGCCCGGCAGATGAAAGATGCCGGTGGAGTAGAAGATCCTGTTGGGGTCCATCACATTGTAGGTCAGCGCCGCCAGCGCAAGCGCGGGCTTGATGGTCGAGCCGGACGGATAGGTGCCCCGCAGGGCACGGTCGAGCAGCGGCTTGTCAGGGTCGTCCGCGAGCTCGGCGTACTCACGCTCGGAGAGCCCGCGCGCGAAGGCGGCAGGATCGAAGTTGGGATGGCTCACGAGCGCGAGCACGTTCCCATCGGTGGGATCCAGGGCGACCACCGCGCCGGTGCGATCGCCCAGGGCCTGCTCGGCGGCCTGCTGGGTGAGCAGGTCGAGCGACAGCACCAGGTCCTTTCCCGGCACCGGCGGCTGGAAGCTCAGGTCGGGTGAATAGTTGCCGACGCGCTGCACCGAGCGGCCCATGGCGTTGACCAGGACCTCGCGATAGCCGGTCTCGCCGTGCAGCAGCCGCTCGTAAGCCGCCTCCACGCCCAGCTTGCCGATCAGCGTGCTGCCCTCGTAGTTGGCACGGTCGATGTGCTCGAGGTCCTGCTCGCTGATGGCGCCGACGTAGCCGAGCGCGTGCACGGCGAGCTCCCCGTAGGGATAGTGACGGGTCTCGCGGGTGACCAGATCGACGCCCGGAAACTGATAGCGGTGCACGGCGAAGCGGCCGACCTCCTCTTCGGTGAGGCGCAGTCTCACGGGCACGGTATCGAAGCTGCGCCGGGCGAGGATCATGCGCCTGGTGTCCTGCAGGTCCTCGGGCTCGATCAGGCCCAGAGCGACCAGGCGCTTCAGCGTGTCGTCGAGGTTGGGCACCTGCTCGCGGATCAGCTCGAGCTGATAGGCCGGCTCGTTGTCGGCCAGCACGTGGCCGGTGCGGTCATAGATGAGGCCGCGGCTGGCGGGGATGGGGTCGAGCCGCACGCGGTTGCCCTGCGAGAGCTGCACGTAGTAGTCGTAGCGGTAGACCTGCAGGTACACCAGGCGGCCGATGAGGGTCAACGCCAGTACCGCGATCACGATCGCGGCGCCGAGCGTGCGCTGCGCGAGAATGCGCTGCTCGTTCCAGCGGTCCTTGATGCGAACGGGAGAAACCACCTGCCGTCAGCTCTTCAGTCTCTCTGCTGCGTTGCTCTCAGCGGTCGCGCCGCCGCAAGCCACGGCCTCGGGACATGCTGCGCGCCTCCCGTCGTCGTACGCATCCGTTCAACGCGTCAGGTGGAAGCGCCCGAGGATCCCGACGACCAGCGGCCAGATCAGCCCGCCGGTCACCGTGGGCACCCAGCGCGTCGGCGTGGAGAGCGCGTAGCCGCTCCACCCGTCGATGACCCACAGCAGGAATTCATAAGCCATCAGCGCCGCAAATACAAATAGCGATTGCTCGAAAAGCGGCTTGGCTCGCACCAGCAGGTGCAGGCGGATGGCCAGATACGTCACGAAGCTCAGCGCCAGGGCGTGCTCGCCCAGGACCGAGCCCTGGAAAGCGTCGAGCGCGAGGCCGCCTCCGAAGCCGAGGGTCACGCCGCCGGCGCGCGGCAGCATCGTGGACCAATAGAGCACCACCAGCACCAGGAAGGCCGGGCGCACGATGGCCGCCCAGTGCGGCAGCGGCAGCAGCGAGAGCACCAGGGCGATGAGACAGCTCACCACCATCAGCAGGCGCGGGTGGCGCTCACTCATCCTCGGGCTCCCGGACCTTCGGGGCGGCCGTGCCCTTGGCCGCCGCCGGCGGGGCGATCGGCGGGTTGGGCGCGGGCGCCGCGGGGTTGTCCGCCGAGAACTGCAGCAGAATGACCTCGCGGTCGCGCTCCACGTCCGCCACCGGCGCGGCGCGCACCTGGGCGGGCAGCTGGCTGCTCTCGCGGCGCACGCCGATCACGCGCGCGACCGGAAAGCCCGCCGGGTAGACGCCGCCGAGGCCGGAGCTCACCAGCAGGTCATCGCTGCGGATGTCCGCGTTGGCCGCGAGGTACGGCAGCACCAGCTCCCCATCGCTGCCACCGCCCACCGCGATGGTGCGCAGGCTGTTGCGGGTGACCTGCACCGGGATGGCATCCTCGGGATCTGTGACGAGGATCACCTCGGCGCTCCAGGGCCCGACACGCGCGACCTGCCCGAGGATGCCGTGGCTGTCGACCACCGCCTGGTTGACGTGCACGCCGTCGCGCGCACCCTTGTCGATGACCACGCGCTGGCGCAGCGGATCGGTCTCCACGTTGATGATCTGCGCGAGCTGCCAGTGCCTGATCAGCGGCGGCAGCGCAGCGCGCAGCTCGCGCAGCTGGGCATTTTCCCGCTCGAGCGCATCCTGGCGCAGGCTCTTGAGGGCCAGCTCGCGCACCTCGTTGCGCAGCCGTGCGTTCTCGGCGCGCAGCTCGGCGCTGGATTGCAGGTTGGCGGTCAGCCAGTGCCAGGCGAGGCTCGGGGAGCCCACCGCGACCTGTACCGGATACACCACGGCTGCCATTCCGTAGCGCAGGCGATGCACCAGCTGCCCGTGCCGGTCGTAGTACATCAGCAGGATCGACAGGATCGCATAGAGCGTGAAGCGCAGTCCGGCAGAGGGGCCGCGCCCATAGAGCGGACGATCCAGGTCGCTGCCGGCCACCGCCCTCAGCCTCCGGCCCGCGGGTGTTCGGCCGCACTCGGGCTGCCGCGCCGTCGCGACATCGCAGCGCCGCCCCCGCCGGGGCCGGCGCGCGCGCCGTGAGTGTCATTCCAGGCCGAAATGTCCGGGCCCCATCTGATCCATCAATTCCAGTATCCGGCCGCCGCCGCGCGCCACGCACGTCAACGGGTCATCGGCGATCACCACCGGCAGGCCGGTCTCCTCCATCAGCAGCTTGTCCACGTCACGCAACAGCGCCCCGCCGCCGGTGAGCACGATGCCGCGCTCGGCCACATCCGCCCCCAGCTCCGGGGGCGTCTGCTCGAGCGCCTGCTTGACGGCGCTGACGATGCCCTGCAGCGGCTCCTGCAGCGCCTCGAGGATTTCGTTGGAGTTGAGGGTGAAGCTGCGCGGCACGCCCTCGGAGAGGTTGCGGCCCTTCACCGACAGCTCCCGCACCTGCGCACCCGGATAGGCCGAGCCTATCTCTATCTTGATGCGCTCGGCGGTAGCCTCGCCGATGAGGATACCGTAGTTGCGCCGCACGTAGTTCATGATCGCCTCGTCGAAGCGATCCCCGCCGATGCGCGCGGAGTTGGCGTAGACGATGCCGTTCAGCGACAGCACCGCCACCTCGCTGGTGCCCCCGCCGATGTCGAGCACCATCGAGCCGCGCGCCTCCTGCACCGGCAGCCCCGCGCCGACCGCCGCGGCCATCGGCTCGCTCACGATCGCGACGTTACGCGCGCCGGCGCCCTCGGCCGACTCGCGGATCGCGCGCCGCTCGACCTGAGTGGAGCCGAACGGCACGCACACCAGCACGCGCGGCGAGGGCTGCAGGAAGCGGTTGCCGTGCACCTTCTTGATGAAGAACTGCAGCATCTTCTCGGTATAGGTGAAGTCGGCGATCACACCGTCCTTCATCGGGCGCACCGCGGTGATGTGCCCGGGCGTGCGCCCCAGCATGCCCTTGGCCTCCGCGCCCACGGCCACGATCACCTTGCCGCCGTGCGACAGCTCGTCCTGGACCGCGACCACGGAGGGCTCGTTGAGGACGATGCCCTTGTCGCGTACGTAGATCAAAGTATTCGCCGTACCCAGGTCGATCGACAGATCGCTGGAGAAGTAGCCGCGCAGGCGCTTGAACATGAGGCCGGGGGACCTTATCTGATGGAGCAGCGGAAAAATCGGGCGCTAATCTAGCAACCGAGAGGACATTCCACAAGGCGAGGTGTATGATTTTTCGCGGTTTTTTTCGCAGGAATTCGAGCGTGTTCACATGAGCATCACGCGGTCGCAGATCGAGGGCATCGCCGCTCTGGCGCGCCTTGCGCTCGGCGAGCAGGAAATCGCCGTCCACCTGGAGAGCCTGTCACGCGTGCTGGGGCTGGTCGAGCAGCTGCAGCGCGTCGACACCGCCGGCGTGACCCCCATGGCCCACCCGCTGCCCGGGCAGCGGGCGCGGCTGCGCAGCGATACGGTCACCGAGACCGACCGGCACGAGCTGTTCCAGCGCAACGCACCGCAGGTGCAGGCGGGCCTGTACCTCGTGCCGCGCGTGATCGACTGAGCGGCGGACGCGAACGGACGCGCGCGATGGGCGAGCTGCACCTGATGACCGTGGCCGAGCTGTCGGACCTGCTGCATGCGGGGTCCGTCTCGAGCGTGGAGCTGACGCGCGCGTTCCTCGCGCGCATCGAGCGGCACGCGCGCGCCCTCAACGCGTTCATCAGCGTGGATGCGGAGCTCGCGCTGGCGCAGGCCGCGGCCGCCGATGAACGTCGGCGCGCCGGGGACGCGGGCGCGCTGCTCGGCGTGCCCATCGCACACAAGGACATCTTCTGCACGCTGGGCCAGCGCACCACCTGCGGCTCGCGCATGCTGGCGAATTTCATCTCGCCGTACGACGCCACGGTGGTGCAGCGGCTGCGGGCCGCCGGCGTCGTGACGCTCGGCAAGACCAACATGGATGAATTCGCCATGGGCTCCTCCAACGAGACCAGCTTCTTCGGCCCGGCGCGCAATCCCTGGGACGTGACGCGCGTACCCGGCGGCTCCTCGGGCGGCTCGGCCGCGGCCGTGGCGGCGCGCCTCGCCCCGGCGGCCACCGGCACGGACACCGGCGGCTCGATACGCCAGCCGGCGGCGCTGTGCGGGGTGACCGGCATCAAGCCCACCTACGGGCGGGTGTCGCGCTTCGGCATGATCGCCTTCGCCTCGAGCCTGGATCAGGGCGGGCTGCTCGGCATCAGCGCGGAGGACGCGGCGCTGCTGCTGGCGGCGATGGCGGGCTTCGACCCGCGCGACTCCACCAGCGTGGAGCTGCCCGTGCCCGACTACGCCGCGACGCTCGAGCAGCCGCTCAAGGGGCTGAAGATCGGTCTGCTGCGCGAGTTCTTCGCGGGGCTCGATCCGGCGATCGAGCAGCTGATCCGCACGGCGCTCGCAGTGCTGCACACCCAGGGCGCAGTGCTGCGCGAGGTGAGCCTGCCGCATCTGCCGCTGTCGGTACCGACCTACTACGTGGTCGCGCCGGCCGAGTGCTCCTCGAATCTGGCGCGTTACGACGGGGTGCGCTACGGCTATCGCTGCCAGAGCCCGCGCGACCTGGTCGATCTGTACCAGCGCTCGCGCGGCGAGGGATTCGGCGCCGAGGTCAAGCGGCGCATCATGATCGGCACCTACGTGCTGTCGGCCGGCTACTACGATGCCTACTACCTCAAGGCCCAGCAGGTGCGCGCGCTGATCGCGAGCGACTTCGAGCGCGCCTTCCACGAGGTCGACGTGCTGATCGGACCGAGCACGCCGACCACCGCCTTTGCCCTCGGAGCCAAGACCGAGGATCCGGTCACGATGTATCTGAACGACATCTACACCATCGGCGCGAATCTCGCGGGGCTGCCGGCGATGTCCCTGCCCTGCGGCTTTCTCGAGCAGCTGCCCGTGGGCCTGCAGATCATCGGGCCGCATTTCGCGGAAGCGCGGCTGCTGAACATCGCGCACCGTTACCAGTGCGAGACCGACTGGCACCTGCGCGTGCCGCAGGGGTTCGGCTGATGGAATGGGAACCGGTCATCGGGCTGGAGATCCATGCGCAGCTGGCCACGCGCTCGAAGATCTTTTCCGGCTCGGCCACCGCCTACGGTGCGCCACCCAACACCCAGGCCGACCTGGTGGATCTGGCCTATCCCGGGGTGCTGCCGGTGCTGAACGCCGAGGCCGTGCGCATGGCGGTCGAGTTCGGCCTGGCGATCAACGCGCGCGTGGCGCGCCGCTCGGTGTTCGCGCGCAAGAACTACTTCTATCCGGATCTGCCCAAGGGCTACCAGATCAGCCAGTATGAGCTGCCGATCGTCAGTGGCGGGGCGGTGGACATCGTGCTGGAGGACGGCACGACGCGACGCATCGGCGTCACGCGCGCGCACCTGGAGGAGGACGCGGGCAAGTCGCTGCACGAGGGGCTGGCGGGCCTCACGGCGGTGGATCTGAACCGCGCCGGCACGCCGCTGATCGAGATCGTCTCCGAGCCGCACCTGCGCTCGGCGCGCGAGGCGGTCGCGTACATGAAGAAGATTCACACGCTGGTGCGCTACCTGGGCATCTGCGACGGCAACATGCAGGAAGGCTCGTTCCGCTGCGACGCGAACGTATCGGTGCGGCCGCGCGGCGCGGAAAAGCTCGGCACCCGCACCGAGACCAAGAACCTGAACTCGTTCCGCTTCGTCGAGCGCGCGATCAACTACGAGGTCGCGCGGCAGATCGAGGTGCTCGAGGGCGGCGGCCGGGTGCTGCAGGAGACACGCCTGTTCGACGTCGATCGTGGCGAGACGCGGCCGATGCGCAGCAAGGAGGAAGCGAACGATTACCGCTACTTCCCGGACCCGGACCTGCTGCCGCTGGAGATCGATCAGCCGACGATCGATGCGGTGGCGGCGGGTCTGCCGGAGCTCCCGGACCAGAAGGCGCAGCGCCTGATGAGCGAGTATGGGCTGTCGGCCTACGATGCCGGGGTCCTGACCGCGAGCGCGGAGCTGGCCGACTACTTCGAGGTGGTGGCGCGCGACATCGGCGGCACGAGCCCGCTGCAGCACGCCAAGCTCGCGGCCAACATGGTCATGGGTGAGCTCTCCGGCCTCCTGAACCGCGACGGCGTGGAGATCGACGGCAGCCGCGTGAGCCCCGCGAGCCTCGCGGGGCTGCTCAGGCGGGTGGTGGATAACACCCTATCGGGCAAGATCGCCAAGGACGTGCTCGAGGCGATGTGGACGGAGGGATGCGAAGCGGATGCCATCATCGAGGCGCGGGGCCTGCGGCAGATCACCGACGAGGGGGCCATCGAGGCGGCGATCGACGCGGTGCTGGCCGCCAATCCCGCACAGCTGCAGGACTACCGGGGTGGCAAGGAGAAGCTGTTCGGATTTTTCATCGGGCAGGTGATGAAGGCGACCTCCGGCAAGGCGAATCCGGGGCGCCTGAACGAGCTGCTGAGGAAGAAGCTCGGCGGTGGCTGAGGGGTCGGCAATCGACGCGCCGGCGGGCGCCACCGGTGGGGCGCTGCGCCGCTGCGTGCTCGAGCATCATCCGGTGCGCATTTTCTGGACGCGCCTGGACGAGGCGTGGCGCGAGCTGCACGGACCGCAGACGCATCCGCCGGCGGTCCAGGCGCTGCTGGGCGAGGCCGTCACCGCCACGGTGCTGCTCGCCGCGACGCTGAAATTCCAGGGCACGCTCAGCCTGCAGCTGCAGGGCACGGGGCTCGTGCGGCTGCTGATCGCGCAGTGCACGCACGATTTTCGCGTGCGTGGCGTCGCGCATGTCAACGATCAGGCCGATCAGGCCGGGCCGGGTGGCGCGCCGGGGCGCTTTGCCGCGCTCATGGGGACTGGGCGGCTCACGGTGACGATCGAGGCGGAAGAGCGCGCCGCACGCTACCAGGGCATCGTCGCGCTGGCGGGCGACAGTTTCGCCGAGTGTCTGAGCGGCTACTTTGCGACCTCCGAGCAGCTGCCGACGCGCATCGCGCTGGCGGCCGATGGCGCGCACGCGGCCGGCGTGCTGGTGCAGAAGATGCCGGCGGCGGCCGGGCAGGGCGAGTCCGGCGGTGCGCGCTCGCAGCGCGCCTGGGAGGACGTGCGGCGCAATCTCGGTGCCCTGCAGTCGGCGATGCTGCGCTCGGCGAGCCCCGAGCAGCTGCTGCAGCGGCTGTGCGGCCCGCACGACGGCCGGCTGTTTTCCGCAACGCCGGTGCGCTTCGCGTGCCGCTGCAATCGCGGCCGGGTCGAGGGGCTGCTGAGCGCGCTCGGGGCGCGCGAGGTGCGCGACATCCTCGCCGAGCAGGGCGCGGTGGCGGTGACCTGCGAGTTCTGCGGCCGGCCCTACCGCTTCGATGCGATCGACGTGGCGCGGCTGTTCAGCGTGCACGCGGGGCCCGAGCCACCCGCGACCCTGAATTGACGCCGGCGCCCGGCCTCACGCGCGCAGCGAGAAGGGCGTGAAGTTGGTGTCGCGATCGTAGTAGTCCTCGCGCTCGGCGCGCTTGAGGAAGGCCACGATCCGATAGGTGGCCGGGGTCATGAGGATTTCCCAGCCGCTCTTGAGCAGGTACTGCGTGATCGTCAGGTCGAGCAGCAGCCGCGGATCCATCACCCCGTAGAAGGCGATCGTGTAGAACAGCGCCGAGTCGATCAGCTCGCCGCAGAGCGTCGAGCCGACGGTGCGCGTCCACAGCCAGCGGCCGGAGGTCCACAGCTTCATCTTCGCCATGACGTAGCTGTTGACGAACGAGCCGCACCAGAAGGCGATGATGGACGCGGCGACGATGCGCGGGGTGTTGCCGAAGATGGTCTCGACGGCGGACTGCCTGCTGCGCCATTCGGCGGCCGGCGGCAGCGCGACGATCACGCTGGCCATGAAGGAGGCGAAGGCCAGCGCCGCGAAGCCGGCCCACACCACCCGCCGATCGCGCGCGTAGCCGTACACCTCGGTGAGGATGTCTCCGAAGATGTAGGACAGCGGAAAGAACAGCACCCCGGCCATGAAGGTCACGTGCCCCAGCAGCGGCACCGGCACCGTGGAGACTTTCGCCGGACCGATGAGATTGGCGCACAGCAGGATGCAGACGTACGCCGCCATCACGAAGTCGTAGTAGCGGTACTGGCGCTGCGCGTGCGGCAGCGCGCGGCTCACAGGGTCGAGCTCGACGGCCATGGCCGCTATCGTACCGGCGTGCGTACCACGCCCGCCAGATAGGCGGGGCCGCCCAGATTGCCGATCTGCTGCAGGATCCAATCATGCTGCGCGAGCACATAGCGCGACGGGGCATTGGCGTGCAGGCGCACCGGGTTGGGGAGCACCGCCGCCAGCAGCGCGCACTCGTCGCGCGACAGGCGCGCGGGGGTGGTGTGGAAGAAGTGGCGCGCCGCCGCTCCGACGCCATAGACGCCGGGACCGAACTGGGCGATGTTGAGGTACACCTCCAGGATGCGCCGCTTGGGCCAGAGGGTGTCGATCAGCACCGTGAAGCCGGCCTCCAGTCCCTTGCGCAGCCAGCTGCGCGCCGGCCAGAGAAACAGGTTCCTGGCGACCTGCTGGGTGATGGTGCTGGCGCCCCGCAGGCGCGCGCCGCGCTCATGGGCACGCAGCGCCTCGCGGATCGAGGCGAAATCAAACCCGTCGTTGTACGGAAACAGCTGGTCCTCGGAGGCGACCACCGCGATCGCCGCCTCGGGCGAAATCGAATCCAGGTTCTCCCAACGATACTGCAGCCGATAGTGCGGCTCGCCGGCCACCCAGGCGTGCACGCGTGCCTCGATCATGAAGGCACTGGTGGGAGGATCCAGCCAGCGCAGTGCGAGCACCGCGCTTACCGCGGCGGCGAGCAGCGCCAGCAGCGCCGCGCCCAGCAGGTGCGCAGCGCGTCGCCAGGGGCTGCGGGAGCGCGGGCGGCTGCTGCCGGACATCGCGGGGGTTCTCGGCCGCCTGCCTGCCGGATGGCCCGATGCCGCAGCCGGCGTCCGCAGGCGCGATGCCGCTAGGCTGCCGGCGGCAGACGGCGCGCCGAGCGGATCGTCACCTCCTCCAGGGGCGCGTCGGTGTAGCCCTTGCGGCGGCCGGTGGATACGGCCGCAATCCGCTCGATCGCCTCCATGCCCTCGCTCACGCGTCCGAACACGGCGTAGCCATAGTGCCCGGGGCGCTGGTCGAGGAAGTCGTTGTCGGCCAGGTTCACGAAGAACTGCGAGGTGGCGCTGTGAATCTCCTCGGTGCGCGCCATGGAGAGGGTGCCACGCTGGTTGCGCACGCCGTTGCCGGCTTCGTTGCGCACCGGTGCGTGGGTCGGCTTCTGCTTGAAGTCGGACGTGAGACCGCCACCCTGGATCACGAAGCCGGGCACGATGCGGTGAAAGATGGTGCCGTCAAAGAAGCCCTCGTCGACGTAGCGCAGGAAATTGGCCACGGTCTGCGGCGCGTCCTCCTCGAACAGCTCGACGGTGAAGTCGCCGTGTGTCGTCTCGAATCGGACCATGGTGAGTTCCTCGAAATCAGCGCAGGCTGGTGCATGGGTGCGCCGCCCGCCCGCGCCTCACGCGGGCCGAGCGAAGCCGCTCCCCGGCCAGCTGGCCTCCGTGACGCGCGCGTGACCGGCAAGGTCGCGGTGGCAGCGTACGCGAGCGTAACCCGCGGCCACAAGCGCGCGAGCGACCGCGCCCGCCTGATCGGCACCGTGCTCCAGCACCAGCCAGCCATCGGTCACGAGGTGGCGGGGGGCGAGGCGGATCAATTCGCCCAGTGCCTCCAGACCGCTCGGACCGGGAGTGAGCGCCAGGCGCGGTTCGTGGCGCAGCAGCGCCAGCGCGGGATCCGCGGCGCCGACATAGGGGGGATTGCTGACCAGCAGATCGAAACGGCGCGTGCCCAGCGGCTCGAACCAGTGGCCCTGCAGGAACTCGATGCGGTTGTCCCGCGCGCCGAGCCCGAGCCGCAAGGCATTGCCGCGCGCGACCTGCAGCGCGGGCGCCGAGCAGTCGGTCGCCGTGATGCGCCAGGCGGGCCGCTCGCTGGCCAGCGCGCAGGCGATGGCGCCCGAGCCGGTCCCGAGGTCGCAGACGCAGGGCGAGCCTGCCGGCGGCACGGCGGGCGCGGCAGGCGCGGCGGGCGCAGCGGACGCGGCGGCGTCCGGCAGCAGCGCGAGGCAGCGCTCGACCGCCAGCTCGGTCTCGGGTCTGGGGATCAGCACGGCGGGGCCGACCCGCAGCGGCAGGGACCAGAACTCGCATCCGCCCGTGACGTATGCCACCGGCTCTCCGGCGGCCACCCGTCGCAGCAGCTCGTCGAACGCGGCCGCGTCCGCCGCCGCCGCCTGCTCCTCGGCGTGAGCGATGAGGTAGGCGCGTGGCCGGCGCAGCACGTGCGCCAGCAGCAGCTGCGCCTCCAGGGGCACGCCTTCGGCGCGCCAGGCGGGGGCCGCGCCGGCGGCCGCCGCGGCGGCCACCGCGGCGCTCAGCCGTGCGCGGCCCTCGGCGAGCAGCGCGCGCAGGCTCACGCCGCCCGGCCTCGCCGCCGGCGGGACTGCGGTGCCGGACGCGATAAGGTCCTGCGGCGGCGCGCCGTCTGCTAGATTGGTGGACATTCCCGTGGAGCGATTATGACTGAATCCGGGGCGCCGCTGCCGGCGCCAAGTGCAAGTGTCGCCCAGATCCTGGAGGCCGCATCGCAGCTGTTTCGCGTGACGCTGCTGAAATGTCTGCCACTGGCGATGGTGGCGGTGCTGGTCCTGGAGGTGCCGAATCTCTACTGGATCGCCCGCGGTCACCCGATGGCGCTGCGCGGCTGGTCCTGGCCTACCGATACCCACTATCTGCTGCTGCAGCTGCTCGCCACCGTGCTGACGCTGCCGATCGTCAGCGCGATGATGCTGCAGCAGCGCGCGCTGATCGCCGGCGTGGGCTGCGGCACCGGCACCGCGGTGCTCGCCGCGCTGCGGCGGCTGCCGCTGCTGCTGGCGAGCTGGGTGCTGGCGCAGCTGAGCCTGCTGGTGGGCCTGTCGCTGCTGCTGCTGCCGGGGCTGTTCCTGTTCGTCTGCTACCTGTTGATGCTGCCGGTGGTGCTGTTCGAGCGCACCAACGCGAGCCCGTACACGGTGCTGCTGCGCTGCGTGATGCTGGTGCGGCCCCACTGGTGGAAGACGCTCACCGCCACCGTGCTCGCATCGCTGGTGGTGCTGGTGTGCGTGCTGGCATTCGCCGCCCTTCTGAGCATCGTCGCGGCGCTGCTGAGCGGCGCGGCCTTCCAGGCGATCACCGAGGCCTGCTTCGTGGCGTTCTTCGCGGCCGCGGGGGTGTTCCTGAGCGCGCTGGTGCTGACGCTGCACTCCGCGGCCAGCCACGCGAGCCGCGGTCACTCGGCGGCGAGCAGCT
>Ga0335074_10010971_pt1 | contig 12672 bp, 13 predicted proteins | sample Lox_Sample_23_FD_206715 | JGI IMG/M metagenome (GOLD analysis project Ga0335074, IMG submission 206715) | Soil microbial communities from Loxahatchee National Wildlife Refuge, Florida, United States - Lox_Sample_2.3 | ecosystem: Environmental > Terrestrial > Soil > Wetlands | place: USA...
GTATGAGACGACTCGGAAGTTTTGGTTCGCGGGCCCCGACGGTTCTATTGGCTCGCCAGGGGAGCCGACATGCGTCGCAACGTCCCGTCGGCGGGAAGCAGCTCTTTCAGCGTGATTACGATCTTCTTGCTGTCCCCTCGGCGCCGGACGCTTAACTCAACCGGTGTTCCCGCCGGCTGTTTCAATGGATCGTCCACTTTCGAGGGATCTTCCCCGTCGATCGCCTGATGATCGATGGTCACGACCCTATCGCCCGCATCGAGTCCCGCCAAGGCTGCCGGTGAACCCATACCGACCCGCTTGATAGTTCCCGAGCCGTCAGGATCGAGCTCGATTCCGCTTCGGTTGTAGGGCATCGGGTAGCCGAAATCGCGCGATTTTCGGAGGTAGAGCGATCGATGCTCGTAGTCGACCGTTATCACGAAGTTTTGAAACACTTGCGAGCCGATGTTGCCGGCATTCAATTTCGAGGCAAAGGCACCTGTACTGGCGAAATTCAGCTCCGTCAGCGGCCGCGAGAGCGTCAAACTCCCAAGCGACAATGAACCGACTCGGGTCAACAATGTTGACGTGACCCCGCCTACGCCGCCCTCCTCGCTTCCGATGCCTGGCAGCTCGACGGGAAAATCGTGAGCGGCAAAGAAGCTTTTGAAAAGAGTAATGGCGCCGTCATCTCCCGTGTCGAATCCGAAATATCCTTCCGTTCCGTCCACAGCCCCTTTGACGAACGGCGTACGTCCGTCAAAGAACAGGCGCAGCGCCTCTCCGTTCCGGCACCGCGGCGAAAACCTCGCCAGGGTAAGCTGGCGCTGATGGTAATCAATGGCCACGCAAAATCGGCGAAACACTTCGTAGCCGATCAAACCGGCGATTGGTTCCTGGCCGGCGCCGCGGCTCGTGATGATGGATGGTAACGGAATTACGAGGAACTGCTGATCGAGAAGCTCCGCCTGTCCCACCTGGTAGCGCGCCACTTGCGCATAGTGCGCCGTGGTTTCACTCGTACCCACGCCGTTGACCGACAGGTTGCCGCCCAGCTTCACGCCAATCTTTTTTGCGGCCTCCGGCGTGAGTAGATTCAATCCTCCGGAGTCGAGCAAAAAGGGCATAGGCTCGACGCCATCGATCGAAACGCTAACGAGGATCAAACCATCCCTCACCGTAAAAGGGATGGTCGTGGAAGTGGCGTTTTGCAGCAAATGCGCGTCACGAATCTCCGTATGCGGCGGCGCAAATTCATTCTCATTTACGCGATCCTTTAACTGGAGCTGAGTAACAGTCATGATCGCGTCGGCGCTCGGATCTCCCGAAGACTGCCTCTGTCGGAATGGGAACCAGACGCCTTGCACTTCGCGGTAATCGGAAAAATACGTCGTATGTTCCTGCTGCGACGCGTTGCGCTCAATCTCCCGGTCGAGCCGATGCGTGCTGGAGTCGATCCATAACGTGAGTTCGCGGCCACCCGGCGGATTCACTCGCACCAGATCAAACGTGCGATTGCCCTCGGTCTTCGTCCCCGCATAGGCGCTGGGAACCGCCGGACTCGGGTAAAACCAGGCATTCCGATCCTGGTAGGACTGGGTAACTGCATCCGCTCGGGCCTCCGGGGCGTCTTGAACGGTGGCTAGTCCTTTCTCGTCGGCCCACCACCCTTGATCTTCTGCGGTCCCTTGCTGCCCGCGGGTCGGGCCTGCGTTATAACTCAAGAAGTCACGGCCATTCCTGAAATCGATCGCTTGCCGAAACGTGCCTTTGATTCCGCCCAGATCGTATTCACCACTGAGATCAGCGCCGGCGATCCGGCGCCACTGATATCCGCCACTGGCGAGATACATCCGTTGCAGCAGGGAATTTGGATCGGGAGCGGGCTTCGGCTGTCCGAGTGACAACGAAGCCGCAAACAACGGCAAGAGGAACGACGAAAACCGGGCCCGCAGGGAGATGCGACTCATATGAACAGTTGCCCCCGATCGCCCCGCAGAATCGTACTCCGAAGCCCTCACGACCGGCAAGGCCGTCTCACGTCTATGATCAAAGCTTTCGAATTGGCCGCCGCCATTTTTCAAGGCTGGCAACCGTGTTACACGGTCTTACAGGTGCGCGCCGGAAAGCCATGATGCGGCGCGGGCATAGAGTTTTTCGACTTCGGGGCCGGTGAGACCGGGCATGTCCATTTTGATTTTGTAGCCGATCTGCGTTTGCAGGTAGGCGAGATGGCGGTAGCCTTCGGGAAACGTGGCAAGGAGCTTTTGATCGAGCGTTAGCTTCGCGGCGGGATCCACCGGATCCATGCGGTCTTTCTCGTAGATCGGCTGGCGCAGCACCAATCCCCAGCGGCCGCCGCGCTTTTCCCAGAAATCGCAGAAGCGCCCGGTGCAGACGACGTCGCACAGCACGTCGTGGACGAGCGCGCGCTGCGCGATCGTCATCTTCGTCTGCGAAAACGCGCGCGTGCCGCGCACCTCGACCGTGCTGCCCCCGAGAAAATGCAGGATGCGCACGCCCTTGGCGAAGCCCTGCTTGCTCATTTCGATGAACTCGTCGGCGGTGCCCTGCGTCCAGGTCGCCATCATGCGTCCGTCGTCGTGCCACAGCGTGCGAAACTTCTCCCACATGAGGGCGTCACGCCACAGCACCCAATTCTCGATCATCTCGCGGATCGTGAGCTTCTCGATCATTTCATCGGTGATTTGCATTTCGATCCCCCCTCTTTGCGTGACCCGAGAGTTTACACCGATCCGCGGCCCGAATTCCGTCCGCCGATCCGGCGAAGGTTCTCGCTGAGGCTGAGCTTTTCGACGCACACCCGCAGCGAAGCGCACCGGCAACGCAGCATGTGCTCCAGTAATGATTTCAGCCGCAGCTCGCGCTCGATATTGCGCGCCACTTCTCCCAGCTTGCGGCGCGCCAGCTGTTTCCAGCGAGGACCGACCGGCGCGTCGTCGCGCAAGCCGTTCAGGAAGATTCGGATTTCGCCGAGCGTGAAGCCCATCGCGCTCGCGTAGGAAATCAGGCGCACGCGATACACGGCATCATCCGGATACCGCCGCTGGCCTCCCACGCGATGGGGCGCCGCGAGCAGGCCGCGCGCTTCGTAATAACGGATCGCCGATGCGTTCAGGCCCGTGCGCTTCGCAAGCTCCCCGATCTTCATGTCCGCCTCCGAAATGCTCGAATGCCGCTTGACTTAAAGTCGGCTTGAACTTTTAGCATGTGTCTGTGCGATATCGCAACCAAAAGGAGCTAACATGAACGCCAAATATTCCAAGGCATCGAGGCGCCGCCCCGCGGCCGTCGCGCTGGCAATTCTGATCGGAACTAGTCCGGCGGCTGCCTTCCCTGCGCAGGCTCCGGCGCCGCCGAACGATCCCACGCCCCAAGGCCCGCCCAGCGGCAATTTCATCTGCAACGTACACGCACTAACGGCGGCCGAACGCGCGCATCACCGGGAGCTGACCGCCAAGCTGATCGCCTCGCGCACGGCGACCGTCGAAACGCCCAAGGGCTACGAATTCCAGTACAGCCCATCGGCCGTGACGCTCGCCGAACTCGCCGACTGGACGGTGCACGAATCAAAGTGTTGTCCATTTTTCGATTTCCACATCGATCTCGAAGAGCGAGGAAGCTTGATTTGCCTCCGGCTGACGGGCGCGGAAGGCATCAAGCCGTTCATTCGCTCCGAGTTTAACGTGCCTGCTGAATAGCGCAGCAGCCATCGGCAATGCACAGTCGCAGGGCACGGCGGCGCGCTTGTCAATTCGCGCGTCAAGCGTTAGGGTGTTCTGCGCCCGATGGCCGCCGACACTCTCACGCCTCGTCCCGCTCGCCCGAAACGCTGGTACGCGCAGCTCTGGGTGTGGGTATTCCTAGGAATGCTCGGGGGGATCGCGCTCGGCAAATTCGATCCGAGGCTCGGCGTCGCCATGCAGCCCTTCGGCGACGCGTTCATCAAGCTGATCCGCATGCTGATCGCGCCGATCATTTTTTGCACGGTGGTGCACGGCATTGCGCGCATGGCGGACATGGCCCGCGTGGGGCGCGTCGCCCTGAAGGCGATCATCTATTTCGAGGTGCTGACCACTGTCGCGCTCGCCATCGGCCTCTTCGCCGTAAACTTGTGGAAGCCCGGCCGCGGAATGAACATCGACCTCGCGCATGTCGATACGTCCGCCGTGCAGACGTACGTGGCGCATCCTGGCAGCGGCGGCGTGGTGCAATTTCTAGTCAACATCATCCCCACCACATTCGTCGGCGCGTTCACCGAGGGCAACGTGCTTCAGGTGCTGCTCGTCGCGGTGCTCTGCGCGTTCGCGCTCATCCAGGTGGGCGAACGCGGCAAACCGGTCGTCGATTTCATTGGCGCTGCGTCGCAAATGCTCTTCAAAGTCGTCGCGATCGTGATGTGGACCGCGCCGATCGGCGCATTCGGCGCGATCGCATTCACAGTGGGGAAATTCGGCGCGGGCTCGCTGGTGTCGTTGGGAAAGCTGCTCGGCGGATTCTACATTACTTGCCTCATCTTCATTTTCGGCGTGTTGTGGCCGGTGGCGCACGCCTGCGGTTTCAGCATCTTTAAGCTTATCCGCTACATTCGCGAGGAGCTGCTGATTGTATTGGCCACCACATCGTCGGAAACCGTACTGCCGCAATTGATGGAGAAGCTCGAGGATCTCGGCTGCGAGGAAAGCGTCGTCGGCCTGGTGATTCCGACCGGCTATTCGTTCAACCTCGACGGCACGTGCCTCTATCTCGCGACGACTACGATCTTCCTGGCCCAAGCCACGAACACGCACCTCAGCATCTGGCAGCAGCTCGGGCTGCTGGCCGTGCTGCTGCTGTCGTCGAAAGGCGCGGCGGGAGTGGCGGGCGCCGCGTTTATCGTGCTCGCCGCCACGTTGGCGTCCACGGGCACAATCCCGGTTGCCAGCGTCGCAATCGTGCTCGGAATTCACCGGCTCATGTCCGAAGGGTTGACGCCGACCAACGTCGTGGGCAACGCGGTGGCGACCATCGTGGTAGCGAAATGGGAGAACGCGCTCGATGAAAATCGATTGCGGGCTGCGCTCGACGAGCGGCCTCAGGCGGTTGCCGCGCAGGAAATGTAGCAGAAATGTGTCGCACCTACGGTGCTTGCTGAGGGAAGCAGAGGGGAAAGCACGTTATCGGCAGGTGGGCTTCGGTCGCAGCGCCTGGGCCTTGAGCGCGACATCCTCAGCGCCCTCTGGCGTCACTCTCGCGGCGCGCTAGCTCTTGGCACTGGCCTTCGCAGCGTTGTTCATGAATTTCTCGAGCTTGTCGAGCACCTGCATCGCGGTGTAGCACTGCTGCACGCTGGCGTTCGGCTCGCGATGCTCCTTGATCGCGGCGAAAAATTCGCGGTCTTGCAGCTCGATGCCGTTCATCGAGACGTCCACTTTCGACACGTCGATCGGGTTCTGCTCGCCGTCGACCAGTTCGTCGTAGCGCGCGATATACGTCCCGGTATCGCCGATGTAGCGGAAGAACGTGCCGAGCGGGCCTTTGTTATTGAACGAAAGCGAAAGCGTGCAGATCGCGCCCGAGGGCACTTTCATCAGGATCCCCATGTCCATCGCGATTTTCAGCTCGGGATGCATCGGGCCCTGCACCGCGTAGCATTCGGAAACCAGCTCGCCCGTCTGATACTGGAAGAGGTCCACCGTGTGGCAGGCGTGGTGCCAGAGGAGATGGTCGGTCCAACTGCGCGGCTTTCCAGCGGCGTTCATATTGGTGCGGCGGAAAAAGTAGGTCTGCACGTTCATCTGCTGGATTTTGAATTCGCCGGCTTTGATCTTCTTGTGGACGTACTGATGGCTGGGATTGAAGCGACGCGTGTGGCCGCCCATGCAGACGACGCCTGTCTCTTTCTGCACTTTCACGAGCGTCTCGGAATCGGCGAGCGTATCGGCGATGGGAATCTCGATGTGAACGTGCTTGCCGGCGCGCATGCACTGGACGCCCTGGCTCGCGTGCAGGCCCGTGGGGCTCGCGAGGATCATCGCTTCGAGGCCGGGCTGCTTCAGGCTTTCGGCGAGATCGCTGGTCCAGTGCGGAATCTTGAAGCGCTTCGCGACTTCTTCCGTCGAGGCGGGATTGCCGCCCGCCAGCGTGACGACCTCGATGCCTGGAATCGCGCCCAGCGCCTCGATATGCTTCACGCCGAACGCGCCTTGCCCCGCGACGCCTACTTTCATAGCTTTCTCCCCTATGAAGACAAACCCGCCCGCCTAAAGGCGAGGCGGCCGCTACAAAACCTTGTCCCGTTGAAGATCGTTGAGAGAACGCGGGCGGGTTTGAAACCCGCCCTATACCGATCGAGCGCCGCCGAGAAACGTTACTGCGTGGCGCCGGCCTTCTCGAGTTCGCCCTTCGAGGCGCGCAGCTTGCGCAGCTCGGAGTGAATCCGGATCACCGCCATCCACATGCCCAGCGGATGCGCGCCCGCCTCGACCAGCGGATGAATCTGCCCGTCGCGGAACTTCTCGATGTCGTCGTCCTGCAGCGTCTCGAGAACTTTCGACTCCTCGGGCGTCATTCCGTATTGCTTGGCCACCGACGGCAAATCGTGAATCAGGCGGAGCCGCAGCTCGCGGCTGAAGCGGCTGTCGTAGAGCACCTTGTTGAGCTTGTAGGCCGAAGGCGACGGGTGCTTGTAGAATTCGAAGCCGCCCTTGAACTGATACGTCGCGGGCGCTTCTTTGCCTTCCTTCGATTGCCCGATGCCCTTGTGCGGCAGGAAGCGCATCACGGCGTGCCCGTGGTGCCAAGTCGGCTGGTAGGTGACCAGCTCGCCGGGCTGGTTGCCGATCGCGCCGAACATAATCATCCACGAAAGCATCTCGGTGTTGCCCACTTCGTCGAGCTGCTCGTTGGTGAGCTTGATCAGCGTTTCGAGATTGCCCTTTTCCATCTGGGCGATGGCCCAGTGATCGAAGTCGAAATCCGGCTTGGGGTATTTCCACGTGCCGGGGAAATGCGACATCCCGCCGCTGGCGACGATCGCCACGTTCTCGGGACGGCTCGCGATGATTTTCCCGATCGCCTTACCGAGCTCCGCGCAGCGCTGCGCGGTCGGCAGTGGCGGAAGGTACGCATTCACGAAAATGGGCACCACGGGAATCGGCCGCTTCTCGATTACCCATTCGTAGACGGCCGCGAACGCATGGCCCAGAACCGCGTCCTGCGAGTAGCCGAGGTCGAATCCGGCCTTCATCAGCTTGTCGAGCAAGTCTTCTGCGAGGCCCTGATGAATCGGCAGCTCGTACTTGCGGCCGGCGAATTCCGCGTGCGAATGCTCGCCCGAAAGGATGGCGAACGTCGGTACCGACGTTAGGAAGAACGTTTCGAGGTGGTCGCTGCCGATCACAATGACGGCATCAGGCTTAGCCTCCTCCAAATCCTTGCCGATCAGGCGCATCGCCGCGATATCGGCGTCTAGCTGCGCCGGGTCTTCGCTCGGCGGACGGTCGAAAAGTTGAGGGGCGTGTACCGTGCCCATTGCTGCGACAATCTTTCCCATGTGTGGTTACCTCTTCCTGGGGGAATGGGGGTGCCGAACGTAGCGATGTTGTGCGCCCAAACCCTCGCATTTCGCACAAACTGCCAGCAGGACTGCTGCGAAAATTGTGCGAAAAGTGCGGGTTTTCGTCAAGCGAAAGAAATCTTCCGGGCGAGCGCGGAGGAGCTTCAGCTCACGGTGAACGGGACTGAACCCAGCAGCGCGCGGACACCGTTCCACAGAATCTGCACGCCGATGCAAACCAGCAGAAACGACGCGAGTTGCATGATGACGCTCATCGCCGTCGGCCCCAGCACCCGCGCCAGCCGGTCCGAGAAGCCGTAGCAAAGGAAAATGCTGATCGCGATCAGCACCGACCCGATGATCGCCGCAATCGCCACCGCCAGGAGGTTGATCCCGTGATAGTGCGCGGCGTTGGCGCCCAGCGTGATCGCCACCGAAATCGAGCCTGGGCCGACCGTAAGCGGCAACGTTAGCGGATAAAACGCCTGCCGCAACGGGTCCTCGGGAGTCACGGTCTGGTGCGTTTTGGGCGGCTCGTTGTCTTGCTTTTGTTTCAGCATCGCCCATCCCGTCGAAGCCACCACCAGCCCCCCGCCCACCTGCACCACTGGCAGCGAGATCCCGAAAAACGCCAGGATGTGCGTCCCAATAAAGTAGGAGCCCACCATGAGGAAAAAACTGTCGATGGCGATCTGCCGCGAGAGCGCCATGCGCGTTTCCGTCGAGTATTCCCGCGTCAGGACGAGAAAAATCGGCGCGCCGCCCAGCGGGTCGACTATGGGAAAGAGCGCGCTGACCACCAGGAACAGGCTCTTTATGGCTGCCGCAATCAAGGGTGTCTCCGGCCCAGCATTCTAGTCAGAATCGGACAGACGTGCTCGCACATTCTCGCGTTGCGCACACGCGCTCGTGTACTGCAATTGGATGCCGGAGCAGAGCTTTCGGTCTCAAAAGGTAGCCGCGCCAGCCCTCAGACGGTTACCGCGGATTGGGGTGATGCTCCAGATTGACCATATTCGGCGAATCCTTCTCGACGCATGGTGGCGCTTCGTCGAGGGGATCGGTGAGAGGCGTAAGCGTTCGCGGCTTCATCGTCCACGGCTTGGTGAATACCTTAGGGTCGTCGACCGTAACTTCGTAATCGATCGTGTCGCCATTGCGGGTCAAACGCTCGATCACGTGGAGCGCGTCGCTGTGAAAAAGTCCGTTGTCGCCGAGCCACGTGTCGTCGTTGAAATTGTTGGTGTCGACCACCAGCGTGTCGCCTTCCCAGTGGCCGACCGCATCGCCGAAATAAGACTCGTCCGCGTCCGTCCGATGCGGGCGGCCGTCCGTGGGTATGATGCGCCAGAAATTTCCGGCCAAATCCGAATAGAGAAACACGACCTGTCCGGGAATCTGCACGATCTGGTGCGGCGGGCCAATGCGCGGCACGCCGGGCGGCTTGCAGAAAAATCCGGGGTCGAGCTTCACCTGCTGCTCGTTGTATTCCTTCACTTTCGCAACAAGCTCAGGCTTGTAGGACGGGCTGTACATCGGCGGCAGCGGCGCAATTGCCGCGGCAAATGCCGGATCGGGTTTGTTGACGGCTTTCAAAGTATCTCCGTCCTGCTCGGCGGCGCCAAGGAACAGAAGCGGGCGATACCAGATGCCGTTGAGATTGGGATGGCCATCGGCTAAGCGCGGAGTTTTCTTCGTCGCGAGTTTTGCGATATCGGGCTGCGGATTGCTCGCGGCGGGAGACCCCTGGCCACGGGCCGGAGGTGGAGTCAAGTAGAGCAGCGTCAACGCACCTGCGGTAACGATTGCGCAAGCGCTGAATGTCCGGTTCATGCCGCCTCCCTTCCTAGTGGCTGAATTCGTACGCGTGGCCATCGGCATACGTAAGCTTCAAAACCCACCCGAGCGGCTTGCCCTCGATTTTGGCGGGATGAATGAGCACGGTAACGGGCTTGCCCTCGCCCAGCATCGCCTTCGTAAGCCCGAGATTGTGATAGAAGCGGGTCGGCAAGGATTCCAGAGACCACGTGGTGACCTGGCCCTTGTCGTCCTTCACGTCGAGATAGAGATAGACGTGCGGATTCATCCAATCGACCTTTGAGATCACGCCGTTGAGCGTCATCGTGTTGTGAAGATCGAACTCGGCCGCCTGCGAATGGTGCGCGAACGCCGGCGCCGCGCCGTCCGACAAACCGGCCGATAGAATCAAGGCGATCACGAGCGCAATTCTCATGCGTTGGAACACGAGAGCCTCCGGTTGGCGTCCCCTAGTAGTCGACTGAGCGCCGCCCGGACCTCCGACGATCCCGTGCGGCGAGTGCGTGGCCCGATTTCTGGGGCGCATCTTAAGTCCAGGCGGGGCGCGAGTCAAACGCTGTGGCGCGTCTCGCAAGAACCCGCCGTTTGCCTTGGCGGCAAGCGCGTATTATGCTCGCCCGGCCCGAGCGGCGAAACGCGGTTCGCTCGACGAGCTTGGAAGGAAAGCCATGTCCAACACGTACGACGTCATCGCAATCGGAGCCGGGCACAACGGCCTCGTCGCGGCCGCCTACATGGCCGCCGCTGGGAAAAAGATGCTCGTCCTCGAGCGCAACGAATGGTTCGGCGGCGGCGTGGTCACCGCCAAACTGACCGGCCCCGACTTCCTTCACGACCGCTTCAGCACCGGGCACATCTTCATTCAAGCCAATCCGCTGATCAAGCAGGACGAGCTCGGCCTCCTCTCGCGCTATGGCCTGAAATACATCTACCCGCAGGTTCCGTTTATCTGTGTTTTCGAAGATGGCTCGACGATCGCGCTGCATCGGGACCGCAACAAGACCTATCAGGACATCGCCCGATTCTCGAAGAAAGATGCGGAATCGTTCCTGAAATTCGCCGAGACGTCGATGCGCTATCTTCCGATGCTCTCGGCCTCGCTTTACACGCCGCCCATTCCGCTCGGCGGAATGTTCGCCATGCTCGACCAGAGCGCCGAAGGGCGCGAGATGTTCGCGCTCATGCAGAAGAGCCCCTACGACATCATTCTCGAGAATTTCGAGGACGACAAAGTACGCATGTTCTTCATGCGCATGGTCTCCGAAAATCTCACCGGCCCCGAAGAAAAGGGAACCGGCATCGGCATCTTCGTTTTTCTCGGCTTCATGGAGCAATACGGCATCGGCGTGGCCGTCGGCGGCAGCGGCTCGCTCACCGCGTCGCTCGTCCGTTGCATTCAAGATCACGGCGGCGAAGTTCGCAACAACACCTGCGTCGAAACCGTGATCGTGAAGAACGGCCGCGCCGTGGGCGTCCGCGTTGCCGGTGGCGCCGAATACCTCGCCAAAGACGCCGTCATCGGCGCGATCCATCCGCACCTGCTCGGCCGCTTTATTCCCGGACTCAACGGCAATGTCACGCGCGCCGCCGAGCGCGTCGAGCTTTCCGCGAACTCCTGCTTCACCCTTCACGCGGCGCTCCACGAGCCGCTGCGCTTCAAGGCCGGCCCGCACGTGAATCAGGCCTATTTCACAGAACTGATGCCGCCGCACATGGACGTCCTGCGCGAATTTTTCGACGCCCTGCGCTACGGCCGCATGCCCGACACATCGCTGCTGGGCTTGGTGTCGCCTTCGCAGTTCGATGCGTCGCGCTGCCCCGCCGGCAAAGCCACGCTGCACGTCTGGGACTACGTCCCCTACTCGCATCCGGACGGCGGCCCGCAGCACTGGGATCAGGCGAAAGGCGCGTTCGCGCAAACCATGCTTTCGCGCATGGCGCCCTACGTCGACAACATCACGTCCGCCAACATCATCGAGTCTGTCGCCGATAGCCCGCTTGACATCGAGCGCGCGTCGCCCAGCTTCCAGAAAGGCGACGTCCACGGCGCCGCGCCGTATCTCTACCAATCCGGTTCGCACCGCCCTACGCCCGATCTCGGGCAAAACACCGTGCCCGGCGTCGACCGGCTCTATCTCGTCGGGCCGTTCCAGCATCCGGGCGGCGGCGTTTTCGGCGCGGGCCGCGCGACGGCCATGAAAATGTGCGAAGACCTGCAAATCAATTTCGACAAGATCCCCAGCGGCGACAAACGGCGATGATGAAAATCTACGGGCAGGACAACTCGGAACTCATGCAAGTGACGTCGCTCGAGCGTGAGGATGGCAAGCTGGTGATGAAAGGCAAAGTGTTCGGCTCGATGCCGATGACGGCCAAGCTCACTCCGCAGGAGGCCCGCAACGCGCTCAAGCTCCTGAATTTCAGGCTCGTCGTATTTCTTCTGACTTTTCTTTTCCGCCGATGAGCTGCGGGCAGTAACCGAACTCAGCTTCAGACTCGCAACTCTGAACTCTCAACTGTCTCTCACACCAGCGTGCTGATGTGGTACGTATCCATGTACTCGCGCAGCGCGTAAATCTTGTCGTCCCTGATCTCGATCATCCACGCGTACCGGTTGTTGTACTGTTTCCCGTTCCTCAACATGCCGATTCCCTGCGTCTCGCACGCGACGAGCGGCCCCTTCGAAATGATCGTGCTCATCTTCACTTTCGGGTCGCCGTCGATAAAGAGCCCGCGCACCGGCGCGAGAAACTCGTCGATGATCACGTCGCGACCCTTCGCGCCGCCCGCGCCGGGAATCCCGGTTCCCATCGGAGTCCACGTCGCGTCCTTGTGCAGCAGAGGTCGCACGCGCTCGAGGTCGCCCGTGCTGAGCGTCTCGAAAAATGACTTCACCAGTTCCTCATTGTGATTTTCCGCCTCGGACATCGCACCCTCCTTCGCGCCATCGCGCTTCCCCAACCGGCGCATTATACCCACGCGCTGCGCGAAGTCCACGGCCTCGCCGCCCACGGTCCCGCCAACTTCGCGCTTGGCCTCCGGGCGCTTTTGAGTATTATGGGGCGGCTCAAACCGGGGTTTGGGGAGGAGACTCAACATGAGAACCGCCGCACAGGTTTTCAAGGCCCGCGTGTCTCTCGTCGCGACCATTTTGCTCTGCGCCGCCGTCGGGTCGGTGATCGCGCAATCGCATCCGCCCGCGCCGCCGAAAGCGGTGCGGCTCTACGTCTTCGATTGCGGCGTGATCACAGGCATGGATCCGAAGCTCTTCAACTTCAAACGCGAAGAGCTCGCCGATACGCGTATGTCCGTTC
>Ga0335074_10010974_pt1 | contig 12671 bp, 7 predicted proteins | sample Lox_Sample_23_FD_206715 | JGI IMG/M metagenome (GOLD analysis project Ga0335074, IMG submission 206715) | Soil microbial communities from Loxahatchee National Wildlife Refuge, Florida, United States - Lox_Sample_2.3 | ecosystem: Environmental > Terrestrial > Soil > Wetlands | place: USA: Florida...
GCCGCTCCTGACCGGACAGCGAGAACGTGATGCCCTGATCGCTGAAGGCCCGGCTCAGCGCCTCGGCGCGGGCTTCGAGGTCGGAAGCATCCGACGGCGCAAGCTCGGCGTAAATGCCCTTGTACGGGCCGCGAACGTTGCCCGCAGCGTCGAACATCTCATCGAAGGCCTCGCCGTAACTGCTGGTGGCGTTGTAGCCGTCGAAGATCGGCTCATAGCGCTGCGCCGGCGACGATTCACCGCGCGGCCGCCGCCTGGTCTCGACGGGCACTGTTCGAAGAGCCACCTTCCCATGCTGCATCACACACGCCGTTCCTGCAGGCCAAAGGCCTCCGCTTTGGGGGAATGGACCGCGGACTGATACCCTGAACAGCCGTTGCCTATGCGCCGAGACGCCAGGGCAAACCGTGACTCCACAAGCCGCCAGAAACGTACGTCGAAGGAATTAACGCGTGGCCAACATCAAGTCGCAGCAGAAGCGCAACCGTACGAACGAGCGCGCCCGACTGCGCAACAAGTCGGTGAAGTCGTCGCTTCGCACGGCTGTCCGCGCATTCCGCGCGGCCGCGGAGGCCGGCGAGAAGGACAAGGCCGCCGAACTGCTGGTTTCCACCAGCCGCAAGTTGGACCAGGCGGCCAGCAAGGGCGTGATCCACAAGAACCAGGCGGCCAACAAGAAGTCAGCGCTGGCGCACGCGCTCAACAGGCTCTGAGCTAGCGACTCGCGTCACCCGATACGAGCTCAGCGACTTTTCGCACCGCCGCTTCCAGCGCGTAGTCGGCATCGGCGGCCGCACCCTTCACGTCGGCGTTCAGCGCCGCCACCAATCTCATCGCGGTAGCCACCATGTCGCGGGACCAGCGCCGGGCCTGCTTCTGTGCTTTCTGCACCCGCCAGGGCGGCATCCCGACTTCGGCGGCCAACCGGTAGTGGTCACCGGAAAGTGGCCCCACTCGGCCGATGGCGTGCACGGCCTCGGCCAGCGCGTCGGCCAACACCACATGAGGTTCGCCGCGCATCATCGCCCACCGCAGCGCCTCGACCGCCCCTTCGACATCACCGGTCACAGCCTTGTCGGCGATGTCGAATCCCTTCACTTCAGCCCTGCCACCGTGATAGCGCCGCACCGCGGCGACATCAACGCGGCCACCGGTGTCGGCGACCAATTGTGAACAGGCCGAGGCGAGTTCGCGGATATCGGAGCCCACTGCGTCCAGCAGCGCGCTGACCGTCTCGTCGTCGGATTTGACCTTCAGCGAGCGAAATTCCTTGCGGACGAAATCAAAACGCTCACCCGCCTTGGTGATCCGCGCGCACGGATAAACCTGTGCGCCAAGCGCACTCAGCTGACTGGCCAGCGCCTTGGCTCGCCCGCCACCCGAATGCACGACCACGAGCTCGGTGCCCGATGGGATATCCGCGGCGGCGTTGGCGATCAATTCCGCGGCTTCTTTACCCGCCTCACCGGCGGCTTCCAGGACGACCACCCGCTCGTCGGCGAACAGTGACGGGCTCAGCAATTCGGCCAGCTCGTAGACACCGACTTCGCCGGCTCGCAGCCGGTTCACCGGAACATCGTCGGTGCCGGCCCGCTGCCGCGCCGACCGCAGCACGTCCGCGACGGCGCGCTCGACCAGCAGCTCCTCATCACCCAGCACCAGATGCAATGCCGAAACCTGCTGGCTCACGCATTCAATCGTGTCATGTGCGGCCGACAGCCCCGCCGGCCCCTACCAACAGACCCGACAACGACCAGGCAAGTAGCCCGGCGGCCGCGGCCGCCATCCCCGCCCGAAACCATCGCCACCGCCACAACACCGCGGTCAAGACCGCGGCGGCGCCGACCAGCAGAACACCCGCGATCCCAGAAGGAACCGGCATGCTGGCGGCGGGCACACCGGCCGCCCAATGCGCGATCCGCAGCACCCACCACAGTTCGGGTCCGGTGAACCGGATCATCAGTTGCGCAGCGGTCGGCCAGAACAAGCACAGAGCGCCCGCAGCACTACCCAGCACGGTGATCGGCGCGATCAGCGCCGCCACTGCGAGATTGGCCGCAGCGCCCACCAGGCTCACCCGACCCGAGATCCCGGCGATCAGCGGTGCCGTCACCAACTGCGCGGCGCACGCGACGCAGACGGCGTCCGACAACGGCTTCGGCCAGCCGGCCGCCACCAGACGCCGCGACCAGATCGGCGCGATCACCACCAGCGCGGCCGTCGCCACCACCGACAGCGCAAGGCCCACGTCGACGGCCAGCTGAGGGGTGACGACCATCAACACCAACACCGTTGCGGCCAGAGCCGGAATGGCTTGCCGCCGACGTGAAGACAACACACCCACGAGTGCGATCGCGCCCATCACCGCCGCACGCAGCACGCTGGCCGTGGGCTGCACCACCACGACGAACAACACCAGCGCGACACCGGCCAGCGCCACCGCCGCGCGCGGTCCGATCAGCCGCGACGTGAACAGCACCGCTCCGCACACGATCGTGACATTGGCCCCGGAAACCGCTGTGAGGTGCGTCAATCCGGCCACGCGGAATTCTTGGCTGGTCGTCGTGTTCGCCGTCGACATGTCGCCGAGCACCAGCGCCGGTAGCATCGCCGCTTGGTCCGCGGGAAGCACTCGACGAGCCGTGGCAGCGAACGCGGCGCGGACCGCGTGCGCCGCCCGGTGCACCGGTCCGGCGCGACCCAACGTCGGCTCTCCGATCGCGGTCACCACCGCCACCGTCAGGTCGTGTCGGGAGGGGCGAGCGATTCTGGCGCGGAAGCGCATCGGCTGACCGACCATCACCGTGAAGTCGCGGGCCGGCGCGAAAACCACCACGCGGCCCGAGATCTGGTCGTCTCGGAGTTGCTGCAACTTGGCGCGGAACATCAGCCGGCCTGAATGTCCTGAGCCCACCGACACCGCGCTTTCAGTGGGAGTGACCATCACCTGCGCCGTCGTTCCGAACGCCGCGGCGACGGGGTGGCGAGCGACTGCGTTGGCGCGCAACGCGATCGCGAACCCGAAGCCCGCACCGACGACACCAACGGCGATGAGGCCCACGCCGATGGCCCGCCTCCGCTGGTTTCGGTGTCCGGCCCGCCACAACAGAACGCCGCACGCGCCCCCGGCCGCACACATCGACCCGACCAGACTGCCGATCGGCCACCAAATCCCCGCCGCCGTGACCGCCCAACTGGTCAACGCCGCCGGTACCAGACGTGCATCGAGCGGCGCCGGCGACGCGGCGTCGCCGCCGGAGGGCTGCTGCACCGGTCTTAGACACGGACCAGCGAGCGCAGCTTTTCCAGACGCCCGGGACCGATGCCATCGACTTCGGCGAGCTGGTCGACGCTGGTGAACTTGCCGTTGGCATCGCGCCAGGCCACGATCGCAGCCGCCGTCACCGGCCCGACCCCGGGCAGGGCGTCCAACTGCTGCACCGTTGCGGTGTTCAAGTTGACCGCCGCAGACCGTCCGGTTTTATCCGGACGACCCGGACGACCTGGATGAGATCCCGCGCCCGGCGGGCCCGGGGCGGCCGTGCCGGAGCTCAGTGAGCTGCCCAACACCGGCGGCTGTCCCTTGACGGGCGCGATCCCGACCACGATCTGCTCACCGTCATCAACCTGGCGGGCCATATTGAGCCCGACGGTGTCGGCACCATCCGTCGTGCCGCCGGCGGCTTTCAGCGCGTCGGCGATTCGCGCGCCCGGCGCCAGCGTGACCAGCCCAGGTGTGTGAACCAGGCCCACCACGCTGACCACAACCGGTTGGTCCGGCTTGGCCGTCGCACCGGGGCTCGACCCGCGGCTCGACGACACCGCCTCGACCGGCGGCAGTTTGGCCGATCGGACCGGCGCCGGCTGGTCACGCATCAAAGTGAAGATGGCGACCAGCACCGCGATCGCCGCTATCGCGGCCAATGCGACGGCGCCGGCGCGGCCCGGGTCGGCACGCACCTTGGCGATCCAGCCACCGGCACCCTCGGCGGAGCCGTCCGGAAGCCACCGCGGTAGCAGAGAGTTCGGGTCAGTGTCGGCATCGTCAGCATCGCGGTCGGGTTGGGCGCCGAGCCGTCGGTGCAGTCGCTCGGCGGGTAGTTCTGTGCGCATGCCGCCGACCGTAGGCGGGCCGACCGTCGCAGCGGGCCCGGCGCGGGGCCTGCCGGCGGCGGCTGTGGACAGGCCGCCGACTGTGCATAACCGCCTGATCACCGAGCCGCCTGACTGGTTGGTTGGGCGTGCGGATAACGTGCACGGCAGGGACCGTCGGATCCAGCAGAGGAGACTGCCATGCAACTGGCGCTCACATCGGACGAAGCCGCCTTCCGCGACGAGCTGCGCACCTTCTACACGACGAAGATTCCGGCGGAAATCCGCGCGCGGACCCGCTCGGGCGAAGGACTCGCTCGCGACGACATCGCGACCAGCCACAAAATCCTCAATGAGCACGGGCTCGCGGTGCCCGGCTGGCCCGTCGAATGGGGCGGCAAGGACTGGACGCCGGCCCAGCATCAGATCTGGCTGGATGAGATGCAGCTGGCGTGCGTGCCGGAGCCACTGAACTTCAACGCCAAGATGGTCGGCCCGGTGATCGCAGAGTTCGGCTCACAAGAGATCAAGCAGCGGTTCCTCCCGCCGACGGCCAGCCTCGACATCTGGTGGTGCCAGGGGTTCTCCGAGCCGGAAGCCGGCTCGGATTTGGCATCGCTGCGCACCACCGCGTTGCGCGACGGCGACAGCTACGTCGTCAATGGCCAGAAGACGTGGACGACGCTTGGCCAATACGCCGACTGGATCTTCTGTCTGGTCCGCACCGACCCCCAGGCACCGAAAAAGCAGGCCGGAATCTCGTTTTTGCTCATCGATCTGGACACCCCCGGCATCACGATGCGCCCGATCAAGTTGATCGACGGCAGCGTCGAGGTCAACGAGGTGTTCTTCGAGGATGTCCGGGTGCCCGCCGATCAGCTTGTCGGAGAAGAGAACCAAGGCTGGAGCTACGCGAAGTTCCTGTTGGGCAATGAGCGCACCGGTATCGCCCAGGTAGGCCGCAGCAAGATCCGGATTGCCGATGTCAAACAGCGCGCAGCCGACAGCGGCCTGCTCGACGATCCGCTGTTCGCGGCGCGGGTCGCCGAAGCCGAAAACGATCTGCTGGCACTGGAACTCACCCAGATGCGGGTCGCGTCCGGGTCGAAGGGCGGCAAGCCCAACCCGGCGTCGTCGGTGCTCAAACTGCGTGGCAGCCAGTTGCAACAGATCGCCACCGAATTGCTTGTCGAAGTCGCCGGTCCGGATGCACTTCCATTCGACGCCGGCGACAAGATCGCGTCACCGCGGTGGGCGCAGGACAGCGCGCCGCATTACCTGAACTACCGCAAGACATCGATCTACGGCGGCAGCAACGAAGTACAGCGCACCATCATCGCGTCGACCATTCTCGGCTTGTAAGAGAAAAAGAGGTAAAGCCATGGACTTTCAGTTGAGCGACGAACAGGTGCTGCTGCGTGACACCACCCGCGACTTGCTGTCGCGCAGCTACGACGCCGAGAGCCGCAACAAGGCCATCGCCTCCGACCTCGGCTGGAGCCGAGAGGTGTGGACGCAGCTAGCCGAAACCGGGATTCTCGGACTGGGATTCGACCCCGACGAGGCCGGCCAGATCGAAGTGATGACCGTGCTCATCGAAGTCGGCCGCCGGCTGGCGCCCGAACCTGTCGTACATGCGGCACTCGGACCCGGGGCGATCATCGCCGAGGTCGGCAGCGACGCCCAGAAACAGCTGCTCGACGAGGTCGCCGAAGGGCAGCGTCTGCTGGCCTTTGCCCACCTCGAACCCGGCATGCGCGCCGCGTCAATCGACAAGGTCGCGACAACCGCTGTGCAACAAGGCGATTCGTGGCTGCTCAGCGGACGGAAAAACCCGGTGCTGGCCGGCGACTCCGCTGACACCCTGGTAGTCAGCGCGAAATTGCCGGACGGCGGAATCGGGTTGTTCCTGGTCGACGCTGAGGCCGTGAGCCGCCAACCGTACCGCACGTTCGACGGCCAACGGGGTGCCGAGGTCGACCTGGACAAGGTGTCGGGCGAACCGCTCGGCGACGCCGTGGATGCGTCGTCCGCGATCCGTAACGGCATCGTCCGCATTCAGTCCGCGTTATGCGCGGAGGCGGTCGGTGCCATGGAAGAGGCGCTGCGGCTGACGACCGATTACCTCAAGCAACGCAAGCAGTTTGGGGTCACGCTCAACACGTTTCAGACGCTCACCCAGCGTTCCGCCGACATGTACGTCTCGCTGGAGCTGGCCCGCAGCATGAACCTCTACGCCGCGATGTCCATCGCTGACGGCAACCTGGATCCGGTGATCGCGTCGCGGGCCAAGCTGCAGATCGCCCGGTCTGGCCGGCACATCGCGCAGGAGTCGATTCAGCTGCACGGCGGCATCGGCATGACCGCGGAGTATCCGGTCGGCCACTATGCGGCCCGGCTCACCGCGATCGAGCACACGTTGGGCTCCACGCACGACTTACTGAATGTCCTGATCGATCAGGTCGGTGACTACGACATCGTGACGCTGTAAGGGCCGACGTGGCTGCGCTCTCTCCGGAAGTCATCGACTTTCTGTCAGCGGGTACCCGCACCGCGGTGCTGGGTTACCTCGCCACCGACGGCCGGCCGCTGGCAGCTCCGGTGTGGTTCATCGTCGACAATGGCGAGCTGGTGTTCAACACCGGCCGTGACTCGGCGAAAGGCCGTGCGCTGGCTAGGGATTCACGTGTTGTGATCTGTGTCGACGACCCGCATCCGCCCTACTCGTTCGTGCAGGTGCAGGGACTGGCCTCCGTGCAAGACGGCGCCGAGGACCTGCTCGAGATCGCCACTCGGATCGGCGGCCGCTACATGGGCACTCATCGCGCCAAGGAAATCGGCCAGCGCAACGCTGTGCCCGGTGAGCTGGTGGTGCGGGTCCGGCCGACAAAGGTCGTGTCGGCGTTCAATGTCGCCGTCTGAACCCGCCCCGCATCAACTCCGCTCTGAAACGGACTCCTCGTCGCTCGACTCAGGCGCCGCAACAGATTCCCCGTCGGCCGCCTCCGGCGCCGCAACAGATTCCCCGTTGACCGACGCAGGCGCCACAACCGACTCCGGCTCAGCTGACTCCGAATTCGCATCAGACGCCGCCGCCTCGCCCGGCTCCGATTCCGCATCCGGCAGCTGAGCCGCGAGATATTCGCCGAGCCCGCCGATCGTCGGATAGTCGAACACCGCGGTGGCGTTGATCGTGAAGGCGCCACCGAACTGGCTGTGCAACCGGTTGCGGAGTTCGACCGCCATCAGTGAATCCGTACCCAGGTCCAGGAACCGACTGGTTGCGGCGGGCGGTTGCGCGAGCCGCAGGAAGCCCTGCACTTCGCGCTGAAGGAACTCGGTGATGAAGCTGGCCCGCTGCGCCACCGGGATCTCCTGCAGTTGCTTGAGCAACTCACTGTCGACCACTTCGGTCATGTCGCTCGGCAACACCAGATCCAGAATCGGTGGACGGGAACTGCCCAGCACCTTCGCCGCACGCGCCCAGTTGGCCTTGAGGACAGTTGCCTGCCCGGTGCCGTTGGCGACAACTTCGGCGAGCGCACCGAGTGCAGCCGACGGCTCCAGCGGAAGCAGACCCTGCGCGCTGATGTTGGCGCTCGCGGCATCCGACGACGCCATCCCGCCCCCACCCCAGGGACCGAAGTTGATCCCGGTCGCCGGCAAGCCGTGCGCCTTTCGGTCCGCGACCAGGCCATCGAGCAACGCGTTGGCCGTCGAGTAGTTGGCCTGACCGGGCGAGCCGAGCAAACTCGACACCGAGGACGACACGATGAAGAAGTCGAGCTTGTCGTTCCTCGTCAACCGGTCCAGGTGGACGGCGCCGAACGCCTTGGGCGCCAACGTTGTCCGGAACCGGTCCAGATCCTGCTGCGATAGCAGTGCATCATCGAGCACGCCGGCAAGATGTGCGACCCCCGCGAGCGGAGGCAACTCCGCGCGGATGCGCTCCAGCAGCTTTTCGACGTCTGACTCCTCGCCGACATCGGCGGAGAAGATGTGGATGCGGCACTTGTAGCGCTCGGTGATCTCCTCGATCGCCCGTTGTGCTTCCGCGTCGGGCGTGCGCCGACTCGTCAACACGATGTCACCCGCCCCGAGTTGGGCCAGGTACGACGCCGTGTGCAGACCGATGGCACCGAGTCCACCGGTGATCAGATAGCTCCGATCACCGCGCGGCCGCAGCGGATTCGGCATCTGGCACACGATCTTTCCGATGTGCCGCGCCTGCTGCATGCGGCGGAACGCCGTCCGGGCCTCCGTCAGCGGGTAGATCTCGGCGGGTAGTGGTATCCACTCCCCCTTAGCCAACCCGTCCGAGACTTCGCTGAGCAAGGTGCGAATGCGCTCGGGCTCGGTGAACATCACCGTGTCCAACGCGACGATCTCGTAGGCGATGTCGGGTCGGGCCTCCGCCATCTGCTCCGGAGTCCAGATGTCGCGTTTGGCGATCTCGGCGAAACGGCCGTTCTTGGCGGTAGCCCGCAGGGTCGCCTCGATGAAGCCCTCGTTGGTTAGGCTGTTGAGCACCACATCGACGCCCGCACCGTCGGTGTCGGCGAGGATCTGGTCGGCGAAATCGGTTGTGCGCGAGTCGTACACATGCTTCACGCCGAGCTTACGCAGCGTCGCCCGCTTGAAGGTGCTCGCCGTCGCGTATACCTCTGCACCGTGTTGCTGCGCCATCTGGATGGCGGCCAATCCGACACCACCACTCGCGGCGTGGATGAGCACCTTGTCGCCGGGATTCAGCTTCGCCCAGTCGAACGAAAGCCGAACCGTGAGCGCCGCGGCCGGAATGGTCGCGGCGTCAACCGCGCTCACCCCGTCCGGGATCGGCGCCAGGAACTGGGCCGGCACATTGAACCGGCTGGCGAACGCACCCTGCATGGAGCCGTAGACCCGCTGACCCACCTCCAGTCCGGTCACGCCCTCGCCCAATTGGGTGACGGTGCCGGCGAAGTCGCCACCGACCGGCCCCGGGTCACCCGGGTAGAGGCCCAACACGTTAAGCACATCGCGGAAGTTCAGGCCCGCGGCCTCAACCCGGACCTGCACGTAGCCCTCGTCCGGCGCCGACACTTCGGCCTCGGTGAGACGCAGGTTGTCGATCGCGCCGCGCTCGGTCGGGAGCAGGGCGTAATCATCTGCGCGCGGCACGGTGAGGTGACCGCTACGCGACCACTGCAGCAACCGGGACGCCAACGCTTTTCCTTGACGCAGCGCGAGTTCCGGCTCGTTCACGGGTGCACCGAGAAGACCGGTCAGCAACTGCACGGCTTCCGGGGACCCATCGTGATCGACCAGCTTGCTGCGCAACGCGGGCTCCTCGTTGAGGATGGTGCGCCCGAGTCCCCACAACGCCGCCTGCACCGGATCGACAGGTTCTCCGGATTCGGTCGCCACCGCTCGTTCGGTGATGATCCACAACCCGCCGGGAAGTTTCACCGACCCGTTGCCCTGCAGGGTGTGCACGACGCTGAGGAGCTGGGAGATCTCGGCCTCCAGCCGCGCAGCAGAATCATCGCTCGACTCTTGTGCACTCGGTCCGGTGCTGCGCCACACGATGCCGGAGATCGGCATGCCGCGTTCTTGGGCCTGTGTCAACAGCTGCCCTAAGAGCTCCGGATCCATAGTCCGGTCAAATGAGATGCAGCCAGGCAGCTCGGCCGCCAGTTCGCTGAAGCCGGCGACCAGCCAAGTGCCGCTGACGCTTCCGGCGTCCTCGCCTGCCGGCGGAAGTGGCACCTCGTGCCAGCCGAGGGTGTACAGCAGCCGGGTGGCGCCGCCACCGAGGCCGCGCAGCAACGCCTCTCGGGGCGCCCGCTTGACGGTGAAGCCGCGAATCCCGCCCAGGTTGCGACCGTCCCGATCGATGTAATCGAGGTCGAACACCTGGGTTTCGCTGTCGAGCTCACTGGTGTGCCACTTGGCCCTGCAGTAGAACCGGCGCGGCATCTTCTCCCGGAGCGTCACCTGCTCGTAGCGCAGCGGCAGGAACAGACCGCTGACGCCCTGTTCGGCCGCGCGCAGCGCCGGGAACGCCGGGAAGGCGACACCGGTGCACAGGTCCATGAGGACCGGGTGCATCGGCTCTGTCCCGAGGTTCTCGGACAGTTCTTCGCCGACCGAGATGTCGCCGATCGCCTCGCCCTCGCCGAGCCACAGCGACTTCAGCGATCCGGACCAGTTCGGACCCCATGACAGTTCCATGTCGTCGAAGGTCTCGAACAGCTCCTGCGGACGCATGCGCTCCATCCGCTCGATCGCCGCGTCGACGGGATCCGCGGGTTCGGCCGCCGGTTCGTCCTCCTGGACACCGGAGACGGCGGTGCCGTCGGCGTTCAACGACCATTCGGCGTCGCGAACACCGTAGGGGCGGCTGTGCACCTGGAATTTCCAGCCGTCGCCTTGATCAAGCGGATGCAGCGCCAGCTGCACCTCGCGAGAGGCCTTCTCCGGCAGGATGATCGGCTCGTAGAAGAAGACCTCTTTGACCCGCGCGGGCGTGCCAACGGCGGCCAGAGCCATCGCGGCGTAGGTGGCGCCCGGAACGACGACAGTGCCGTAGATGACGTGATCGGACAGCCACGGCTGCGACTTGACCGACAGCCTGCTGGTGTAGACAGAGTCGCCGGAGGCGAGATCCTTCGCGCTACCGAGTAACCCGGACATCGCCGGACCGTCGACAGTGATAGCGGAGGCTTTGGGCCAGAAGCGACGGCGCTGGAACGGATAGGTGGGCAGTTCGAGTTTGCGGTGCGGTTGTTGATGCAGCGCAGCGAAATTCGGCCGATGGCCGCTCACATACGCTGTCGCAAGCGCATCGGCGATCTGGCGGCTGTCGCCGACCCCCTTGCGTAGTGAGACGATCGCACGCGGTGCCGCCAGATGCTCCGGCCACACCTGCACCGCAGCCCCGGTCAGAACCGGCTGCGGACCGATCTCCATCAATACCGAGCATCCCAGCGCCGCTACCGTGCGCACGCTTTCGGCGAACTGCACGGGCTGGCGGGAATGCCGCCGCCAATACTGAGCGTTCAGTGGGGTTTCCGCGGTAAGGATGGCGCCGGTCCTGTTACAGACCAGCGGCAACGTCGGCACACCGAACTCCAACCCTGCCGCGTACGACTCGAAGTCACCCAGCACCGGCTCCAGCAACTCCGAGTGGAAGGCATGGCTGGTTTCCAGCCAGGTGCAGCGAATCCCGTCATCGGCAAATTTGGCGACGATCTGTTCCAGATCCTCTCCCGGACCCGAAAGCACCGTGTTGGGGCCGTTGTACGCACCGACCGAGACCCGCGGGAACTCGCCGGCAACCTGCTCGACGTGTTTGGGGTCGGTGAACACCGCCACCATCCGCCCACCGGCGGGCAGACTGCCGAACAGCCGACCGCGCTCGGCGATCAGCCGTACCCCGTCCTCGAGGCTGAACACGCCGGCCACACATGCCGCCGCGTACTGGCCCACGCTGTGCCCCAACACCACATCGGGTTCGATGCCCCAGGACTGCCACAGCCGGGCCAGGCCCATCTCGACGGCGAACAGCGCCGGCTGCGCAAACGAGGTGTGCTTCAGCGTTTCTCCGGCCTCGCCGCCGGTTTCACGGTCGGTGGCGAACAGCACCTCCAGCAACGGGCGCGGCAGGATCTCGCTGACCGCATCCGCGCAACGCTTCACGGTCTCGGCGAAAACCGGCTCAGCGTTGAACAATTCGCGCGCCATGCTCGGATACTGGCTACCCTGCCCGGTGAACAGCCATGCCGTCGTCGGCCGGTCAGTGCACTCACCGCGCACCACACCGGGTCGCAGCCGGTTCTCGGCCAGCTCGGCCAGGCCCTCGCTCGCGCTCTGCAAGGTGTCCACAACCAGCGCGGCCCGGTGTTCGAAATGCGAACGACCCACTCCGGCCGTGAGGCACACCTCGGCGATGTCGGCTTCCGGGTGGTCGCCCAACCACGACCCATACCGCTGCGCCAACTCCACCAGCGCCTCCGGTGAGCGCGCCGACAGCGCCAGCACATTCACCGACTCTTCTGCAGCCTCTGACTCCGGCGCCACGTCGTCAGCCGGACGTTCGTCGGGAGTCGCCGCCGGTGCCGGCGCCTCCTCGATCAGCACGTGTGCGTTCGTGCCGGTGAACCCGAAGGAACTCACCCCGGCGCGTCGCAGCCTGCCGTTGCCTTCCCACGGCGTCGACTTCTCGACGACCTTGACCGGCAACGAGTCCCACGGGATATGCGGCGACGGGTTGTCAAAGTGCAGGCTCTGCGGCAGCACTCCGTGCTGCAACGACAACACGACCTTGATCAGACCGGCGGCGCCAGACGCCGACTCGAGGTGGCCGATGTTGGTCTTCACCGATCCCATCAGCAGCGGACGGTCTGTGTCACGGGCGGCACCGTAGACCGCCCCGGCCGCCTGCACCTCAATCGGGTCACCCAATGGCGTGCCCGTGCCGTGCGCCTCGAGGTAGTCGACATCTCCGCCGGCCAGACCGGCGCGGGCCAGTGCCGTGGCGATAAGCCGTTGCTGGGCACCACCATTGGGCACAGTCAAGCCACTGGATGCGCCGTCTT
>Ga0335074_10010975_pt1 | contig 12671 bp, 12 predicted proteins | sample Lox_Sample_23_FD_206715 | JGI IMG/M metagenome (GOLD analysis project Ga0335074, IMG submission 206715) | Soil microbial communities from Loxahatchee National Wildlife Refuge, Florida, United States - Lox_Sample_2.3 | ecosystem: Environmental > Terrestrial > Soil > Wetlands | place: USA...
TGTGTCCTGTCCGGCGGCTTTCAGATCCTGTCCGACTTGCGAGTAAGCTGGAATCGCCATCGATCCCGCAACGAGCAATGCGAGTGACAAAAATGCGGTTTTCATAGTCTTATTGCAGCACAAGAACGTTCCCGTAAGGAGCCACTTGAGGAAAATTAATTTAAATCTAGTAAGTGGCCGCTGCTTACGCAGACCGGTGCATCTGACCGGTAAACCTACTCAGTAGATCGTCCTCGAACGAGTAATCCGGTTTGGGAAATCGGCGCTTCTTGAGATAAGCGCGATAGGTGGTTCTCAGTCCCTCCGCAAAGTCCGTCGGCTTGAAGGCCAGCATCCTTTGCGCCTTCGTGATGATCTCGGTGATCGCAGGCACGTCGAAATAATCGCCAAAATACAGGTTGTGTTGTCCCATCGCATGACCTCCCGCACGCAGGATCACCTCCCGGGGAATCGAAGCCAACCGCGGTTCCTTCACTCCGGCAGCCTTCGCAAGTTCGTGAACCACCTCGTGTTGCGCGAGCGCGCGTGGATTCGCCGTGTTGAACGCATGCCCCACCGCATTGCGCTGTTCCATGACGCGGATCGCGAGCTCCACCAGGTCATTCACATACACGAATTGCATTAGCCGGTGCCCTTCGCTCGGCACAATCACCGGCCGGCCAACCCGAAAACGATCCCAAAAGAATGCTTCCCGGTAAAACGGATTGCCCGGCCCATACACAAATGGGGGTCTCAACGTCGCGATCGGAAACCCGGTGCGCTGGTGCATGCGGAACAGCGCCCGCTCACTCATAGCCTTGTCGCGCGCGTAAGCGTTCGGGTGATCGTCCGGCGCTAACGCGTCGCCTTCGTGGTGATTCAAGCCGTCGCCATAGGCCGCCACGCTCGACATGAACACGTACCGGCCCACCTTGCCGTCGAAAATCTGTGCCGTCGCCTCCACCTGCGCGCCGGTCGTGCCGTGCTCCCAATCGTAAGCGTTGTCGAACACCGCATGGAAACGAATGGCGCCCACGGCTTTGCGGACACTTACGGGGTCGTTCCTGTCCGCGACCAGATTGTGAACGCGCCTTCCAAAAGGATTCCGCGGACGCCGGTGCAGCACATAGACTTCGTGGCCAGCCCGTACCAGATCCGACACTAATAAGCGCCCGATAAACTGGGTTCCACCGATGACCAGGAGCCTTCTTGTCTCCGGCCGTTCGAGTGCGTGTTGAGCCTTGACTTTTGCGCCGTTACCAGCGGCAGATCCTGACGGGGACATGGCCACCTACTGATTTAGACGGCGGAACCCCGGCCGCGCATTAACAGGAATTGCTAATTAATCGTAATATTCGAGACCGAGATGCGTAATAAGATCTTCCCCTCGCATCCAGCGCAGTGTGTTTTTCAACTTCATTAACTGGATGAAGATATCGTGCTCAGGATACAGTCCCGGGGCGGTCATCGGTCCTTTGAAGTAAAACGAAAGCCATTCCTGTATGCCTTTCATCCCTGCTCTCTGCGCCAGATCCATGAAAAGCACTAGATCAAGCACCAGTGGCGCCGCCAAAATCGAATCTCGGCATAAGAAATCGATCTTGATCTGCATCGGATAGCCCAGCCACCCGAAGATATCTATGTTGTCCCAGCCTTCCTTCGCATCGCCCCGCGGCGGGTAGTAATTGATGCGCACCGCGTGGTACAGATCCTTGTACAGCATCGGATACAGCTCCGGCTGCAAAATCTGTTCCAGCACCGAAAGCTTGGTTTCTTCCTTCGTCTTGAACGAACCCGGATCCTCCAGCACCTCGCCATCGCGGTTACCCAGAATGTTGGTCGAAAACCAGCCGTTTACCCCCAGCATTCGCGCCTTGAAGCCGGGCGCCAGTAGGGTCTTCATATAGGTCTGGCCGGTTTTGAAGTCCTTCCCGCAGATCGGCACCTCATTCTGGCGCGCCAACTCGAGCATGGCCGGCACATCGGTGGTCAGATTCGGAGCGCCATTGGCAAACGGCACCCTCGATTTCAATGCCGCATAGGCGTAAATCTGGCTGGGCGCGATGTCCGGATCGCTCTTCCGCAATCCTTGTTCGAATGCAGCCAAGTTCTGGTGCACCGGAGCCGCCTTATGAAACGATTCCGTCGACCCGCACCAGATCATCACCAGCCGCGTGCAACTGTTGCGCCGCTGAAACTCCCGAATGTCCTCCATCAAGGCTTCGGCCAATTCCATCTTGTTGGCGCCGCTCTTCACATTGGGCCCGTCGATTCGCCGCACATAGTTGTGATCGAAAACCGCCTTCATCGGCTTAATCGCCGAAAGGGGTTCCTTGACGCGTTCCAACAGCGTCGTGTCCAGCACCTTCGCTCGTGCCGCCGCCTCGTAGGCGTTGTCTTCGAAAATGTCCCATGTCCCGAAGGACAGGCACTCCAAGGGCGCAAGTGGAACAAAGTCTTTAATGCGGGGCGTGCGTCCCTCGGTTCGCTTCCCGAGCCGAATGGTGCCCAGTTGCGTCAGCGAACCGATCGGCTCGGCCATGCCCAGTTTGATCGCTTCCACCCCCGCGATGAACGTCGACGTGACAGCGCCCATACCCGGAATCAAAATGCCTAACCGGCCATCGGCGGGCGCAATAGCCACGTTACCCTGCTTTGACAATCGGAATCTCCTCGAAAATCGACCGCGTAGGGGCGCACATCGCCACGTCTCGGCGCTTCCGGCCCTTAGGCGGTCCTACGTTATACTAACATTCGAATGCCACAGGGTGTCACAAGCACCATCTCGACGCTCATTGTGGACGATGAGCAGCTTGCGCTCACGGAACTGTCCTATCTCTTGAAGGATTTTCCGGAAATTGAGCTTCTCGAAACCGCTTCGAACGGGCTGGAAGCCCTGAAAGCAATTGAAGAGCTCGAGCCGGAGCTGGTCTTTTTGGATGTGCAGATGCCCGGCCTGGACGGTCTGGGCGTGATCGGAAAACTCCGCGAAAAAGGAGTTCCGATGCCTCATTTCGTCCTCACTACCGCGTTCGATCAATACGCGGTGGAAGCCTTTCGCCTGGAGGCTCTGGATTATCTCCTAAAGCCGGTCGAAAAGCAGCGTCTTGCCGAATCGGTCGCGCGCGCGCGCCGCGCATTTGAGGAACACCAGCCCCCCGCCGGCAAGCCGGCTGAAACCGCTGCGCCGCGCCCAACCGCGCAACGCACTAAACTGCTGGTCAAGACGAACAACCGCAATCTGATCGTCGACGCGCAAGAAATGATTTATGCCAGGATCGATGACGGTCTCATCACGGTGGTCACCTCGCATTTCGAAGGGCAATCCAATTACCGCACCATCGAAGAGTTGCAGTCGAACCTCGACCCTGAATTGTTCTGGCGCGTTCACCGCTCGTTTTTGGTGAACATCAACCGGATCCGCGAAGTGATCCCCTGGTTCAAGTCGAGCTTTCAAGTACGCATGGACGATAAGAAACAGACCGAGATTCCGGTCAGCCGCATTCAAACCAAGCGCCTGCGCGCATTGTTGAAGCTGTAACGAACAACGGCCGGTGCGCTTGCGCGCTCAGGGCTTCACCCGCTGATCCGTGTTCTTCGGATCCTGCTCCTCCGCCAGCCGCACCCGCGCGCTATCCAGCTTCTTCTGTACCTTAGCGACTTCGTCCGGCTCCAGATCGGCAGGCGAGCTTGCGCTCCATTCCTTCAATGACGATTGCCACTGTGCGATCGCATCTTTGAGCTTGCCCTGCTTGAAATACACATCGCCCAGATGGTCGTGAATTGTCGGATCCTTCGACATGATTTGCAGCGATCGCGTCAACTGCTGCACCGCCTCATCCAGCCTGTTCAATCGATAGTAAACCCAACCCAAGCTGTCCAAATATGCATAGTTGTTCGGCTCCAGGTTGACCGCGCGCTTGATCAGATCCTGCGCTTCCTGCAATCTCACGTTCTGATCCGCCAGCATGTACCCCAAATAGTTCATCGCCTCGGCGCTCGTCGGGTCCAGGTCAATGACTTGCCGGAAGGTTTTCTCCGCCAGGTCGTACTGCTTCTGCCGCTCATACATTGCGCCTCGCAGGAACAATACATTTACCTTGTCTTCCTTCGTCTGGCTGAGTTTCTCGGCCGCATCCAGCACCTTCGCCATCTCGCTGAAGTTCTTGCCCTTCTGGTAAACCTCGGCCATCGCGACATAGGTTTCGCGATCGTTCTTACCGTCTAGCAGCTTCTTCAACTCGGCAATTGCCAGGTCCGTCTTGCCTTCGTCGGCGAACAATTGCGCACGAACTTCGTCCAGAATGCGGTCGTTCGGAAACTTCTTGGCCGCCGCATCGCTCTCTTGCTGAGCCTTTGCGTAGTCCTTGGCTAGCCGATAGGTATCGATAATTTGGGCCTCCGAGCGCCCAGCCAGATCCGGATTCGCCTCCGCCAACTGCCGAAATGTATCGATGGCGAGATCGTATTCCTGCGCCTCCCGGTAAAGCAGTCCCAACTGCTCCAGCATCTTGGCACGCACGTTTCGCTCTGCGTCGCCGTTCCCCCGGTGAGCAGTCAGGTCCAAGAGCTCCTTCAGCTTGGCGATGGCCTCTTGATCTTTTCCCTCCGCCTCCAACAAACCCACCTCGCTATAGCGGATGTCCACATCATCCGGGTCAAGTTCCTTGGCTTTGTCGATCATCTGGTGAGCCTGCGCGAAGTTTTTCTGCTCGCGGTAGATCTGCGCCATTCCCAGATAAGGTTGTGCGTCCTGCGGATTGGCATCCGCCATCTCCTGGTAAGTCTTCAATGCGTCGTCGTATCGTCCAGCGGCCGCTTCATCTTGCGCCAGTGCCGCTTTCAGCTCTACCCGCGAGGGGTCCAGCTCGATCGCTTTCTTGTAGGCATCCGCCGCGAGCGAATACTCATGCATCGACTCGTAGTCGCTTGCCAGAATTGAATACGCCCGTGCGGACGGATTCTTCTTAGTGAGCTTTTCCAACAGTCCCGATGCGGTTCGCGCATCGCCGCGGTCCGAGTAAACGCTTGCCAGCCCCGTGATCGCATCTTCATTCTCCGGATCCATCGCGAGCACTTTCTTGAATGCCGCTTCCGCGTCCACCGAATTCTCTGCGATCCGCTCGAGCCGTCCGAGCCAAACCAGGCTGTCTATATCCTTCGGATCTTTTTCCGTGACGATCTTATATTGTTCGATGGCGCGCCGAACCATGCCTTCATCGATGTGATTGGCTTGCGCGTCTCCTATCTCCTGCGTGTAGATGCGCGCGAGCACCCGCCGGGAATTCAAGTCGTCGGGGTTCGCTTTCAGCGCGTCTTGCGCTTCCTCCACTGCTTCTCGAATCCGTCCCGCCGCCCGGTACAGATCCGCGATGTCTTCCACCAGGAAGGTCGCCGTGGGGTCTTCCTTCATGGCGAGGCGATAGTTGTCGATCGCCTTATTGACGTAATCGCTCCGGTTCCCATAAACGCCCGCCAGTTCCTCATATAGATGACCGAGCGCAAAATGGTAGTAGGCGGCAGCTTTCGGTGAACTCGCCTGTTTGGCCGGCGAGGAAAGCGGCGGAACTGTATTGGGGGATTTCGGTTCAGGGGTCTGCGCTGCACTCAGGCTGGCGGCCGGCAAAACGGCCCAAGCAGCAAACCAGAGGCAGGTAAGGCGAAGGGATTTAAAGTGGAGGTGAGGCATTCGACCGCTTCGGTGTGGCGTTGGATAACTCGAATTGAGTTGTTCGCACCCAGTATAGCTCTCAAAATAACGGATGCCTCGGCTCATTCCGGCGTTCCCATAATCACTTCAATTGGTTAGAAGAGCCCCGTGACGGTTGACTCGAATTTCGCATTGTGGCCTTTGATCGCCGTACTGGGGCCCACGGGTGCCGGCAAAAGCGAACTCGCCCTGCTTCTCGCCGAAGCGTTCCAGGGAGAAATCGTTAACTGCGATTCGATTCAGGTATATCGGGGAATGGATATCGGATCTGCCAAGCTTTCCATCACCGCGCGCTGCGGCATTCCACACCACCTGATCGACATCCTGAGCGTTGACTGCGAACTGACAGCCGGGGCGTACTCCCGCCTCGGCCGGCAAGTCCTCTCCGGCATCCGCAACCGGCAGCGACTCCCGGTCGTCGCGGGCGGCACTGGATTTTATCTGCGCGCCCTTCTCGACGGCCTTTCGCCAGCTCCCAGCCGTCATGAGCCGCTTCGCACCCGCCTCCATGCGCTCGCCGAGCGCCGACCCGCCGCGCTCCATCGGTTCCTCCGCATTCATGATCCAGCCGCCGCGCTGCGCATTCACCCAAATGATCGGCAGAAACTCATTCGGGCATTAGAGCTGACCCTGTTGGCCGGCCAGCCCGCCACCCATGTTCAATCGGCCCCGCGCGATCGGCTTCAAGGCTTCGCCATTCTCAAGCTCGGCCTCGCCCCGGATCGAACGCTGCTGCGCGAGCGCCTCGACCGACGTTCGGCGGCCATGTTTCACGGCGGTCTGCTGGAAGAAACCCAGACCCTCCTCGCAGCCGGCTTCTCGCCCCAGGCCAAGCCCCTCCAGTCGCTCGGCTACAAGCAGGCGCAGCAGGTTCTCTCGGGCCGACTCCCGCTCGATCAAGCCATATATGAATGCCAGGTCAGAACCCGGCAATACGCCAAGCGCCAAATGACTTGGTTCCGGCACGAGCCCGATGTAGTTTGGCTGCACGGCTTCGGGTCGGATGCGTCCGTTCAGCAGCAGGCGCGGGAGCGCGTGAAGGCCTTTGTCGCAGGTCTGTGACTTGCCCCACCTGATTTGCGCGTGCGGCGGGAGACGCTTGGTCGAGATTGCTGATTGCCCCAAAAGATCGTCGTCTTGCACGAAGATCCGGTCGTTCGGGGCTGCTGAGTCGTTTCTTCGCGATCCACGCCTGCTGCGAACGGGCAGCTCAGCATCACCTTCCCCGTAGCGGCGGTACAGGCGCGCGGCAACAGCAGCCGCTGGAACAGCGTCCTGAGGCGGGCACGGTTATCGCGCCGGACGGGCCGGAGACCGAATTCATCGATGAGCAGACCAACGGCACGCCCGAACCGGGAAACTTGGGCTACACCGGGGGGACTAAGTTCATTGCCGACAACCGGTCGACGGGGCTGTTTACCGCTTCGACCTCGATTAGCGATACCACCTCCAGCACTTCCTCCGACACGATATCCCCCTCTGGAACGCTGGTCTCGCGGAACGGAACCCGATACACCATCACCAAGGGAAGCGTAACCCAGGATGGAAGACCACAACGGAAATTACACGTTTTTTGGCGGCACAATTGCCGATTCCATCGGCCGAACATATACGTTCGGCTCCAGCAGCTCAACGGGGACGCTGCAATATACGGCACAGGCGGGCTTCGCGCACGGTCACGCTGCATTCTGCTTCGCTCGGAGGCGTGCTGGCTTTGGGGGAACAGCCTGGCGACCTACGGTCAGCTCTGGTCGCTTCCCAGCGGCTTACAGAATTCGAGTCAACAATTTAATCCGAATTCGATGGTCTCGGCCTTCCGCTTACCCGTTCACTCGAGGAGCGCCGAGTCTACGTGAACGGCAACTGTGGGGAAAACAGATTTTCCATCGTCCAGCGAAATCGACCGGTACGACAGCGCCGGCAATCGACTGGCGAAACAGACAGAGGCGTTTGCGAGCGCTGTAACACTGCCGGGCGCCGGCGTAAATTACAATCCTCCAGGATATAACCAGCGCACCGCCCCAGCCAGACGGCAAACTGCCGACCATTGCGGAAGGCCCGGCCATCAGCGATCGCTGCAACCACAGCGGTTTCTCGGATGCTACTTTCGCATCGGTGCACGGTCCCGCCCACCGCGAAGCATAGATAAGACGCGTCACTCCACGACTTCACGGGACCGTATTCGGAAGGCGTGGCGAGGGCGCCTCTCGTCAACCAGGTAGCTGCTCTCCCGCGGATTCGTTACCCACTCATTCCCACGTGCTGATCGATTCGCCAAAACCTAATCCTTGGAAAGGACACCACCGCCGTGAAGAAACCGTACCATATCGTGAGCCGCGAGGCGCAGAGCGCATCGGCAGCCATGGAAGAGTTTGGGAGAGCCAATGGACAGATCCTGTTGCCGTTGGTGGAACTGATCACTCAGGCTCGGATGGCGGTCGATGAAGTAATCGACAGCATCGGCCGTCAAACGATCGAGACTATTTTGAGTTTGAGCGCGGAGCAAGTAGCCGGGCCGCGCACGCAAGAGCAGTGGCGACATTCGCTGGCATGGATCGCAAAAAGGCGAGTTAGTTTGGCCGATCGTCAGATCAAAGTAAAACGTCCGCGGCTTCGCCACAAGCAGAAGGGTGAAGTGGGCCTGCCAGCATACGAATCGCGGCAGGAGAACAGTGCGACGGCCCAGCGGATGGTGGGCGCCCTGCTGCGCGGTGTTTCCACACGCGAATACGCGGAAGTGCTGCCCGAGATGGCGGAAACAGCGGGCGTGTCGCGCAGCAGCATCAGCCGTCAGGGCCATTGAAGGCAGCGTCGAACAGCTACGCCAGTTACGTGAGCGGCGCTGGGATCAAGCCGATCTGCTGGTGCTCTACATCGACGGCCAGCGCTTTGGATCGCATCACGTGATCAGCGCTGTAGGGGTGGATCGCGCAGGAGCCAAGCACGTGCTCAGCATCGAATTGGGAGCCACCGAGAATGCCGCGGCGGTGAAGCAGTTGCTCACTAATTTGTTAGCCCGTGCAGCGGTGCCGCAATCACAAGATGCGGAATGTGATCGACGAACTGCCGAAAGAACAGCGTCCACAAGCTATGAGCTTGAGGCGAGCCGCTTGGCGCGTTCACGACGCCGAAGAAGGGTTAAAACGTCTGGAGCAACTGGCGCGCTTTCTCGAGCACGAACATGAGTCGGCGGCCAGAAGCTTACGCGAAGGCATGGCGGAGATGTTCACCGTACAGCGGCTGCAGCTTCCACCCTCGCTGTACAAATGCCTCGGCACTACGAACGTGATCGAGAGTCCGCAAAGCGGCGTGCAAAAGAGAACCCACAACGTCACCCGCTGGCGCGATGCCGGCATGGTCGAACGCTGGGCCGCATCGGCTTGGCTACTTACTGAGAAGCACTTCCGCAAAATCGTCGGTCATCGAGATCTCTGGGCTCTTGCCGTCGCCCTTGGAAGAGAACACAAACCCAACGCCTCCTCCGAGAAGGTAGCGTAACATGAAGCTCAGCCGCCCTGACCTTCAACTAAGTTCGGGACACCCTCCGGATTTCCACACTTGTTGGCAGACCCTTTTTGTCAACTCGACCGACTTAAAGAACGAACGTCAGGCATCTGGCCGACTTACTCGGAAGCGAAGCTAAACGCTTCTTCGTTAGCGATGGTATCGGCGGCGTACGCCAGGCAGGCTCGCACGTCGTCGGCGGTCAGACGTGGGTAGGCGTCCAGAAGCTCGGGGATGGTGGCTCCTTCTGCCAGCTTGCGGAGGAGTAGTTCCACTGATATGCGGGTATTCCGGACGACTGGTTTTCCGCCCAACACGGCCGGGTTAATTTCGATCCGATTCATAGAGACAGATCCAATGCGATGGTAACAGGGCCGCCGAAATGCCGCGAGCCAATTTGCGAGACTAGCGGTTGACCTGCGATGTATATCCCCGATCAATTCCGAGAGCGAGACACCGGCGTGCTGCAAGACTTCATGGACCGTTTCAGTTTTGCCACGCTCGTTACGCAGCAGAACGGCGAGATGATAGCCTCACATCTTCCATTCGTGCTGGAGCGAAACGTTCGGCCGTATGGAGTGCTTCGAACTCACCTTGCGAGGAAGAATCCGCAGTTCGAGCATCTGCAATCCGGGAGCGAGGCCTTAATTATTTTTCAGGGGCCGCACGCTTATATTTCCCCGATGTGGTACGCAAATCAGAAGAGCGTTCCGACTTGGAATTATGTAGCGGTTCATGCGTACGGGAGACCGACGCCACTTGGCGAATCCGATCTTGTGGAGTTGCTGCGGAAGCTGGTAGAAGAGCATGAGGGGTCTTCGGCGGAAAAGTGGGATTTCGAAGCGGGGCAGCCCTGGATCAAGCAGAGACTGCCGCTGATCGCCGGGTTTCAGATTCCGATTTCGAATCTCGAAGGGAAGTTCAAGCTGAACCAGGACCGAACCCCGGAAGACCGCGAAGGCGTTATCGACAAGCTCAACCGGAGCGAAGATCCGCTGAGACGGGAGCTTGCAGTTTTGATGAGGCGAGGCGGCGTTGAAGACGAGTAAAGCCTAGGGCAATTAATGAGAAAGTAGCGATTACACTAGCGCTGCGAATTTTGGCCCTGATCGCGCGCCGTTTGCGCTTATGAATTTAAGGGGATATGTTAATACTCAACAATTTGCCGGGACACTTTTGCGGCTAAGCCGCTTAATAGCCTGTGCGTAGAGGGCGGCAGCCGGCATGGGAAGGAGTGGTCATGAATTGGGGTGCGATCGGTAAGGGGCTGCGACTGGCTTATCTGTTGCGGGTGCCGCTATTCTTCCTGTTATTGCTCGCGGCATTTGGACCGTTTTCACTGTGGAGTAACCTGCTAGCGAACCTACTCGACCAAGCCGGGGACGGATGGTACCTGTTTCTGGTGTCGTTTACGGCATTCCTGCTGGCCTTTACTGCTGTAACGACGCTCAACCTGATTTTGTATTACGGCAATCTGCGTTTTGAGGGAAAGCTCGCGCTGGAGCTTTCGCAGAAGCGTCCCTTATTAACGTTCCTTTCGGGTTGTGTGGCGGCAGCCGTTCTCGACACCTGTGTCTACCTGCGGAGCATTCCGGAGAGCGGATGGAACAGCGTGCCGCTGGCGCTCGGGGCGATTACGGCGTTCGTTTGCGTATTTGCCGCGAAAGTGGTTCAACTCGCGCTGACCGATCCGAAGAGCACGCCGCACCCACCTCCATTCCTGGTGTTTCCGGCGTATCTTATCCGGCCGTTGGAACGTTTGTTAGACGATATCTATTGCTGGTCATCGGGCTGGTCGAGGGTAGCCAAGAACCGGCTTGGGGCACTCGGGCAGTGGCCGCTCGAAATACTCAGGCCCGCCGGGCAGGGCTATTTGATCAACTTAAAACCTGCTCCCGGAGAAAAATTAAAGCTGCAATCCGGGCAAGTTTTTGCTTTGTCGCTGTTCGTAATTGCTTTCTTGTTCTATCTCGGGATTGCCTATGCGAAGGGAAACATCACGGCGGTGCCGGCGAAGGTTCCGGCGCTCGCGTTTGTGCTGCTTTTCTTCATCGTGGCGTGTTGGAGCCTGGCGACGTTGACATTTTTCTTCGATCGATACCGGTTTCCTCTGTTGTGGACGCTGGCGATCCTCTCGGCTATCACTCTTTTTGTTCCACAATCGGATCACTTTTTTCGAGTAGAAAGATTCGAGCCAAGACTGCGAGAACCGCTAACGGCGCCGGCTTACCTGAAGGCCCGGCTCAAAAAGGAGGGCGGGAAGAAACGTTTGATTCTGATTGCGACGCCCGGAGGAGGAATTCAAGCAGCCGCTTGGACGGCTCAAGTTGTCAGTGGGCTAGAGGGCAAGTATTCAGGCTTCCGGGAATCGGTGGCGGCGGTGAGCTCGGTTTCAGGCGGCTCGCTGGGGTCGATTATTTACGCGGCGAGCTTCGCGAAGAAGATAAAGCCCTGCGAAGTTGCGCGAAACGCTTTGCAGCCCGCGATTGATGAAGTTGCGTGGGGTTGGACGGTGCCGGATTTCTGGCGCACGATGGCGCCGTGGTTTCGCAAAAACAGGACGATTGACCGCGGCTGGGCGCTTGAAAAGAAGTGGGCAGCGATCAACAACCTGGACGATACGGGTGACAAAAGAGGGACCATGTTATCGGATTGGTCGGAAGCTGCGCGGGCAGGCAACATGCCGGCACTGCTCATCAATTCGATGCTGGTGGAAAGCGGCCAGCCAGTGGTGTTCTCGAATACGCGCTTCCCCAGCACCCCGCGCAACTTCCGAATCAAAAATTTCTACGATCTTTATCCGGCGCAACGCGGCAGCTACGACATTCGCGTGAATACGGCAGCACGCCTATCGGCATCGTTTTCTTATGTTGCCCCAGCAGCGCGGCCAGATCTAGATGCACCGTTTGCTCCTGGCTATCATTTCGTGGACGGCGGCTATTACGATAACTTCGGGATTAGCTCGCTGCTAGCGTGGCTTGGAGAAGCGCTCGAGGACGAACAAGTTCTAAATGATCTCCGGATCCAAGATCAAGGATCCGGCGGGCAGAGTGCGAAGCCGATCGACATTTTGATTCTGCAGATCCGGCACTTCAATGCGTCAGGCCCCGCTCCGGGGCCGAAGATCGTGGGTTGGGGATTCCAGATTTTGGCGCCTGGAGTTGCTTTGTACAACATGCGCGACTTTGCGCAAAATGCCGTGGCGCATAATCAGTTGCAATTTTTCGCCAGATACTACGCAACGCAGAATATCGATATATGGGATGCGCACGTGGACTATAACGGGAGCGATAAGTGCAAGGACGCTCCACTTTCCTGGAAACTAGATGCAACCCAGCAGCAGTGTATTGGCGACACTTGGAGCAGCCTGTTACAGAGCAAACCAGCCGCGCTGGATTGTATCGACGATTATCTGGCGGGCAAGGATCCCAAGATACATTGTGAAAATCCCGCGAACGAAGGAGGCCAATGATGCGTG
>Ga0335074_10010976_pt1 | contig 12671 bp, 13 predicted proteins | sample Lox_Sample_23_FD_206715 | JGI IMG/M metagenome (GOLD analysis project Ga0335074, IMG submission 206715) | Soil microbial communities from Loxahatchee National Wildlife Refuge, Florida, United States - Lox_Sample_2.3 | ecosystem: Environmental > Terrestrial > Soil > Wetlands | place: USA...
AGTATTCGGCAATCGGACTGCTATGGCTTTCACAGAGCAATAGCCCGATAGTGGGGTTGTCCGGCCCGGTGCGCAGAAGGTCATCCACGGCGGAAAGATAGAAGTTGAGCTTCCCGGCCCATTCTGGTTTGAAAGGTCCCGTCTTGAGCTCTATAACGAAATAGCAATGCAGGCGCACATGATAGAACAGCAGGTCCAGGTAGAACGTCTGGTCTCCCACCTCAAGCATTACTTGACTGCCCACAAAGGAAAATCCGCGCCCCAATTCCAGCAGCAGATCACGGAGATGCATCAAGAGTCCGCGCTCGATCTCGCGCTCTCGGGCGGCGGGAGCGACCGTCAGGAAATCAAAGTTGTAGGGGTCTTTGAGAATCTGCTCGGCAAGGTCGGAGTCGGGCGGAGGGAGCGCTCGTTGAAAGTTCGTGAGTGCCTTGCCTTCGCGTTCATGCAATCGGCCGGTGATTTGGTGAACCAGAACGTTTCGGCTCCAACCGTACTCGACCGCTGCATGCAGATACCATTCACGGGTCTTCCGGTCCTTGAGCCGGTCCAGCAGAACCCGCAGATGGCCCCAAGGCAAAAGTGCCACAAGCTGTGGCACTATTTCAGCATCCGGCCATGCTTCGGCTAAACTCCGCATGTACTTGAGATTGCGCGGACTGAAGCCTTCGACTCCCGGAAACTCCGTCCCGAGGTCTTTGGCGAGCCGGTCAATGACCTTCGCTCCCCAGCCTTCGACATCCTGACGCTGAAGAATTTCCTTCCCGATGGACCAGTACAGCACCACCAGCTCACGGCTCACAGCGAACGAAGCTCGCAGCTGCGCCAAGTGGATGCGATCCTTGATCTCTTTGAGGAGCGCGGGATAGCCTGGCGGTGGTTGCAGCTCTTTGGTCATCGCTCTCTCATAGGGTATGACACCTGGAATCCCGATCGTCCAGGCCGCGGCTTGGAAGATGGTTGGCCGTCGTTCGTGGACGGCACAAGATGAAATTGACAAGGAGAATTCGGGCTGCTCCCCCCACGGGTTCAGCCCGAGCGCCGCTCGGTTAATTTTGGTAGCAAATTGGTAGCATTTAGCGCCGATCGGGCCGATTTTGCCGACTCAGCCGACTCATAACCCCTTTGCCGTCAACAAAACGCCACTCTGGTCGTTCCATGGCATGGAAGAGGTCGTCGGTTCGATCCCGACCAGGTCCACCAAATAAGCCCTTCACAATCAAATAGCTGCCGGGAACAGGCTACCTCCTTTCATCAGCGACTTTGTGTCATTTTGTGTCAAGCACTCGCGACGATTATTCGCCACGTTGCCGGTTAGAGCTGACTTCTTCCGACTCTTCCGGTTAGGGGCAACTGATCCTCGCAACTCACGGTTGATCGAGTTGATTGTCGATTGCACGCTTGCCGGTATCTCCTGCATGTAGACGTCCATGGTGGTAGCGGTCCGTGAGTGCCGCAGTACACCCTGGACATCTTTCACCGTCCCCTTCTTCTGCGCCAGAGTCGCAATCGTTCTGCGAATGACCTGGAACGTCAACTTGGGCAACTCCAACTCACGAGCCAGTCTGTGGAGTACCCGCTTACGATAGTTGTCCGTGTCCAGGAATCCTCCAACTTCGTTGGCGAAGATGAAGTCATCCGGCGAGAGTTCAGGAGACTTCGTCTTGTCATTCGCCGCGGCCTCACGTGGCCTTTCTTCGCATTCCAGGCGCCATGCCGCCAAGTCGTCGGCAAGCTCCCGTGGAATATGAATTACCGTGAGACTCTTCTTCGTCTTACCCCAGTCGCGGATGTTGCCTTTGTACACAGTCTCCGCGACGGTGAGAGTCGAAGCCTGGTGGTCGAAGCGCCGCCATCTGAAAGCGAACAATTCACTCGGACGAAGGGCATTCGTCATATCCAACTCAAGCAGGATGCGATCCCGAAGGCTGAGCTTCGAGAGTGCTGATCTCAGTTGATCCCACGTCAGAGTTGTCGTGTCCGTCGCTCGTAGTTGCGCAGGAACCTTGAGCTTGCGCGCAGGGTCCTTAACGAGAAAGTCTTGATCGACTGCCTCGGCAAAGATGTCCCGGATGTATGCACGCATCTGCAAGACGCGATCCTTTGACCTGGATGTAGCCAGCTTGTTGAGGTGTAGCTGCAAGCTGAACTTGTCGAAGTTGACCAACGGGATTTCGCCGAGTGGTTCGACGATGTCGAGTTGGATAAGGATCTTCTTCGTTTTGGCGGTCTCTTCCTTCCAAACGGCTTCTTTGAGAGGAATGAACCGGTTGTTGACGAACCATCCCAGGGTGACGGAACCATCGTTAATGATGCGCGTCGGAGAACCAGGCTGGCCCAGTTGTTTTGTGATCTCACGTTCGAGTGCCTGACGGGCTTCTGTCTTCGTCATCTTCGACTTCGGCCCGAGATTCACGGGTACGCGAACGGACTTCGCTTCATTCGTAGCCGGGTCATTCACTGTCTTGCGGTAATACCCGTACCACTGCTTCCCGCGAGGCGTAACGTATCCTCGTTGGTAAGTTGTCCCCATTCGTTTCCTCAATTCTGTGGCGGGAAAGGATAGGGCCTATCTCAATTTTACCGACGATTTTTGCAGGAAAAAAGAGAGAGGCCGCGCAAATGCACGACACTTGCCAACGCTCGCGATTGGCTCCGTAGGCCGCCCAGACCAATCTCGTGAAGTGGCGCCGTGCGTCAACTTGCCCGCCGGCGCATGGCGCTCATCCGCTCCCGCTCATCAATGAACGCCTCGATCCCGCTCGCACGATATCGAAGCGCACCATCGCCCATGCGAATGACGGGCAATAGGGGCTTCTTCCTTGAAGAATGGTCCCAAACCCAATCAGTGCTGACGTTGAGACGTTTGGCAACATCTTCAGCGGTCAGAAGGGGTTCGACCTCCGCAACGCGCCTGGGCGGTTTCCGAAGATGTCGTAGCGACTTTTGACCTTCGCTTGATCCTGGGGTCGCAATCTGTTCGGCTCTATCGAAGGAAGGGACGATTTCGGATGTACTTGCCATATGCACCTCACGCTATCGATCAGATTTCAGCGTGAAGTCTCTATCAATCTCAGTCCAACACTTCTTATCGATTTCGCCCCAGTTTTTCTCTATACCGCCCTCATTCAAAGAGAGAAGATGATGGTTTCCTCAAAGCGTCCGGCGACCTCAAGGAGCCTAATTGACAGTTTTGATTCCTTACCCGAACCATATAAATAAATGCTAGTTTTCCACAGCCAATTGTTTCTCGGGCCTGTGGGATCGACGAAAGCCGAGCGGAGTAGCAAGGCCATTGTCCGATTCCGTTACATTTCGTCTTCTTCGCTACATCAAAGCATCCGCTGAGACCTCGAACTTCACTCGTGCGGCGGAGCAGGTCTTTGTTGCACAGTCTTCGCTCAGCCATCAGATTGGAAAGCTCGAAGACAATATCGACGTCACGATCTTCGACCGATTACAAAACGGTTTGAAGCTTACTCCAGCAGGAAGGATAGTCGCCGCTTACGCAGAGAACACTCTGCGAGAGTGGGACCAGATGCTGGTGATGGCGCGGGCCGTGCAACGTAATGAGGTTCCACCGCTCCGGCTGGGATTCTCGTCCTTTATCAACGCCAAACTATTGGAGAAATTCCGAGAAGGATACGAGAAGATGTTCTCCGGTTGCGCCATCCAACTCATGAGCGGAGATCCTCTCCTTTGTTTACAGCGACTAGACGCTCGGACACTTGACTGTGCGATCCTCCCGTTGCCTATCGACTCAGACACTTACTCTGTTCAGCAGATCACCCAGTCCCCATTGGTGATCTGTATGCGCTCTGACGATGTCCTTGCCGGTCACGCGCAACTTGATCTCAATGAAGTAGCTCAGCGTATCACCATATACCGGGATCCCGACCTTCATCCCTCTGCGCACTCGCGTCTCAGAGAGATGTTTGGTGAGGCGGGTGTTTCAATGCATCTGGCGTGCTCAGCCCGAACGCCGGCCGAAATTCAATGGATGGTCAAAGAGCGGTTCGGGCTGGCGCTTATTGACCAACTTTCTCCACTTGAGGCTGGGCTAATTAGCCGACCGATCGCGGGCGTCAATTGGACATTCGACACAGCACTTGTCTATGTAAACCGCAGAGATCACGTCGCCATTCCATTCATCGAACGCTTCGTCCGCGAAACGTGGACCGATTCGCGGAGAAGAAGGCCTCCGTCAAAGTTGCGAAACCCGGAACAATTAGAACTGCTTGCGTGATCCCCTTCGTCGCCATAGAGAAAATGTGTGGCGAAATCGATAGGAACTGTTGGACGAGCAACTGAGGCGGCCTTAGGTTTTCCTCATGGCGACGACTAATCGCCATCAGGAGAATGCCCATGACACCTCGTCAATGCCTTCGAGTACGTCGCCTTCGTAGAACGTTCAGCCATCTTGTTCGAGCGATGGCCCCGACGCTCATTGCCATGTCCATTGCAAGCGTTGCTCACGCCCAGGGAACGATGGACTTCTCCGGTGCGCAAACGCTGATGGGCACATTTAAGACATTTGCAATTTACGCGGGTGCCGTCATCTGTTTCGGCGGCTTGATCTTCGCCGGAATCCGGATGCTCAGCGGTCGCTTTTCCGATGCCATTCCCGGCCTTTTTGGTGCGCTTTTCGGCGCGGGAGTCCTGGGATGGGGTGCAGGTTGGATAGGCAGCTTGACAGGCCAATCCATGTGAGGTGCGCCCATGACCAAGCGGGGAGAGCCGTTACCAATCAATCAGGCGATGAACAGGCCGCGAGCCAAGCTGGGTCTCGACCTCACCGCATGGATGGCGATTGTATTCGTCTGCGTAACGGTTTTCCTCGTTGGGTTTCGCCTGCTGGCAATGGTAGTTTTCCCCACGCTTGCCGTCAGTGCATGGGTCATTGTCCGCAAACATCCAAAGATGTTCCAACTGTGGGGCCTCAGCCTCAGCCAGAAGTCCTACTATGACCCGCGCAAATACTGAGCAACTGAAACAGACGCCGTGGTTCGCCAGGGCCGGAGCCGCTTCGAGCATTGTCCCGATTGCGCGCTTTGTCGGCCCCAGCACCTTCGCCCTCAAGGGCGGCGGATACGGATGCCTGTTCGCGCTCGCCGGTATCGACGAAGAGGGTTTGACCGACCAGGAGCTTGATGCGCGGATGCGTTCGATTGAAGGGGCATTGCGCGGACTGCCGGAAGGCTCCTGTCTTTATCAGTACACGCGCGTCATGTCCGGATTTCATCTTCCGGGCCAAAAGAGGTACAGTAATCCCGTCACGCAGGTTTTTGTGGATGACCGCCAAGCGTTCCTTGAGCGGACCGCAGGCTTCCGGCGGATCGACCTCCATTGGTGTCTCACATTGGAGCGATCGCAGATCAAGGCATTCGAGCGCAAGCCGAAGGAGAATGCCGCCCAGAATGGGCGGATGCTGGCCGACCTCCAGAAGACGGCTACGATTCTCGAAGGCCATCTCGGCAGCCTGCTAGGACTGCGGCTACTCGACAAGTTCAGCGCATTTCAATTCTTCAGCTATCTGTTCAACCTTGAGGAATGGGCCGCCACCGATTGGCTCCGCGACGACGCCGGGGTAGATCGACAGATCGTGAAGAGCCCCGTCGCCTGGCACAGCGACCATATCCAGGTCGGCAAGCGCCATGTTCAGATGTTTTCTCTCAAGACAACGCCGGAGGCGTCCCGGCCGTGCCTGTTCTCGGGCCTATCGACGCTCGACTGCGACAGCATCCTGTGCTCCACATGGCGCGTGAAGTCCACCGCCTCAGCACGAAGCGAAATAGACGCACAGGAGAAATTCATCAGCTTTTTTAAGGTCGGTGTTTTGACTCGCGTGATGAGCGGCCGGGATACGGTATCCCTCGAAGCGGGCGCAGGGGCAAAGGCCGCTATCAGGAAGGTTGACGATCTCAGCGAAGTCATTCGCGAGCTGGACAAAAAGGCCCAGGGGGAATATTCCCTGCGGCTGCTGCTTGCGGCCCGCAGCCCGGAAGAACTTCGCAACACTGCGCCGGCAGTGCACCGCGTCTTTGTCGATGCGCGCGCGCAAGTGATGGAAGAGACGCTTGGCAATCTCTCAGCGTTTTACGCCATGTTTCCGGGGAATGGCAGATTCAATGTCTTCCCACTGTGGCTCAGTGAAGAACACCATGCGCGCCTTTCAAGCGTGTTCGCGCCGCATCTCGGACATCCGCACTCAGATGACCTGGACGCGGAATACCTCAACATTCTGGAGACACGCACCCGGACGCCTTTCTTTCAGGACGTGTATGTGGACGGCGTGCGCGTCATGCTCATCGTCGGACCTACCGGCTCCGGTAAATCCGTGTTCGCCAACCAGACCATCGCGCTTGAGCAGAAGTATGGCGGATTCACTTACGTCTTCGACATCGGCGGCAGCTACGAAAGTGTCGTCGAGCTGTACGGCGGGCGCGTTGACCGCGTCGGTAAGGACGGCCCGCGAGTGGCCCCGTTTGCTCTGGAGCCGACCGAGAGCAATATCAAGTTTCTCTACTCCTTTATCAAGTTGCTACTCGTCAACGGCGGCGCGGAGCTGGAGCCAGAAGACGACGATGTAATCCACAAATCCGTACAGGACATTTACCTGCTTGACCCAGAAAACCGCAAACTCTCCAATCTCTTCCTGCCGAAGAAGCTCGACCGTTACTTGTCGAAATGGGTTGGGAAGGGCGTCTACGGCGCCATCTTTGACAACGTAGAGGACAGCCTTTCGCTCTCGCGCGTGCAGTGCTTCGATTTTCAGGGCGTCAACAACGATCAGAATGCCGACCTGATCGAGCCTTTGATGGTATGGCTCCTACGGCGCATCAATGATGTGCTCTACGACCCCGCCAATCTCGGCGTCCCAAAGCACATTCTCATCGAAGAGATCTTCTCATCGATGAAGAACCGCCAGCTTCTCGAAGGCGCGCTTGCCTCCATCAAGACGGTTCGCAAGAACCTTGGCGGCGTCACCATGATCGGTCAGTCCGCCGAAGACCTCGGCGAAAACGCCGACAGCATCGTGAACTCCTGCACATCCTTCCTGTTCTTGAAAGACGCGACATTCAACCGGAAGCGCTACGCCGAACTGTTCAGGATGAACGAACAGCAGCTTGCTTTGTTCGAGAGCTTGCAGGACCGCGAGGCGCTGTACATGCGGCGCGATGGCCTCACCAAAGTTGTGCGGTTGAATCTCGACGCCCGCAGCTACGCCACATTTTCGACCAAACCCAAAGACCGTGTGCGCCGGGCCACGCTCATTCAGAAGTACGGACTCACCGAGGGTATTGCACGGTTTGCCCAGGGCGAGACCGCTTAATCCAGCACCGAAAGGACGAACCGTGAGACCACCTCTCCCCATCGCCATCAGCATCGGACTTACGCTCGTTGCACATACCATTGCCGGTCATGCCGCCACCGAGCCGAAACATCTTGAGCCAAGCGCACCGCGCACGATCACCGTTTCCGAGGCGGACACGCCGCCTGTGGTCCGGGCCGGTTTGTTGCAATCGACCTTGATTCTTCTTCCTGCCGAGGAGAAGGTTGCAAATGTCTTTGCCGGCGATACGGTCGATTGGGTGTTCGACGGCGGTCATGTGGCCTCACGCTTCATCAGCATCAAGCCAAAAGTTGCGAACACATCGACGGACGTACATATCGTCTCCGACCACGGGAACGAATACACCCTCCAGTTGCATGAGGTCTCCTCGGACGAAGATCCCCACTTCGATTCCAAGGTATTCATCGCTCCCGGCGACAAGGCCGCAAAAGACAGGCTAGTGGAGTTGCCGGTCTTTGTGCCTGCCGCCGAGCTGGACAAGGTAAAGCAGGAGGCGGCAGCGGCCCAGGCCGCGCAAGCCGCCACGTTGAGGGTCGAGCAAACGAAAGAAGAGTCCTACCAGAGCCAATATCCCAGCACTCTGCACTTTGACTACACCTGGGACAAGTCAAAGGGGAAAACGCTGGGGCTCCAGCAGATATGGCGGGATGACAAGTTCACTTATCTGCGCGGCCAGTTCCAGGAAACTCCCGCGCTCTATGAGGTGAAGGACAAAAAGCCTTCGCTCATCAACTTCGATTTCTCGAACGGCCTCTATACGGTTCCGAAGGAATTGGATTCGGGCTACTTGGCGATCGGTAAGCAGAAAGTCGAATTTCACCGCACCGAGGAAGGCAGGTAGCCATGCCGGAACCAAACGAAAACGTGCCTGCGACCGTGTCCTCACTGATCTTCCACACCGAACAGGAACAAGCGATCATTGCCACCGATACTCTTGCGGTTTCGCCGGGAGGACGCCCATTGACCTTCACGTCCAAGGGGTTCCACGTTCCTCATCTCCGCATGGTCATTGCCGGTACTGGGTGCGGCGGGTTCACCGAGCCGTTGGGAGGGTCATCCGGAAGGCGTTCGGCGCAGAGAATGTCATAACCCGCGACCTGCACCGGCGGCATCTTCTCCACCCGTCTGATGAATTCGTCGATGTCGGCACCCTCAGGGTGCTTGGCCTTAAGCCGCCGCAAACCCGCGACAGAAGACGAAGGAGGTTCGAGAATCTCGTGAACAGCCGGAATGATTGCCTTCCGGGCAAGGTTGTCGAGATCAACCTTCGGGGCTTCCACGGGCGGCACATAGATGATCGTCACGCCAACCGTGACCAAGAGGGGCGAGAACAAGGGAATTCTCTTCTTGTAGGCTTCCAGGCCTTTCCGTACCCGAGCCTTGAAAAGGTCCGAGTCTCCTTTAATTAGCGGGCGTGCCCCCAGGTCAACAGCTGTCAGGTCGTGGAAATAGGCAAAGCGGCTCAACGAAGCATTGGCCAACAGAACGTCTTTCATCATGGGATGATGCCTGCGACCATGGTGCCTCGTACCGAATAAGCCTCTCAAAGCGCGTAACGGAATCTTGCGTTGCTTCAAGGCTTGTTCTTGAGCGAATCGCTGCATCATCAGCTCGTACGAAAGAAACCCTTCCTCGCCCAGCCGCTTCTTCCACTCTTTTCTATCTCGTTGGAAGTCGAGCCATGAGTCAACGTGATCTTCTTCGAAGAGGTCGTCTTCATCTTCCTTGTCTTTGACGCGATCCCCAAAATCACCCGAACGCAGAGCTTGGTACAGTTTCAGGTCGGCGAAGAAATCCGATAGACGATGGACTCGTAAACGAATGCCTTCCTCGAAGACCATCGGGGCATAGCTGCAGGAGAGGAAAAGGATCTGCGAATCGTCCTGAAGCAGGAGCTTCTTGCGATTCAGCGACAACCCCGGCAACGGGCTCATGAGCAAATCCAAATAGTGCTTCGCCAAGTTCTGAATGGACGGCGCGTTCTTCTCAGGGGGATGAAATTGAAGTTCGAGAAAAAGTGGCCCTTTGTACGGACCTCTCCGGCCCATATCCTCCATCATTTTGCGAACAGATTTCTGAAACGAGAGGTTCGATACAGAGTCCCGCGTCCCTTTTGTTTGCAGCGACCCGTGCCACCAAATCTCGAATTGGCGATCCCGGCGCTTGCGGTATTGCAACGCTTGGCCGTATGCGGAATCAACAAAATCTCTGTACATAAATCTCTTCCAGGATCGGGTGGAGCAGTTTGCCTAAACGTCTCCCTCAACTGCGGCGGCGCTTTCCGGAACTGGAAACATCTCTTTGTATTTCTCGACGTAGGTAACGGCGCCGACTTTGGCAAACGAGAACGACGGCTTATTTGCCTGTCGAAGTTGGCGACTCGCGACCTCCGCGATCGCGGGGTCGAAGATCGCAACGTTCTTCCCATTGCCGACCTTACTCTCGTACATGATGCCGTCGCGTTTGGCCGCGCGAAAGGCTTCCGCGATGTACTGGGTCGGCGCGTAGTCCGCAACATCTTCTGCCTGGAAGACCGGGAGCGAGAACGCTTCGTTCAGGACATGCCAGTTGTTGCGTTCAAGCCGTTCTTGGTTCATTGGTTCGTCCAGGTTGAACTCGGCCGCCTGCGTGCAGTCGACAAGCGTGACTTCCTTAAGCAAAACCAGTTGCGAGATCGTCAGCACGGAACCCGCCCATGGACGCACTTCCATCATCGCTGTCACGTCATCCGTTGCCATGTAAAGGCAAGGGATTCCTCTCGGATTGACGCGCCCTTCATGGGCGCGATCCCGGAGCGGTTTCATACGCTCGATCTTGTGCGGTTCAATGTCGTCTAGAAAGAACACTTCGTGCGAATGCACACCATCCGGATTCTCGTATCCTTGGGCAGCTCGCCAAAGAACTTGGTTCGCGGGAAGCGTCGTCGTGCGCTTCTTGCTTGTCTCGACTATCGTGTTCACGAAGTCTTGTTGCCAGCCATCCAGAACGTACCGCGATTTGGTGCGGATGAAGTCTGCAAAGTGTTCGTAATCTTCGCTCTCTCGAAACATCGGTCTTGGCTCTCTTTCCTTACCTCTTTACTACTCCGTCCGCCTCTCAAGCAGGCGGCATTTCGTAGCGGCTGAGCTCCACCGAACCGTCTGCCGAAAGCACCACTTCAAGGACCTGATTCGTCAGGTCGCCCTCTTCTGTCAGGTTCGACAAAATAAAATCGAAAAGACGCTTCTGCCGCTCCAGGTTCAGCCCGCCCGGAGCATCGACACAGATCAGTCCCGCGTGCAAGGAAATACCGGCATAAACGCCGTGGCTTCCAGGATTCTTCGCAGATCCACGAAAGTCCGTTCCGTTATTCGTGATGAACGTCCAATCTCCTTCGAGAATGGTCGCCTTCAATTCCCAATCCTTCTGCCCAATAAGACCGAGATGATTGATGTGCGAGCACACGAATCCCCTGTCAGTAGCCAGCCCAACCAAACTCGGACTGAGATTTTCATCGACGAGCAATTTTTGCACGCTTAGGTCCTCCCACGGAGGCCTCTCGAAGATGCTTCTTTGAGACGGAAATCCTCCTCGATTCGGGCAGGGCTTTCCGCTTTGGGCGGCCTCGGAGAGGCCGAGCCTTCGCGTACAGAGAAGCGAGACGAAACTGCTCCTCGGACAGGCGCGGATACAGTTCCTTTAGCTCATCCATTGGAGTCTTCTCGTCTACGAGACTGGCAACGTCATAAACCGGAATTCTGGTGCCTTGGATGACTGGGGTTCCGGAAAGTATTTCGGGGTCTTCAATCACCATCTTCTGTGCGTTTTGCAATTCGTTGAGGCGAGCGTTGACCTCATCCCAAATGTCTTGAATACCGACTTTGATCGTTCGCGATTCCTGCAGCCGGCAGGTTCGGAGCTCAGCCCATGAAGGGCATCGGTTCGATCCTTCCGAAATCATTCGTTGCCGAGCATCAGGAGTGAGCCATTCCGAGGTTTCAAACCAAAACGCAATCCAGAGACAAGCATCCCGTTTGAGTGTGCGGACGGCGGCGGTCCAATAAAGATTCTCGGGCAGGATTTTACGATCGATCGCCCGATTCACATCGTCGACGGAAACCCCGGCAACGACGGCCGCCTCAGTGGTCGTGAGAGTCTCAAAAGTCGGCTCCATAGCAGCGCACCTCATAAATCATTATAATCCTTCCCAGAGATGGGAATAATTTATCTTTGAGTCAGAAGTTCAGGCGAGCTTGAGCAGCACTCCTGCAGGGTTGTGCTAAGAATCGTGTGAGCTGGCCCGCCACGACCCAGCCCACGGCCCGAAAAGTTTGTGTCAAAGTTTGTGTCAAAGGCCGCCCAGAAGGCCGGTTTTGCCGGTTATGCCGGTTTATAACTGCTTTACCGTCAATAACTTAGGTTTTTGACATTTCCATGGCATGGAAGAGGTCGTCGGTTCGATCCCGACCAGGTCCACCAAATCGCTTCAGGAACTTAGCGGAAGCCCTCCCAAACCGTTTGCCCGCATTTTGCCCGCAAATGGCAGAATCTTTGCGCGAGACGGCACCACGGTCTTCTTCTCTCCTCCTTCCGTAGTGTTGTGATTCTTCTCTGCGACGACAGAGCGCTTCTGCCCGGATGCCCTTTCGCTTACCGTTCGGTTGAAACGCTCTGGCGACCCTGCTTCCGGCGTCTGGGGATCAGGTGTTTCGGTGCCCGTAGCCACACGGAATATCAAATACTCTTGTGCCAGTATGACCGATTATGATTGCCATGTTGGCAGATCTGAAGTAGAATATGACTATGCCCCTTGCGTCGTCGAAAGCCGCACAGTTTGTTCTCCCGCCGCAGCTGGAAAGACGGTCCTCGCCGGGGCGTATCCTGGGCCTGAAAGAGATGAACCTGCCCTCCCTGATCCGGCTGATCGGAAAGGGCCTTCCCTGGTCGACTGTTCCGGCCTTTGCCAGGGTCACAGGATTCTCTCAGCAGGATCTTGCGGATTTCCTCGGCGTTCCCGCTCGAACCTTCGCCCGCCGCCGGCTTTCGGGCACGCTTGGCCCCGCTGAGTCCGAGCGCCTTCTGCGCCTGGCGGAGATCTTCGAAGCCGCGCTGGGTCTGTTCGACGGAGACCACGATGGAGTGCGGCAGTGGCTGACCTCGCCTGTCCGGGGCCTGAGCAATGCCCGCCCCATCGATTACGCGCGGACCGAACTGGGAGCAAGAGAGGTTCGGAACCTCATCGGCCGGCTCGAGGACGGGGTTTTCTCCTGATGGAGGCCTGGAGAATTACCCGGGCCAGAAAAGCAGCGGACGCATTCTCCGGAGAAGGTGCCCGGCG
>Ga0335074_10010977_pt1 | contig 12670 bp, 14 predicted proteins | sample Lox_Sample_23_FD_206715 | JGI IMG/M metagenome (GOLD analysis project Ga0335074, IMG submission 206715) | Soil microbial communities from Loxahatchee National Wildlife Refuge, Florida, United States - Lox_Sample_2.3 | ecosystem: Environmental > Terrestrial > Soil > Wetlands | place: USA...
TCCGCCTCGATCTCCGGCGAGAACCGCAGATGATCGTCCAGCGTCAGCCTCCGCTGTTCGCCCGTCTCCTGGATCAGCATCGGCTTGCCGGGAAACTTCGGCGCCAGGCTCGCCCACAGGATCGCGTCGTAATCCCACCACGTGTGATCCGCCGTGAAATCGATCTCCGGCCCGTAGAATGCCGGCGACACGCGGCCTGCCACGCCGCCCTCATCCTGGCCGACGGTGATCAGCTGTTGCGAGCCCGTCGCGCGGATCAGGTCGCGCATCGTTTTCGCCCAATTCACAAACACCGATTGCGTGAACAGCGTGTAGTCGTAGACCTTCAGCGGATTGAACCCGCTTCGCACCGCATCCGCGTTGAACGCCTCCGCTTTCGGCAGCGCCATCGGATCCTGCGCGGCCACCTCCGGCGCCGTTGCCGTGGGCGCCGCCTGCAGATCGCGCCCGATGCCCAGCGACGGCTCGGCCCAGTCGTGCAGCAGCTTCGCCCGCATTCCGTTTTTGTCCGGATAGCGCTCCGCAATCCACTTCCGCCACGCCGCCTGCTCGAACGGATCGTAATCCGGCAGCGTCCGCCACAAATTCTTATTCGCGCTCGGCTCGTTGATCAGGTCCCACGCCAGAAACGGCACGTCGCTGAAGCGCGCCACCACCGACTCGGCATAGCGCGACTCCGCCTGCAATGCCGCCGGATCGAGATAGCCGTTCTCACCGCCAAACTCATCCGGATAAAACGCAAACAGATTGAACTGGACAGGGAGATTATTATGGCGCGCGCACATCAGGAACGCCTCGATTGTGCGCAGTCCGTCCTCCGTCATCTGCCCGTTGGGCGCGAGCAGCTGCTTCCACGTCGTCCACAGCCCGGTTCGGATCATGTCCAGCCCCGCGCCGCGAATCTGCGCCATGTCCAGGTCCCACATATAGGCATTCGGCAGGATCAGATACATGCGCGACACGTCGCTGGACATGTACGTCGTCCCCACCACCGGCAGCGGCTTGCCATCCAGCTCGAAGTAATCCGGCCCGACGGTGAGCTTCGGTCCGCTCAGCAGATACTTCCAGTCGCGCATCCAGTAGCCCGACCGGTAAATGCGCAGCGGCTTGCCGTTGCGGAGCAGCGTCGCCTCGACGGTGTGAAAGCCACGCCCGCCTTCCGCGCTCGGAGGCAGCGTGAGCCGGTGCGCTCCTGGAAACGCCGCGGTCTGGTCGTAGAGAACCTTCCCATCCTCATCGGTCACCTTCACGCGCAGTTGATCGCCAGCGGGCTGCTCGGCCAGCGGGTCGGAAGGCTCAAAGCGAAACTCCAGCGCCTCCCCCGGCACAAACAGCGGCAGCCGCGGCCGGAAGGCAAAGCGGTCGTTCTTTCGCAGCGCGATCTCGCCCAGCATCGCCAGCAGCTTTGCATTCGAGAAGAAGTCCGCATCCGGCTCGCACGCCACCAGAATCCAGCGGCCGCCGACAAATCGGTTCGTGTTGTGGTCCAGCTCGAGGACCGGCGCGGCCAGCTTGCGAGCCTCGCGCTCGCCCCACGCCAGCGTCGTCAGGTCCATATCCTCGTAGCCGGTGTGACCGCCGGTGGTGTCGCCATCCACCACGCTCAGCCGCAGGACCGGACTGAAGGCCCGCGTCCACCCAAACGCCGGCAGCTGCGGAAACACATCCGGGTTCGGTGTGAATGTCAGACCGACAGAGGACTCATCGGGGTCCCCGGCGCCCCGCTCTTGCTCGCCGGGGTGGCTTCCCGGCGTCTCCTGGTAGTCATGGATGAACAACTCCAGGGACTGCGCCACGCTCGCGGTCCGCAGATGCCAGGCTCCGTTCTCTTCATAGGCCGCGCGCGTGAACGGCTTGCCGCCCAGCGCGATCAGATTCCCGCCGCGATCCAGATATTCGAGAATCGCGGACCAGTCCGCCTCCGGCCACGCCGACCCATACGGCAGCACCAGCAAATCCGTATCGTGGTCCGCGAGCGCGTCGCTCAGATGCGACGCATCGACAAACGCCGCGCCGGCAAAGCCTGCGCGCAGTCCTGCTTCCTCCGGGGCAGGCGAATCCGCAGCCGGAAATCCGGGTTGCCAGAACACGACAGTCTTTGCGAAGGAGGTTGTGGGAAGGAAGCCTGTCAGAAGCAGCAGAAAGAGGCGCAATGCGCGACGAAATTCCATGGACTTGACCTGATGCCTGACAATATCACTCCGTCAGGCACGGTCCGGCCCCGATGGGTGGCTTCGGCGATTTACTGCGGCTTCGTGCTCGGTTGCGCGGGAGCCGTCTTGCTGTTCGCCTGCGGCTGGACCGGCGTCGCGGCCGCGCCCGCATGCTTCGCCGCTGCCCGATCCAGTTTTTCCTGGTGCTTCCTGATGAAATGCCCCGCAATGTCCGGCCAGAATTCCGCGATCTCGGCGCCCACGATGCCTTCGTATGTCACGCTGGCGCCCCGTCCCAGCGTGAGCTCCACGCCTCGATCGTTGCTCGGGTAGTAGAGATTCGAAATGGTTCCCCCGATGAAGTTCCCCGCGACGTTGGCGTAATTCGGCCCCCACGTACCCTTATCGCGCTTGCACCACACCGTCGTCAGCGCCGAGTATCCGGCGCGCCTGAAAAAGTTGCCATGGCCCATGCGGTAATAGCGCGGATCCTCATGCCACCACGAAGTCAGAATCGCGTTGCCCCAGAGGTTTCCGTCGAAAGTATCCGCGTAGGCTGCGCCCCAGTATTTGGCAAAACCCTCCACGCCTTCGCCGTAGGAAGCATACTCATTGCCCTCCATGCTCAAGCCACCGTCGATCGCCGTGATCGCAAACTGGTACCAATCCGTCGAGCTCTTGAAAAACAGCTGATATTTCTGTTTCGAAGTGAGCGGGGCGGCGTGGGCGTTGGACTGAACGTTGAACATCGGCACCACGCCCAGCATGCGCTGTCTTTCTTCCTCCTCCAGCTCTCGCTTCGCGCGTTCCTGCTGCTGCTCTTTCGTCTCGGTGGTGTTTTGCGCCGGCGGCAGGGAACTGGACGAACCCGAAGTCTGTTGCGCTGCTGCTGTCGAAGAGGGTGCGGGCGCCGGATTCTGCGGGTTCGCTGCCGGAGCCGGCGTTGCCGCAGGAGAATTCTGCGAGACGGCCGCCTGCGGCGCGTCCGGCAGTGCATCCTCCGCGACCGATTGCGCCCAGGTGCAGGTGGGAAAGAATGAGGCCGCCGCTGCCACGAAGACCACACGCAGGGCACAAAAAAAGAGAGAACGCTGGCTTGAAATCAAAACTTGCTCCGGCCCAGGGCGTGCCAATGACATCCGAAGTTCATCAAAGATATGGGCGAGTTAACGCTACAGACGCTCCAAGGACGTGCGAAGTTGTGGCCTCGCCTCGTTAATTGTCGCCCCCGGCGCACGATGGGTCTCGGTGATCATAGCCAGACCCTGCGCAATCGGCAAGATAAATTCCGTCGATAAGCCAAAGGATCGTCAGCCCTTATGCCATACTGGTCTCGGTTCGCCCCGCCCCAATGCACCCCTCACCGAACCCCGAGTTGATGCGCCGGGCGATTGCCCTCGCCAGCGAAAACGTCCGTAGCGGACGCGGCGGCCCCTTCGGAGCGGTCATTGTCCGGGATGGGGCGATTGTCGGCGAGGGCTTCAATACGGTCACCCGCGACTACGATCCCACCGCGCACGCCGAAGTCCGCGCCATCCGCGCCGCCTGCGCCGCGCTGGCCACTTTTTCGTTAAAAGGCTGCGAAATCTATACCAGTTGCGAACCCTGCCCGATGTGCCTCGCCGCCATCTACTGGGCGCGCCTCGACCGCATCTGGTTCGGCAACACCAATGCCGATGCCGCCCGCGTCGCCTTCGACGACGCTTTCCTCTACCGCGAACTGGCGCTCCCGGCCCGCGACCGCGCCATCCCTTCCGCCATGCTCCTGCGCGACCAGGCCTGGGAATCTTTCCAGCTCTGGCTCGACAGCCCCGACAAAACGCCCTACTGAGCACAGAGCTCAGAGCGCAGGAAAGTTGTCAGGCGGTAATCCGTGATTGCGTCCCTCGACAGGTGGCCACCGGGGTTTGACGGATCGCTCTGCCCTGAGCTCTGCGCCCTGATCGCTGAGCCCCGAGCTCTGCGCCCTGTACCCTGTCTTTATGGAATACCGTCTGCTCGGCCGCTCCGGTCTCAAAGTCTCCGTCCTCAGCTTCGGCGCCGCGACCTTCGGCGGCGGCAATGAATTCTTCAAGGCCTGGGGTTCGACCAAGGTCGACGAGGCCCGCCGCATGATCGACCTTTGTCTCGACGCCGGCATCAACCTCTTCGACACCGCCAACGGCTACTCCAACGGCCTCGCCGAAGAGATTCTTGGCAAAGCCATCCAGGGCAAACGCGACCAGCTCCTTCTCTCCACCAAAGTCTTTTTCCCCATGGCCGGCGGCCCCAACGACCTCGGCAGTTCGCGCCAGCACATCCTCGAGCAGGTGGACGCCAGCCTCAAACGCCTCGGCACCGACCGCATCGACATCTACCACATGCACGCCTTCGATGCCTTCACGCCGGTGGAGGAGACCCTCGACACGCTCAACACTCTCGTTCACGCCGGCAAGGTGCGCTACATCGCCTGCTCCAACTTCTCCGGCTGGCACCTCATGAAGTCCCTCGCCGTCTGCGACCGCTATGGCTGGACGCGCTACGTCGCCCACCAGGTCTATTACTCGCTCATCGGCCGGGATTATGAATGGGAGCTGATGCCTCTCGGCCTCGACCAGGGGCTCGGCGCGCTGGTCTGGAGTCCGCTCGGCTGGGGACGTCTCACCGGCAAGATTCGCCGCGGTCATCCCTTACCCGCAACCAGCCGCCTGCACAAAACCGCCGAGCAGGGCCCGCCCGTCGAGGACGAATATGTCTACCGCGTCGTCGACGCCATCGACGAGGTCGCCAAAGAAACCGGGAAGTCCGTTCCGCAAATCGCTCTGAATTGGCTCTTGCACCGCCCCACCGTTTCCAGCATCATCCTTGGCGCCCGCAACGAAGAACAGCTGCAGCAAAACCTCGGCTCCGTTGGCTGGAACCTCACGCCGGAACAAATCGCCAAACTCGACAAAGCCAGCGAAACCCCCTTCGCCTACCCCTACTGGCACCAGCGGGTCGCGACCTTCTTCCGCAATCCGCCGCCGGTGTAAACCCGATTCCCTGAGCCCTATGTCCTACTCGCCAAACGGATTCTCCAGCGACGGGCTCGCCGGCGTCAGCAACTCGGCGCCGTTTTCCGTGATGTGAATGTCATCTTCGAGCCGCACGCCGAACTCGCCCGGGATATAGATCCCCGGCTCGTCGCTAAAGACCATCCCCGCGCGCATATGCGGGGCGAGATCCGTCGCTGGAATCACCAGCGCCCACAACCGCTCCCCGCCATTCAGGCCGATGTTTTTGAAATACATCGCGCCGGTCGCGTTGTTCGCGAGCACGATGGCGTCCGTGCGGATCTCCGCCATCAGCTCCCTCGCCCGCTCGATGCGTGCCCGCCGTTCATCGTTCGTGAATGGCGCCACGCGCCCCGCAAACGCCGGCAACGCCGCAATCGGCGGGGGAAGGGAACCGGCATCCGCTGCCGCACCCTCCACCTCGCTCCATCCCGCCGACGAACCCACCGCACCGGCCACGGCCGCACCCGCAACCCGCAAGAATCCCCGCCTCGAAACTATGTTCGCTCCTCAGGCCTGTTGCAGAATTTGCAAATTGTAGCGCAGGCGGCGAACTTAACCTCGACTGCCGGCCTCAAAGATCGGTGGCCCAGTCGTCAACGCTCACCAACGCCCTCACATGTCGAAAGGCGCCGTCGTGGGAGACGAGGGTCGCATCCAGGGCAAGCGCGTGAGCCGCAATCATCAGATCCATTGCGCTCAGGGGTGTGCCTGCTGTTCGGAGACGCGCACGCAACCGGCCGTAGGCCTGTGCTGCTGCCGAATCCCACGCGCGCACTTCGATCAGCGCGAACAGCTGATCGACGGCTGCCCGGAGTCTCGGCGCACTCGATTTCATTTCCAGACCGTAGCGAATTTCGGCTTCCGTGATCGCGGAGATCGCAACCCGCCCGTGAGCCAGGGTCTCGCGCAAATGCGTGCGCGCCGAAGCCGACCGTCCACTGATGATGTACCCGGCCGTGTTGGTGTGGAGGAGCCAGAGTCTAGGCTGGGTCACATCCAGGTACGCTCCGGCGGCGGTGTGTGGTCGCGATGCAACTCAAAGTCTGCAGCGCCCGCGGCATCCAGCGCTGCGAACACAGCCTCGATCGAAGGCCGCCGCAGGGGCTTCTCCGAGAGGATCAATGCCCCCGTCCTGGCATCGCGCTCGACGTAGACCTCTTCGGTCCGGAACCGATACTCAGCGGGAATCCGCACGGCCTGGCTCCGGCCGTTCCGAAAAACGCGCGCTTTTTGGGCCGATGCCATTGCTGTCCCCTCTGGTATCTATCATGATAGATACCACCTTCGCGTGTCCATCCGCACCTGCATCCGGCGCTGCCTGTTTCCACTCGCTCCATTCCCGGCTCCCGGCCGCGCTCTGCTATACTCAACCGTTGCGGGCAAGCCCAGGAAACACCTGTATTTCCGGCCTTTCGCCCGAAAAATCTCCATTCAGAATCGACTCTAGAGGTTTCCATGTCCGGCCATTCCAAATGGGCGACAATCAAGCACAAGAAGGGTGCGCTCGACGCCAAGCGCGGCAAGATTTTCACGCAGCTGATCAAGGAAATTACCATTGCCGCCAAGTCGGGGGGCGACCCGGACGGCAATCCCCGCCTGCGCAGCGCCATCGCGGCCGCCAAGGCGGAGAACATGCCCAACGACAACATCAAGCGCGCCATCCAGCGCGGTACCGGTGAGCTGCCCGGCGCGGTTTACGAAGAGATCGCCTTCGAGGGCTATGGCCCGGGCGGCGTCGCCCTCATCGTCGAAGCCACGACGGACAATCGCAACCGCGCGGTCAGCGAAATCCGCCACACTTTTTCCAAACACGGCGGCAACCTCGGCGAGCCCAACTCCGTCCGTTTCATGTTCCAGAAGAAGGGCATCATCGCCGTTGCCAAAGACCAGGCCGACGAAGAAAAGCTGATGAACATCGTGCTGGAAGCCGGCGGCGAAGACCTCAACGACGAAGGCGACACCTGGGAGATCGTCACCGAGCCCAGCGCTTACGAGGCCGTTGCCCAGGCAGTGCGCGACGCGAAGATCGAAACCGTGATGTCCGAAATCACCATGATCGCTTCCACCTACACCAAACTCGAAGGTCCGCAGGCCGCGCAGATGGTCCGCCTTCTCGAAGCCCTTGAAGAGCACGACGACGTCAACCACGTCTATTCCAATTTCGACATGGACGCGAAGCAGCTGGAAGAGGTCACCAGCTAAACGCGGCAACCTTATTCACCGAGGGGCCGCCTGCTGGCGGCCTTTCCTTTGGGAGTCTGATCGGGAGTCGATCACGCAGTGAAACTTCGCCCCCTTGCTCTTCTCTTTGCCCTCCTTTGCGGTGCGGTCGCTACGCTCGCTGCCCAGGACAGTTCCAGCTCGCCGGTTGCGTCCGCGCGGTTCGCCGCGGCTGACACCGCAGCTTCCGGCGGTGACGCCGATGCGCCCGCCCGCGCTGCCTTCGCCCGTCGCCCCTGGGAATACGGCCCCTTCTTTCAGGGCGGCGCCGGTGTCGGGACCCGCTCCGACTACCACTTCTCGGCAGCCGGCTTCCGCCTCGGCAAGGTCATGACGCCGCAGGTTGGACGCGGCTTCTTCCGCGGGCAGTTCGAGTTCGCCGGCGAGGTCATGCCGTATTGGCAAGCCTTTACGCCAGCCCCCTACAACCAGGCCGAAACCGTTTACGACCCCGCTGCCGGGCTCAACTACACCTATTACGTTCCTTACGGGGGAGGCACCTTCACCGGCGTCAGCCTGACCCCTGTGATCTTTCGCTGGGACTTCAAGCCCGGCCGCCGCATCGCCCCGTGGTTTCAGGCCGCCGGCGGCCTCATCTATACCACCCATAAATTCCCACCCGATGTTCAGGTGGAGCACGGGCAGCCGGGCGGCACCAGCGTCTGGAATTTCTCGCCCCAGGGCGGCATCGGCATGCATTACTTCATCAACCGCAATCACGCCATCACTCTTTCCGCCAACGGCGTGCATATTTCCAGCGCCTCGCTGGGCGATCACAACCCCGGCGTCAACGCCAGCGTTATGTTTCAAATCGGCTATACGTTTTTCGGCCGATCGTTTTAGAAAGAGAGTAACGGGCTGTGGATCGCGCCTCTTCCTCCCCGGCGATCTTCGCCTGATCGATCATGCCCGACCCCCTCATCGAGTGCGTCCCCAACTTCTCTGAAGGCCGCCGCCCCGGCGTCGTCGAGGCCATCGTCGCCGCCATGCACGTGGAGGGCGTGCGCCTGCTCGATGCCTCTCTCGACGCCGATCACAACCGCTCCGTCGTCACCATCGCCGGCACGCCTGCCGCCGTCGTCGAGGCTGCTGTCCGCGCTGCCGGACGCGCCGCGCAGCTCATCGACCTCACCACCCAGGACGGCGTGCATCCGCGCATCGGCGCCGCCGACGTCATCCCCTTTGTCCCGATTCGCGACATCTCCCTCGAGCAGTGCGTGCTCCTCGCCCGCCAGGCCGGCAACGAAATCTGGAAGCGCTATCAGGTCCCTGTCTATTTCTACGAAGCGGCTGCCGCCCGCCCCGATCGCGTCCTGCTCGAGGAGGTCCGCCGCGGTCAGTTCGAAGGTCTGCGCGACGCGGTTGTCCGCGAGCCCGCCCGCCGTCCCGATGTCGGCGGTCCCGGACTCCACCCCACCGCCGGAGCCTCCGCTGTCGGCGCCCGCCGCTTCCTGATTGCCTTCAATCTCTACCTCGACACGCGCGAGGTCTCGGTCGCCCGCGCCATCGCCAAAGAGATCCGCCAGTCCGGCGGCGGCCTGGCCGGCGTCAAAGCCATGGGCGTTTCCGCTCAGGGGCAGGCCCAGGTCTCCATGAACATCACCGACTTCACGCGCACCCCCGTCGGCCAGGTCTACGCCGCGGTGAAGGAAAAGGCGCGCAAACACGGCGCCGCCCCGGCTCGCGCCGAACTGATCGGCCTGATCCCCGAGGCCGCCATTGAGCGAAACAGCGAATGGCTGCGTCTGCTTGGTCACATGGGTCCCGGCGGGTTCGATCCCGACGAGAAGGTCCTTGAGCGGCGGCTCGACCATCCGCTGCCCTGGCCTGATGTCGCTCCCCCGCCCTTTAGCCGATAGTTGTACTTCGCTCCTTCGCATCCGGCGTAAAATCGAGGAACGAGTCGGCCCAGGCGAGTCCTTTCGCCGCTCTTCGGGGTCATAAACCTCATCGGGTCCCCAAATTCGTCACACTCAGCCGGTTCTCCGGCGGAGGGAGCAGGTTCACAGGTGAAATTCGGCAAGCAGTTGTTTTTCGGTTCGCTTTTCTCCGCGGCGCTCTCGCTCGCTGTCGCGCTTCCCGCCCATGCGGCGCAGATCGATACAGACGCCCGCTCGGCCATCCCCCACGATGTGCAGCAGCTCATCGTAGTCGACTATCGCGTGATGGAGAATTCCCCCGCGGCTCTCGACCTCAAGGCGCGCATCCTTCCCCCCGAGCTCAAGCAGCTGGAAGCCGCCCTGAAGGCCTCGGGCCTCAATGAGAATCAGGATGTCGAAGAGCTGGCCTTCGCCGCCTATCGCGTCGGCACCGGCGACAACGTCCGCATCGTCGGCATCGCCCAGGGCCAGTTCGAGGTGAGCGACATCCTCGCCGGCTTCCAGAAGAAGAGGCTCAAGCCCACCGTCATCCGCAACAATCGGCTCTATCCGATGGGCGCCAGCGGCATGCTGGTCACGTTCCTCAATCCCACCACCATGCTCTTCGGCGACAGCGACGCGCTCAAGCCGGCGCTCGACGCCCGCGACGGCCTCGCCCCCAGCTTCCTCACCAACCAGGACATGCTCACCGCCATGGGGCAGGTCGACAGCGAACCCATCTGGAGCATCCTCGACCAGAAAGGCACGCAGTACATGATGCACTCCCTCCTCGGCCAGGCTTCGCAGCTGACCGACTACGAGCAGGTGCGCAAGCGGCTCCTCAATTCCAGCTACACGATGGACTTCTCCAACGGCGTGAAGTTCAACCTCTACGTCACCACCTCGGATACCTTCACCGCCGCGACCATGTCCTCGCTTCTCAATGCTGCCGCGATGTATGAGAAGGTCAGCGGCAACGCCACCGAGAAGCAGGCTATCGACAGCACCACCATCGACTCCTCGGCCGGCACGCTCAGCGTTCGATTTGCCGCCTCCGACAGCCAGTTTTCCGCGCTCCTCCAGTCGCCGTTGTTCCAGAACGTCGTGCGCTGAAGCCGCAGCGAATCTTCCCCAACGCAAAAGAGCAGCCTTCGGGTTGCTCTTTTTGTTTTTGGGCGCTCGTTGCCGCTCAGCCGTCCAACGCCTGCTGCGGAACCCTGGCCGCTCAGTTCGCCGTGGGGACCGGGTCGGCGGAGTCGATCACGATCACTTCGACAGGCACCTTCGCCGGTTTGAGCCACAGTCCGGTCGCTTCTCTCAGCGCCACATCGAGCGGAGGGAGAGCGGTCTCCCCGGTCGCGCCGGGATCATAGCTGAAGCTGATATCGTAACTGCCCGTGAGCCCCGTCTCATCGACCACCGGGAAGCCCGCAGCCGCAGTCAGGTATTTGGCCAGCATCGGCATCGACCAGTTCAGGCCTCGCATCTGACCCGCGCTCACGTCGATGCGATAGCCCGGAAACGCGCTTCCCTTCGTCGGGGAGAGACGCGGGCCGCCTTTCGCAATCACCAGGGCATAGGCGCGTTCCCGGCGCGTTTCTCTGTGGACCACCAGGTGGAAGCGCTCGCGAAGCAGTTCCTGCAGGCGCGGCCTGAGCTCGTCGCGGCTCAGCCGGATGCCGTCCTCAGGTTTGGCCGCCACATCGTAAAGATTCGTGTCGAGCCAGTTGGGCTGATTCACGATCTGGCTCTTGTCCACTCCGTAAGCCAGCTGCATCAGCAACGCAAGGCTCACATGCGTCGCCGTGAATCGGCCGATGTTGGGCAGGCTCCAGCTCCCCGTGCCGGGGTCTGCATGCGGAGCGGGTCGAACCGTGGCTACTTCGAAGCTGGGCTGCGGAGTCTGCGCTTGCGCTGCGCAGATCGCCGCGAAGACCACGGAACAACGCAGGAAATTCCGCATCCGGCAACCTGGTCCCCGCAGAGCACTCATCCGGACTGATCTTACTCTTTCATCCCCGGGTCTTGCGTGTCCTCTCACGATGGGGTACCGTGGTATATATGTACCAAGGTAGCGAGAAATCCGCGGAATATGCCGTCGAGCGCGTTCAGACCGGGGTCCGCATCGAGAAACGCCTGCTGAAGATGATGAAGGCGCTCGCCGAGTATCACGACCTGACCCTGGGCGATCTGATCGAGGGAATCGTGCTGCATGCCTTCGACGGCAAATGTCCATTCGGACCGGAAAGCCTCCGGCGCATCGCCGAGTTCAGGAAGATCTATCACCTCGACCTGGACTCCGGAGCCAGCCACAGGCTCGTCGAGCGCAGGCCCGAGCCTCGGGCCGTGCGCGCAAAACCGGCGTCCGCCAAACGTGCCGGAGTCCGGAGGAAATCGTGAACGCAAAAGTTTCGCTCCGCCTGCTGCAGATAGTGCTGGGCGTCGTCTTGTTCCTGTACAGCGCGCAGCTGATGATCGCGCAACTGCATGGTACGCATCATCGTCCGGCGCTCCTTCTGTTCCTGATTCTCGGAGGCGTCGAGGCCCTGGCCGCGCTGATCTTCCTGTTGTCGGTCCCCGTCGGAGGGCCGTTGCTCCTGGCGACCTTTGTTGCGGCGGCGCTGCTCCATGCCCTGCACGGCCAGCTGGGCCCCATCGGTGGGCTTCTCATTGACGCGGCAGCCGTCATCGCTGTCATGAGCGGTAAACGAGGTTGAAAGGGGGGCAGAGAGATGACCAACAGTGCCAGCTACGGAAGCCTCTCCCTGAGCGATGAAGAATTTGTTGCCGCGGTCGAGGGCGCTCAGTATCCCCATGCGGAGTTCCATCACCCGGACCACATCCGCCTGGCGTGGATTTATGTGCGGCAGGATGGCGTGCTCCCGGCCGAGGAGCGGATTGCCCGGACCATCCGGGCCTTCGCCACCAGCCACGGCCACGAAAGCAAATATCACGAGACGGTGACGCGTGCCTGGCTGCGGCTGGTTGCGGCCGCACATCGACTCACGCCGGAAGTGACGGCCTTCGACGTCTTTCTTGCCAAACATGGATGGCTGCTCGATCGCGGCGCCTTGTCGGCGTTCTATTCGGGCTCTCGCCTTGGCAGCGAGGAAGCGAAAGATGGCTGGGCCGATCCGGATCGCCGCCCTTTGCCGTAGGCGCATCCCGGGTCCTGCACCTTTCGGGGCAGTGATCCAACTCACAATCGGCGCCTCTCGTCCCGGTATAATAAGGGCTGTAGAAAGACCCTCAGATCTTTCGATTTTCGACACCGAAGGGAACCCCGCCACATGGCGACCACCAACGCCGGCGCCCAGTCCGCGCAGGGCGAAGCCGAACCGGCAGCTCCTCCCAAGTCCGTCGTCAACGACTTCAGCATCCAGATCGCGACCGTCAACGGTTC
>Ga0335074_10010979_pt1 | contig 12669 bp, 14 predicted proteins | sample Lox_Sample_23_FD_206715 | JGI IMG/M metagenome (GOLD analysis project Ga0335074, IMG submission 206715) | Soil microbial communities from Loxahatchee National Wildlife Refuge, Florida, United States - Lox_Sample_2.3 | ecosystem: Environmental > Terrestrial > Soil > Wetlands | place: USA...
CCCTGCCCTGTGATAGCATCTGCTTGACGGCCAGTTGGGTGATGAAGAAAAAGCCTTCCAGGTTGGTAGAGACCAGAGTGCGAAAATCCTCGGCTGTGTAGTCCGTGAAGGGCTTAACTAAGAAGACGCCTGCATTGTTGACGAGACTATCGATTGAACCGAACTTGCTGATTGCGGTCTCAGCGATGTTCGCAGCGGTCGCGGCTTGACCGATGTCACCGTCGACGAGAGCGAGGTGCTGTGAGGGCGCAAAGCCTGCCTTGGAAACGCTGCGCGAAGTTGCGACCACGCTATAGCCGCGACCGAGAAAGGCCTGAACCACGGCTGCTCCGATGCCTTGGGAGGCGCCAGTTACGATGACTGTCTTTTTGCTTGCCATACCTACACTCCGCTGTTTCGGGCAAGGCCATCAACGGATCCAGCCCGGAGTCAATTTGCCAACCGCGACCGCACCTGCGTCTCTTGTCGTTTCGAGGTGCGAGTGCGGCATGACGCGACCTCAATACCCGCCGTCACACAGCAGCGTTGGAAAGTGCGTGCGGAGGAGTCGCGCCGGATCGGCGAGCTCGCGACCGGACCGTCGTGGGTGAAGGTTACGGAAGCGGCTTGCCTAGCGCCCGTGTCTTGGTGGGCCTCCGCCACAGCTGCGACGAGGTAGACGAGCAGCCAGACGGCCACAACCGTCGCCACGACGATCGTCAACGGCACTAGAGCAGGCTGTTGAAGAAGTCGCTGGTCAGTGAGGTTGGGGTGTGATTCCTTCGCCTTGGGCTTTGGCGGAGGCGAGGAATGCGGGGCGGGGACGAGCGGTCTGGGTCGCTGTTCAGCTACGTCGATTTGGAAGCGCGGGTTGGCGAGGATCACCCGCTTCGAACGATCCGCAGCGTCGTGAACGAGGCTCTGGCGGCGCTTTCGGGCGAGTTCTCAGCGCTCTATGCCCGGATGGGTCGCCCTTCGATCTCGCCTGAGAAGCTTCTGCGGGCGATGCTTTTGCAGGCGTTCTACTCGATCCGCTCGGAGCGGCAATTGATGGAGCGGCTGGAGTTCGATCTTCTGTTCCGCTGGTTCGTCGGCATCGGCGTTGACGATGTAGTGTGGGATCACTCGACGTTCTCCAAGAACCGCGATCGCCTGCTGAAGGGCGACATCGCCGCCAAGTTCTTGAGCTCGGTTCTGGCGCAGCCGCGGATTAAACGCCTGCTCAGTTCGGAGCACTTCTCCGTCGACGGCACGCTGATCGAAGCGTGGGCGTCGATGAAGAGCTTTCGGCCGAGGGATGGCGGCGAGCCCCCGGCGAGCGGCGGGCGCAACAGCGAGGCGGACTTTCATGGCCAGAAGCGCTCCAACAAGACGCATGCCTCGACGACCGATCCGGAAGCTCGGCTTTATCGCAAGGGACCAGGCAAGGAAGCCAAGCTCTGCTTCATGGGGCATGCGCTGATGGAGAACCGCAACGGCCTCGTCGTCGACGCCTGTCTGACCGAGGCCAACGGGCATGCCGAGCAGATCGCGGCGCTGCACATGATCGAGCCGCACGCCGACCGACCACGACCGATCACGCTCGGGGCCGACAAGGCCTATGACGCCGAGGACTTCGTCAACGAACTGCGCTCGCTGAACGCTACGCCTCACGTGGCGCAGAACACCAGCGGCCGCTCGTCGGCGATCGACGGCCGCACGACGCGGCACACGGGCTATGCGATCAGCCAACGCATCCGCAAGCGGATCGAGGAAGCCATCGGCTGGATCAAGACAGTCGCCGGCCAGGAGCGAACCAAATTCCGCGGTCGCGAGCGCGTTGGATGGTCCTTCACCCTCGCGGCCGCCGCCTACAATCTGGCGCGGCTGCCGAAGCTCCTGGAGGCCCCAGCATGAAGGCGCCGGCCAACTGTCGCCTGGTCGGCCGTTGGCGGATCATCGAGGCCGATCTCTGGGATCGCGCTCACCTCGATCTCTGCGGTCCGGCGACCCTGACGATCACCGCGCGAGGCGGCGAAATCGCCTTCGGTGCCTTGGAGGCCGGTCTCGAAGTCGAATACGCCCGCGACTCGATCGGCTTCCGCTGGGCCGGATGCGAGGAAGGCGACGAGGTCGAGGGCGAAGGAACCGCCGAACTCCTCGACGACGGAACAATCGAGATTGAGTTCGCCTACCACAACGGCGACGAAGCCGTCCTCAAAGCCAAACGCGTGACTTCTTCAACGGCCTGCTAGGCTGCGTTCGTCAGCCAGATATCCGCGGTAGAACGCCGCCTGCTTTTCGATCCCGTTCATCAGGAAACTCCTCTCAGACCGTTGAGTGGAGCGTTGATCGCGCCTTGTCGCGGCAACTCGATATTTTCGACGAACCTCGCGCCGTACCGGCTGCCGATTCCCACAACGTCATTAGGGGCCAGACGGCCGGCCCGCCCAGCGCGGTCGAAGTGGCGGAGCATCTGCAGGGTCCGGAGGCCGGGAGCCAGCGCGACGAGCATGCGCGCAGGGGCGTCCGCTGCGTTGCGTAGGCCATGCGGGACGCCGCGAGGCAGCTTCACACAGTCGCCGCGACCGATCTTTGTTTCTCTAGACTCGGGATCGACTCGTCCAAGGTCCGACGGTAATGATCCGTAAGCCCTTGGTGAATGATGCGGCGCTCTTCACTGAGTGGAAGACGGAGGGCGTCCTGCGCACTCGACCGGTCGCGCGGCCATGCCATCATCTGCTCGACGGTCTGCCGCTCCATAAGGGGAGCGTGCACGAGCCCCGTGAGAACCGGTTCCAGCAGCGCCCGCCCGCGAGCGGCCCGGGCTTCCGAGTTGACCGACAACTTGACCGCATTCGCCGTGAGTTCGACGGCGCCAAGGACGATGGCGCCGTCGTCCATCGTCCTGCTGAAGGTCCGGGTATTGGCCGCCTGTCCCTTTGCGAACTTCCGGTGCAGCGCCTTCTCCTCGACCCAGTTCCAGAAGGCGTCGCCCTCCTTCCGCAGGGGCGCCAGGTCATCCAGCGCCGCACGGATCGCCGGAAGATTCGAATTCGAGACCAGCTGAAAGTGGACAGTGATAAACTCGAGGGGCTCCGCCGTCGGTGTTTTGCATGTGCGGCAAGGACAGATTGAGAGCCCGGCGGAGCACGTCGTCGAGCCACAGATTGCTGAACATGAATGCCGATCCGGCGAGAACTTCATCCACACCGGCCACGAGCCCGAAGGTGCTATCGTCAACGTTCCGCCCAAGCGAACGCGCAAGCTTCACCGCCTCGGCGCGCGCTTTCTTCCGCACTCGTTCGATCGACGCCACCGCTTCTTCGGCGAGCTGATGGGAGAAGGGCAACACGCTGCCGGTGATCTGGGTCTTGCCAAGGACCGTCACAACCCGTCCGGCAATCCGGTCCCACTGGGACAGGCTTCGAGTCGCGGAGCGCTCGAACACCCGCACCGGCTCACCGCTGCGCACCAGATCACGCGCCAGGAAGCTCACTCCGCCTACGATATCGCTGACCTCGTACAGGCTCATGCTGGAGCGCCGCAGCGCCTCGATGTAGGCGCGAGTCCCGGCGCTCTCTTTCCAACCGCGGCGCTTCAAATAGTCGTCCGCGACGTTGCGCTCGGCAAGCCCGGCTGAAACGAGATCCTCGAAGACGCATCCCCAGAGCGTCGTCATCCAGTGATCGCCGATGATCTCCGCAAGCTCATCGAGCCCGATGGCAGCGCTGCGGCAGGCGGGCCAACATGACGCTCCAACGCCGTCTCGAAGTTTTCACGCTACTCGCCGCCCTGCGACCACTTGATAAGTCCCTGAATGCTCTGACTGGTGGGCATGGCTGCGGCCTCGCGAGGACATTGTCACGTCCGGACGTATATAGACTCCCCGGTTGCAACCGGTTTTGGCAAAACTGAGGTCCAAGGATCACGGCTGACGTGTTCGGCTCGCGATGTCACAATTGCGCGCCAAGAGATAAGAAGAGAGCTTTGCAGAAGTTGGGTGGATTTGATTCTCTGAGGTTGGGGCCGAAGAGGATGATTCGCCGATGTCTCGCCGTGACCTGTCGCAACCGTCGTTCGTAGATGCGCTGGTGAGCGGCTGCGGGAAGGTCGGAGGGTTTCTGGACCGGATCGAGGCGGCGTTCGACTGGTCGGCGTTCGAAGCGTTGCTGGCGTCGATCCATGCTTCGACCCGAGGCGCGCCTGGCTATCCGCCGCTGACGATGTTCAAGATCCTGCTTCTCCAGCAATGGCATGGGCTGTCTGACCCCGGGGCGGAGGAGGCGGTTCGGGACAGGTTGTCGTTCCGGCGTGTCTCACGGCTTGCCGCTCGAGGTCGAGACGCCGGATCACGCGTCGATCTGGCGCTTCCGTCAGACGATCGACAAGCTCGGCCTTTCGGCGGCGCTGCTTGTTGAGACGAACCGTCAGCTCGACGCGCTCGGCCTCATTGTCAAGCGCGGCACGCTGGTGGACGCAACCCTGATCGAAGCTGCGGTCAAGCGGCCGGCCTATGGCGACGGCGGGATCAACCCGCGCGATCCGGAGGCGCGGGTGACGATGAAGCGCAAGACGGTCCATTTCGGCTACAAGGCGCATCTGGCGGTGGACGAAGAGAGCGGGCTTGTCCGCCAGGCCGAGATGACTTCGGCCAATGTCCATGACTTCTGTCTGGCGGAAGCGCTGATCCAGGGCGACGAGCAAGGCTATTTCGCCGACAAGCCTACAGCAGCCAGGCCTTCCGCGAGACGCTCGAACGGCGCGGCCTGATCGACGGCGTGGCGTGGCGCGGGCGTCCCCATCATCCGCTCGAGGACTGGCAGAGGCTCCTCAATTGCTGGTCGTCGAGCATCCCGCTGCGGGGTCGAGCGCGCTCACGCCACGATGAAGCAATGGTACGGCATGCGCCGCGTCCGCTATCGCGGGCTCGCCCGCAACGCCTGCCATCTTCGGTTTGTCGCAACCGCTATGAACATGAAGCGCGCCCTCGTCCTCATCGAGCAAAACTGAGGCGATCTCGTCCGGCCGATCCGCCGGCGGGCGCTCCGCGGGGGGATCGAATACGCCCCTGCGGCAATAGAGGCGCCACGCGCCTTGTCGCCAACCATCCCTTCAGCCAGCCGAAGCGCTCAAAACCGCCAAAACCTCAATTGTGAGAAGCTCTCAAGACAAGGCCTGCGGAAAAAGGCGGTGCAAAAACAGGGGTGAAGACGACGCAGTGGGCTATGACGCCGGCAAGAAGGTGAGGGGTCGCAAGCTCCACGCCTTCGTCGAGGTTGAAGGCTTGCCGCTGCGGGTCATCGTCCACTACGCCGCCGTGCAAGACCGCGACCGGGCGGGCGCGGTGCTCGACAAGATCCGCCAACGCTTTCCTTGGCTCGAACTCGTGTGGGCCGATTCCGGCTACAACGCTCACCAGGTCAAAGACGCAGTCGCCCAGGTTCCGGCGCTGCATCGAAATCGTCAAGCGATCCGACAATGAAAGGCTTCATCGTATTGCCGTGCCGCTGTTGGTTGAGCGCACCTTCTCTTGGTTCGGCCGAAATCGCCGCCTTGCAAAGGACTACGAGAACCTCGCCGACACTCTCGCTACCTTCGTCACCCTCGCCGCAATCCAACTGGGGATCAGGCGTCTCGCAAGGACGTAACCTTTTGAGTCAGGCTCTCAGTCAGCCAGTCCCTTCGGCAGAGTGGTTTTGATCTATGCAAGCGGCAGACGTGGGGAATAATAGTCAGTGAGCATTTGCGGCGGCAATCGAAGTAGCGGTGGCCTCCCTGTCCCTTCATCGCGTCGAAGACTTCCTTCTTATCTTGAAGAGAGTTAACCGCTGGGCTCACTCGGTGCCAGGAACTGGGGCGCGGACCCGTAAATGGTGTCCGCCGGTGCAGTGGAGGCGCGCACAATCAGTTCCGGCGGAGTGCGGATCTGGACCGGCGGCATATCGGGCTGGGCTATGCGCTCCAGCAGCAAACGCGCCGCCTGGCGACCGATGAGATCGTGCGAAATACGGATTGTGGTCAGCGGCGGCTGCACCATGTCCACCAACGGCATATCGTTGTGGCCCGTGATCGAGACGTCGTCAGGGCAACATAGCCCGCGCGCCGACAAGGCCCGCACGGCGCCGAGCGCGAGCAGGTCGTTGGCGGCGGCGATCGCCGTCAAGCGGCGGCGGGAGAGCAACCGCTCCGCGGCGGCCTGCCCAGCCTCGCGCGTATAAGCCGCACCAGCAACAATGGGCCCCGGAGTCAGTCCGGCCTCCGACATCGCGCTCCGGAATCCCTCGGCGCGCAGTTGGCCCGTGGAGACGTCCTGCGGACCGGCGAGATGGCTGATGTGGCGGTGTCCGAGGCTAACCAGGTGCAACACAGCGAGGCGCATCCCCTCGCGATCATCGGGGGTTACAGCGGACAGGCGCACGTCCGGGTCGGCGCGGTTGACCAGTACCGTCGGCAGGCCGAGCTCGACACAGCGGGCAAGCACCGGATCCCGCGCGTGCGCCGTCGCGAGGATCAGGCCCTCCGCCCGACGGGCGACCAAGCCTTCGACTAGTTCCAGCGCGGTGGCGTCGTTCGAAGCGTTGGCGATGAGCAGGGCGTAGCGATGTTGGGCCAGCGCCGCCTCGACCCCGGCGAGTATCGGGGCGAACACGGGGTTGGCCAAGTCCGGCACCAGCACGCCGACAAGCCGGGTTCGGCTGGTCCGCAGAGAGGCCGCGAGCAGATCGCGCCGGTAGCCAAGGCCCGCGGCGATTTTGGTTATGCGGGCCACGACATCGGGCGAGATCAGGTCAGCGGTTTCGGGATTGAGCGCGCGGGAGGCGGTGGAGCGATGCACGACGGCAGCGTCCGCGACCTGCTGCAGCGTGGCGCCGCGCTGAGACGCTGGCCGCACTGGGGCCTGGGTCCGGGCCTTGGCCGAGGGTGTGGGCGGGAGGCTATCGGGCGGGGACATAGCGTCCTTATACGATTCCGCTTGACATGATGCAATCGGTTGCAGTAGTCCGCTGCAATCGATTGCAGAGGAGAAGCCTATGGACACGCCCACGCCGCCACGGACAGAGAGGCCGCAGAACTATGGCGTCATCGAGAATGCGGACGGCGTCACCGACGTCGTCCTCGCCGCGATGGCCAGCGCGCCCAGCCCCAGGCTGCGCGAAGTCATGGCCGCGTTCGTGAGCCACCTCCACGCCTTTGTGCGCGAGGTCAAGCTGACCGAGGACGAATACGACCTCGCGATCGACTTCCTGAACCGCATCGGCCAGGCCACCAACGACGCCCACAACGAGGGCATCCTCTTTGCCGACGCGGTCGGGTTTTCCACTCTGGTCTGCCTTACGAACAACGGGGCGGCAGGAGCGACTGAGACCGCCGGGGCGCTGCTGGGTCCGTTCTGGCGTGACAATTCCCCGCCAACCCCGAATGGCGGCAGCATCCTTCGCTCGCCGACGCCTGGCCCGGCTCTGTTTGTGGACTGCCGCATCACCGACGCCGAGGGACGACCCCTCCCGGACGTCGAGGTCGATGTGTGGCAGGCCTCGCCGGTTGGCCTCTATGAGAACCAAGATCCCGACCAGGCCGAGATGAATCTGCGCGGGCGTTTCCGCACTCACAAAGACGGGCGGTTCTGGTTCCGCTCCGTCAAACCCGCCGGCTATCCGGTGCCCACCCACGGCCCCACCGGCGAACTTTTGCGCGCTCAGCGTCGCCATCCGTACCGGCCGGCGCATCTCCACGTGCTCGGCTACAAACCCGGGTTCCGGACCCTAATCACCCAAGTGTTCGTCGACGACGACGAACGTCTGCAGAGCGATGTGGTCTTCGGCGTGACCCGCCGTCTGATTGGCAATTATCGCCGGCACGAGGCGAGCGAGACGCCGCCCGCGCCCGACGTCCAGGCGCCCTGGTACACGCTCGAATACACGTTCGTCATGGCGCCGGGCGCGGCAAAGCGGCCCGTACCGCCGATCAAATAGAAGACACTTGCCATGACGGAATCCCTGGAGGGCCGCCTCGCGCTCGTCGTTGGCGGCTCCGGCGGCATCGGGACAGCGACCGCTCGCCGTTTCGCTGGCGCCGGCGCCCGGGTCGTCGTCACGCACACTGCTCGTTCGGCTGGGGCCGCCGCTTCGCTTGCGGATTCATTGCCCGGCGCAGGCCACTTGGCCCTGCCGGCCGACGTCGCCGACACCGCCTCCCTGCTCAGGCTGCGCGACGTGGTGCGGACGCGCTACGGCGACCTACTGCATGTGCTCGTCAATGCCGCCGGGTTCACCAAACCAGTTCCGCACGCGGATCTGGATGCGATGGACGATGCGCTGATCGACCGCATGTTCACGGTCAACTGGCGCGGCCAGTTCGCGACGATCCGCACCTTCGCGCCGATGCTGAGAGCTTCAGGGGATGGACTGATAGTGTCGATCTCCTCCATCGCTGGGACGACGGGCATCGGCTCCTCGATCGCTTACTGCGCCGCCAAAGCGGGCATTGACGTCATGACAAAATCGCTGGCGCGCGCCCTGGCGCCGGAAATCCGCGTCTTGAGCGTCGCCCCCGGCGTGGTGGACACCGGCTTCGTGGGCGGGCGCGGGGCGGAGTTCAACGCAAGGACCGCCGCCGCCACGCCGCTGCGCCGCCTCGCTACGCCGGACGACATCGCCGAAGCCGTGCTCGCCTGCGCGACATCCCTCCGCTTCTCCACTGGCGTCGCCGTCGTCGCGGACGGCGGCCGCTCCCTGTGAGGTCTCCGATGCGCCAGCCCCTGCCGCGTATCTTCATCACCGCCGCGGTTACAGGCAACTTGACCACGCCGGAACAGACGCTGCATCTGCCGATCACGCCGGAGCAGATCGCCGACGCCTGCCTGGAGGCGGCCGAGGCCGGCGCCGCCATCGTCCATATCCACGTGCGCGACCCCGCGACCGGCCGCCCCTCCATGGAGTTTGCGCTCTACCGCGAGGTCATCGAGCGCATCCGCGCGCGCAACCTGGAGCTGATCTTGAACCTTACGACCGGGCCAGGCGGACGATTCGCTCCGTCGAAGGACGACCCCGCCCTCGCCGGCCCCGGCACCACCCTCACGCGCCCCGAGGCGCGGGTCAACCATATCGCAGCGCTCCGGCCTGATATCTGTACGCTGGACCTCAACACGATGAATTCCGGCGGGCAGGTTGTCATCAACACCCCGGAAAACGTGCGCCGTATGGCTCGCATCATTCGCGAAGCCGGAGTGAAGCCGGAGATTGAACTGTTCGATTCCGGCGACATCGCCCTTTTGCACGACCTAATCGCCGACGAGACTCTGGATCCGGCGCCGCTCTGCTCCTTCGTCCTCGGGGTGCGCTACGGCTTCCAGCCTTCGCCGGAGACCGTACTCTATGCGCGCAACCTGCTGCCTGCGGGGGCTTCCTTCACCGCCATCGGCATTGGCCGGCACGGCTTCACCACGGCGACGCAGAGTTACCTCGCCGGCGGCCATGTGCGCGTCGGCATCGAAGACAGCGTCTATCTCTCTCGCGGGGTGCTGGCGCCGAGCAATGCGGCGATGGTCGCTAAGATTCGGGGGATCGTCGAGGCGCTTGGCGCGGAGATCGCCGGCGCAGCTGAAGCGCGCGAAATGCTCAGCCTACCTGGGCGCACCGCCTGAATTTACTCATTTATTAGGAGACTCCCCATGGCCAGTTCAACCCGAAGCGCCGCCCTCCGCGTTGAGGCCAAAGCCGCAAGCCCCGATGCGCTCGCCGCGACGGTGCGCCTCGTCGAAATCGATCCGCTGAAAGTCCCAGAAGGTTCCGCAGTCGTCGAGGTCCGCAGCGCAGGCGTCAACCCGAGCGACGTGAAGGCGGTGCTCGGAGCCATGCCGCACGCCGTGTGGCCTCGAACGCCCGGCCGCGATTACGCGGGCGTCGTCCTCGAAGGGCCGAAGAATCAGGTCGGCCGCGAGGTCTGGGGCTCCGGCGGCGAACTCGGCATTCGCCGCGACGGGACGCACGCCCAGCGCCTCGTCATACCCGCCGCCAATCTCAGAGAGAAGCCGGCGGCGATCACGCTCGCCGAGGCCGGCGCGATCGGCGTGCCCTTCATCACCGCCTTCACCGGATTGCGCGACGCCGGCTCCGTTAAGAAGGAGGACGTCGTCCTGGTGCTCGGCGCGAATGGCAAGGTCGGACAGGCCGTGACCCAGCTCGCGACCGCCGCCGGCGCGCGAGTGTTCGGCGTCGAGCGATCGCCTGAGGCCTATCGGGGCCACGCCAACGGCGAAGTCACGATGCTGGGAGCCTCGGAGGGCGATATCGCCGAGCGGGTGCGCGCGGCGACGGGCGGCCACGGGGCCGACATCGTTTTCAACACGGTCGGCAGCCCGTATTTTGAAGCGGCCAACCGCGGCATGGCGATGCGAGGACGGCAGATCTTCATTTCCACGATCGAGCGCTCGGTTCTCTTCGACATCTTCGCCTTCTACCGCGGGCAACACCGTTACATCGGCGTCGATACGCTCGCCCTGGATAGTGCGGACGGCGCCGCGGTGCTGGACCAGCTGCGCCCGAGCTTCGAGGCGGGCAAGCTAAAGCCCTTCCCGGTGCTGGCCGCCAATGTCTATCCGCTCGCACGCGCGGCGGAAGCCTACCAGGCGGTGCTCTCCGGCGCCCCTGAGCGCGTCGTGCTCGACCCGACGCTATAGGCCGCGCCATGCGCATCACTCGTCTGGATCTGGCGCCCACTTACGAGTCGCCCGGGCGTGACCGGATGCGGATGCTGCGCCTGCAAGGGTGCGAGTCTGGTCCCTCCGACCAGCTCCGGCTCGGACTTTCCTACCTGCTTCCGGATGGCGGGACGAGATTCGAAGCCTCCGGCATCGAGGTCGTCATTTCCAACATTGCTGAGGAGACGACGCTCGGCGTTTGAGACTCCCGTCGCATCGCGCCCGGAGAGCCGAGGCGCCTCACCAACAAATCTAACCGGCCGGCCGCGATCCTGCTCGCGATGCCCCTGGAACCGCCGGCGCCGAAGACAGCGCCCAGCAATCAACGTTCCGGGTCCGAGGACGCCCCGACGGCATGGGAAGAGGAATGGGCACAATGAGCGCAACCTTGATCAAGGACGCCGTCGTCCTGACCATGCGAGGGGCTCGCAGGACGTCATCAGGGGCAACATCCTCGTACGCAATCAGATCATCGAAGCCGTCGGCTGTTCTCTGCCCGCCGAGGACGGCGCGGAGGTTGTGGACGGTCGCCGTTCATCGTCGTACCGGGCCTCATCATCGCCGCTTTGCGCAGCTTTGGCATCAGGGCGATGTTCATGCGGCGCACGCAAGCTGGGCCCAAACCTGGAGAGCCGCCTACTGGGAGACGCCGCACCCGCGCGAGGAGATCGTGCGACTGCGCGCGGCCTTGGCGCCAGACGCGGACATGATCTCTCTCCGCCTCACGATACTAGGGCCGCATTACGCGGCCCTGGACGTCACGCTCCGGGACTTCCGGCCTCGCCGAGGAGTTCGGCCTCATCGCCTAGATGCGCCAAGGCCGCAGCCCGCCCCGGGACCCCGATGGCCTACGGCGTCTGGAGGCCGAAGGGCTGCTCAACCGGTTCGTGAATATTGTGCACGGCAACGACCTCAGCGACGAGCAATTGGGCGGTTTCGTCGCCCGAGACGTTCGCTTCGCCCTTACGCCGGAATCCGAGCTAATTTCCGGACGTAACCATCTCATCCTCGGTCGGCTCCGCGACCTCGACGCCTGGCTTTCGATCGGGGCGGATATCGAATGCGCCGATTCTGGCGAGATGCTGACCGGAGCGCGCGCCGCGCTCAGTCACCAGCGCTCGCTTGACAATTTGGACGCCCGGCGGAGCCGACAGTTCGGCGGCATGAGCCCGTTGGTTGCGCACCTGCGACGCTTTGGCCTAGGTGACGGTCGAGGGGGCGCGCATGCTGGGTCGGGAAGACCGGATCGGAACCGCCGCGCTCGGCAAGCATGCGGACCTCGTATTGCTTCGCGCTGACGCGCTGAACTTACTTCCCATCCATGACCCGATCTCCACCGTGGTCATACAGTCCAATCCTTCGAACATCGACTCCGTGATGATCGGAGGCAGATGGCGAAAACGCCATGGACGTCTGCGTCGGAAGATCTTGGATCACTTATTGAAGAGCTTGGCGAGTCCGGCCAAAGGATCAGCCAGGATGTCGGTCTACAGCCTGCGGACCTCACATAGGAGGACGCTTCAAATAAACGGTTCTCATGCCGAGACGGCCGAATTCGCCGGTGGGCTGGACAAGATTCGATCGATTCTGGGTCCATCAGCGGCGTCAATGGTCAGAAGATGCTTTTGGTTGCGTCCAGCGCCGAGATGGAACCGCGCACCCCGGGAACATCTGAGCTGCTGAATGGCCTGCAGGCCAAAGGTGTATTTTGGGGCTCGGGTCTTTTCGTGATCCCGGGCGTCGTAGTCGGCGGAGCTGATGAAGCCGAAGTCCATCCCTGATGACGGAAGAGCCGCCCGCCAAGCTCGTGCGGAGCTATACTGTCCACAAGTGGGAGCCAGGCGTGGAATGAGCCAATCGATCTGTTTCTGTCGCAGTCAAAGGCGGTCCCGTCGCGAGTTGTGTTGGAATTTTCTGACGCGCCTTCGGGCGGCATGATGCTATCCGATCATGCGGCGAGGTCAATGATTTGATCGGAAGGCTTCTCGGCGAGGGTCTGCGAGCCATCG
>Ga0335074_10010980_pt1 | contig 12669 bp, 7 predicted proteins | sample Lox_Sample_23_FD_206715 | JGI IMG/M metagenome (GOLD analysis project Ga0335074, IMG submission 206715) | Soil microbial communities from Loxahatchee National Wildlife Refuge, Florida, United States - Lox_Sample_2.3 | ecosystem: Environmental > Terrestrial > Soil > Wetlands | place: USA: Florida...
AGAAACCCATGCCACCCCGCGCAGGCTCTTTTTGAAGGCCGTAAACCTCCTGGATCGCCAACCGGATACCGACGAAACCGTCAGCGGTCCGCCGAAGTCGGCCGGAGCCGGCGCCGCGGCCGGTTTCGCCCGCAAAATGGGCGTCAATCCGGACCAGTTAACGACCTTAAACACGCCAAAAGGTGACTATTTTGCGTTCCAAAAGCGCGTTAACGGGCAGCCTACAGCCGACATTCTGGCCCGCGAACTCCCTCCACTAATACTCAAGATCCAGTGGCCTAAGTCCATGGTTTGGCGAGGAAAAGGCACTGAGCGATTCATCCGCCCCATCCGCTGGCTCGTCGCCCTCCTGGGCGAAAATATCGTTCCTTTCGCGCTCGGAGACGTGAAATCCGGGAACACGACCGTTGGCCACCGGGTCTTGGGCAAGCCGTCCATCCCAGTCACCTGTGCCAGTTTCCGCCAATCGCTAGCCGCAAATGGCGTGATTCTTTCCGCCGAGGAACGCCGCGCCCGAATCGAAGCGGGCATGCAGGGGTGGCGGGTCAAACCCGATCCCGACTTGCTTCAGACTCTAACCTATATAACCGAGTATCCGACGCCGATCCTCGGCAGCTTCGACGCGAGCTTCCTCGACCTGCCGCGAGAGGTCCTGGTCGAAGTGATGCGGCACCATCAAAAGTATTTGTCCGTAGAAGATGCGGATGGAAAGCTCGCGCCGCACTTCATCGCTGTCATGAACAACGACGCCGACCCCGACGGCTTGGTCCGCCAGGGCAACGAGAAAGTGCTGCGTGCCCGGTTCAACGACGCGCGTTTCTTCTGGGATCAGGATCAGAAGAAGCCGCTAGCCGCGCGGCTCGAAGATCTGAAGAGCGTCACGTTTCAAGCCAAGCTCGGCTCCTATTACGAAAAGACCCAGCGTGTGGTCGCGCTGGTAAAGCAGCTCGGCGGGAACGAGCGCGCGGCACTGCTCGCCAAATGCGATTTGACCACCGACATGGTCAAAGAGTTCACCGATCTGCAAGGCATCGTCGGCGGCCTTTACGCCCGCACGCAGGGCGAACGCGAAGAAGTCGCGCAAGCCATCTACGACCACTACAAGCCGCTCAGCATGGAAGGCGATCTCCCACGCACCGAGGCCGGCCGAATCGTCAGTTGGGCCGACAAATGGGACACGCTGGTGGAGTGCTTCAAAATCGGAATGGCACCCACCGGCTCGCGAGACCCGTTCGGCCTTCGTCGCGCCGCACAAGGGGTGGTGAGGTTAACCGTTGAGGGAGGGGTAAACTTCAAATTCGACTTCGTAGACGGCGCATTGCGCGAGTTCATGCGTGACCGCGTCGAAACCTACTTCCGCGACCACCGCGGCTTCGCCTATGACGAAGTCCGCGCCTGCATGGCCGTTTACTGGGACAATCTACCTGAACTTCAAGAGCGCCTGGAATGGCTGAAGACCGTCCGCTCGACTCCCGACTTCGAGCCCATCGCCGCAAGCTTCAAACGCATCAAGAACATCCTGAAGCAGGCTGGATACTCGGACGGCGGCAGATACCGCGCAGAGCTCCTCGAAGAGGGGCCGGAGCTCGACCTCTACAAAGAGATCGTGCGTACGACCCATCTGCCCCTCGAGTCGCGTATCGGCCCGCTGCGGCCCAAGGTTGATTTATTCTTTGATAAGGTGCTCGTCAACGCACCTGACCCGGAACTACGGCGCAACCGTCTTGCGCTGCTCCACAATCTTCTGACCGAGTTCTCGACCATCGCCGACTTCTCGGAAATCGTCACAGAAAGGCCATCATGAAAAAATACGTTTACGCGTTCGGCGGCGGCTCGGCCGACGGCGACGGCAAGATGAAAGACGTCCTCGGCGGCAAAGGCGCAGGATTGGCCGAGATGAGCCGCGCGGGCGTTCCCGTCCCTCCCGGTTTCACCATCTCCACCGAAGTCTGCAACATCTATTTTCAGAACAAGAATTCCGTGCCCAAGGACATCTCGGAAGAAATCGCGCGCGCCGTCACCGATCTCGAAGCGAAAATGGGCAAAAAGCTGGGCGACCCCGCCGACCCCCTGCTGGTCAGCGTGCGTTCGGGCGCGAAGTTCTCCATGCCCGGGATGATGAACACTATTTTGAATCTGGGCCTGAACGACAAAAGCGTCGAAGGCCTGGCCGCCAAAAGCGGCAACCCGCGCTTCGCATACGACTCCTACCGCCGCTTCATACAGATGTTCGGCGAGGTAGCGCTCTCGATCGACATGCACAAGTTCGATCACATCTTCGACGAGCGCAAGAAGAAGGCCAAGGCCAAGCTCGATACCGACCTCTCGGCCGCTGATCTGAAGGCCGTCATCGCCGACTATCTCAAGCTGGTGAAAAAGGAAACCGGGAAAGCGTTTCCGCAGGACCCGCGCGAGCAGCTCGCGATGGGCCGCGATGCGGTGTTCCGGTCGTGGTGGGGCCCCAACGCGGTCACCTACCGGCGCATGGAAAAAATCCCCGATGAAATCGGAACGGCGGCCAACGTCCAGGCCATGGTCTTCGGCAATCTGGGCGAAACTTCGGGCACCGGCGTCGGATTCACGCGCAATCCCGCCACCGGCGAAAAAGTTTTCTGGGGCGAATATCTTCTGAACGCGCAGGGCGAAGACGTGGTGGCCGGCATCCGCACGCCGCACCCGATCTCGGATCTGGAAAAGGTGATGCCCGATGCCTATCGCCAGCTCCGCGACATCACTTCCAATCTTGAAAAGCATTATCGCGACATGCAGGATTTCGAATTCACCATCGAAAACGGAAAGCTGTTCATGCTGCAGACGCGCAACGGCAAGCGAACCGGAGCGGCGGCGCTGCGCGTCGCGGTCGAGATGGTCAAGGAAGGTTTAATCGACAAGCGCGAAGCGGTGCTGCGCGTTGCCCCGCCCCAGCTCGATCAGTTGCTGCATCCACTGTTTGACTCGGCATCGCTCAAGACACTGACCAAACTGGCGAACGGCATCGATGCTTCGCCGGGCGCTGCTGTAGGCCGCGCTGTTTTCACCGCGGATGAAGCGGTGGAAGCGGGCAAAAAGGGTCCGGTGATTCTGGTCCGCAAAGAGACTACGCCGGACGATATTCACGGCATGGAAGTGGCGGAGGGCGTACTCACGGCGGTGGGCGGAAAGTCGAGCCACGCGGCGGTCGTGGCGCGCGGCATGGGCCTGCCCTGCGTGGTGGGCGCGGGGGCGCTGCACATCGAAGAGCACAAGAAGCAGTTTACGGTGAAGGTGGGCGTGAAGGACATCACGGTGAAAGAGGGCGATTGGATTTCGTTCGACGGAACCACGGCCGACGTGTACCTGGGCCAGGCGAAAACCAAGGACCCCGATCCCAATTCGCCGCTATTCGTCGAGTTCATGAAATGGGCGGATGAGTTTCGCGGCGATTTCGGCGTGCGCGCCAATGCCGACATCCCGCGCGACGCCAAAGCCGCGCGATCGTTCGGCGCCGAAGGCATCGGCCTGTGCCGCACCGAGCACATGTTCTTTGCGGCCGACCGCATCCCGCACATGCAGGCCATGATTCTGGCCGAAGACACCAAGAGCCGCGATAAGGCTTTGCAGAAACTGCTGCCGATGCAGCGCGCCGATTTCGCCGGACTGTTCGAAGCCATGAACGGGTATCCGGTGATCATCCGCACGCTCGACCCGCCGCTGCACGAATTCCTGCCCAAGCGCGAAAACCTGATGGTGGATCTGGCGCGGCTGCCGAACGCTTCGGGCAAAGAGAAGAAGAAAATGTCGGAGGATTACGGCATTCCGGTAGGCGAGCTGAAGAAGCGGCTGCCTGCGCTGCTGAAACGCGTCGAGGATCTGCACGAGTTCAATCCCATGCTCGGTTTCCGCGGCTGCCGCCTCGGCATCGTTCACACCGAGATCACCGAGATGCAGGCGCGCGCGATCTTCGAAGCCGCCGTTCAAGTAGCAAAGAAGGGCGTCAAGGTGATTCCCGAAGTCATGATCCCGCTGGTTGGGTTCCAGCGCGAGCTGGCGCTGCAGAAAGACATCGTGGAGCGCGTGGCGAAAGAAGTTTTGGAGAAGGCCGGGATGAAAGATCTGAAGTACATGATCGGCACCATGATCGAGATCCCGCGCGGCGCGCTGACGGCCGATCAGATCGCCGAGGTCGCGCAGTTCTTCAGCTTCGGCACCAACGACCTGACTCAGACCACGCTCGGGATGTCGCGCGACGACTACACGAAGTTTTCGAAGAAATACGAAGAGCTGAAGATCTTCAAGGCCGATCCGTTCCAGACCATCGATCAGGACGGCGTCGGCAAGCTCATCGAGATGGCGGTGAAGCTGGGCCGCAAAACGAATCACAAGCTCGAGATCGGAATCTGCGGCGAGCATGGCGGCGATCCGAATTCGGTCGAGTTCTGCTATCGCGTGGGCATGGACTACGTGTCCTGCTCGCCCTATCGTGTACCGATCGCAAGGCTCGCAGCCGCGCAAGCGGCCATTGCGGGCGGAGATAAGACCGAAGCGATGCGGACTGCATAGCGTTCACACGAGTGTGAACGCGGCACGCAAGAGTGCGTGCGCCACGAAACGAGTGCGTGCGCCACGATTATTTCCCGAGCCAGTGCAGCGGGGCGGTAGTGAGCCAGGGGAGATACGTGATCAGCAGGACCGTGGCGGCGAGGATGCCGAGGAACGGGAGCGTCGCCCAGATGATGGTCCCCATCGGTTTCTTGAAGCGGTAGGCGGAGAGGAACAGGTTGATGCCAACGGGCGGGTGGAGGTAGCCGAGCTCGAGGTTGGCGATGAAGATGATGCCCATTTGCACCGGGTCGATGGAATAGGCGGCGGCCAGGGGTTTCAAGAGCGGCACGACGACCAGGATGGCGGCGAAAATATCCATGAGCGCGCCGACCACGAGCAGAGCGATATTCAATAAAAGCAGGAATAAATATTTCGATTGGACGTGAGTTTGCACCCAATCGATCAGGCGCGAGGGCACTTCCGCGTCGACCAAATAATTGGTGAAGCCGAGCGCGACGCCCATGATCAATAGAATGCCGCCGACGATGGTGGCGCATTCGATGAAGACCTCGCGGTAATCGCGCGAGAGCTTGAGGTCGCGGTAGATGAAGACTTCGACGAAGAAAGCGCAGAAGGCGGTGAGGGCCGCGGCTTCGGTGAGCGTGCCGAATCCGCCGAACAGGCCGACGATCATGATGACGGGCAGCGCGAGCTCCCACTTCGCGCTCCAGATGGCGGCGGCGGCTTCGCGCGGCGAAAATGGCTCGCTGACAGCGCCCGATTTCATGCCCATGCGGACGCCGACGAAGGCGATGGCGGAAATCATGACTAATTCCGGCAGAATTGCGCCAGTAAAAAGGCGGTCGAGTGGAGTTTGTGAATAAACGCAATAAAGAATAGCGGGAATGCTGGTGGGAAACAGCAGGCCGAGCGAGCCGGAAGAGGTGAGCAGGCCGATGGAGAAGTTTTCGGGGTAGCGCGTTTTGATGAGCATCGGCACGAGCAGGCCGCCGAGCGAAAGGATGGTGAGCCCCGAGCCGGCGAAGGTGAAGACGGTGCAGATGGCGACGGTAGCGATGGCGAGTCCGCCGGGAATCCAGCTAAAGAGCGCGGTGAAGACGCGCAGCAGGCGCTTCGTCGCGCCGCCTTGGACCATGAAGTATCCGGCGAGCGTGAAGAGCGGGATCGAAGGCAACAACGGAGACGCTACCAGGCGATACATTTCGACCGGCACCGATGCGACGGGCGTTCCCGCGGACCAGAAGAGCAGAAGCGCGAGTCCGCCGAAGACGGCGAAGATGGGGAGTCCGAGCCCGGTGGCGAGCGCGAGGAGGGTGAAGGATAGTGGAAGGATGCCGGGTGCGGTCATTCCTGATGCAGAGCTCGGGATGGCATAGCCGAAGAGCGCGGGGATCGCAATTCCGAGTGCGGCGAGGGCGCGGCCAAGCCAATGCGGGCTAGCGTGCCAGACGGCGCGCAGCGCGATGACGGCGAAACCGATCAGCATGATGGCGAGCGCGGTCCACTTGGGGAGGCCGGGAAGCAGATAGCTGCCGGCGTCGCGTTCGCTCTGGACGAAGACCCAGCTCGCGTAGGCGAGGCAGGTGGAGACGGCGGCCAGCACGGCGCTCCAGAATATTTTCGCGGGCGCGATCCAGGATTCGGGCAGGAAGCTGGAGGACGAGAGACCGAGCAGGCGGCCGGAGCGCGAGGCAAGCATCCCGCCCAGCATGCCGATCCAGAGGGTGAGCTGCTGGACGATGACCGCCGAGCCGGGGATGCCGGACCAGCGGAAGAGGCGCGCGACCATTTCGATGACGGGGAGCAGCGTCATCAGAGAGAGGGCGAGGATGGAGAAGGAGTCTTCGAAAAGGTGAAGAGGGGCCGGAGGCGCGGAGTTTTCCTGCGGGAGAGCGACGCTCACCGGACTTGAGCCAGGGTGCTGTGATGAGTTTTGCGGTAGTCGTCGCGCAGGCGCTTGACTTCATCGAACAGGTCGGGCGGAACGACGCCGCCGCGCATCTTGGGCCAGATGCTTTCGGCCAGGGCGCGCCATTCGGCGACGGCCTTCGGGTCGGCGTGAACGACATTGAGTCCGAACTGCTGCATGAGCGGGATGGATGCGACTTCGGATTTGCGGATCTCTTCGCGCAAGGCGACGCCCGCGCCGCGGGCCGAAGCCATCATTTCTTTTTGCACCGGCGCGGGGATTTTGTCCCAGACTTCTTTGGTGACGACGGTTGCGCCGACCAGCTGCGCGAACTGGATGTCGAGCATGTTTTTCGCGCCGCCGAACCATTGGTTGCTGAGCGCGACGAGCGGCGGGGCCTGGAAGGCGTCGATCAAACCGGTCTGGAGGCCGGTGAGGATGTCGGTGGCGGCGAGCGAAACGGGTACGAAGCCGTTGATCTTATAAAGCTGGAAGGTGCCGGTGTCGCCCTGCAGGACGCAAAGTTTCATGCGGCGGATTTCGTCGGGGTGGGAGGCGGGCTGCTTGGTGAAGAAGTGGACCCAGCCGGCATCGCCCCAGTTGAGCACGATGAAGCCGCGCTGGGCGAGGCCTTTTTCGAGACGGTCGGAAATGCGGTCGCGGACGTAGTCCAGCTCTTCATAAGAGGAGAGCATCATGGGGACCTGAAGAGCGGCGACGTCGGGATCGATGCCGCTCAGGCCAGCGCCCGAGAGCGCGACGGCTTGCAGCTCCTTGATGCGGAGCTTCTGGACCATTTCGGGCTCGTCGCCCTGTTCGCCGCCCGGATAAATTTTGAGCACGATTTTCCCGCCGGAGGCTTTCTTCCATTCGTCGCCCATTTGCTGGAGGATTTGTTCCCAGCGGGAGCCTTTGGGTACCAGTGTGCCGAGGCGGATGATCGTTGTTTGGGCGGGCAGCGCGGCGGAGAGAACAATGACCAGGAGCGCGGCGCGGAGCATCACATGAATAGTAACGCAGGGAGATGATGGAGAGTTCGCGCGTGTTTAGCGGTGCGGGTGCGTCGCGACGTGCATCTCGAAGCTGACCGGCGGATTGTAATAGAGGATGCGGCCGCAGCTCTCGCAGAACATGAGGCTTTCGGAGTGACGCAGGTCCTGGAAGAATTGGGGGCGTAGCTGGATCTGGCAGGCGGAACAGCGTCCGTCGGTGACTTCGGCCACCGCCGAGCCGCCGTGCCACTTCTTGCGGATGCGTTCGTAGGCGGAATACGACGGTTTTTTCAGCGCGGCCACCAGTTGCGCGCGTTCGGCTTTCAGCTCATCCAGCTGTTTCTGATCGACGGCGGTGCGCTCGCGGGCCTGGGACTTCTCAGTCTCCACCTGCTGCTTCTCTTCCTTCAACGCGGCTTCGGCTTTCTTGACATTGGCGTCGAGCGGCTCGGATTCGGCCATGAGGTCCAGCGTGCGGTCCTCGGCCGTCCGGATACCGGATTCGCAGAAGCTGATCTCGTGCTGGAAGGCGCGATACTGCTCGTTGGTTTTGGCGCCGAGCATCTGATCGCGGAGCTTGGAGATTTTCTGGTTCTCCACCTTGACGTCGTCCTCCAGCTGCTTGCGCTCCTTCTGGTTGGCAGCCAGGGCGGCGCGGTCAGCCTCCAGACGGCGGAGGTGAGAATCGAGGGCCTTTTCAATTTGTGCGATGTGTTTTGGTAAGGTGGCTACTTCCCGCTCCAGCTCGGCGATTCTCTGATCCAAAGACTGTAAGCGGGTGACCTGCTCTATTTCAACGGTCATCACTGGATTCCATGGTAACATCCTGCGGAACCGAACGCGCGCAGAAGCGTCGACGTATGATGATGACCGTGAAGCTGGCGATTGGCTGTTGGCTATTGTCCCTTGGCGGGCTGGCACAGTGCCAACAGCTTGAACCAGTGACGATCACGTCGGGAGGGGCGGAGATTGAGGTGAGCTTCGCGGCGGGGAAGATCGGTGTCGGAAGAGACGCGGTGATCGGGTGGGTGAAGAATGCAGCGGATGCTGTGACTGCGTATTACGGGCGGTTTCCGGTGGAGCATCCGCGCGTGATGGTGCGGCCCGTGGACGGGCGCGCGGGAATTTTTCATGGCGTGACTTATGGCGGGCGGCGCGGGGCGTTCACGCGAATTTCAGTGGGCGAGGCGACCACGCAAGCGCAGCTCGACGATGACTGGACGATGACGCACGAGTTTCTGCACCTGGGATTTCCGGATGTGAGCGGTGAATCGGACGAGCATCACTGGATGGAAGAAGGGATGGCGACGTATATCGAGCCGATCGCGCGGGCGCGGATCGGGCGGCTGACGGCGGAGCGGGTGTGGGGCGATTTCGCGCGCGACATGCCGCAGGGATTGCCGCAGGCGGGCGATCAGGGACTGGATCGGACGCACACCTGGGGGCGGACGTATTGGGGCGGCGCGATCTTCTGGCTGCTGGCGGATGTGGAGATTCGGGAGGCGACCGGGAATCGCAAGGGGCTGGAAGATGCGATGCGCGCGATTGTCGCGGCGGGCGGCAATATCACGGAGGATTGGACGGTGGAGCGCGTGGTGGCGGTGGGCGATCAGGCAACGGGGACGACGGTGCTCGCGGATCTGTACGGGCAAATGAAGGCGACCGCGGTGCGGACGGATCTGAACGATTTATGGCGCAGGCTGGGCGTGGACGTGAAGAACGGAGCCGTGATGTTCGACGATCGGGCGCCGCTGGCCGCGATCCGGAGAGCGATTACCGCGTCGGCGTCGCGTTAACGCTTCTGATAAACCGTAATGGTCGGCTCGCTCTTTCCATCCGGCCTGATCGCCACCGACGTCACGGTCAGCGTCTTGCCGCCGGCGGAAAGCGCCATGGTGGTCTTCCCGGTCGGAGTGCCGCTCCTGTCGTCTGATTCTTCAATCGTGTGATCGTCGACGGCGCGCGCCGCCACCATACTCCCGGCGATCACGGTCGGCCCGGAGACGGCCACCGGCTTACCGTCCAGCTGGACTGTATAGATGCGGCCCGCGGCATCCGACAGCTTATACCCGTCCGGCCCAGCCGCTTCAATCCGCATGGACGGCGCCGGCGCCGTCTTCACGGAACGGATGGCCCATACGCCCAGCAACCCTTGCGGCCCCCCGGAAGTCCGCTCGAAAACGGCCGTGGTGGTCGTTTTCTGGCCGCCGGTCGGCGTCCTCTGCGTCACCTCGGTTAGCGTCTTGCCGTCGGCCGAAATCTCGATGTCACGCGCCGCCTGAAGTTTTCCGTCGTGATAAATCTTGCGGTGGAAATGGCGGGCGTCCGTTTTCCTCCACTCGATGGTGTTCACCGAACCGTCAATCGCATACGGCTTCCCCACGAACTTCATGGGCTGTGCCAGCGGGGCAGCCTCGGGGCCTCGGAGCTCCTCCCAACCGCCGCCCGCGGCCTCGCGGAACCGGAGCCTGCCCGCCGAATCGCCCAGTTTCATTTTGCTCTGGTCTTCCACCCATACGCCCGCGAATTTCTTGGCCGACAAGCCGGATGAACCGGTTTGCGCGACCGCAGCCAGGCCCCCAACAAGCGCCAGCGTTACGACTCTGACGCTAAGATTACGCGATCGTGTGGGTTGCATAGAGTTTTTCCAGTATACGCCGTGCGCATTCGAAGAAGCCGGCGCAGCGGCGGGTTAATGTGCGCGGACGCGGCGGGCGAGCGGTTCGGCTAAAGCGCGCGTGGCGAGGTCGAGCTCGCTGACGCGGAGAGCGCGGCAACCGAAGTAGAAAATCACGAGGCCGAGCGGGATGGAAATGGCGAGGTCGGCGAGACGCGCCAGGCGATCGATCCCGAGCCAGTTTTCGATCAGGCGGTTCGAGATCCACACGGCGGCGCCCATGACCGCGGAGGCGGCGGCGATCTTCCAGACGCTTTCGATCAAATTGCGGCCGTAAATGCCGTGCATGCGGCTGCGGAGAATCAGGAACAGCGCCACGCCCCCGAAGGTTGCGACAGCCGCCGTAGAGAGCGCAAGACCCGCGTGGCCGAGCGTGGTGCGGCTGAAGAGCATACTCGCGACGACGTAGTTCACGGCGATCGAGAGCAGGCTCACGATCATGGGCGTGCGCGCGTCGTGAAGCGCGTAGAACGCCGGGTTCAAAACTTTGAGCGCGGAGTATCCGGCCAGGCCGAGCGCGTAGCAAGAGAGCGCGAGCGCGGTCTGTTCGGTGTCGAAGGCGCTGAATTTGCCGCCCTGATAAATGGCGCCGATCATGGTGCGGCCGAGCACGATGAGGCCGACGGCGGAGGGCAGCGTGAACAGAAACACCAGGCCCAGTGATTTGGAGAGCGTGCGGCGGAATTCGTCGAAATCGCCGATGCCGGCGCTGCGCGAGATGGCGGGGAGCGTGGCGGCCGCAATGGCGACGCCGAACAATCCGAGCGGGAGCTGCATGAAGCGGAACGAGTAGCCCAGCCAGCTCACCGGGCCGTTGCCGGGAATGCGCGAGGCGAAGTTGGTGATGACCAGCACGTTGATCTGCACCGCTGCGTTGCCGACGATGGCCGGGCCCATCAGGCGCAGGATTTTGCGCAGCAGAGGATGGCCCCAATCGAAGGCCGGACGGAAGCGAAAGCCTTCGGCGCGCAGCGAGGGCACTTGCCAGAGAAGCTGCAGCGCGCCTCCGAGCACGACGCCGAGGGCCATGCCGGTGATGGGGTCGATACCGAGATGCGGCCCGAGGACGTAACCCAGGATCAGGCCGAAGGCGACGGATCCAATATTGAAAAACGTGGATGCGAGCGCCGGAACGGCGAAGCGGTTGCACGCATTGAGCACGCCCATGGCCTGCGCGGCCAGCGCCACCAGGAGCAGAAACGCGAACATGATGCGCGTGAGCTTGACGGCGAGCTCGAATTTTCCGGGCACCTGGTGGAATCCGGAGGCGAGCAGATTGACCCAGGCGGGCGTGAAGACGATGCCCAGGAGGCAGAACAGTCCGACGACGATAATGAGTGCGGTGCCGACGAGATTGGAGAGCAAGGCGGCTTCCTTGCGGCCCTTGTGCGCGAGCGTCTGGGTGAAGATGGGGACGAAGGCCGAAGAGAGCGCGCCTTCGGCGAACAGGTCGCGCGTGAGATTCGGAATGCGGAAGCCGAGCAGAAACGCGTCGTAGATGAAGCCGGCTCCGAACAGGCGCGCCATGATGATTTCGCGCACCAGCCCGGTGATGCGCGACATAGCCATGGCCACCGAGACCATCCCCGCCGACCGGACCACGCTCTCAGCCGGCGCCGGATTGTCGATCGCCAATTGATCTAATCTGGTCGCCAATTAGCCTGTCCTTGCACTGTAGCGCGCACCCATCTGCTCGAAGAAGTGCGCGATGGTCATGATGCCGGTGTAGTAATTTCCGATCCGATATTTTTCGTTGGGCGAATGCAGGCCGTCGTCGGGAAGGCCGAAGCCCATGAGGATGGTGGGAACGCCGAGCAGCGTGGCGAAGTCGCGGACCACGGGGATGGTGAGGCCGCTGCGAATGAGGACGGTGGGCTTAGCGAGCATATCGGCGAACGCTTCGGCGGCGATGCGGATGGCGGGATGATCGGGATCCACCAGGACGGCGGGCGCGGCGCTGACGACGCGGACGGAAATGGTGATGCCCTCGGGCGTGTTGGATCGCAGGAAATCGGAGAAGGCCTGGAGGATTTTTTCGGGAACCTGGCGCGGGACGAGGCGGAAGCTGACTTTTGCGACGGCTTTCGAAGGGATCACGGTTTTTTGACCCGCGCCGGTGAATCCGCCGGCGATGCCGTGGACTTCCATGGTGGGGCGGACCCACAGGCGTTCGAGCACCGAGTAGCCCGCTTCGCCGGTCAGGCGCGTGGAGCCGACTTCGTTGCGCAGGAACCCTTGCTCATCGAAGGGGAGCTTCGACCAGCTTTCCCGCTCGCGCGCGGAGGCAGGCGCAACGTCGTCGTACATACCCGGAATTCGGATGGAGCCGTCCCAGGCTTTACACTTGGCCAGCAGGTCGATCAAGCCCTGGATGGGGTTGGGCGCGGCACCGCCATAGAGGCCGGAGTGGAGATCGCGCGCGGGGCCGATGGCTTCGACTTCGGTGTAGAGCAGGCCGCGCAGGCCGATGCAGAGCGTGGGCAGGCCCTCGGCGTAGAGCGGAGTGTCCGAGACCAGGGCGACGTCGGCTTTGAGACGGGCCGCGTTTT
>Ga0335074_10010981_pt1 | contig 12668 bp, 9 predicted proteins | sample Lox_Sample_23_FD_206715 | JGI IMG/M metagenome (GOLD analysis project Ga0335074, IMG submission 206715) | Soil microbial communities from Loxahatchee National Wildlife Refuge, Florida, United States - Lox_Sample_2.3 | ecosystem: Environmental > Terrestrial > Soil > Wetlands | place: USA: Florida...
CCGCGGTCAACGAGCTCAAGCGGATCGGTTTGCGGCCGCAATCTGCCGGCGAATTCATTGGCGACATCCAGCCGCCGCGGCACGCCGTCGAGCCAGGCCGCATCGGCGTCGGGGTAGCCATTCGGCGCGGGCGGACGCCACAGGGCTTCCCCAAGCGCGGCCTGGAAATTCAGCACGCGGCCGACGCTCGGCCACCGCCTCGCGGCGAGGTGTATATCGCCGTCGCCCGGCCGTGTGGGCATTGTGCCTGCAAGCCGAAGCACGCCGACCATCCATTCGGCAGGCGGCTTGAGCTTGGTGCGTTGCGGCGTCCACGATTCGTCGGCCGTCACCAAAGTTCTCGCCACCTGGTTGAGGTCGCCGTCGGCGTCGTGGAAGGTCTTGACCAGCTTGGCGATAAGGGGAGGCGGCGGCTCGTCAGCAACAAAATGGCGCGCGAGCTTGTGCGCGATGTGTTGCGCTGTCGCCGGATGGCGCGCGAGGTCGGCCAATACCGCCCGGCCCTGATCGACGCCGGCCTCCCGGTAATGCTTACCGAGCACGGTCTGCTCGCCGCGCTCGTGCAGGCGTTTGTTGAATACGAATTCGCCGCCGTGAATCGGTTCGCCCGGCTCGATCCAGGTCCAGCCGGTCAGCACCTTGGCAAAACTGGTGACGTCGGTTTGCGAATACCCGCTGCGAACGCCGAGCGTATGCAGTTCGAGAGTCTCGCGGGCGAGGTTCTCATTGAGGCCTCTATCGCGATTGATGCCGGCAATCGAGTTCGCGCCCATCGATTGCACGTTGTCGAGATAGAACAACATAGCCGGATGGCTTTCGACCGCTTGCAGCATGTCGCCGAAACGGCCGAGCACATGCGGGCGGATCGCTTCGCGCTCATAGGCGCCGGCCATTTCGGGGATCTTGTCCGCGGAAATGCAGAAATGGTTCGACCAGAACCACACCAGCCGCTCGACAAAACCGATATCGGCGCCGACCGCGGCGTCGAAGCGGGTCTCGGCTTCAGCCTGGATGATTTGCTGCGGCAGCGGCGGCAGCCGGTTTGGCCCCGACCTTGCCAGCGGGACATTAATCGCCATTGCATCGGCGATGTCGGAGAGACTGAAATTGCCGCCGCGCGCTTCGGCCTCCTTGATGCGGCGCTGTTCGAGCTTCTTTTCGGCGCGCTGTTCGGCGCGAAACTCGAAAACGGCGCGCGCCGCTTGGCTGCTTGTCGGCAGCCCTGTCGCCGGCACCGCGCCGGCCTGCGGGCGCCCCAATTCGGCGAGCAAGGCGCCGCGCGGGTCGGAAGCGATTGCGGCAATGGTGTCGCCGGCCGGCCCGAGACCGAATCTATGCACCGCCAGCGCCGCCGCTTCTTGTCCACGAGCGACCACAAAACTCTCCGCGAGGCCATACCGCAAGGAACCAGAAGATAATTCTAATGTGGCGAAAGTTACGATTCGCTGCGTGCGCTCAAGGCAAGTTTCCTTACAATTCGTTCACCCTGGCGACCGATGCAGGAGTGTTCGAACGCAGAACGCCTGGGGCGCGTGCGAAACGGCACGCTTACCGCGCCGCCTTGCAGTGCTGCACGTGGGCTCGTAAGTAACGAGGCAACTGATTTGGAGCTTCCATGACGGTCCTGATCGATACGGTCGGCGCCGCTGGCCGCCATCCGGAAAAGGCGCATCGGCCGGACCAACCGAGCTTGCGCAAGCCCGACTGGATCCGCGTCAAGGCGCCGGTTTCGCCGGGCTATGTCGCGACGCGCGACATCGTGCGCAGGAACGGTCTGCACACCGTCTGCGAGGAAGCCGGCTGCCCCAATATCGGCGAGTGCTGGGAGAACAAGCACGCCACGTTCATGATCATGGGCGACACCTGCACGCGCGCTTGCGCCTTCTGCAACGTCAAGACCGGACTGCCTCGCGCGCTCGACGCCACGGAGCCTGAGCACGTCGCCGAGGCCACGGCTAAGCTCGGTCTGGCGCATGTCGTGATCACCTCCGTCGACCGCGACGATCTCGACGACGGCGGCGCGGCGCATTTCGCCGCAGTGATCCGCGCTGTCCGTGGGCGCTGCCCGCAGACCACGATCGAAGTCTTGACGCCGGACTTTTTGCGCAAAAAGGGCGCCGTGGAAACCGTGGTCGCGGCGCGGCCCGACGTGTTCAACCACAATCTCGAAACCGTGCCGTCGAATTATCTGACCGTGCGTCCGGGCGCGCGCTATTTCGCTTCCTTGCAGCTGTTGCAGCGCGCCAAAGCGCTCGATGGGCAAATCTTCACCAAGTCCGGCATCATGGTCGGGCTCGGCGAGGAGCGTAACGAACTGCTCCAAGTGATGGACGATCTGCGTTTGGCGGACGTCGATTTCCTTACCATCGGTCAATATCTGCAGCCCTCGCGCAAGCACCATCCGGTGATGCGCTTCGTGTCGCCGGACGAATTCAAGGCGCTGGGGGCGATCGCCTACGCCAAGGGATTTTCGATGGTCTCGGCAAGCCCGCTCACCCGCTCCTCGCATCATGCCGGCGAAGATTTCGCGCGGCTCAAAGCGCTGCGGACGGCGCGTTGATCCATGCCGCAATTGTCCACCACCAGGCGCGTGCACCACGCCGCCGCTGAGATGTTCGATCTCGTCGCCGACGTCGAGCACTATCCGGAGTTCGTGCCGCTGTGCCAATCGCTCACGGTGCGTCAGCGACTAAGGGAAGGAAGCAAAGACGTCATCGTCGCCGACATGACGGTCGCCTATAAGCTTGTCCGCCAGACCTTCACCAGCCGCGTGACGCTGGATCGCCCAAACCAGCAGATTCTGGTTGAATATCTCGAAGGCCCGTTTCGCCGCCTGAACAACACCTGGAAATTCCGCCCGGTTGAGGCGCGCGTCTGCGAAGTCGAGTTCTTCATCGCCTATGAATTCCGCAGCCGCACGTTGGGGATGCTGATGGGGGCAATGTTCGACACCGCCTTCCGCCGCTTCGCCGCTGCATTCGAACACCGCGCCGATCAGGTCTACGGCACGAAAGCAGCGTAAGCGCGGCCTGCGCCCGCCCGGCGGATTAGTCGGCCTTGGCTAAAGCCAGCAAAAGCCTGAGCGCTTCGACGACGGAGCGCTCGCGCACGCGGCGCCGGCCGATCTTGCGGTACCGGCGCGTGCGCGCGCGGCGTCGCCCGTTACGGCTTGCGGCGGCGAAATAGACAAGACCGACGGGTTTATCCTTCGAACCGCCGCCCGGACCGGCAATGCCGGTGATCGCTACCGCCACGTCGGCCTCCGAATGCCTCAGCGCGCCGGCTGCCATCGCCGCCGCGGTCTCGCTGCTCACCGCGCCGTGGCGTTTGAGCGTCGCGGCCGGCACGGCGAGCATCGCCTCTTTCGCCGCATTCGAATAGGTGACGAAGCCGCGATCGAATACGTCGGATGAGCCGGCAATATCGGTCAGCGCCGCCGCGACCAGGCCGCCGGTGCAGGATTCGGCCGTCGCGATCATCAGGCCGCGGGCGCGAAATAGCTCGAGCACGCGCTTTGCCGTTTTGCGCGGCGCCACATCACTTACGATCCGCTTCACGGCAGCCGCACCGTCGCCGTCGCCATCGCCATGATGCCTTCGCCGCGGCCGGTGAAGCCGAGCTTTTCGCTGGTGGTCGCCTTGATGGCGACGCGCCCGATGGCAATGCCGGCAATCGCGGCGATGCGCGCACGCATGGCGTCGCGATGGGTCGCAACGCGCGGCGTCTCGCAAACAATGGTAACGTCCAGATGCGCGATCATGCCGGCGCGCGCACGCACCCGCTCGCAGGCGAACGCAAGGAAGCGATCGGACGACGCGCCGCGCCATTGCGGATCGCCGGGCGGGAAGTGGGTGCCGATATCGCCCTCGGCGAGCGCGCCTAAAATCGCATCGACCAGAGCATGCAGCGCGACATCGGCATCGGAATGGCCGGTGACGCCACGCGTATGCGGAATGCGCACGCCGCCCAGCATGATGTGATCGCCCGCGGCGAAAGCATGCACGTCGAAGCCGTTGCCGATGCGCACGTCGCCGAGCGCCGCCGCGCGCAAGGCTTCGGCGCGGGTGAAATCGTCGTTGGTGGTCAGTTTCACGTTTGCGGTCTCGCCTTCGAACACGCGCACACGATGCCCCGCCCATTCGGCGAGCGCAGCATCGTCGGTAAAATCGTCGCGGCCGGCCGATGCCGCGCGGTGGTGCGATTCGGCAATAAGATCAAAGGCGAAGGCTTGAGGCGTCTGCACCGTGCGCAGCCGGCTGCGGTCGAGCGTCTCGCGGACGATCTGCTGGTCGTCGATTATCTTTACCGTGTCGGCGATGGCGACGGCTGGCACCGCCGCACCATGCTCCTGCGCGGCGGTGATGGCGCGGCTGATCAGCGCGCCGGTCAGAAACGGCCGCGCCGCGTCGTGTATCAGTACAAGTTCGGGCGTGCTGGCGCGCAATGCTTCGAGCCCGGCGCGTACCGAGGCCTGGCGCGTGGGGCCGCCCCAAACCGGGGGCAGCAGATTTTGAAGGCCGGCGGCTGCGGCGTGAAAGGCAGCTTCGTCGTCCGGATGAATGACCGGCTGTACGGCGTCGACCTGCGGATGGCTGAGAAAAGCCACAAGGGTAGGGCGAATAACCGGCTCGCCGGCGATCGTCCGGTATTGCTTGGGAATCTCCCCGCCGGCGCGATAGCCTCGGCCGGCTGCGACGATGACGGCCGCGACACCCCCTGTCATGCAGTATGACTCCGTTGATAAATCGGGCAATGGCTTTAGCGCATGTTGCGTCAACCTGCGAACCGCTACGCCCACGTTGCCTGCGTTTTAAACCGCACGCGATCCACCGCAGGTTCCGGCCTCTTCGGCCCGTTGACGATATTGCAGTGCAGCACTTGCGCCCCAAGCGAATTTGGCTAAACTATATGCAAAACCTGGACAGCGCCTAATTCGTGTGCACAGCGACCCCTCTATCCCCATGTTTCGATTGGTCCCACAGCCCAGATCCAAGGCGGCGGGTTCCGTCGGCAAAAAAGGGCACAAAATGAGGCCGGCCGAGCGCATGCTCACGGCGACGGCTGCCGACGCGGTGCTCAACGCCTTGCCGCATCCAGTGATCGTGGTGTCAGCCGATGGCAAGGTGGCCGAGGCCAACGTGGCGGCCGAGGCCTTTTTCGAGGTATCGCTGCCGTTGTTGCGGCGCCACCTGCTGCGCGATCTCGTGCCGTTCGGCAGTCCGTTGCTGACGCTGGTCGAACACGTGCGCGCGACCGGCGCCGCGGTCAACGAGTACAAAGTCGATCTCGGCACACCGCGCAATCCGGGCGACCGCGCCGTGGACCTGCACGTCGCGCCGCTGCCGGAGCAGCCCGATTATGTCGTGGTGATGCTGCAGGAGCGTTCCATCGCCGACAAGATGGATCGTCAGCTTACCCACCGCGGCGCCGCCCGCTCGGTGATCGCGCTTGCCGCTATGCTTGCTCACGAGATCAAGAATCCGTTGTCCGGCATCCGCGGCGCGGCGCAATTGCTCGAGCAGTCGGTCGAGGACAACGACCGCACGTTGACGCGGCTGATTTGCGACGAGGCCGACCGCATCGTCAAGCTGGTCGATCGCATGGAGGTGTTCGCCGACGAACGTCCGGTCGAGCGCGAGCCGATCAACATTCACGTGGTACTCGATCACGTGAAGCGGCTAGCGCAATCCGGCGTCGCCCGTCACATCAAATTCGTCGAGGATTACGATCCGTCGCTGCCGCCGGTGCTGGCCAACCGCGATCAGCTCGTTCAGGTTTTCCTTAATCTGGTCAAGAACGCGGCCGAGGCGGTCGGCGACAGCGCCGGCGGCGAGATATCGCTTTCGACCGCATTTCGGCCGGGCGTACGGCTGTCGGTTCCCGGCGCCAAGACCCGCATCTCTTTGCCGCTCGAATTCTGTGTGAAGGACAACGGGCCCGGCGTGCCCGAGGAACTGATGCCGCATCTGTTCGATCCGTTCGTCACCACCAAGCCGACCGGATCGGGACTGGGGCTGGCGCTGGTGGCCAAGATCGTCGGCGACCATGGCGGCATCATCGAATGCGAATCGCAACCACGACGAACGGTCTTTCGCGTGCTCATGCCGATGTACACCCGCGAGGGCGCCGAACCAGACGGCCCTGTTCAGCAGGGAGGGGATTATTGATGCCGGCGGGAAATATTCTCGTTGCCGATGACGATGCAGCGATCCGGACCGTGCTCAATCAGGCGCTCTCGCGCGCCGGCTATGAAGTCCGCTCAACCGGCAACGCGGCAACGCTTTGGCGCTGGATCAGCCAGGGCGATGGCGATCTCATCATCACCGACGTCGTGCTGCCGGACGAAAATGCCTTCGATCTGTTATTGCGCATCAAGAAGGCGCGGCCGGATCTGCCGGTGCTGATCATGAGCGCACAAAATACGTTCATGACGGCGATTCGTGCCTCCGAGCGCGGCGCCTATGAATATCTGCCCAAGCCGTTCGATCTCAAGGAGCTGATCGCCATCGTCGGGCGTGCGTTGTCGGAGCCGAAGGAGCGGGCGCGGCAGCCGGTCAAGGCCGAGGATTTTGAATCGATTCCGCTGGTCGGTCGGTCGCCGGCGATGCAAGAAATCTACCGTGTGCTTGCGCGGCTGATGCAGACGGACTTGACCGTCATGATCAGCGGCGAATCCGGCACCGGCAAGGAATTGGTGGCGCGGGCGTTGCACGATTACGGAAAACGCCGCACCGGGCCGTTCGTCGCCATCAACATGGCCGCGATTCCGCGCGACCTCATTGAATCGGAATTGTTCGGCCACGAGAAGGGCGCGTTTACTGGCGCCAACACCCGCAGCGCCGGCCGCTTCGAGCAGGCCGAAGGCGGCACGCTGTTTCTGGACGAGATCGGCGACATGCCGATGGAGGCTCAGACCCGGCTTTTGCGCGTGTTGCAGCAGGGCGAATACACCACGGTCGGCGGCCGCACCCCGATCAAGGCCGACGTCCGCATCATCGCTGCGACCAACAAGGACTTGCGGCAGCTCATCCAGCAGGGCTTGTTCCGTGAGGATTTGTTCTTCAGGTTGAACGTGGTGCCACTGCGCTTGCCGCCGTTGCGCGAGCGCACCGAGGACATTCCCGATCTGATCCGGCATTTCTTCACGCAGGTCGAGCGCGAGGGTTTGCCGCTCAAACAAATCGATCAGGCGGCGCTCGAGCGGCTACGGCGACATCGCTGGCCCGGCAATGTGCGCGAACTGGAAAATCTCGCCCGCCGGCTGGCCGCGCTCTATCCGCAGGAGACCATCACCGTCGCTGTGGTCGACGCCGAATTATCGCAGCCGGCACTCACCGCGCCCGGCGAGAGCCAACGCGGCGATGAAAATCTGTCGAATTCGGTCGAGCGTTATCTGGCGCGCTATTTTTCCGGCTTCGATGAGGGCTTGCCGCCGCCCGGTCTCTATCACCGCATTCTGCGCGAGGTGGAGGCGCCGCTGCTCTCGGCCGCGCTCGCCGCCACCCGCGGCAATCAGATCCGCGCCGCCGACCTACTTGGCGTCAACCGCAATACTTTGCGCAAGAAAATCCGCGACCTGGAAATCCAGGTCTATCGCTCAAGCGGCGGCTGAACGCTCGCTATCGCCCGTCATCGGCACTCGCGTTTCGTCGCTATTTTATCCTCGGATCGACGCAGTCGACTGCGGGCGACAATTCAGCGGTGGCGCTAAGCGAAAGCGACCGAAACACGCATTGCTTCACAACGCCCGAGCCTCAATCTTGTCACTATCGGGCAACATTGTTGTATAAAAGCATCAGTGGCGCGAATGGGCGGGCCTCCATGCGTTTTGCGCGGCGCATAAGTCCCGAGTTCTTCGACTCCAAACTTCTTCCATCGTCACGTTCTGCAACTCTAGGGCGTCCATGACGACTGCCGATCAAGTCGCCCCGCTTGACGCGGCCGCAATAGCAGCGGGGCCGAGCGCCCAGCTCGACCCGGCCGCGGCGGCGCCTATGCCGGTCGCTTCCCGGCTGATCGGGGCGATCGCGGTCGGTATAGCGCTTCTGTCCGCCACCGCGACCTTTCTCGTCCTTGCCGGCCTCACCCCGATCGCGCCGGTCCACGAGGTCGTGGTCAAGCTCCTCGCCGGCAATGCCGCCACCGGGCTTTTGCTGCTCGCCATCATCGGCCGCGAAGTCTGGGTTGTGGTGCGGGCGCGACGGCGCGGCTACGCCGGCTCGCGGCTGCACGTGCAGATTGTCGGCCTGTTTGCCGTGATCGCCGCGGTTCCGACGGTGCTCGTCGCCGTGGTCGCGTCGACGACGCTCGATCGCGGCCTCGATCGCTTCTTCTCGACCCGCACCCGCGCCATGATCGAGCAATCGCTGATCGTGGCCGACGCCTATGTGAGCGAACACGCGCAAGCCATCCGCGGCGAGATCTTGGCCATGGCGTTCGACGTGAGCCGCGCCAAGCCGATGTTCGATTCCGACCGCGAACGGTTTCAGAAGTTTTTTACCGCGCAGGCTGCGGCGCGCGGCCTGTCAGCCGCTCTGATCATCCGTGCCGACGGCTCGACGGTCGAGCGCGCCGACGTCACCATGGCCAAGGCGATCGTGCTGCCGTCGGCGCAATTGCTCGCGCAAATCACCGAGACCGAGCCGCAGGTCGCACTCATTCCCGAAGGCGATCACGTCGCCGCGGCCGTGAAGCTGCATGGCTACGACGGCATGTATCTCTATGTCGCTCGCATGCTCGATCCACGCGTCGTTCAGCAATTGAAAGCAACCCAGGAAAGCGTCGGCGAATACGCCAATCTGGAAGCGCGCCGGCTCGGCATTCAGATCGCATTCGCCCTGATGTTCGCCGTCATTGCGCTCATCGTGCTGCTCTCGTCGGCCTGGATCGGGCTCGATTTCGCCAATCGGCTGGTCGCACCGATCCGCCGCCTGATCGGAGCCGCCAACGTCGTCTCCACGGGCAATCTCCAAGTGCAGGTGCCAATCCGGCGCTCGGAGGGCGATCTGGCGCAGCTCGGCGAGACGTTCAACAAAATGACTCAGGAGCTGCGCACGCAACACGACGACATCGTGCGGGCGCGCGACGTCATCGACAGCCGGCGGCGCTTCACCGAAGCGGTCCTCGCCGGCGCCAGCGCCGGCGTCATCGGCGTCAATGCCGACGGGCGCATCACCATCCTCAATCGCTCCGCCGAGCGGCTGCTGGCGCGTCCGGAAAGCGCGGCGCTCGCGCGCCCGCTGGCCGACGTCGCCCCCGAACTCGGCGATATTTTTGAGTTGGCGCGGCACGGCAATCAGCGGCTGGTGCAGCGCCAGGTGAGCGTCAACCGCAACGGCCAGGAGCGAAATTTTTCAGTGCGCGTCACCAGCGAACAGGCCACAGAATCCGAGCATGGTTACGTCATCACCATCGATGACGTCACCGAGCTGGTTGCCGCACAGCGCTCCTCGGCCTGGGCCGACATTGCGCGCCGCATCGCCCACGAGATCAAGAATCCGCTGACACCGATCCAATTGTCGGCCGAGCGGCTGCGCCGCAAATACAGCAAAGTGATCGCCGAAGACGACGCCGTATTCGAGCAATGCACTGCGACCATCGTGCGCCAGGTCGACGATATCAAACGTATGGTCGACGAATTCTCACGTTTCGCGCGCATGCCCAAGCCGGTCATCGCCGCCGAGGACGTGGCCGACGCCGTCCGCCAAGTCGTGTTCCTGATGCGCGTCGGCCATCCCGACATCGATTTCGAAGTCGAACTGCCGGCGGAGACGATGCTGGCACGGTTTGACCGCCGGCTGATTTCGCAGGCCCTCACCAACATCATCAAGAACGCGACTGAAGCGATCGGCGCGGTGCCGCCGGCCACGCTCGGCCGCGGCCGCATCGTGGTGAGCGCGCGACGCGACGGCAAGGATATGGTCATCGACGTGATCGACAACGGCATCGGGCTGCCCAAGGAGAACCGGGCGCGGCTGCTCGAGCCTTATGTGACCACGCGCGAGAAGGGCACTGGCTTGGGTCTCGCCATTGTCGGACGCATTCTCGAAGACCATGGCGGCCGCATCGAGCTGCGCGACGCGGCGGAAAAGCTTCACGGCGCGCGCGGCGCTTGGATGCAATTGCGCTTTGCGGTCGAGCCGGTCGAGGCCCCCGCCGCGCCGGCGAAGCCACAACAGGCGACGGTCTGATCATGGCCTCCGATATCCTGATCGTGGATGATGAGGCGGATATCCGCGAGTTGGTCGCCGGCATTCTGCAGGACGAGGGCTACGGCACGCGCACGGCGGCGGACAGCGATCAGGCGCTGGCCGCGGTCGCCGCCCGCCGGCCCAATCTCGTATTCCTCGACATCTGGCTGCAAGGCAGCCGCCTCGACGGGCTGCAAGTGCTCGACGCGCTCAAGCAGGAACACCCGGACTTGCCGATCGTGATGATCTCCGGCCACGGCAACATCGAAACAGCGGTTTCGGCGATTAAACGCGGCGCTTACGACTTCATCGAGAAGCCGTTCAAGGCAGATCGTTTGTTGCTGGTCGCCGAGCGGACCTTGGAGAATTCGCGGCTCAAACGCGAAGTGCGCGAGCTCAAGCAGCTCGGTCCGCTGTCGGCGACGTTGGTCGGCCGTTCGCCCGCCGTCAATCAGTTGCGGCAGACGATCGAGAAAGTGGGACCGACCAACAGCCGCGTGCTCATTGTCGGCCCCTCGGGGAGCGGCAAGGAGCTCGCCGCGCGCACCATTCACGCGCTGTCGGCGCGTGCCAACGGACCCTTTATCGTGATCAACGCCGCCGCCATCATGCCGGAGCAGATGGAGGTCGAATTGTTCGGCGTCGAGGCGGGCAATGGCACGCAAAGCCGCAAGGTCGGCGCGCTGGAAGAGGCTCACGGCGGTACGTTGTTCATTGACGAGATTGCCGACATGCCCCGCGAGACGCAGAACAAGATTTTGCGCGTGCTCGTGGACCAGACTTTCCAGCGCGTCGGCGGCAGCACCAAGGTCACCGTCGACGTGCGCGTCGTCTCCTCGACCAGTCGCAATATCGAAGCCGACATCGCGGCCGGCAAATTCCGCGAGGATCTCTATCATCGGTTGTCGGTGGTGCCGATCCGCGTGCCACCGCTGGCCGAACGGCGCGAGGACATCCCCGAGCTGGTGGAATATTTCATGATGCAGATATCGCAGACCACCGGCCTGCCCAAGCGCAATGTCGGCTCCGACGCCTTGGCGGTACTGCAGGCGCATGACTGGCCAGGCAACGTGCGGCAGTTGCGCAACAACGTCGAACGGCTGATGATCCTTGCCGGCGGCGATCCCGATGCGGTGATTACCGCCTCGATGCTGCCGCAGGATGTCGGCTCGATGATTCCGTCGATGCCGAACAGCGACGGCGGCGAGCATCTGATGAGTCTGGCATTGCGCGAGGCGCGCGAAGTGTTCGAGCGCCAATATCTGCTGGCACAGATCAATCGCTTTGGCGGCAACATTTCGAAGACCGCCGAGTTTGTCGGCATGGAGCGCTCGGCGCTGCATCGAAAGCTCAAGGCACTCGGAATTGACTGAGACACGAGGACGAGGACGGATGACAGAGCAGGGATAAAGATGCGGGTTTTTGTCTCGTTATCCGTCATCGGTCGTCTGTCCTCCGTGGTCCGATGAGCCGCTATGCTTACGTCAACGGCCGTTATCTGCCGATGCGCGACGCCATGGTCCACATCGAGGATCGCGGCTATCAGTTTGGCGACGGGGTCTACGAAGTCTGCGAGGTGAGGGCAGGGCGGCTCATTGAGGAGCGGCGCCATCTTTTGCGCTTGGAGCGCTCGCTTGGTGAGCTTCGCATCCGCGCGCCGATGTCGCCGCCGGCGATCGGCGTTGTGCTGCGCGAGGTGATCGCAAGAAACCGCATCGGTTACGGCGTCGTCTATCTGCAGGTTACCCGCGGCGTGGCGCGGCGTGACCACGCCTTCCCCGTCCCGGACGTGGCGCCAAGCCTGGTGGTAACCGCGCGAGCGCTCAACAAGATGCGCAACGCGACGCTGGCGGCCGAAGGCGTTGCCGTTGTCAGCGCGCCGGACAATCGTTGGGGCCGCGTCGACATCAAGACCATCGGCCTTCTTCCCAACGTGCTGGCACGGCAGGCCGCGATCGAGCAAGGCGCGCGCGATGCGTGGTTCGTCGACCAAGACGGCGCCGTCACCGAAAGCGCCTCGGCCAATGCCTGGATCGTGACGGCAGCCGGCACGGTGGTTACGCGACCGGCCGACCACGCGATCTTGCGCGGCGTGACGCGCACCGTGCTGCTTGACGCCATCAAAACCGAGGGGCTTGCCATCGAGGAACGAGCGTTTATGCTTCAGGAAGCCTACGCCGCGCGCGAAGCTTTCATGACGGCGGCGACGCAGATCGTGATGCCCGTTGTACGCATCGACGGCCATGTTATCGGCGACGGCCGCCCCGGCCCGGTGGCGGTGGCGTTGCGCCGTGTATTTCACCTCTATGCCGAGGTTGCATGAAGCCGCGGAGGTTGCACGCCGGGGAGGTGCGCGTTAATCCTGCCGGTCGCCGTCAACTTGGACTTGCATCGCCTGTTGTCGTAGCCTCTAATGGTTGACTTGGCGAAATTACCCCAGGGGTACGCAGGATGCGGGAATCCTGTACAATGGGTTTC
>Ga0335074_10010982_pt1 | contig 12668 bp, 14 predicted proteins | sample Lox_Sample_23_FD_206715 | JGI IMG/M metagenome (GOLD analysis project Ga0335074, IMG submission 206715) | Soil microbial communities from Loxahatchee National Wildlife Refuge, Florida, United States - Lox_Sample_2.3 | ecosystem: Environmental > Terrestrial > Soil > Wetlands | place: USA...
AGCAAAGATTCGCTCTCAAAGCGTCCGCCCATTTGGGCAATGGCTCAAACCACTGAACGGCAGAGCCCGACAGGATGCCCACGAGCTGATAGCCGTGGTCGGACAAGTTATCGAAGAGCAGTGTGGAGTCCGCTCGCTTTGCCGCCAGCGGCAGATTGTCGAAGCTGCGCCGGAAACGTAAACCAGCACGACCTCGAAGCCCAGCGTTCGTGCTCGCAGCATCATCTCGAGATAGTTCCTGCCGGTGTGGTCTCGACGGTGAGGCTCTCACGGCGCTTCAGGCAATTCTCAGCCAGATGCAGAACTTCTCTGCCAGCTGCGATGGCCGAAGTCGCCGCGGGACTCAAAGGGCTGCTGGTTTTGTCCGGATCTAATAATGGGAAGGGGGAGAAGGTTTCGGGATTGCCACTGGTCAGAGTGCTCTTTCCCGCTCCGTTTGCTCCGGCGATAAGCGTAAAAACAGGGGGAGTCACCGCGTAGCAGCGGGCGCACCCGAATGCGGTTTGTCGGGACCCGCACTCGCCTGCTTCAACGCAAGGCGACGGCGATCCTCGGCCAGCTTCGCCCTTGCTCCCGCCGCCAGCCTTCGCGCGAATTCCAGCCAGTCCCGCTTCATACTCATATTCTAACTCCGTTGATTCTCATGCGTGCGCGTTTGCCGCTGTGTTAAAAACGCGTGGACTTTCGTCGCAGGTCGTGCCCCCCTTGAGGAGCGGCCCCATAACGCGGCGCCTTGCTAACTTTCTGTTCACGCCCGCACGGCGGCTCCCGCGGGTGAGCGCCATAATCTCGTTGCTCGACATGGGCGTATCGGCCGAGTCGCGGAGCGCCCTCAGCGCCTTCTGTCCCCTCACGCCCGAGCTTTCTCCGCGTCGGGCTTTTCGGATCCGGGCGGGGTCGCCCCTCACTTCGAATTCCACCTCGGTGTGGGGCAGCAGGCCCAATCGGTTCCGAACTTCCTGAGGAATCGTCACCTGTCCTTTGCTCGTGATCCGCGTAGGCGTTCCCCTGCTAACAAGCATAAGCAAAAGCGGCGATAAGCCAAAGTGGTGAAGGGCAAGGTCCTGGTCGTGCTCAACCAGCACCGCCAGACGCCCACGTTCCTCTCTCGTTACTGAACTATCTGCGGCGGATCGGCCTCTTTCTTAATTTCCGTAGCCGCCGCCAAAGTTGAGGGTCCACGGCAAGCCCCGTCACGTGTCCCGATGCGGCGTTAAAAAATCCGCCGTGGTAGCAGAGTCTGCCGGAGCGGAAGAGTCGCGCGAGCATGGCCAGGGCGCTCGCCGCGAGCGTCTGATTGATGAATGGCTCCTGCCGTTCGAGTGCCTCGACGGCGGAGCAACTCGGCAGCGGGTCTTCCCCGGCTGCCGCATCGGAAATCTCCGGAAAGAGTTCACTAACTGTCCGCAGCCGTTCGGCCTTACGGCGGTTTCTGCCGTTGAGCGGCTGGCCAAAAACAAATTGCCCGCTCGACGCATTGTTTCCGAGATCGAGCCAGTATGTGACGTAGCTCGATTTCCTTGAGACGCTTCGGTCAATGACACCGCGGGCGGCCCGCGTATCCACGCACCCGATGAGGAGATCGGGATTACGGTCATGATTCGACCGAAGCGTTGCCTCATCGAAGCACGTCGGCTGAGCATTCCACCTCGTTCCCCAGAACAGATTGATGCGATTGATGAGAACCGTCGCCTTGTTCTGGCTCACATCCGACCAGCAGAACGGCTGCCGAACGCAATTGGTTTCGGAGACCGTGTCCCCGTCCATCAGAGTGACGTCAAGGCCATAAGCATGCCCCCACGCCCTCATTGCCTGATGGAGATAGGGCAAGCCCATCACGATGGCGCTCCCCGTGCCGCCGGCGCCGACCACGAGAACCCGTACCGGACGCCGGCTCAACATCCCGCTCGGGAGAAGATGCTCGACACGCATCGGCCGTTACCTCCCCTGAATGAATTGCGCGAGCGTCTGCGGCAGCCGAATCAGCGTGTCGGTCGGAAACGGCCGCCGTCCGCCTGCTCGTTCGGCCCACAGAACATCGTGGCCGCCTTCGTGCCGCGTGAGTCGGCCGACATTGGCGTGCGTGAACGCGCTTTCGTAGAATCCCTGCTCCCAGGCTCCGATCGAAGCAACAGCGGCACTTTCGGGACAGCGCATCGATCCCAGGCATACACGACCGTCATCCGAAAGGTTCCAGAAGGGAGCGACGGCAAGCGTGGTTTTGGCGTTTGGCCGTTTATTCTCGGAAAGCGCCCGGATCTTCAGGTCTCCCTGCGCCACTCTCCACACCAGCGCGGGTTGCGGAAAAATCTTTCCATTGCGTCGCTGCGCCTTGCCCTCGGCGTTCTCAAAGAACATGCGCCGCACGCGCCGCGGCGTCCACCAGGCGATCATGCGATCAGTCTTGGCAAGAATATTCTCGGGAAGAATTTCGGCTTTCGCTCCTCCAGACAGCGATTCTGCCAGGGCGTCGATAAATGCGGTGGTCAACGGTTGTGCTGGTCCCAGCAGCGGCGGGCCTTGTCTCTGAGCCGTCACCGTATGCCAGGTGATAAAGCTTCGCCGACTCTCCCGGTAAATGAGCAGCGCGTCACACAGCTCGAAGCGGTGCATCTCGCCGATCGCAATCTCTACGTTCATCGCAGTTCTCCCCATGAATCGCTTCGATCAATTCGCACAGCTCCCGATTGACACGGATGAACCTTTCGACCGCGCGCATTGCCCGAGAGCACTCATCTGCGTCATCCGGTGCAAAGACCGCAAGGAATGTTGGTTCGCATGAGCCTTCCAGCATGTGCTGGCTTTCCTCGTCGAAGCAGGCGGCGACCGCGTCGTGCTCCTCGAAAACAATTAACACCGCTGGCACTGGAGGTCCATCGTAGTAACCGTCGAAATCTTCCTGCCGTAGCGACCGCGCTCGCACACGCGACATTTTCGTAATCGCCTCGACATGCCGAATCCAGTTCCGGTATCGTCCGTTTCGGTGCCGCCGGAACAATCGCCGGCAATCAAGACGCCAGTGCTCCGATTCGTGTCTGAGGCTCTTACGGATGCACTCGGGCAGCGCCTTCTCCACTTCGGGAAATTCATATTGGTCGCGATTGGCTGGATCGTCTTCCTGGGCATACTCGATCAGATTCTCTTCGTAGGCTTCGGCATCGCTGTGGTCGTAGATGCGCATGACGCGATAGAGTGACCGAATCAGCGTCCAGTGAAAAGCCGCACCAAGACCTTCTTCCTCGGATTCGAGAGCCCGTAGGGCCGGCCCGATCTTCAGGTAGCCACATCCACTGCAGTGGATCGTTATCGCCAACTGTCCTGTGCTTAGACCCGCGCTGTCCTCGCCCACAACGTCCGTCACTTCCAGGTGATATTCAATGTTGCGTTCGAGCAGATCGACCGTCTCTGTGCCAATCCGGTTCACGATCGATCGTTGGGCAAAGAGAAGCGGATCTTCGCCACAGTCGGCCCAAAGCTCTGGAGTGCCCAGATTCATGCGTACGAGAGAGGTGCACAACTCATAGAGCATCTCCCCGTTCACTTCGTGGCCGTAGGTGTGAGGCTGCCCATCGAGCGATGGAAGCGCCTGGGCAAACGCTGGAGCCAGAGTTTCTACTGGAGCGGCGGCAGAACTTCCGTCGGTGCCGACAGCACGTGTGCGTCGTGCGCGTGATAGCGGGCAAGCGCGCTAGTCACCGCGTCGGCGAGCGAGAGGGATCCCTTGCATCGGAGATGCCTCACCAAAAGTTGATTCTGCCGATCCGGAGGAGTAGCGGCTCTGGCCTTGAAGAGAGCGATCAGTTCCTCCGCACTATTTAACCGGCTGCGCACGACTATCCCTTCGACCCGATGGCGCGGTTGAACGTGTAGCGAAGGGCTCCGCCGATTTCTTCCGGCCCCGCCAGTGTTGCAGTGGCGAGTTCCGGGAACGCTGGTGTGAGCAATTCTCTTACTTCTTCGACAGAGAGGTTTGGCGCGGGATCGTCCATGCGAGTTCCGTTATAGAAAAACTTACGCTGCAGGGCTTCAACTTTGAGACCGCTCATGAATGACTTCTCCTTGTAGTTGGAATGGGTGCAAGATAGGTTTTTGCGCCTGAAATCTGGTTCAATGGACAGGAACCGGCGACTTCATTCGCATTCGGTGCGAACCAGGCGAAGCCGCGCAAACGCCGGCACCTCAGCACCGAGGCCAGGGAGCGAATCGCCGCCGCAGAGAGGAGACGCTGGGCGGCTCAAAAGAAGGCGGCGAAGTAAACGGCATTATTCATCGCTGGAGGTCGCTCTGAAGCGGCCTCCAGTGCCGTTTCCTGGCTGTCGATTGCTCTAGCAATCGCAATTTCCTGATATCGGATAGCCAGAATCAGCAGAATCCCCGGGCAACGCCCTTCCTCCCCGGGCGCCTTCCTGTAAGGTCTCAGTTTGAGTTTTCACTGCGACACGGTGGGCGATGGGTTCGAGGGGGTTCAATTCGACTCATATGTGACGAAGGAAATGGCATTGCCGTCAGGGTCTCGCACCTGAAAGTCAGTTCCACCCCAGGCCTGCTTGGTAAGCGTTTGGGCGAAGTCCACGCCGCGCGTCTTGAATTCCGCGAATAGACCTTGCACATTTGAAACTTCGATGGAAGCCGCGATCACTGATTCCTCCAACGCGGCTGCTTTTGCGAAAAAGGGCTCATGCACGAAACGCATATGTAGGCGAACACCGTCTCGCGATACCGCACCGTAAAACGGAGGAAGACCATGGAGAAAGTCGATCTCGAAGCCAAGCTTCTGTTGGAAGAACGCGGCACACTTATTAACATCCCGCACCAGCAGGATCGGAATTACGTCCTTCAGGCGCGGCGAGCCAGGCGAAGGACGCGGTGCCTTCGCCGCTCCGACCGTTGCCGCTTTCAGTTCCGCCCAACTTCGATATCCAGCTTCGACCGCGACGATCTCCTGCGCTAAAGCGAGTGTGAACTTATGCTCCAGCACCTCGCAGTCCGACAATGACCGGTAGCGATCGAGCCGACGTACTCTTCCGCCCAGGGAATAGTTTCTTTCGCGATGCCAGCGGAGGAACAGTTTGGCTTGCTTGCGGTAGGTATCAATGGTTGGCATTGCCACACTCCTGCTGAGTTTTTCAGCGGGCGGGCCTAGCCCTTTCGGCAAGGATACCGACGTGCCCCACGGGAACAGCTTTATCCTAGGGCGGAACGCGACGTGTGTCAATTTCAAACTGAGACACACCCGCCTTCCTCGTATCTTACAAGTTTTGAGCGTTTTGCCGGGGGAACGCACCTCGGCAGCGACTTTAGCGATTTGTCGCAGCGGTCATTTGGACCGGCATAATCGGAGCCGTTTTGTCTTCTCTCAAGAGGTCGTCTCGAAACTCGCGCAAGAAATAGACATCATGTGCCAAAACAATCAATTGCTGAGAGTTGTTGTGCAGTTTCTTCAACAGCGTGCATGTTTGCTTCCGCCGATTTCGGTCAAGGCTGCTCATCGGGTCATCGATGACTACGATCTTTTCGGACAGCTTCTGGTCGGCCATCGTCGAGGCAATGAAGAATGCAAACGCCAAAGTGCGCTTGTCACCTTCACTGAGCGCGGTCTTAAACGAAGGTGGGCCTCCATGTCTGCTTGCTTTGCCGTGTCGTCGCCCGAGAGATCGTCATTGGGTCGCCTCTATTCCCAGGACGACTCTGGCCGCAGCCTCTGGAAAGCTGGGCCAGCAAGCGCATCACATCGGGCTGTCATCTCTCGACAGAGAAATGTTTATTACGCTTCAAGCAGATGGAGCCGCTTCGCCCATTCCGCGGGCAGTTTGACAGTGATGCGGGGGGCGGCCATTCTCATTGTGAGATTTTGCAGCGTAGCGGCTTCAAACTGAAAGCCTTCCAATTCGAGGTAGACATTTCCTTCGTCGTAGAGATCTTCATACAGATGAAACCCGGTGTGGGAGGCATCATCGATTTCGTTTCGAATGGAACGTTTTGTGCTCATTTCGTCCAACCTCAATTCTCCGGCGGTTGACCCTGAACGTCGCGGTCCAGTGCGAACCGGGGCAGGTGGGGTAGAGGGGTGCGGGGAGAGGGGCGCGTCTACCCGCGAGCAGCCTTACCAATGTAGCCAATCGTAATTGGGCTAGGCTTCAATACGAAGATCGATCTGGCGGTAGTTCAGACTTTCTGAAAGCTGCTCAGTGTTGAGTGGCTGCTCCGCAGCGAGTGAAATTGGGAGACGGTGAAGGCGTCGGCCGCTTCGGCATGAACATGGAGGCGGCGGGTCTTAGCCTGAGCCCACGGTAATCCGTCCATAGCGCTGCTTCAATGAGCGACTCGGCGATTTACCATCAGCTAGCAGCCCCGCGGACATGAAAGAGAAAGGCGAGCCTTCATCAGGTGTGAATTATTTACTCCGTTCGAAGTGCCCTCATTGGTTCGACTGACGCAGCACGACGCGCAGGCACAAGACAGGCTGCGAGGGCCACCAGCATTAGCAGGACACAGACGGCTGCGATTACTACGGGATCGGTCGGGCTCACGTCAAACAGCAATTGCCGCATCAGTCGCGTCAATCCGATGGCGCTCACCACTCCAGTCACCATGCCGACCGCTGCCAGCCTCGCGCCCCCCTTGAACACGAGCAGCAGCACATCGCTCCGTTTCGCCCCAAGCGCCATGCGGATGCCGACCTCCTGTGTGCGCTGCGACACCAGGTAGGCCATCACTCCGTAAATGCCCACGCAGGCCAGCAAAAGAGCCAGCACGGCAAACCCTCCCAGCAGGATCATGGCAAAACGGCGCGACGCGATGGAATCGGCGACGATATTCTCCATCGTCTCCTCGCCGAAAAGAACCTGCTCGTTGCTCATGCGGCGCACCGTGCTGCGTAGCCCGCCGATTACGGACCCAAGGCTGCCATCGTAGCGCACCAGCACTGAAGTTCCGCCGCGCATGCCCACCAGAAAGTCATCCGAAACTTGCATGCAGGCAAGATAATACTGCGCACGCAACTGTTGCGTGTCGTCCGAGTCCAGTCCCCACTGCTTCACGTGCCTCACCACGCCCACAATCTCCGCCGCCTTGCCGCCAAAATTGTCCAGGTCGATTCGCTTCCCAATGGGGTCCTGGCTGGGAAAGTACTTGTTTGCGAAAACCTCGTCGACAACCACCACCAGCGGCGCACGCTCGTCATCCTGGAGCGATAGAAAGCGCCCGCGTATCAGCGGAATCTGCATCACGCGCAAATAATCGGGATCAACGATGTAATCGATCACCCAGCTCATGTCGTTGTTGTTTCGCGGCTTTGGCTGGCCGTCAATCCAGAACCACTGATCGTCTTCGCCATTCAGTGGAACCGCGCCCCACCTTTGCGACACAGCCGTCACTCCGGGTGCCGCCGCCAACGCCTCGTTCAGGGCCAGGTGCTTGGCCCGAATCATCTCCGGAGTGGCGCTTGCCATCGCCGGTGGCATCGAAATGTTGAACGTCTCCACGTCGTGCGCGTTGAACCCGGGATCCACATCCCACAAGCGCATCAAGCTCCGTACCATCAGGCCGGCTCCGGTAAGAAGCACAAGCGCCACGGCAACTTCCACCACCACAAAGACGCTCAGGGTGCGCTGATTGGCCCCGGTTGCGCTGCGGCCTCCTTCTTTGAGCGCCGTCTGCGGATTTTCTTTCGCAACCCTCCACGCCGGCGCCAGCCCGAAAAGAAGCCCGGTCGCCACTGAGATCAGCGTCGTGAACAAAAGCACGCGCCAGTCAAGTCCAATCTCATCAGCGCGCGGCAACGCGGCCGGCAGGGCGTGCAGTGCGGCCTTCAATCCAAATGCGGCCGGCAGCAGGCTGATCACCCCGGCGGTAATCCCCAGCAGAAGGCTCTCCGTCAGGAGCTGCCGGACCACTCGCCCGCGGCTTGCGCCCAGCGCCGCCCGCACCGCAAATTCACGGCCGCGGCCTGAGGCGCGCGCCAGCATCAGGCTGGCAACGTTCACGCATGCAATCAGCAGCACAAACCCCACAGCGCCGAGCAGAATAAGCAGAAAGCCCCTCGTGCTTCCCACTATCTGTTCCTTCATGGAAGCAATGCTGGCGCCGATGCCGCGATCGTCCTCTGGAAACGCTGCCGCCAGGTTTCCGGTCACACGCTCCATGTCCGCGCGCGCCTGTTCGATGGTGACCCCGGGCTTGAGCCGCCCAATGCCGTGAAACCCGAGCCCTGCCCCGCGAAACATCAGAATGGAATTGCTCCATTGCGGAATCGGCGCGTACACGTCGGAGGCCTGAAAATGCGAAATCCGCAGCTTCAGCGAAGCGGGAATCACGCCGACAATAGAGAAGCTCTTTCCGTCCAGCGTGATCGTTTGGCCCATCACATTCTTAGCGCCGTCGAACTTCCTCCGCCACAGACCTTCGCTGATCATCGCTACCGGCGAGGCCCCCACCGTTTCGTCCGCCGGCGTGAATTCCCGGCCCAGGATCGGGTTCACGCCCAGCACACCGAAATAGCCGTCGGAGATAAACTCCGCATTCAACTGTTGCGCATCGCCGCGGCCTGTCATGCTGAACCCGTAACCCCGCGCCAATCCCATCGCCGCGAATGTCTGGTTGTCCTTGCGCCAGTCCAGAAAATTGGGATACGAGATGGACCCGTTGGCAAAGTTCGGCTTGCTCTCGTCGAGAGCCACAAGCTGCTCCGGATGCGGGAACGGAAGCGGGTTAAGCAGCACCCCGTTCACCACCGAAAAAATCGCGCTGTTGATGCCGATGCCCAGCGCGAGCGTCAGCACCACCACTACCGTAAAGCCTGGGTTCTTGATCAGCATGCGCAAGGCGAAACGTGCGTCCTGAATCAGGTCCTCGAGTTTCCCTGAGGCACGAACCGCATGACCCGCCTCGCGTGCGCGCGCAGCGGACCCGAAGGCCCGCCGTGCTTCCTCGGGATCGCGCCCAGTCGCGATCGCTTCCTCGACATGCGATTCAAATTCTTCGTCGATCTCGCGGTTCAGACGCTCCCCGCGTACGGCATTCGCGACACGCGACCACAGTGACATGTCATGCCTCCGTGAGAACCCGGTTAATTGCTAAGCTAACCGCCTGCCAGCGCGACTCTTCCGCGCCCAGTTGCTTTTTGCCTGGGGCAGTCAATTCATAGACGCGGGCACGGCGGCCCGTGTCCTTCTTGATCCACTCGGCGCGAATCCAACCCGCTTCCTCCATTCGGTACAGCGCTGGGTACAGCGATCCTTCCTCGACGCGCAGCACCTCGCCGGATGAAGTAGCGATGGCAGACATGATGGCATATCCATGAAGCCGCGGGCGTCGCGACAAGAGCTTGAGCACCAATAAATCGAGCGAACCTTGCAAGGCGTCGGTCTTGGCCATATATAGATGTCTTTATATAGATGTCTGATCATGAAGTCAAGCGTGCGACATTTGACGCATCCAGACCGAGTCGCTCATCGACGGAATTCTGGCTCTTCAGCGGTTCCAAGCTGCCGCCGTCCACCTAGTCAGCGACGGGCCGAAATTGCCAATCTCCGGTGGAACTCGCTCGCGGTCCGAGATGGGTCTGTACCGATGACGCCACCGGAATGCACGTTGTTATTCACGAAATCTATTTCAAAAACCAGAACTTCCGGTCGCTCTTCAGACCACGTGCCATTCTCGAACTTAACCTTGTGGCCGTTCTGAAATTGCAAAATGGCTTTTGGGGATAGCGTTCCATCAACGGTCTTCATTCCCGTAATCAGCCTGCTGTTGCCGGTGGAGACAGAACGGAGAATGGCGGCCAAGGTGGTCTTACCTCGGCCATTATCTGCATAAACTAATGTCGCCTTCTTCAACCCAAAGGGCTTGCCATTGGCGTCGTGAAGCAACCCAATACCTTGAATTTCTTCGATCCTCACAAGCATCGGAACACTCATCTGTAGAGCAAACCGCGGCAAATAAACGCATCTGGGCTTGAATTCGGCCAGTCAGTCGGGAATACCTCTCGCGCAATGTTCATGAATCCAGGTTGGATACCCTCGCTGCGCTGAAACTGAAGGAGGTACTGTGATGAAGAAGAACAAGGCGCTAACTTGTCTGGTATCGTTTCTGATGACCCAATGTCCAACCTGCCACCACAGAATTGCGATAGTTAGACCGGACTGAAAAAATGTGCTTGACCTTGGAGTGCATTCCAGGGTTGATACTGGTCTCGTGACAGCTGCTCCTAATCCCAAGCGCCAGTTATGGTCTGGGGACCTCAGCCGCGCAACTGGTGTGAGCACCGATACCTTGAGGCACTACGAGAGGCTGGGCATCTTGAGGAAACCGCCGCGAACGCTAGGCGGCTATCGTCTGTACCCGCCCGAGTCTCTTAATCGGGTGCTGCTGGTTCGCAATGCGCTCGCTTCCGGGTTCACCTTAAAAGAACTCATGGAGATCCTGCGGGTGAGAGATGCCGGAGGCGTGCCCTGCCGGCAGGTCGCGCAACTTGCTCACGAGAAGGTACGGCAGCTTGAACTCCGAATCGCGCAACTCACCCAAGTCAGAGACTCGCTGAAGGTTACATTGCAAGAGTGGGACCGTCGACTGGAGAAGAGAAAGCCGAACGATCCTGCTTATCTTCTGGAGTCGCTGTCCACTAAACAGAAACGACGGAAAAGGAACGAAACAGGAGAACAGAATGAAGATACTCGTGCTCGTCGCCTCAATGGCAATTCCGGCATTAGTCTTCGGTCAAAGCGTACCGTCCTGCACCATGCACGAACAACATCAGCAGACGTCTGATCAACACGCGGCGGGCGTCGACGCTCGGGGCGACCACGCAATGGGCTTTTCGCATGAGAACTCCGCCCACCATTTTCATCTCCTTGCCGATGGCGGCACAATCGAAGTGGTAGCTAACGACGCAAACGACACAGCCACTCGCGATGAAATAAGGATGCACTTGTCTCACATCGCCAAGATGTTCACCGAAGGCGACTTCCAAGTGCCAATGTTCATCCATGAGACGGTACCACCAGGTGTTCCAGTGATGGAATCCAAGCGCGGTGCGATCACCTACGTTTACGAGTCAACGTCGAATGGAGGTCAGGTTCGCATCGTCAGTGCTGATACCGACGCCGTAAAGGCGATCCATGAGTTCCTGGCGTTTCAAATCGACGACCACAGAACAGGCGACTCCAAGGTGGTCGCGCCGCCTGCTCACGAGTAAGCCCGCGCGCGGCAAGCCACTCGTGAGGCGAGAATGGTTGGGGCGGTTAAGGCGAAGAATTTGCGGAGGACACTACCTCAAATGTGCCCGGCTAGCATATTCCGTCTCGCAGCGCACTCGAGAGATCGGTATTCGTATTGCGCTTGGGGCGCATTCGCGCGATGTCCTGCGTCTCATTCTTCGGCAAGGTGCACGCCTGGCGATTGTCGGATCGGTGGCCGGCGTTGGCGCGGCGCTAATTCTGCGGAAGATCGTGGCCAGCATCTTGTAATAGATAGTCTCCCGGCAGTTTCCTGACAGCTCTTCTGGACTTGACGTCGAAAGATCGCGCAAATTTCCTGTTGCTTTCCAAAAGGAATCATGACATTATTCCTGTTGGAAATCTAAAGGTAGATTCGCCGTGAAGGAAAAACCGGACGTATTGCAGGGAACGCTTGCGCTGATGGTCCTCAAGACACTCGATGTGCTGGGTCCGCAGCACGGCTGGGGAATCGCGCGGCGCGTCGAACAGATCAGCGGAGACCTTCTGGCTGTCAACCAGGGCACGCTCTATCCCTTGCTGCTCAGGCTTGAGCATGAAGGCTCGATTGCCTCGGAGTGGGGCGCATCGGAAAACAACCGCCGCGCCCGCTTCTATCGCCTCACCTCGGCCGGGCGCAAACAGTTGCAGGCAGAGACTCGCGAATGGGAACAGATGGCGGCCATCATCGCACGCTTTTTTAAAGTCAAGGCCGAGGATTTACCGTGAAATTCCTGCGACGCTTCTTCATGCGCCTGTCGAACCTCGCCACGGGGAGGAGTGCCGACCAACGCCTGCAAGACGAGATGGCCGAGCATATCGCATTTCAGACAGAGGAGAACATGCGCGCCGGCATGCCCCCCACCGAGGCGCGGCGCCAGGCTGTGCTCAAGTTTGGCTCGGCCGAGGCGATACGGGAAGACCATCATGCCGAGCAAAGCCTTCCCTTCTTCGAGAATCTGTTCTTCGATCTTCGCTACGCGCTGCGCATGTTTGCGAAGTCGCCGGGCTTTTCCGCGATTGCGATTCTGACGATGGCTTTGGGGATCGGAGCGACGACGGCGATTTTCAGCCTGGTCGACGCCACGCTGCTGCATCCGCTGCCCTATCCGCACCCAGAGGAACTGGTACGCATCGAGGACGATCTGCCTGGTGCGGGCGCTACGGACGCGGGCATCTCGATTCCGGAGTTTAAGGATCTGCAGCGTTCGGGAATTTTTCAGTATGTTGTGCTGGAGATTTTCGGGTCGGCGAACCTGACGGGTGCATCGCAGCCGTCGCGGCTTCAGTATGAGGGGGTGTCGCCGGGGTATTTTGCGATGCTCGGGGTGAAACCGGAGCTGGGGCATACGTTCGATCCGCTGGATCAAACGCCGGGGTTCACGCTGGATGTGGTGATCAGTGACGGGGCATGGAAGCGGGTTTTCGGGAGCGATCCGCATATTGTGGGAAAAA
>Ga0335074_10010984_pt1 | contig 12666 bp, 12 predicted proteins | sample Lox_Sample_23_FD_206715 | JGI IMG/M metagenome (GOLD analysis project Ga0335074, IMG submission 206715) | Soil microbial communities from Loxahatchee National Wildlife Refuge, Florida, United States - Lox_Sample_2.3 | ecosystem: Environmental > Terrestrial > Soil > Wetlands | place: USA...
AGCGAAGAAGCCGGCGCAGCGCTCGTCGACGTGCGACCACGCGTGGATCCGTGGGTCGCGCACGAGCGAGAGAACGATCGGTGTGCAGCGCGACCCGGGCGCGGTACAGGCATGCTCCATCCCGCAGCGAGCGAGCTCGTCGCAGAAGGCGCGCAGCAGCAGATAGGTGTCGGTGGCGCTCATGATGAGATGTCCTGAATGGCGCGCGACGTCGTCCTCTTGCACGGCTTCACCCACACCGGAGCGAGCTGGGACCCCGTGGTCGCAGCGCTCGGGGAAAGCTATCGTGCGCTCGCGCTCGACATCCGCGGGCACGGATCGGCCTCGGATCGGTCGCCGGTCACGCTCGAGGGCGTAGTCGAGGACCTGAACACGCTCGCTCCGGAGCAGTGCACGCTCGTCGGCTACTCGATGGGCGGGCGGATCGCGCTCCACGCGGCGCTGGCGCTGCCCGGGCGGATTGAACGCCTGATCCTGATCGGGGCCAGCCCCGGGATCGCCGATGCGGCCGAGCGCGAGGCCCGGCTCGACGACGACGAGCGTCTGGCCGTCAAGATCGAGGGGATGAGCATCGAGGAGTTCGCGCGGCAGTGGGGCCACACGCCGGTGCTCGCCGGACAGCCGCCCGACGTGCTCGCGGCGGCCCACGCGGACCGCCTGCGCAACCGCCCGGCGGGCCTTGCCCGGGCACTGCGCGGCCTCGGTACCGCGGCGTTGCCCTCGTTATGGGGAAGGTTGGGCGAGATCCGGGTGCCGGTGGCGCTCGTGGTCGGGGAGCGCGACGAGAAGTTCCGCGAGGTCGCGGCGCGGATGGCGCCGGAGGTACCGGATTCCGAGCTGATCGTGGTGCCGGACGCGGGTCACGCCGTGCACCTGGAGGCGCCCGACGCGGTGGCGGCGGCGATCGCCGCGGTCTAGCCTCGCGCCCGCATTCGCGGACAACTCGACAGTCGGCGCCTTCCGGGCCGCGAGTGGTGCGTTCCCCGCAGCAGAGCCGGGTGGACGGCCGTTCACCACCGCCAGGGCGGCGAGTGGCGGTTTATCCGGGCCCTTGAGACTTGAGAGGACTAGGCGGCCTGGAGGATGGCCGGCGCGACCGGGCCGCACTTGTACAGATCGTCTGCCAGGCGGCTGGCGCTGACCTGCTCCCAGCGGCCGCTCTCGACCAGCGTGCGGCACAGATCGCACACGTCGAGGAGCGCGGCCTGCGCCTCGATGTCGTTGTCCAGATCCTGGCTGAAGACGAGGTTGTCGGCGGCGTAGCGGATGCGCTGCTGTTCGTCCTCGAGCAGCTTGCTCGGTCCCAGGTCCTCGAGCGTCTTCATGACCCGGCGGTATGCGTTGGAGCGTTCAGGACTCATCTTGCGGCCTCCGATCAAACGATCAGCTCAGCTTTACGGAGGATGGTCGTCAGCCGAGCCCCGGGCTTTAGCCTTTCGGCCAAATTTCTTGCCTGACCTGTTGTACCCAGGCGGATCCGCGCGATCCGTGACGTGGATCACACGAGGCCGGGTGATCGGCGGTCAGGCGGCCCCATACCAGGCCAGCAGACCCTCGCCGAGGCCGTTGCCGGGCGGCACCGCCATCCGGCCGGCGCGCGCCGGCAAAGGGTCTGCACGGCCGGCGAACAGCCCGAGGGTGGCCAGGCCGCACGGGCGATCGGGTGCGATCGCGGCCGCCGCGTGCAGCGCCGCCGCGATCCCCAGCGGACCGTCGAGGGTCGAGGCCAGGTACACCTCGTAGCCGGCGGCGCGGGCCCGGCGGCTGGAGTCGATGAGGCCGGTGATGCCGCCGCAGGCGGCGACCTTCAGACACACGGCCCGGCACACCCGCTCATCGAGCGCGCCGGACGCCGACGCCGTCTCGTCCAGGGCAACCGGCACCTCGGGAACCGCGGCGGCGACTTCGCGAGTCTGGGCGAGGCCATGCACCGGCTCCTCGCACAGCTCGATCCCGGTCGGCGCGAGCGCCCGGAGCGCCGCCACCGCCTCCTGCACCGACCAGGCGCCGTTGGCGTCAAGGCGGATCGCCGCTCCCGGTCCGATGACGGCACGGACCGCGGCCAGACGCCCGGCGTCGTCGCCGATCCCGACTTTGACCTTTACGCAGCGAAAGCCTCCGGCACGCGCGACGGCCGCCTCGGACGCGGCGCCGGCGCGATCGGCCGCCGCGATCGTGTAGTTGACCTCGACCGGGTTGGCGGCGCGCGCCCCGAGGCGCTGCCAGACGGGCTGGCCGCTCTGGCGGCTCTCGAGGTCCCACAGAGCCATATCGATCGCTGCCACCGCCGGGGTGACGGCCAGCCGTCGCCACTCGGCGAGCGCCGCGGCGGTGGACGCGCCGGGGGATGCCGCCGCCAGCATGTCGCGGCACGCCTCGAGCGCCTCGAGCACATCCTCGACGTTCACCCCGTGATAGTCGGGAAGCGGCGCCGCCTCGCCGACGCCGACGTGGCCGTCCGCATCTTCGACGCGCACCAGTAGTACCCCGCGCTCACTGATGGCACCCGAGGCAGAAACAAACGGCGCGCGCAAGCGCGCCCGTAAAGACTCGATCTCGACCCTCACCGGCTCAACAGGAGCCCGGCCGCGAGCAGCGCGCAAAACAAGAGCTGGAGGAGTCCCGTCTGAGCGAGTGCCTGGTTCAGGGAGAGGCCGTCGGTGCGGTTGCGCACGACGCGCACCACGCGGGTGGCGAGCGGCAGCGTCAGCCAGGGAAGGAACAGCCATGGCGTGAGCGGCCCGAACACCCAGGTCACCGGCGCCAGCAGGTACGCGAGGTAGATCATCGCCGCGAACAACCGCCTCGTGCGGGCGCGACCGAGGCGGACGGCCAGCGTGCGCTTGCCGGCACGCCGATCGGTCTCGATGTCGCGGACGTTGTTCACCACGAGCAGGCCGGCGGCGATCAGCCCGACGGGCACCGCGAGCGCGAAAGCCTCCCAGTCGAGGTGCTTGACCTGAACGAAGAACGACCCGGCCACGGCGACGATCCCGAAGAACAGGAACACGAACACCTCGCCGAGCCCCTCGTAGCCATACGGCTTCGGACCGCCCGTGTAGAGCACGCCGGCCAGGATCGAGGCCGCCCCGACGAGCAGCAGCTGCCAGCCGGCGACCACGACCAGGTAGACGCCGGCGAGCACCGCGACGCCGAAGGTCAGGTAGGTCGCGATGAGCACCTGGCGCGGCGGCACGAGCCCGCCGGCGGTCACGCGCACGGGCCCGAGGCGGTCCTCGGTGTCGGCGCCTCGCCGGGCGTCGGAGTAGTCGTTGGAGAGATTGGTGCCGATCTGGATGAACATCGCGCCGATCAGCGCCGCGGCGAATCGGAGCGGGTGGAACACGTGCAGGTAGCCGGCCAGCGCGGTGCCGACGAGTACCGGGGCGATCGCGGCGGGGAGCGTCCGGACTCGCGCCGCCATCAGCCAGATGCGGACCCCGCTCGGCCTCGTCGCCGCCTCCGCGATCACATCACGCCCGGTGGGGGAACTTCGAGAAGTCGGGCCTGCGCTTCTGAAGGTACGCATTGCGGCCCTCCTGCGCCTCCTCGCTCATGTAGAAGAGCAGGTTCGCGTCGTGGGCCAGCTGCTGGATGCCGGCCAGGCCGTCCTCGTCGGCGTTGAAGCTCGCCTTGAGCATCCGCAGCGCGAACGGGGACATGGCGAGCATCTCCCGGCACCACTTGACGGTCTCCTGCTCGAGCTGCTCGAGCGGAACGACCGCGTTGACGAGGCCCATGTCGAGGGCCTCCTGGGCGCCGTACTGCCGGCATAGGAACCAGATCTCCTTGGCCTTCTTGGGTCCGACCAGGCGCGACAGGACGGTGGCGCCGAAGCCGCCGTCGAAGGAGCCGACCTTCGGGCCGGTCTGGCCGAAGCGGGCGTTGTCGGCGGCGATCGTGAGGTCGCAGATCACGTGCAGGACGTGGCCGCCGCCGATGGCGTAGCCGGCCACCATGGCCACCACGGGCTTGGGGAGCCGGCGGATCTGGACGTGCAGGTCGGTGACCTCGAAGCGCCCGACCGCCTCGTGCCGGCCGGCCTGCGTGGGGTCCGCGCCGGTGACGTACCCGCCGCGCTGTCCGCGGACGCGCTGGTCACCGCCCGAGCAGAACGCGTCGGGACCCTCGCCGGTCAGGATGATCACGCCGATCTCGAGGTCCTCGCGCGCGCGGGTGAACGCGTCGGAGAGCTCGAGGACCGTCTCGGGCCGGAAGGCGTTCCGGACCTCGGGACGGTTGATCGTGATCTTGGCGATGCCGGCGGCGTCGTCCACACCCGTCTCGTAGCGGATGTCCTGATACTCCGCGGCCGATCTCCAGGTCGTTGGCACGCGGGCGAGACTACCGTGTCGGTCGTGGCCTACCACTGGATCCACATGGCGGCGCAAAAGGTCCCCGACCGGGTGGCGATCGAGGGGCCGGAACGCAGCCTGACCTACGCCGAGCTGTCGCAGGCCGCAATCGCGCGGGTCGGCGCCCTTCAGGGGACGAAGCGGGTGGGGATCGCGCTGCCGGCGGGCGAGGACTTCGTGATCGCCCTGCACACCTGCCTGCTGGCGGGCGCGGCGGCGGTGCCGATCGACCTGCGGTTGAGCGACGCCGAGCGCCGCCAACGGATGGCGCAGGCCGAGGTCGTCGTCTCAGAGCCGCTGGCGCCCGATGGGAGCGTCTGGCCGACCAGCTCGCTCGGAGCCGATCCGGAGGTCGCGGTGATGCACACGTCGGGCACGACCGCAGCACCCAAGCCGGTCACGCTCACGTACGGCAACTTCCTGGCCAGCGCGCTCGGCTCGGCGGTGGCCCTCGGACTCGATCCGGCCGAGCGCTGGCTGTGCCCGATGCCGCTCACCCACGTGGGCGGGCTGTCGATCCCGATTCGCAGCGCGATCTACTCCACGACCGCCGTGCTGCACGGGCGCTTCGACACGGAGGCGGTGCTGAACGACCTGATGGATCCGGGTCGCCGGATCACGCTGGTCTCGCTCGTGCCGACGATGCTCGCGCGGCTCCTCGACGCTGGATTACAGAGTCCCCCGACGCTGCGCTGGGCCCTGCTCGGCGGCGGGCCAATCGCGCCGGCGCTGCTCGAGCGAGCGGAGGGCGCCGGGGTGCCGGTGGCGCCGACCTACGGGATGACCGAGGCCTGCTCGCAGATCGCCACGTTCGGCTGGCCGCTCCCAGGTGTCGACTACTACACGTCCGAGGGTGAGCTCCGGGTCCGCGGGCCGATCGTCGCTGCCGGCGCCACCGACGAGCGCGGCTGGCTGCATACCGGCGACCTCGCCACCTTCGACGAGCACGGACGGCTCGTCATCACCGGCCGCAAGTCGGACACGATCGTGAGCGGTGGCGAAAACGTCGCCCCGGCCGAGGTCGAGGCGGTCCTGCTCGAGCACCCGGCGGTGGCCGACGCGGCCGTGCACCCGCGGCCCGATCCGGAGTGGGGGGAGGCGGTGGTGGCGACCGTGGTGCTGCGCGACGGCCTGGATGTCACGCCGGAGGAGCTCCGCGCGCACTGCGCCGCCCGCCTGGCCGGCTTCAAGGTGCCCAAAGCGATCGGTTTGACCGACAAGTTGCCCAGAACTCCGTCCGGCAAGCTGCTGCGGCGCCAGCTTTAATCGACACGTGTCCTCAGTCCCGCAGTCGGCAGAGTCGGACTCGCCCAACCAGCTGACGATCGAGCAGCTGGCCGCCGAGTCGGGCATGTCGGTGCGCAACATTCGCGCCCACCAGGCGCGAGGCCTGCTGGCTCCGCCCGAGGTGCGGGCGCGCGTGGGCTACTACGGCCCGGAGCATCTCGAGCAGCTGCGGCTGATCCGCGACCTTCAGGACGACGGCTTCAACCTGAGCGGGATCAAGCGGCTGCTCGACGACACACGGGGCACTGCTGAGCGGCTCCAGCGCTTCGGCGAGGCGCTCAGCGCCGTCGCCTCGGCCGAGCGCGGCGAGACGCTCACGCTCGAGGAGCTCGGCCGCCGGTTCCGGGTCAGCGCGCAGGAGGCGCCCGAGGTGCTCGCCGAAGCGGCGCGGCTGGGCGTGCTGGTGCCGATCGGCGGGGACCGCTTCCAGGCCCCCAGCCCGTCGCTGCTCGCGATTGCCGAGGAGGTCGTCGGCCGGGGGATCTCGCTGCGCAGCGCGCTGTCCGTGCTCGAGGACGTCGACCGTCACTGCGAGTCGGTCTCGCGCTCGCTGGTCGAGCTGTTCGTCCTCGAGATCTGGAAGCCGTTCGCGCAGGCCGACATGCCGGCCGAGCGGTGGCCGGAGATCGAGCACGCCGTGGAGCGGCTCGGACCGGTCGCCTCCGAGGCGCTGATGGCCATCTTCCAACGCCGGCTGGGCGTCCAGCTCGAGGATGCGTTCAAGGAGATCACCCGGCGTGTGGCCGAGCGCACCTCCGAGGACGGGGATCCCTGAGATGGCCTCGACCGATCCCGAGGCGTTGAGGGCTGAGCTGCTCGAGCGCTGGGAGCGTGCGGCGAGGGGCTGGGGGCGGCGCGCGCAGCACATGCGCGAGTTCGGCATGCCGGTTTCGACGTGGATGATCGACCATGCCGGGCTCCAGCGCGGGCAGCGTGTGCTCGAGCTCGCGGCCGGACCCGGCGAGACAGGTCTTCTGGCCGCCGAGCTGATCCGCCCCGGAGGAGTGCTGATCTCGAGCGACGCCGCCGAAAACATGCTTGAGGTTGCCCGCGCCCGCGCGGGAGATCTCGGAATCGACAACGTCGAGTTCAAACAGCTCGAGCTCGAGTGGATCGACCTGCCGACGGCGAGCGTCGACGTCGTCATGTGCCGGTGGGGAGTGATGCACACGGTCGACCCGGAGGCCGCGCTGCGGGAGACGCGGCGGGTGCTGGTACCCGGCGGCCGGATCGTGCTCGCGGTGTGGGACCAGGCCGAGTTGAACCCGTGGGCGACGATCACTGACCGCGCGATGATCGATCTCGGCTACGCCGAGCCGCCGGATCCGGGCGCGCCGGGAATGTTCTCGCTGGCCGCGCCCGGACGCTTGCACGAGATGCTCGAGGGAGCTGGGTTCGTCGAGGTGCTGGTCGAGTCGGTCGAGCTCCCCCGCCGTCCGGTGACGGTCGCGGAAGCTCTGGCCGAGAAGCTCGATCTGGCCCGCGGGTTCGCCGATGCGTGGGAGCGCCTTTCGGTGCAAGAGCGCCGCGCGGTCGAGGAGAGAATCGTCTCGCTGGGTGAGCCCTACGCCGGGCCGGATGGACGTCTCCTCCTGCCGGCGCGGTCGTTGGTGGCGGCGGCGACGGCATAGGCGCAGGGCGGGTGTGCGGGGGCGCTGTCAAACCCGTGAACGCGTATTTGCAGGGTGAAAGCACCCTTGCAGCGGTTCCCGTCCGCGGCCGGGTTGAGGACACTGCCGCCCATGCATTTGCGACTTCTCCTGCTCCTCACGGTCGCGGCCGGGGCGTTGCTCGTGATCCCCGCCGCCGCCTCTGCGTACTTCGTCCACACCGTTGCGCCGGGCGAATCGCTGTCGTCGATCGCCGCCGCTGACGGCCTGAGCGTCGATCAGCTCGCGGCCGCGAACGGACTCTCGCCCGATGCCGAGCTGATCGCCGGTTCGACGGTGCAGATCCCGCCCCAGCAGCAGCCGGGCGTGAGCGCGCCGATCGTCTCGAGCACGGCCGGCACCACGTCGATGGGCGACGGGGATAGCGACGCCGACGACGTCGGGTCGACCGCCGCCGCGGCTCCCGCGAGCAGTGCTGCGGGCGGCTCATACGTGGTGCAGCCCGGCGACACGCTGACCGCGATCGCGGCCCGGGCGGGCATGACTGTTGATCAGCTTGCCGCCCTGAACGGCCTGGACCCCAACGCGTACCTGATCAGCGGCACTGCCCTCAGTCTTGGCAGCGGGTCGGGGACGGAGTACGTCTCGACGAACACCGCACCGTCCTCGGCGGCGAGCGCGCAGCCGGTCGGAGCCGCGGCCGAGGGAACGCCGACCGACCCGCCCTACCCGACGCCTCAGACCGTGTCGGCGCCCGAGGTCGGGTCGATCGCCGCCGCCAACGGCGTGCCCGCGTCGCTGGCCGACGCGATCGCCTGGCAGGAGAGCGGCTTCAACAACGACCTGGTCTCGACCGCCGACGCGCGCGGGGTGATGCAGATCCTCCCCGGAACCTGGCAGTGGATCCAGAACGACCTCAACTCGGGGCCGCCGCTGGCGCCGGCATCTGCGAGCGACAACGTGCGCGGCGGCGTGATCATGCTGCACTCGCTGCTGGACGCCACCGGCGGCGATCCGGCGGAGGCCGCGGCCGCCTACTACCAGGGACTGTCGTCGCTCCAGCAGAACGGCATGTATCCCGACACGCAGCAGTACGTCCAGGACGTGCTGTCGCTGGAGAGTCAGTTCGGCGGCGGCGGCGGATGAGCCCAGAAATCGGCCGGGGGCCGCGCCTCGCTAGGCTCCCGGGCGATGTTCTACGACAAAGACGCTGACCTCTCGCTCCTCGACGGCAAGACCGTCGCGATCATCGGCTACGGCTCCCAGGGCCACGCCCACGCGCTCAACCTGACCGACTCGGGCGTGTCGGTCGTCGTCGGCCTGCGCCCTCAGTCGAGCAGCGTGGCCAAGGCGCGCGAGCACGGCCTGCGCGTGGCCGATCCGGCCGACGCCGCCAGCGAGGGCGACATCGTGATGATGCTGGTGCCGGACGAGCTCCACCGCAGCGTGTGGGAATCGGGGGTCAGCGACGGGATCGCCCCCGGGAACATGCTGATGTTCGGTCACGGCTTCTCGATCCACTATGGCGAGGTGGTGCCGCCTCCGGACGTCGACGTCACGCTGGTGGCGCCCAAGGGTCCGGGGCATCTGGTGCGCCGACAGTACCTCGAGGGCTCGGGGGTACCGTGCCTGACCGCCGTCCACCAGGACGCCACCGGCCATGCGCTCGCGCTCGCGCTCGCCTACGCCAAGGGGATCGGTGGAACGCGCGGCGGCGTGATCGAGACGACGTTCAAGGACGAGACCGAGACCGACCTGTTCGGCGAGCAGGCGGTGCTGTGCGGCGGCGTGACCGAGCTCGTCCGCGCCGGCTACGACACGCTCACGGAGGCCGGGTATGACCCGCGGCTGGCCTACTTCGAGGTCCTCCACGAGCTCAAGCTGATCGTCGACCTGATGTACGAGAAGGGCATTGCCGGGATGCGCTACTCGATCTCGAACACGGCCGAGTACGGCGACATGACCCGCGGCAAGCGCGTGATCTCCGAGCCGACTCGGCAGGCGATGAAGCAGATCCTGGCCGACATCCAGTCGGGCGACTTCGCGCGCGAGTGGATCGCCGAGAACCGGGCCGGGCAGGAGAACTTCAAGCGCATGCGCGAGGAGCAGGCCGGACATCAGGTCGAGGTGGTCGGTCAGGAGCTCCGCGCCAACATGGATTGGATCGATACCGAGTTCCAGGAGTAACCCGCGATGACCCAAGCCGGCACGGTTCTGGAGATCCCTGATTCGCTCAAGCCGGCCGACGGCCGGTTCGGGTCCGGCCCCTCCCGGATCCGCCCCGAACAGATCGGGCGGCTGGCGCAGGAAGGCGCCGGCGTGATGGGCACCTCTCATCGCCAGGCGCCGGTCCGGGGTCTGGTGGCCCAGATCCGGGCGGACCTGCGCGAGCTGTTCTCGGTCCCCGACGGCTATGAGGTGGTGCTCGGAAACGGCGGCACGACCGCGTTCTGGGACGCTGCGGCCTGCTGCCTGGTCGAGCGCCGCGCGCTCCACCTGACCTACGGCGAGTTCTCCTCGAAATTCGCCGCCTGCACCCGCCGAGCGCCGTTCCTGGCCGACCCGATCGTGATCGAAGCCGAGCCCGGCGACGCCCCCGAGCCGCGGAGCGATCCGGAGGCGGACGTGATCACGTGGGCCCACAACGAGACCTCGACCGGGGTGATGGTGCCCGTGACTCGCCCGTCCGGGTCCGACGGTGCGCTCGTGCTGGTCGACGGCACGTCGGCCGCGGCCGGGCTGCCGGTTGACGTCGGGCAGACCGACGCCTACTACTTCGCACCCCAGAAGGGCCTCGGCTCCGACGGCGGCCTGTGGCTGGCGCTGCTCAGCCATCGAGCGCTCGAGCGGATCTCGCGGATCACCTCGGCTCCGCAAGACGGGCGCTGGATCCCGGAGTTCCTCTCGCTTCAGATCGCCCACGAGAACTCGGTCAAGGACCAGACCTACAACACGCCGGCGATCGCGACGCTGCTCCTGCTCGCCGACCAGCTGGAGTGGATCCTGGAGCGGGGCGGCCTCGAGGCGATGATCGCGCGCACCACCGAGTCCTCCAGCCATCTCTACGAGTGGGCCTCGCAGCACGAGCACGCGACTCCATTCGTGCAGGACTCCGCCAAACGCTCGCTGGTCGTCGGCACGGTCGACTTCGATTCTCAGGTCGACGCCGCCGACCTCGCCTCGACCCTGCGCGCCAACGGAATCGTCGACGTCGAGCCCTACCGCAAGCTCGGGCGCAACCAGCTGCGCGTCGGGATGTTCCCCGCCACCGACCCGGCCGACGTGCGGGCGCTGACGGCGTGCATCGACTGGGTGCTGGAGCGGCGGCTATGACCACCACCGAGTCGGCTTCCGCCGGCGCTGAGACCGACGGCGCCCGGGCTCGCGTCCTGGTCGCCGAGAAGATCGGTGACTCGGGGATCGACCTGCTCCGCGAGCATTTCGACGTCGACCTCGGCGTGGGCTGGTCGCGCGAGGAGCTCGAGGAGCGGATCGGCTCCTACGACGGCGTCCTGATCCGTTCCGCCACCAAGCTCGACGCTCCCCTGATTGCGCGTGCGTCGCGGCTGCGGGCGGTTGGCCGTGCGGGCGTCGGGGTCGACAACGTCGACGTCGAGGCGGCCACCAAGCGCGGAATCGTCGTGGCCAACGCGCCGCAGTCGAACGTGATCACGGCGGCCGAGCACACGATGGCGCTGCTGCTGGCGCTGGCACGCAACGTGCCGCAGGCCCACGCTTCGCTGACGAGCGGTAAGTGGGAGCGGTCGAAGTTCTCCGGGGTCGAGCTGTACGAGAAGACGCTCGGGATCCTCGGGTTCGGCCGCATCGGTCAGCTCGTGGCCGAGCGGGCTCGCTCGTTCGGGATGCGGCTGATCGCCTACGACCCCTACGTGGGCGGGGAGCGCTACGAGCGGCTCGGCGTCGAGAAGGCCGCTTCGTCCGACGACGTGTACGCGGCCGCCGACTTCATCACGCTGCACCTGCCCAACACGCCGGAGACGAAGGGTTGGCTGGACGCCGAGGCGCTGGCCAAGTGCAAGGACGGCGTGCGCATCTTGAATGTGGCCCGCGGTCCGCTGGTCGTCGACGAGGACCTAAAGGCTGCGCTCGACTCGGGCAAGGTCGCGGGCGCGGCGCTCGACGTGTTCCAGTCAGAGCCGGTGACCGATCACCCGCTGTTCGGCTACCCGAACGTGATCGTCACGCCGCACCTGGGCGCCTCGACCGCCGAGGCCACCGACCGTGCCGGCTACCAGGCGGCCGAGCAGGTTGTCGCGGCGCTGGCCGGCGGGGTGGTCACGAGCGCGGTGAACATCCCCGCGATCCCCGCCGAGGACATGGAGGCGCTCGGGCCGTACGTCTCGCTGTGCCGCTCGCTCGGGCGCATCGCCGTCGAGCTGGCGGACGGGTCGTCGGTCGACCAGGTGAAAACCGAGTTCATGGGGCGGATCGCTGAGCGCGACACGCGCCTGCTCGCCATCCAGGTCCTGCTTGGAGTCCTGCGCGGGCATACCGAGGAGGACGTCAATGAGGTCAACGGTCCGGCGATCGCCGAGGAGCGGGGCATCGAACTCGTCGAGTCCAAGCGTGCCGCTGTGCGCGACTACGCGGACCTGGTGCGCGTCACCGTGACCAGCGGCGAAAGCAGCGTGCTGGTCGCCGGAACCCTGTTCGGCCGGCGTAACCGGGCCCACCTGCTCGAGGCGTGGGGTGAGCGTTTCAACATCCAGCTCGAGAAGCACGTCACGATGTTCCGCTACGGGGACGTGCCGGGCATGATCGGACGCGTCGGCACCCACTTCGGCACACACGGCATCAACATCGTCTCGGCGGCGGTGGGGCACGTCGACAGCGACGAGGTCGGCGACGACGGGCTCGCGGTGATGGTGATCACGACGGACTCGGCGGTCCCTCACTCGGTGATCGGCGAGATCGTCGCCCTCGACGGATTCGAGGCCGGGCGCACCGTGACGCTCTAGGACACTTGCGTTCCTCCCGGGATCGAACCCTCACGGTCCTGGTCGTAACGCTGGCGCAGTTCATGGCGGTCATGTCGACCTCGGTGGTCAGCGTGGCGCTGCCGACGATCGGCCGTGACCTGCATGCGTCGAGCACGTCGCTCGAGTGGATCGTGGATGCGTATGTGATCGTGTACGCGAGCCTGCTCGTCGCCGGTGGCGTGGTGAGCGACAGGCGTGGGCGCAAGGGGATGTTCATGACCGGCGTGACGCTGTTCGGACTGGGCTCGCTCGTGTGCGGTCTCGCTCCCTCCGTGGGCTGGCTCGTGTCCGGCCGGGTGATTCAGGGCCTGGGGCCGGCGATCGTCACGCCGACTTCGCTGGCCATCATCAGCGCGACGTTCGAGGATCCGCGGGCCCGGGCCACGGCGATCGGCGTTTGGTCGTCCGGCTCGG
>Ga0335074_10010985_pt1 | contig 12666 bp, 11 predicted proteins | sample Lox_Sample_23_FD_206715 | JGI IMG/M metagenome (GOLD analysis project Ga0335074, IMG submission 206715) | Soil microbial communities from Loxahatchee National Wildlife Refuge, Florida, United States - Lox_Sample_2.3 | ecosystem: Environmental > Terrestrial > Soil > Wetlands | place: USA...
CCTGAAAGACGCCAAGACGCGTTTGCAGGAGTATCTTCAGTCGCGTGGGCTGCCACTGCCGCGCTACGACGTGGAGCGCACCGAGGGTGACGCGCACGACCAGACGTTCTGGGTGAGCTGCGAGGTGGCGGGGCTCGCGGAGCGCGTGAGCGGGCGGGGCAGCAGCCGGCGCCGCGCGGAACAGGACGCGGCCGGGCACGCGCTCGCCGCGATCGAGGCGCACGAGAAGGGTTGAATGAGCGCGCAGGAGCCGGGAACGTTTCGGGCGGGGTTCGCTGCCCTCGTCGGGCGGCCGAACGTCGGCAAGTCGACCTTGCTCAACGCGCTCGTCGGCGAGAAGCTGAGCATCGTCACGCCGCGCCCGCAGACGACCCGCCATCGCGTGCTCGGGGTCGTCACGGCGTCTGCGGCGCAGATCGCCTTTGTCGATACACCGGGGCTGCATCACGGCGTACGCCGCGCGCTCAACCGCGCCATGAACCGGACCGCCGCCGCGACGCTGAACGAGGCGGACGTGGCGGTTCTCGTCGTCGAGGCGCTGCGCTGGACGGTCGAGGATGATCTCGTGCTCGATCGCATTCGCCAGAGTGGGCGGCCGGCGATTGCGTGCGTCAACAAAGTCGACCGAGCGCGCCCCCGGGAGCGGCTCTTGCCTTATCTCGCGGACTTGGCGCGCCGGCACGATTTCGCCGAGATCGTGCCCGTCTCGGGTCTCAAGGGGGACAATCTCGATGCGCTCGCCGCTGCGATCGGACGGCTCCTGCCCGAATCCCCCCGGCTCTTTCCCCCCGAGCAGCGCACCGATCGGGACCTGAATTTTCGCATTGCCGAAACGATCCGCGAGAAGCTCATCCTCGAACTCAATCAGGAGCTGCCCTATGGCATCGCCGTCGAGATCGAGCGCACCGCTCAAGCAGACGGTCAGCTCGAGGTCGATGCGGCGATCTGGGTGGACAGAGCGGGCCAGAAGCCGATCGTCATCGGCGCACGCGGCGAGCGGCTGAAGCGGGTCGGCCGTTCCGCCCGACTCGAGCTCAATCGCGGGCTCGGGCAGCGGCTGCATCTGACGCTCTGGGTGAAGGTCCGCGAAGGCTGGGCCGATAGCGCCCGGGCGCTGCAACAGCTCGGGCTCGAGTAGACGTGACCGGCCGTCGCGTTCAGCTCGCCCCCGGCTATCTGTTGCATCACACGCCGTACCGGGATACGAGCCGGATTCTCGAAGTGCTGACGCGCGACCACGGCCGCCTCACGCTGTTCGCACGCGCCGTACGCGGGCCGAAATCGCGGCTTAACGCGATCCTGCAGCCTTTCCAACCGCTGCTCCTGTCGTGGAGCGGGCGGGGGGAGGCGGCGCAGCTCACGGGCGCGGAGCTCGAGGGCGCGCCGCGAGTGCTGCCGGTGGCGCGTCTGATGGCGGCGTTCTATCTCAACGAGTTGATCCTGAAGCTCACGACGCGCCATGACCCGCACCCGGCGCTCTACGCGGCGTACAGCCGCGCCCTCGAGGTGCTCGGGGCGGCCGCGCGCGGCGCGGCGGACCGGGACCCGGTGGAACGTGCGGCCGTCGAGCGTCCGCTGCGGGTGTTCGAGAAGCGGCTGCTCGATGAGCTGGGCTACGGCCTCGATCTCGCGACGAGCAGCGGGGACGGCGGCGCCGTCGAGCCTGCGCGCTTCTATCAATTCCGACCCGGACAGGGCCTGGTTGCGGCCCCGCCGCTTGCGCCCGGGGCCATTCCCGGAAGCTCGATCATGGCGCTCGCGCGCGAGCAGCTCGGGGGTCCGAAGGAGCTCGAAGATGCGCGCCGGCTTCTCAAGGCGGCAATCGATCACTGCCTCGAGGGACGCGACCTCGCAACGCGCGCCGTCGCGCGGAGCTATTATGGGCTGCGCCCAGGACCTCGCGAGGATCGCGCTGCGCGCGCCCCCGGACATGAACTCAAAAAAGATGCGTGAATGAGCTCGATCACTCTCTTCCTCGGCGTGAACATCGACCACGTTGCGACGCTGCGCGAGGCGCGGCGCGCGCGCTATCCCGATCCGGTCCATGCCGCGCTCGCCGCGGAGATGGCCGGGGCCGACAGCATCACGCTGCATCTGCGGGAGGACCGGCGGCACATCCGCGACCACGACGTGCATTCGCTGAAGGGGCTCCTGCAGACGCGCATGAACCTCGAGATGGCGGTCACCGACGAGATGATCGAAGTTGCGCGGGACGTGCGTCCGGCGGATTGCTGTCTCGTGCCCGAGCGGCGCGCCGAGATCACGACGGAGGGTGGGCTCGATGCCGCGGGACAGACGGCGCGCCTCGCCGAGGCGGCCGCGGCGCTCGCCGAGAGCGGCATCCGCGTCGCCCTGTTCATCGATCCGGAGCCGCGGCAGATCGAAGCCGCCTCGAAAATCGGCGTGCCCGCCATCGAACTGCACACGGGCGCCTACGCTGAGGCCGCAGGCGGGCAGCGCGCGATCGAGCTCGAGCGGCTGCATGCGAGCGCACGCCTCGGGGCGAGCCTCGGACTCGAGGTGCATGCTGGACACGGACTCCACTATCAGAACGTGGGGCCGGTCGCCGCCATCGGCGAGATCGTCGAGCTCAACATCGGTCACGCGATCATCGCCCGCGCGGTCTTCGTCGGACTCGAGCGCGCCGTGCGCGAGATGAAGGCATTGATGCAGGCGGCACGCGCATGATCTTCGGCATCGGCGTCGATGTACTCGAGACGAAGCGCATCGCTCACGCGCTCGAGCGCTTCGGCGCGCGCTTCATCGATCACCTGCTCATGCCCGAAGAGCGCGCGCAGCTCGAGCGCACGCCGCGTCGGGAGCGTTTCATCGCCATGCGCTTCGCCGCGAAGGAGGCGATCGTGAAGGCGATGGGCACCGGGTTCGCCCATGGCGTTTGGATACGCGATGTGGGAGTGGTGCAGAACAGCTGGGGGCGGCCGGATGTGGTCTTCTCCGACCGCGGCGATCGGGTGCGCCGCAGCCTCGGCATCGGCGACGGCCACGTGACGCTCACGGACGAATCGGGCCTCGTGGTCGCGGTTGCCGTGCTCATGAAGGCCGCGTGACGAGCGCGCATGCCCGGCAGCACGCTCGTGTTCGACATCGAGACGGTGCCCGATGTGGCGCTCGGTCGACGCCTGCACGGGCTCGGCGACCTTCCGGATGCGGAGGTCGCAAAGGCGATGTTCACGCTCAGCCGCCAGCGCACGGGCGAGGAGTTCCTCCCACTTGCCCACCACCGCATCGTCGCCATCTCCTGCCTGCTCCGCAGCGGCGAAGGACTCAAACTCTGGAGCCTCGGTGAGCCCGCCTCGAGCGAGGCCGAGCTGGTCGAGCGCTTCTTCGAGGGCATCGAGCGCTATGGCCCGGTGCTCGTCTCCTGGAACGGCTGCGGCTTCGATCTGCCGGTGCTGCGCTACCGCGCGCTCAAAGCCGGCGTGCGGGCGCCCCGCTACTGGGAGACCGGCGATGAGGACATATCGTTTCGCTTCAACAACTACCTCTCGCGCTACCACTGGCGCCACCTCGATCTGATGGACGTGCTCGCGGGCTATCAGCATCGTGCGCGCACCTCGCTCGCCGACGTGGCAGCGCTGCTCGGGTTCCCCGGCAAGCTCGGGTTCGACGGCAGCCAGGTCTGGGATGCATGGCTCGCGGGCGAGAAGCTGCGCATTCGCCAGTACTGCGAGACGGACGTGTTGAACACCTATCTCGTGTTCCTGCGCTTCGAAGCGATGCGAGGCCGCTTGGCGCGCGAGCATCTTGCCGAGGAGATCGGGCGCGTGAAGGCGATGCTGAGCGCAGGGGGTGAAGCGCATCATGCCGAGTTCCTGCGCGCCTGGGAGGCCATCGAGCGGGAGGAGTCGAGGGATTGACCGATAGCGAGCTCGGCACCGTCGACGCGCTGACGCGCGAGGGTGAGGGCGTAGTCCACGGAGGGAAAACCATTTTCGTCGCGGGCGCTCTGCCGGGCGAGGTGGTGCGCTTTCGGCGCGCACGGCGCCGCAGCCGACACGACGAGGCCGAGCTCATCGAGGTCGTGCAAGCCTCGCCGGCGCGCACGGCACCGCGCTGCGCGCATTTCGGCACGTGCGGGGGGTGTGCACTGCAGCACCTTGCCGCCGAGCGACAGATCGAGGCGAAGCAGCGGGAGCTCGCCGACAGTCTTGCGCGGATTGCGCGCGCCGAGCCGCGGCGCTGGCTCGAGCCGCTGCGCGGTCCGAGCTGGGGATACCGGCGGCGCGCGCGCCTCGGGGCGCGTTATGTCACGAAAAAGGGCCGGGTTCTCGTCGGCTTTCGCGAGCGGCTCTCCCCGTACGTCACCGCGACCGAACGCTGCGAGGTGCTCGCAGCGCCGGCGGGCGCATTGATTGGTCCTCTGGCGGAGCTGCTGACGGGCCTCGACTTCCGCCAGCACGTCCCGCAGATCGAAGTGGCGGTCGGGGACGATGCGACGGCACTCGTGCTGCGTGTGCTTGCGGAGCCCACGACCTCCGACCTCGAGAAGCTCGCGCGCTTCGAGCGCGAGCAGCGCGTGCGTTTGTATCTGCAGCGGGGCGGCCTCGATACCGTGACGCGGCTCTCACTCGAGCCCGCCGCACCTCCCGCTCGCGCCGACGAGGCGCCTCTCAACTATCGTCTGGGGGAGTTCGATGTACGAATCGAGTTCGCGCCGACCGATTTCGTGCAAATCAACGGGGCCGTCAATGCAGCGCTCGTGAGCCTGGCAGTTTCATTGCTCGCTGTGACGACCGACTCGCGCGTGCTCGATCTGTACTGCGGCCTCGGCAACTTCACGTTACCCCTCGCCCGTCGGGCGGCCGAAGTGCTCGGGGTCGAGGGGAATGCGGGACTCATCGAGCGCGCGCGACATAATGCGCGTCTCAATGGGATCGAGAACGCCGCGTTCATCGAGGCCGACCTCGCGCAGCCGCTGCCCGATCCGCCCGCTCTGCCCTGGCTCGCCCGGCGTTTCAGCCACGTGCTGCTCGATCCGCCGCGCGCGGGCGCTCGTGACGTAATGCGGACCATCGCACGAATTGCCCCGGAAAAGGTGCTGTATATTTCTTGTCATCCGGGCAGTCTTGCGCGGGATGTGGGGGTGCTGGTTCACGAGCACGGCTTCGTGCTCGAGGCGGCCGGCGCGGTGGACATGTTCCCCCACACCACACACGTCGAGTCGATCGTGCTCCTTACGCCCGGCGGATAGTGGGAGAGGCTGACACCAATGACTCTGGGGCCGCTGATGATCGATCTCGCGGGTCCCGAGATCGACGCGGAGGAGCGCGAGCTGCTCAAGCATCCGCTCGTCGGCGGAGTCATTTTGTTCACGCGCAACTTCGCGGAATCCGCGCAGCTCTCGGCGCTCGTCGCCGCCATTCACGGCGCGCGCAGTCCTGCGCTGCTCGTCGCGGTCGATCATGAGGGCGGGCGCGTGCAGCGCTTTCGAGCTGCGCCGTTTGCGCGGCTGCCTGCCGCGCGGCGCATCGGACACGAATTCGATACGGACGGGCGCGCGGGTCTTGCGCTCGCGCGGCGCATGGGCTGGCTCATGGCCGCGGAGCTGCGGGCGCACGGCATCGATCTGTCGTTCGCGCCCTGCGTCGATCTCGACTACGGCCTGAGCGAGGTGATCGGCGATCGCGCCTTTCACGCGCGTGCGGATGCGGTCTCGCAGCTGGCCGTCGCGTACGCCCACGGGATGCGGGAAGCGGGCATGGCGGCCACTGCCAAGCACTTCCCCGGGCACGGCGCCGTGCGGACCGATTCGCATCGGTCACTGCCGGTGGATCGGCGCGGGCTCGAAGACCTGACGGACGACCTGACGCCGTACCGCCGCCTGATCGACAACGGCTTGCCGGCGGTGATGGCGGCTCACGTACAGTTCCCGGCCGTCGATGCGCGGCCGGCGAGCCTCTCCAAGCGCTGGATCGGGGGCGTGCTGCGCGGGGAGCTGCGCTTCCAGGGGGCTGTATTCACCGACGATCTGTCGATGGGTGGGGCGGCGGCTGCCGGAGACATCGTCGATCGCGCGGAGCTCGCGCTCGCCGCCGGTTGCGACGTACTGCCCGTGTGCAACGATCGCGCCGCAGTCGTCTCGCTGCTCGACGATCTCGATGCGCCGCCTGAGCCGGCCTCGCAAGTGCGCATCGTGCGCATGCGCGGGCGCGAGGGTCTCGCCTGGGACGATCTCAGCCGTTCGCACGAATGGCGCGAAGCCCGCGATGCACTCGCGCGGAGCGCTGCGGTTCCGGCTCTGACGCTGCGACCGGGTGCGGCATGAGCGGCTTGCCCGAGGACTGGCGCGCGATTCTGGATACCGCCCCCGAGGGCATCGTGGTCTGCGATGCCACCGTCGTGAGTCATCCGGTCGTGTACGCGAATCAGGCATTCCTCGAGATTTCCGGATATTCCGCCGAGGCGCTGCTCGGCGCGAATTTGCGGATGCTGCAAGGCTCCGATCGCGACCAGCAGGCGCGGGTCGAGCTTCGCGATGCTTTGAAGCGGGGGGAGCCGGGCCGGGCGCTTTTGCGCAACTACCGTCCGAACGGCGCGCTGTTCTGGAACGAGATGCTGATCCAGCCGGTGCGGGATGCGAGCGGTCAGCTCATCCAATGGGTGAGCTATCACCGCGACGTGAGCCAGCGTCTGCCGGCCGACCGCGAGCCGACCGGAAGCTTTGCGCCGCTCGGCTCCGAGACGCTCGGCATCTCCTCCGGGCTGCCGGCGTGGATGCGCGAGGACCGTTTGACGGCGCTGCATTCACGAGCGTTTTTCGAGGAGTTACTGCGGCGCGACTGGCAGATCGCGCAGCGCGACTCCCACGAGATCGGCCTCACGCTGTTCGATATCGACGATCTGGCCTGCTACAACGAGACGTTCGACAAGGTCGCGGGCGATGCGTGCATTCGCCGCGTCGCGCGCGCGATCGGCGGCTCTTACCGGCGCGGCAGCGATCTCGTCGGCCGCTGGGAAGGCGGCACCTTCGCCGTTCTCACGCAGGGCGAGGCCGCCGCGACCGCCGCGGACTACGCGAAGCTCGTGATTCAGCGCGTGCGCGATCTGTTGATCCACAATCCGCGTGCCGGCAACGGCAGTCGCTACGTGACGTTGAGCGCGGGCGTGGCGAGTCTCGTGCCGATCCGCGATCAGCCGATCGAGACGCTCGTGATGGCCTGCCTCGCGGCGCTCAAGCGCGCCAAGGCGATCGGCAAGAACCAGTTCTGCGCGGCCGACGTGCGCGACTTCAAGGCGTAGCCGGCCCCCCGTCGGATCGGGCGGCGGCCCGGCTCGGGGTCTGATCACTCGTGACCAGCGCGATCACTCCGAAGGCGGGGTGGTCGAAATAGCTGCGCTCTTTGAGGCGGACGCGCTGACTCTCATCCAGCACGAACACGGTGCCCGGTGCCGCATCGAGCCCGGTCGGCGGATCGCTCATGGCATAGCGCAGGTCGAGCGCGAGATGCAGGAACACGCCCCGCTCGAGCGCCACGGTTCCCGTGATCCCTTGCGCATCGAGGCCGACGCTCTGCACCGGAATCTCCACGGGCTTGCCCCAGGGGCTCGCGGTCTGCACCCAGGCGATGTGCGCGACGGGGACATAGCGGCCGCTCGCGCGCAGGCGCGAGGCGACGCCATCGAGCGCGAACTCGGGCGCAGTCAGCAAGCGGACCACGGCGTTCGGCGCGGCGCTGCTCGCCTGGGCCGCACCCGGACCCCCACCGCCTGCCGGCGCGTCACTCGGCGCAGAGCTGCTGGTCTGAACGCTGCTCGCCTGGGCACCGCTTGATGGGACGCCATTCGTTTGAGCGCCACCGGCTTGAGCGCCGCTCGGCTCCGCCGCGCCGGGGTCCGCATCGGTGGACGTGACAGCGGCCGTGCCCGACTCCAGGGCCCAGTCCTCCGGTGCTCCGAGCCCCGAAGTGGCCCGGAACACGACGAGCTCCACGCGGTAAACCGGCGCAGAGCGCGCGGCGCGGGCGCCAGCGGTCTCGCGCGAGGTCCGAGCGTTCGGCCTTGCCGGCGTGCTCGCACGTGGCGCGCCGGTCGCGGGCGGTTTCGCGGTCTGCTGCGCATGCGCCGATCCACACAAGGTCACCGCGGCGCAGGAGAGCGCAGCGAGGAGGGCGAGGGGGCTCTTCATGCCATCAGGCTTCACGAGTCGAATTGTACCGTGTCACTCTTCGGCAGCCTCGAGCCTGCGCGCGGTCGGTGTGTGCACGGGCCGCGCGTTTTTGCCGAGCCGCTCGAGCAGCTCGCGGGCGTACTCGAAGCGCTTCGGCTCCTCGGCAAGCGGCCGCGAGACGCGGAGCTTGAGCGCCCCCTCGAGACGGAACTCGCGCGCATCGCGTTGCACCAGGCGAACGATGGTCGCGGGATCGACGCCGTTCTGCTGCTCGAACAGGACGTAGCCGCCCTGGGCGCCGAGGTCGAGGCGCCGCACCCCGAGCTCGCGGGCGCGCAGCTTCAGACGCGCGATCGCGATGAGGCTGTGCGCGGCCGAGGGCAGCTCGCCGAAGCGGTCTACGAGCTCGGCGGTGAGTTCATCGAGCGCAGCTCCGCTCGGCGCGGCGGCGATGCGCTTGTACAGGACGAGCCTCACGTGCACGTCGCTCACATAGGTCTCCGGCAGCAGAGCGGGTACGTGGAGCTCGACGTCGGTGGCCGCAGCGAGCGGCTGATCGAGCGCCGGCTCGCGGCCCTCCTTGAGCGATTTCACCGCCTGCTCGAGCAGGTCGAGATAGAGCGCGAGTCCGATCTCGGTCATCTGACCGCTCTGCTGCTCGCCGAGGAGCTCGCCGGCGCCGCGTATTTCGAGATCGTGCGTCGCCAGCACGAATCCGGCACCGAGCTCCTCGAGCGACTCGATCGCCTCGAGGCGCTTGACCGCATCGGCTCCGAGCTCGCGCCGCGGCGGCACGACCAGGTAGGCATAGGCGCGGTGATGCGAGCGCCCGACACGTCCGCGCAGCTGATGAAGCTGCGCGAGCCCCATGCGATCGGCGCGGTGAATCATGATCGTGTTCGCCGTCGGCACGTCGATCCCGCTTTCGATGATGGTGGTGCACAGCAGGAGATTGAAGCGTCGGTGATAGAAATCGACCATCAGCTGCTCGAGCTCGCGCTCGCGCATCTGTCCGTGGCCGACCCGCAGGTCCGCTTCGGGAACGAGCTCGCGCAGCTTCGCGGCGATCTGCTCGATCGTGCGGATCTCGTTGTGCACGAAATAGATCTGGCCTCCGCGGCGCAGCTCGCGGAGCGCCGCTTCACGCAACGTCGGCCCGTGCCACTCGGTCACGAACGTCTTGATGGCGAGCCGCTCCTGCGGGGGCGTCGCAATCAGCGACAGATCCCGCAGCGACCCGAGGGCCATGTTGAGGGTACGCGGGATCGGCGTCGCCGTGAGGGTGAGCACGTGCACCTCGGCGCGCAGCGCCTTCAGGCGCTCCTTGTCGCGCACTCCAAAACGGTGCTCCTCATCGACGATGACGAGTCCCAGGTCTTTGAAGCGCGCGTTTGCGTGCAGCAGGCGATGCGTGGCGATGACGATGTCGATCGTGCCGCGCTCGAGTCCCTCGATCACGGCGTCCGTTTCGCTGCCCGTGCGGAAGCGCGAGAGCGCCTCGATGCGCACCGGCCAGTCGGCGAAGCGGTCGCGAAAATTCGCAAGGTGCTGCTGTGCGAGCAGAGTCGTCGGGACGAGTACCGCCGTCTGCTTGCCGGCCTCGACCGCGGCGAATGCCGCGCGCATCGCGACCTCCGTCTTGCCGAAGCCCACGTCGCCGCAGACGATGCGATCCATCGGCTGAGGCTTCTCGAGATCATCGAGCACGCGGCGGATCGCCTCGGCCTGATCCGCGGTCTCCTCGAACGGGAACGCCTCCGCGAAAGTCTGATACTCGGCCGCATTGAAGGGCAGAGCGAGACCCTGGCGCGCCCTGCGGCGCGCATACAGGTCGAGGAGCTCCGCCGCGACATCGCGAATCTGGTCGGCCGCGCGCTTGCGAGCCTTGGCCCACTGGTCGGTGCCGAGCTTGTGCAGGGGTGCGCTTTCGGGGGCCGCTCCGGTGTAGCGGCTCACGAGGTGCAGCGCGTGGACCGGGACGTAGACGCGATCGCCGTCCTGGTACTCGAGGACGAGGAACTCGCCCTGCTGGCCCGCGACCTGCATCGGCGTGAGGCCGACGTAGCGGCCGACTCCGTATTCCTCGTGCACCACCGGTGCACCCGGGGAGAGGTCCATCAGGTCGCGAAGAATCGCTGCCGGGTCTGCGGTGGTGCGCCGCCTGCGCCGCTCCTGGCGCGCGCGCGCCCCGAAGAGCTGCGACTCCGACAGCAGCGCGACGGCTGGATGCGTGATCTGCAGCCCTTCCACGTCCGGCGCGACCGTGAGCGCGAGAGTGTCGGTGCCCGCTGCGAAGGCATTCCAGTCGGCCACGAGGCTGAGCCCACCAAAGCGCGCCCCGAGCATCTCGTGCAGCACCTCGCGCCGCCCTGGGGAGTCGGCACCGATCAGCACGCGTCCGCCGAGCTCGGCGATGAAGCCTTCAAGCGGAGCGAGCGGATTCTCGGCGCGCGGATCGATGCGGAGCTCGCGCGGGGCGATCGTCGGCAATTCGTCGATGCGCTCTCCGGGCGCTGCCGGCGTCGCAAGCGCCGGCGTGGCAAGCGCCGGCGTCGCATCCCGCTCGAGCGCGATGCTCGCGAACCGAGCGGCCCTTTCCGCAAGCTCGCCCGGCTCGACAAAAAGCTCCCGCGGGGCCACGACCGGCCGCTCGATGTCGTGTCGCCGATCCTCGTAGCGGTTCTCGATCTCGCGCCACGCCCGATCGAGCTCCTGGCCGGCCTCCGCCTCGAACACGATCACGGCGTTTTGCGGGAGGTAATCGAACAGCGTGGCCGTGTCATCGAAGAAGAGCGGCAAGTAGAACTCGACACCCGCCGGGGCAATGCCTTCGCTCACCCCCCGGTACACGGCCGACTGCATCGGATCGCCTTCGAAACGGATCCGATAACGGCGTCTGAACCCGCGCACCGCGTCCGGGTCGAGAGGCACCTCGCGGGCGGGAAGGAGGCGGATGCGCTCGATCGAGCCGAGCGAGCGCTGCGTTTCCGGATCGAAGCGGCGCAGAGCCTCGATCTCCTCGCCGAACAGATCGATGCGCAGCGGCTCCGATGAGCCCATGGGGAATACGTCGACGATCGAGCCGCGCACCGCGAATTCGCCCGGCCCCGCAACCTGGCCCACGCTCGCATAGCCCGCGTTGACGAGGCGCGCCCGGAACGGCTCGAGCTCGAGGGTGTCGCCGATCGCGAGCTCGAAAGTGCGGCTCTGAACGTACTCGCGCGGGGGAAGCCGCTGCAGAAGCGTGTCCGCCGCCACGATCAGACAGCCCCGCGTTGCGAGGGGCAGGTGAAACAGCGTGCGCAGCCGCTGCGACACGATGTCCGGATGCGGAGAGAACACATCGTAGGGGAGCACTTCCCAGTCGGGCAGCATCAAAACGCTGTGCTGGCCGCTGCCGAAGAAGCGGATCTCCGCCGCGAAGCGCTCGACCTCGCGCGCGCCGCGCGTGACGATCAGGTGCAGCCGTTGATCGCGGGACAGAGACTCGGCGATCGCGAGCGCGGCGGCGCTTCCGTGGAGTCCCCGCCAGCGCACGCGGGGCTCGGAGGCGGTCGGGCCGCGAGGCGAGAGAAGAGCGGTGGTCAAGTCGGCAAGCTTACCGGGCTCGACTCGCGACCGTAAGCTCTCGGCGCCGGCGGGCGGCGCTCAGCGCCGAGCGGGCGATGCTCCGAAGCGGGACGGCTTCAGCTGTGCGCGGGCTGCGGGCCGCGCACCACCGCGTGGATGACGCGATCGCCCTCGAAGAACACGGAGAACTGCGGGTAATCCCAGCGCGTGATCGGCGGTTTGCCGACGGTCGGGTGGCGCTCGGTCGGCTCCCCGAACTTGCGCTCGACGTCATCCATCTTCATGCCGCCACTCGGCCGCTCGATGTTGGACTCGCGCACCATCACTTTGTCGTTGACGACGATGGTTTCTGCGCGCACGGAAGCAACGCTCAGCGCTGCGGTGAGCGTAGCGCCCGCGGCGAGACCCCAGCAGAGGCCGAGCGGAAGGGCACGCCGGACTTTCCGTCCGGCACCCGAGATCGTGCGACGTTCTGGCGTGTGCATGCGATCCTCCCGCAAGCAGCCCTGTCTTTTAACTATAGCACCGGAGGATTCCGTCAAGCCCGAGCTCCGCGGCGCACCGCGCGATCTGTGACGCGGATCGCGGCCCGCCGTTCCATCCTCCGATTGAGAGGCGCGTCACAGGATGCCCGCCGGTCGGCTCGCTGTGGTTAAATGAGCACAGTGTTCCATCCTCTGCCCCTGTACGTGGGGCTGCGCTACGTCCGCGCGCGCACCCACAAGTTCTTCGTCTCGTTCATCACTTGGGTGTCGCTGATCGGCGTTTGCGTCGGCGTGGCTGCGCTCATCGTCATCCTCTCGGTGATGAACGGCTTCGAGGCCGAGTTGCGCGACCGGCTGCTCTCGCTGAGCTCGGACGCACGCATCGTCGCGCAGCAGAACTCGGCGACGACGCCTACGGGCCCCGAATCGCAGCAGGCGATGCGCGGCGCATGGCAGGCCGCCATGCGCGTCGTGCGATCGGTG
>Ga0335074_10010986_pt1 | contig 12665 bp, 15 predicted proteins | sample Lox_Sample_23_FD_206715 | JGI IMG/M metagenome (GOLD analysis project Ga0335074, IMG submission 206715) | Soil microbial communities from Loxahatchee National Wildlife Refuge, Florida, United States - Lox_Sample_2.3 | ecosystem: Environmental > Terrestrial > Soil > Wetlands | place: USA...
GGCTCACCCCTGGGACGCACCAACCGCGACTCGACGCAGTTGGTGTCATCCTGTTTCAAAGACCTGCCGCTGCCGGACGGTGCAAAGACCGGAAGTTGGGCGATCTATTTTGACTTCCACACAGCGTTCATGGGGCCACTCCCCGTCGACGTAATTCGAGCAACGCTGACCGACCACGGCAAGGCGGTTGCCTCATTCTCGACAAGGGCAGTATCGGCCGACGCGGCTTCGCACGACCAATTCTGTGATGCCATCACAGGCTTGACCCAACGCACATGGCCCGCTGGGGCGACAAGCGGGAAGCTGACGGCCGTACCAGACAGCAGCACGCACGCGTCCTGACCATAGTTGCTGCCACGAGCCGCACGCCCAAGCAACGTGGGATGTCACCTGCTCGAGTCTGGCGGCTCACTGTGTCCGAATGTTTGCTGTGTCAGACTGGTGGCGGCATCACAGAATTCGACGCGCCATGCCTCATCGAGCGAATATGTCTTGCTCCAGCGTGGAAGGACGGGACTTCCACGATGGAACAGCGTTGCTCGCACTTCCTCGACCGGATGGGGTCCCATGAACCCGGTTTCCCAGTGAAAGTGGATTTTCCATTGTCCCGCCTTCACATCGTCCGGCAGAGCCACATTTAGGCCACAGGACGACACTAGGTGCATCAGGTCGACGTCCATATCCTCCTGTGCCGAAGAGCCGGACCCGTGCGCCTGTTGCGTAAGGACCGGGTTACAGCTGGACAGGCCCAAAGATACAGCAAGAAGAATTGCTGTCAGGCGTGGAGGGAATGGCATGACCTGTTGTTCCCTTGGCGCTTGGGACAATTGCTGCCCGTTACGGAAAACCGACAGCTGCTCTCAACCCGATGACGGTTGAACGATAATCGTTCCAGTCATACCGAGTAGACTATGCGGGGAATGCGTGCATTTCAGCCTGTACGTTCTGTGCGGCAGTGAAACTTCTGCTTGGGGAGTACCGATGCCAGCATCTTTTGTCAGAGCCCCTTTTCCGACGCAGGGTCTGCGCCATGCAAGCACGACGATCGTGCTGCACTGGCTGACCGCGCTGCTGATAGTGGCGCTGTGGACAATTGGCCAGACCATCGACTTCGCCCCGAAGGGCGCCTTGCGTGTGGACTACCGGTCCATACACATGACCCTGGGCGTCACCCTCGGCAAGGTGCTGATCGTCCGGCTGGTGTGGCGCGCGACCCGAGGCGGCATGCTGCCTGCCTTGCAGCAGGGAATGATGCTCTTGGTTGCGCGTGCCACGCACTGGCTGTTGTACGCGCTGCTGGTGGTGACGATCACGCTGGGCGTTCTCAACATCTGGGCACAGGGCGATTCCGTGTACAATCTTGTGACCGTGCCTCAATGGCACCCCGGCGACCGCTTATTCGTCCACCGAATCGGCGACTGGCACGCTTTGGCGGCGAATGCGGTGTTGATTGTTGCGGGCCTGCACAGCGCCGCCGCCTTGTTCCATCACTTCGTGCTACGTGACGCGACGCTGCGCCGCATGCTGCCGTGGCAGACCCGTTGGCGGAGATTTCTCACCGAATCGGGTCGGACATGATCTCACGGACCGGCCTCAGGGACGCAGGTATGGCAGCGTGTTACAGCGCAACGGCATGGTTCGAACTGGGGCACGGGAAACATTCACGGCAAGCGTCGGCCCAATGGTCCAGGCGAATACTCATCGACCGCCGCGCCGCCACCAACCTCGTGAACGCGGACGGTGCCATCCGCCCTGATCACCTCTATCACGACCTGCACGCCATCCGGCCCCCCGGTTCCCCGATCAGGCCGACCGTAGCACCCCCACGTTCTGGATGGTCTCAAGTCGACCTACCGGGTGCGTGCCGCCGCTTCCGCCAGTGCGTTGCCCCAGATTGCCTGCGGCGTCTGACCAACGGCCGGAAAGAGGCTTGGTTGGCGCCGGTCCTGGGAGACGCTGGCGGCGGCGCGACAACGGACGTTTTCGGGGCAGCCGGGGCCAGGGGGTTCACCGGCGTGGGAACCGAGACCGAGTAAAATCGATGATGGTCTGGGTCGCCCGGATCGTCGCCGCCTCCTCGGGGTGGGAGGAACAGCACAACTCGGCTCAGCCGCAAATGCCGCAGCCGGCGCCCCACACCTCGTGCAAGAACCTCGCCCGCTGGCGCGAGACTATTTTCCCGTGGCAACGGCAACAGGGTTGTGCGACAGCCAGGCCTCTGATTTCTCTCACTGCTATCGGTTGCCACTCAAACGTTCGTTTGTGCAACAGCGGACTTTGTTAGATGAGGCCGTTGGCTGCGGGTCTTGGCTCCGCGGTGTTTCACGGTACGTTCTGAAATTTGGCCGAAATCCGGGCTACGAGCTATCCGGGCCGTACTGGTGATCGAGAGCCTGAAAAAGCGCCGGACTATGTACGGCCGCGCCGGTGTTGACCTGCTTCGCGCCAGATTGATGGCACCACACAACTAAGTCCTGTACCAAAAGTGAATCAGAGCCGTCCAAACGGCAATGTGACAGCGGGCCAATCGCCGCATTGGGAATATCGACTATTCCTGCCACCGTCCTATCGGGCAACGCGAGCGCGATCATATCGTCACAGTCAGCAGCATGGGACACAACGCACGATGGCTCCAGAGCATTCCGGCGGAGACGCGCCGACGGCGGCGCCCCGCCGTCCGATCGACCTGAGCAAAATCGCCTACCAGCTACCGCAGCCGATGGGCATGGTTCCTGACGTGTTGGTCGCGGGCGCGGTCGTGCTCGACGGCGACGAGCAGGATTGGGTGCCGCAATCCCCGAATGTGTGGTTCAAGCCGCTGCTGCTGAACGTCACCCAGGGTTACTATATCAACATCCTACGAGTGCGCGGCTCGGGCGTTCTGTCGCGCCACCGCCATTACGGACCGGTCCATGCGTTCACCCTTCGTGGCACGTGGCATTATCTCGAACACGACTGGATTGCGTCGACCGGCGACTACGCGTTCGAGCCGGCCGGAGAGACGCACACGCTTGTTGTCCCGGACGACGTTCCGGAGATGGCAACGCTGTTCCATGTCACCGGCGGCTACACATACATCGACCCCTATGGGGTCCCACTGAGTCACGAGGACGTTTTTACCAAGCTCGAGCGTGCAACCAAGCATTACGAGTCGGTGGGGCTCGGAAAGGATCACGTCCGGAGGCTGGTCCGGTGACGCAGCGGGCAACGATCGATGTCGATGGTATCCCGATCAGCTATCTGACAGCAGGCCCGCGCGGTCCGCTGGTGCTGCTACTGCACGGCACCTATTGGAGCCGGGTCTGGCAACCCGTGATGGACGACATCGCCGCTGCCGGCCTGCATCCTGTCGCCGTCGATTTCCCGGGCTTTGGCCGATCCGGTGGGGAACTCACCAGCGCGGAAGCCTCGATCCCGCAACTGTCCGCCTGGGTCGTGCGTTTCCTGGAGGCGATGGGCAATAGGGCCCCGGTGATGGTCGCAGGGCACGACATCGGCGGCGGTGTCGCGCAACATCTCCTGATCAACCGGGCAGTGGAGGTCTCGCGCCTGGCGCTGGTGAACGCAGTAACGTACGACTCGTGGCCTGTCCCCGGGGTCGCCCGCTTTCGCGACCCGGCTGTGAGGGCCGCAACGTCGACCGAGGATGTTCTGGCCGCGCGCGGCCAATCCGTGATGAAGGCGCTCGCCCGACCGGCGAGCGAAGCGGAGATTGCGGAATATCTCGAGCCGTGGACCGATGCCCGGGTTGCGCGGTCCTGGTTGACGCTCGCCAGCGCGGCCGATAACCGATACACGCTCGAACTGCTGCCGGCGCTGAGACAATCGTTGACGCCCAAGCTGCTGATCTGGGGCGAGGACGACGGCTTCCAGACGGTCGATTATGCCGAACGCTTTGCCGCCGAGATCCCGGCGACAAGGCTGGTACGTATCCGGTCGGCGGGCCACATCCCGATGGAAAACAACGCCAGCGCGGTTGCCAGTGCTATGGCCGAGTTTTTTGCCGACACGCACGACATCGTCGAGCAGAGCGGTGGCTAGCGGACGGTACCCAGCGCAAAGCCTCGCCGCACGGGCTCCGGTACTGCCGAGTTGGGCAACATCACGAGCATTGGTCATGCTTTCGGCATGCAGACCATCGCCTGGAGTCCAGAACATGACTTGCCGCCAATCGCTCAACGGAGGAGAAGCCGATGCCAACGCTTCAAGCCGACTACTTTGCCGCGTATCGCCGTCTGGGACTGTCACGCGACGACAAAGGCGTGCTGGTTGCCGAGTTTCACACTGACGGCGGCCCGTTCATCATGGATGCGCAAGCTCACACGGAGTTTGTCGATGCCTTTCACCGGATCGGACAGGATCGGGCGAACAAGATCGTCATCATTACCGGCGCGGGCGGGAGTTTCATCGGGGACGTGGAATGGCAATCGTTCGGAGATGTTGCCGATCCGGGCGTCTGGAGCAGAATTCACGACGAGGGTCTCCAGACTTTAGAGAACATTGCGAGCATCCGTGTTCCAGTGATCGCGGCCGTCGAGGGGCGCGCTCATATCCACTCGGACTACGCCCTCCTTGCTAGCGTCATTGTGGCAGCCGAAGGTGCGACATTCCAGGACGTCGGCCATTTTGCCGTGGGAGTTACCCCGGGTGATGGGATTTTTACAACCTGGAGTTATCGGGCTGGAGCAGGTCGAGCCGAGGCGTTTCTGCTGAACCCACGGCCGCTGAGCGCGCAAGCCGCATACGAGTGGGGCGTCGTTGCGGAGGTAGTGCCGAACGGCAAGGCCGTGGCACGCGCTCGCGAACTGGCCGATTTGTACTTGCAGGCTCCGGAGGTGACACGCCGGAATACCCGCATTCACTTCATTCAACCGCTGAAGGAACGCATCGTTCGGGAAGTCGGTTACGGACTATCGCTCGAAGGAGCGTCATCGGCCGACCTGGTTAAATCGAAGCAAGCGAAGAGCTAAACTCAGGGGTCACTACCGAGCCGGAATGTGATAGACGTGCGGCGAAGGATGTTCTTGGAAAGGACTGTTCTCCCATTCTTCGTCGTCATTCCGGTAAAGAACGGTCGATTATCTCTCAACGACCCATGCCATTTTCAGCGGCCTGCTAGGTTAGTTCCGCGATGAGCTTATGCGCAGCCCTGAGATCCGCCGTCTGAAATCCCTCCGTAAAGCGGTCGTACACGGAGGAAAGCACGTGCCGCGCGTGGCGCTGGTCTCCGGTCTCCGTCAGCAAGCGAGCCAGGTCGGTTGCCAACCGGAGCTCCAAAGCCAGCGCGGACTGCTCGCGCGCAACGGCAATGGCTTCAGTTAGGCAGTCCATAGCTGACGCGCGGTCCGGATGTGGCATGGACGCCAATATCCGCGCTTTAATCCGCATCAGTTCTGCTAAGTACAGAACTGCTCCGCTATCTGTCACGCGCGCAATTATGTCGTCGATCGTAAGGGAGGCTTCCCTATATTGTCCGATTCTCCTTAGGCCCTCCGCTAACGCGCCGACGATTTCAGGGATCAAGACGTTGTACCGTTCGCTGCGCAAAGTTCCCAGAGCGGTCCGTAGCAGATCAAGGCCAGCGTCGGCCTCATTGCGGGCGATTGCAAGTTGTCCCTTCAGCGCGATGCCGGCGGCACGGTATGGGTCCAGCGAGTGTCGTCCAGCATATGGGATCAGCTGGTCCACAAGGTCACCGACTCTTGAGAAATCCCCGATCCAGAGGAAGACCGTCGAGGCATAGACCAACGACATGCAAATCGATACAGGACGATCTCGACTCGCCGCTTCATTGACGGCCTGCTGGGAGATCCGTAGCGCCTGATCGGGGAAGCCACAGAGCCACCGAACACGGGCGAGGCAGACGAGCGCGCGGACGCGTTCTTCGAAACCGAAAAAGTTGATATTGGTCGTGCCAAGCTCGACCGCAAGCTCCATACCGCGCTTAAACTGCCGATGTGCTGCGGCCTGGTTTCCCAGGCCATGGTGAGCAATACCCAGGATCCACTGTGTCCACACAATACCCGCCGGGTGCTTGGCAGCCCGCGCGATAGTGCCGCCCTGTTCGGCCACCGCCAGGGCGCCGCGGTGGTCGTCAAGACGCATTAGAAGCATGTTTAGACCGCAAAGCAGGCGCAGTTGCCGAGTATGGTCTCCGAGGGATTCCGCAAGTAACAGGCCACGTTCGATGGCTTGCCTGGTCCTGTCGCTATGCCCACTGGTGAACATCGATGACAGCGCGAAAGCCTCTTGAAGAATCATCTCCTGCCTGGTGCCGTGGCGGGCAACGTCGAGAGCCGCCAGGGCCCGTTCGCACCAACGCCTGCATTCCTCAAGCAGCGACAGCCCAACAAAAAACGACGCCGCCCAGGTAGCAATCTCCACTCCGATGTCGATATCGCCATGATCGGAGAACGCCCATTCCAGCGCCGCCCGAATGTTGCCTATGTGTGGCGTATAACCCGCAAGATCTTGTTCGCCAAATGTCGATTGGATGATAGCATCCTTTTGCAAGAACCCGGAAAATATGATTGCGTGTCGCCGGGCGATGTGATCGGCCCCACCCCGTCTCGCGAGCTTGGTTGCCGCGAAGGCGCGCGTGGTGTCGAGCAGCCGATAAAACGTCGATTCGTTCAGAATGGACGTGGATATCAGAGATTTCGCGACCAGGCTGGTCACCGCGTTGGCAACCTCCGCATCGTCTGTCTCCGCCTCTGACGCGACAGAACAGGCGGTCTCGAGTGTGAAGTCCCCTGCGAACACCGACAGCTTGGACAGGACCGATTTCTCGCAGTGTGAGAGCAGGTTATAGCTCCAATCGAGCATCGCATTCAGGGTCTGATGCCGGGGCCGTGCAGTTCGGCGCCCATGCCAAAGCAACATAAAGCGGTTGTCGAGTAGTTCCTCTGTCCCCTGGATCCCATAGGAGCCGACACGACTGGCTGCGAGCTCAATGGCAAGAGCGATCCCGTCTAGTTTCCGACAGATCCTGGCGACGGCCAGTGCATCGGCATCGCTCAACCCGGAGCTATATCCACCCGCCTCGGCCCGCTCCATGAAAAGCTGGGCGGCCGGATACGACAGCACATCCGCCGCGGTCAGGTCGACAATTCCGGGAGGACAATCGAACGCATAAAGCAGGTGGACGCGCTCGCCTTCCGCGCGCAGCGCTTCGCGGCTTGTCGTCAGAACGTGTGCTTGCGGCGCCTTGCTAACGACGCGTTCAGCCAGTAGCGACGCCGCGTCGATCACGTGCTCGCAATTGTCGAGTACAAGAAGGATTTCTTTGTCGCCAATAAAGGCCAGAAGACTACGGACCGGATCCTGGGTCTGCACCGTCAATCCTAGTGCCGACGCGACGGCCCTCGGCACGAGCTCGGCATCTGTCAGCGCGGCCAGATCAATGAAAAAGACCGCCCCGCCGAACCCATCCAGCAACGCGTGCGCGACGGAGACGGCCACAGTAGTCTTGCCAATACCGCCTGGACCGACAATGCTGACAAACCGCCACATCATCAGTTGCGCCGCCAGGATGCGGACAACGTCATCGCGGCCTACCATCCGCGTGGACTTCGCCGGCAGCTTTGGGACCCGATGCGCGACGGCAACCTTGGCCAGCGGCGAGAGCTGCTGCGGAGCCGAACGCGTCACCGATGCGACAAAGCAATAACCCTGACCCGGAACATTCGCGACGTAGCGGATGCCCTCGCGTCCATCCCTCAGCGCCTTCCGGAGGAAGGAGATGTGAACGCGAAGGTTTGCCTCCTCAACTGTCACATTCGGCCAGACGCGCGAGAGCAACTCCGTTCGAGCGACGACTTCTCCAGACCTCTCAACCAATGCGATAAGGATGTCGAGGGCGCGGCCGCCCAGCGGAACGGGTGCGTCTCCTCTCTTCAGCAGCCGTTCAGCTACCAACAGACGGAATGGGCCAAACGAAACGTCGTCCATTCGTGACTTGTCGCAATCATCCACGCGCCGATCTCGCGATTTGCCTTTATACGCTGAAGCACGCCTGCAGCCGTGGGGCAAGCAGTATCATGCGCAGTGCATGTCGGGAAGCACATCGTCGGACGATCCAGCGGAATCGCACCGAACAGCAGAGGTCGCCTCAATGATCCCACCCTTGGCTCCGGGCCGCCCAGGCGAAGTTGACGTGACAATGCCGCATCGAGCGCGCTGCTCGCGGCCAGTCACTCCGGCGCGAACATCGCAGTCACACGTGCCACACGATCACGGCCACGGACCCTCGACATCAGCGGCTGGCCCGAATCCTCCCGGCAGCGATAGTGTAGCTATCAGGTCGGCGACGTAATCATTCCCAACATAAATCTACCGCCTCCCTGCCTTGGCGCTCACCAGCAGGGCGACAGGGTCGCCGTCGGCATGCGAACCTAGCGTCAACTGGTCCATGGCCTCTGCAGGCGTTGTTGCGGCCTGCTCGTCCACGCGCTCGATGATGTCACCGGCTTTCACACCCATGGCGGCAGCCTGAGATCCCGGCGTCACCCGATCGACCAGTACAGCGGAGATATTCACACCGCCGTCGCGCTCGTGTGACGCGACGTTTATCGGCGCAAGATGCAGGCCAATGCCTGCAGCCTGAGCTTGCGCAACGCTGGCGGGGCGGGCCAGCACATTGCTGCGCATTGCTCTGATTTCCGGCCACGGTGCGCCGCGTACCACGGCATTCTGCATCTGGTCGTGGCGCCACACCAGCAACGGAATCGGTGTGCCCAAGTGCTGCGTGACGATGAAGCGCAGGATCGAAGTGGCACTATCCAGTTTCTGGCTATTCGCACCGGCGATGATGTCGCCAGGTTCGATGGCGGACGCGGCCGGGCTGCCCGGCGGATAGACCACGCTTGGCGCGCCCTGTCGCAGGAATCACCGTGACAACGCCTGGGTGTGCGAGTGCGTCGTTCAACGGACTCCTCGTGATTGTTGTTTCGCTGGTTTACAGGCTACCTACTGCTCGGCAATGACGGCCGTGTTCATTGCCGTGTTGTTCCACACAGATGAGGTTACGACCTCTCCAACGTGGCCGCAGTTATGCCACGCTTCGGAAGTGTTGTAATTGGGTCTCGACGGCTGCTGAATGGGCGCCGCGGTTCCGCCAAGCAAGCCTGCGTCGCAATAGCGGCGGTTCCAATCAGCGGGAGGCCGGTTGATTTCACGCTCCACAAACGCTGCGAAAGCGCGGGCCTTGGCGTTCGTCATCCGGCCCATTGGAAAAACAACCCACAGCTCAATGTCCGGCAAAGTCCATTCGGTAAGTACTGGACAGACCTCTCCGGATGCCAGCTCCGGCGCAAAGGCCCACTGAGACGCGATTGTGAAACCGAGGTCGCCGAGAACGGCAGCCCGCACAGCCTCGCTCGCATTCAAGCGCAGGCGGCCCGTCATGTGGACCGGCGTTTCCAAGTCATCCTTACGAAAGCGCCAGGTGTTGATCTCGCCGATATCGCGCGTATCAATAACCGCCTCGCGGTCAAGCAGATCGGTCGGCGATCCCGGAATACCGACGCGATGGAAATAGCTAGGCGTGCCCAATACCAAACGGCGCGTGCGTGCAAGTCGACGCCCGACTAGTGCGCAGTCGCGAAGTGGCCCGTAGCGCAAGCCGATGTCCATCCCCTCCTTGACCGGGTCGATTTTCCCATCATGCAGGACGAACTCGATTGAGAGATTAGGATGTTCTGCAAGAAAGGCGCTCAGGCGCGGCATAAGGTACAACTTGGTGAAAGTTGTGCCCGCGCTGACACGTAAGCGGCCTGTCAGACCAGCATTCGTGGCACGGGCCGTGGAATCGGCTTCCTCAGCATGCGCGATGGTGCGCCGCGCGTTCTCATAGTAGGTTTGTCCGGCTTCGCTAGGTTTCAGTCCGCCCCGTGAACGGATCAGTAGCCGCACACCCAACAGCTTCTCGAGTTGGGCAATGGACTTTGAAACCGCGGGCTGGCCGACGTTTAGATGCCTCGCAGCGCTTGAAAACGATCCCGTCTCCACAACCCGAATGTAGGTTTCCATAAGACCCAATCGGTCCATAGTCTGCCCCTCTTGGAGTATAGTTATGAGGCTGTTTACGTAGCCCCTGAGACAGGGTGTTTGCGCCACATGGCGCGGTCATGGTTTTTGAGGTCCTCACGATTATCGCTGCTCGCAGCCTTGCACCCGGATCCAGTCAACCCCGCTCATCACGTCGTGCTGGCAAGTGATTCCGGCGGCGAGCTTGTTTAGTCCGTTGATCTTTGGGTTCGGCGGCCGGTCGGCCAGCGGACGTAGCGACAATTGTAATGTTATCGGGCTTCGTCCTGTCTGACAGATTGGGGAGAGACCGCCATGCAATGGGCACACTCGTTCTCATAGATGGTGCGAGATGGACAATCCGACTAACGTGCGAGGAGACTGGCCAATGGGCAATGATCGACAGCGTGTCATTTTCTCTTGCGCGCAGCCAAATTTTCGTTGGGCACGCGGCGCCGGTCGGAATCTCCGCGGAACCAACGATTGCGATGGCGGTGTCGCGGAGGGTAAATCGGCTGATCATGTCGCTTCTCTCCGGCGCAGCGCTCTTGCGGAAACCGATTTTTGTAATCCGCTTGTCCCGTGCGTTGGACACAGGCGAGATATAAGCGATCATCGGTCGCAGGCGAGTTTAACATTGTAAGATGGTGTAAAGGCGCCTCGTATTTGTAGGATTGTGCGATTTTGTCAAAAAGTGCGATTTTATCTTCGCTTTAGCGAGATCGCACTCATTTATCGTCGTACGGGAGGCAAAGTCTGTTGATGGCAGGGGAATCGGCGCTTTCAAATATCGTATCGATTTCGAAGGATAATCAGTTGGACGATCTGGTCATCATGTAGTGTAAAGTAGAAGGCGAGCACGAGTGGGTCCGGCAACCCGCGCTTATCAAACGTGCCGTCGACATCGGCGGTTACAATATAGTTCCCATAATGTTCGACTGCCGACGTCAGATCCATAGTCAATCTTTGTGCGATTATATCGCTCTCGGCCCATTGTCTGATGGCCTCCTTTCCCTTATAGTCGCGCAGTTGGTCGTTGACGAGTGCATCGTCGGCAAACGTAGCGAGTAAACGCTCGAGGTCGAAGCTGTTGGTCGCTTCGACATAGGCCGCTACCGACGGTGGAAGCGCCGGCGCTTTCGGCGGGTCGGTGGACGCCGGCATGAAAAAAAGACCTCGCGGGTGCGAATCACTGATGACCACCCTCTGTTAACAATGGCAGAGGATCAGAGTCCTGGCGTGTTGTATCCTGTAAAAAAGTGAAAAAGGTCGATACCGCGCTTTGGGACTGCCGCAAGTTTTGCGGTCTCCGCGCCACGCGGGCACTTTCAGGTCTGTCTTTGACCTGAGGGCCCGGGGGGAAGGCGTAGCCTGGATTTTGCGGCTGGTTAAGATCGGCGCGGCGGGCGAGGGGCGGAGCCGGGACGTCATGGAAATCGAGCGGCCCGACAATCTCGCCGACCTGGGACTGACGGTTTCCGAAACGAAGCGCTTGTTGGCGGCGCTCCAACAGGAGATCATCGCTGACCGGGTGAGGGACCACGCGGTTCGCCGACCGACCTGCTCACGCTGCGGCGGCGGTTGCCGGGTAAAGGACTATCAGGACCATGTGGTGGCCACGCTTTTCGGCCGGGTCGCGATACCGCTCCCCCGCTTTCGCTGTGCGGCATGTTGCGGGACCGAGTCTGGCATCTACTGGCCATCGCATTGCCGGTCGACACCGGAACTGGATCGGCTACAGGCGCATCTCGCCGCCCTCATGACATATAGAACGGCGGCGGCTGATGTTCTGGAGCAGATGTTTCCGGTTGACGCCGCGAAGCATCCTGAGACCGTGCGGCGTCATGCCCTGAAAGTCGGCGAGGCACTCGGTGAGTGCGCAACGACGCGATCGTCGAGGAAGTTGAGCGCCTGCACTGGCGTCTGTGGAATGGCAAAGCTATCAATGCGCAGGTCCGCATCGATCGCATCCACGCGGTCATGCACCATTTCAACGGTGAGGCCGGTACACGAATGTCCACTGCGCCGTCGCGAAAGTTGTGGACCGCGTTGCACGCGCTGGATGGTTACCTGACCGGCCAGAGTGACCGGCGGGTCAATTACGCCGAGCGGCATCGTGCGGGATTAACAGTTGGCACGGCGATCATCGAAGGGACGGCCGACTTCTTGGTGAATCGTCGGATGAACACATCACAGCAGATGCGATGGTCGCGACGTGGCGCGGATCTGCTGCTTCAGGTTCGTTGCGCTGTCTATAATGGCACTCTCGGTTCCGACTTTGTACAGAGGTTCGGGCCAGCCAACGACTCGCACCCACCAGTGGCGGTATCCGCATGAACCCAGAACTTGCGGCAGTCCCACTGGGCCACGGTCAAGATATTGGAGATGCAGTATATGCGGGCACAGATCGCCCGTGTGGGGACGCCAGGACCGCGGGCGATCGGCGTCGACGAGATCTCCATTCGCAAGCGCCACACCTATCGCATTGTGCTCGGTCGATGCAGGCGGAGGCGCGATCACCGGCGGTGGAATGCCACGACGTAACGGTGCGCTTCGACAGCGAACGGCGCACCGCACGTCGAGGAAGGGCTGCACCGTCGTCCTGTTCCAGCGCATCTGTTGCTTCTTGTTCATGCGTT
>Ga0335074_10010987_pt1 | contig 12665 bp, 7 predicted proteins | sample Lox_Sample_23_FD_206715 | JGI IMG/M metagenome (GOLD analysis project Ga0335074, IMG submission 206715) | Soil microbial communities from Loxahatchee National Wildlife Refuge, Florida, United States - Lox_Sample_2.3 | ecosystem: Environmental > Terrestrial > Soil > Wetlands | place: USA: Florida...
GCGAGCTGCAATTTTGGCGAATCCGGCCTCCACCGGGTTCCCGTCGAAATCGCGCGTAGCCGTCCCCTCCAGCATCAAAGCGCCGCCATGGTCGACATATTGCCTTAGAAAATTGAGCGTGGCCTGCTTCGCGTATTGCGGATAAAGGTAAATCACCGCGCGAAACACATGCCCGTTGAGTATGGGGCGATCCTTCGCATCCAGCCTCAAAGAGCCGTTGTCAATCAGGTCGCTGGGAACCACGGCGCAGCGATAGCCCGCATCCCAGATGGCTTTCACCTTTTCCTCAATCTGCAGCGAGCCGTTCAGATCGTAGTTGTTGCGTGCACGGTTGTCGGGGTACCAGTCGAGCAGCGCGGGCATCCCGAAGACGACAAGCAGCGGCAGCGATGGAGCAGCCGGGTCGAAGCGATTGAGCAACCGGATCTTCTGCTCCACGGGATTGAGTTTCGAAAGGAAGGCCGCACTGGACAGATCGACGCCCCAGGCGCCGGTATCGTTGTAACCGTGGTAGTGGATCCGCGCATCGAAGCGTGCATCATTCAGCGCCTTCTCAGCAAAACGCTGGATATCCCAACCGTAGAACTGGTCGTACATGATGTTGCCGGGGTGGGCAACGAGCAATCCCATCCGCAATGGCAAAGATAGATCTTCATCGCTCATGCCATATTGCCGCGGAATCGTCCACCAGTTGATCCCGGTAGCCCAGGCCTCATCGTTGGTCAGGTGATTGTGATAGGTGTTGTGAATACCGGCAAAGTTTTTCTCGCCAAATACTTGCCGCGAATAACGATAGAACTCCTGCTCGGCTTGAAGTGGCCCTTTGCGAAAAAACTCCCAATATATATTGATGGCGCGGATGCGAACCTCGGGATGACCGGCCGGAGCGTATCGCGTCTCAAACAGCGTGCGGGTCAGTGGTTGCCTGGTCGTCTTCTCGAATTCCTCTGCGAACGCGCGTCCTGAGAAATGGCCGCGCCACACGGTGGAAGGCGCGATGGGCAGCCTCATGTACCCGAATTCGTCCAGCGCCGTGCCATCGAGCGGAATGTCGCGGTACATATCAATCGCTTCGTGAATCCAGTTTTGATAAGCGTCGCTGAACAAATCGAGCGCATTGAACCACGTGGTCGCCAGAATAAAGCCCGTGTAGCCTGCGTATTTCGGCCCGAGGCGAAGCGATACGGTAATTGTCCCCGGTTGCGCACTCTGGCTTTCCGCCTGCGTCGTCGCATCCTGCAGAGTGGAGGGGTCATATTCGCCCGGCGCCGTCTTCCTGAACACATATACCCGCAACAATTCGGTCTTGAGGGGCCTGAGCGAACGAAGTTTGATGCTCGATTCAACGGTCGCGCTTCCGTCGTGATCCAGTTGGCTCTCGCCGTCGCTGACGGCAGTCTGCTCATCATCGGATGTGAATTTCCTGAATGAATTCACGTCCTGCAGAGCGAGCGTTGCGCCGACCCGGAGCCCTCGCCCGTGCGCCTCCGCCACAATTCCCGCAATGGCATCGTGCGCCTCCTTGCTGTTGAGGAAATTAACGCCTTTTCGCGCCGTCAGAAAAGGAAAATCAAACTTGGTATCGCTGGCGATATGCTGAATATCCCGCTCGTACCGCGCCCGATTGAGAGTCTCCGGGGTGACAAACCAATACACAAGCTCGGGATAGCGCGCGTTTAGAATCGGGTCCTCGTAACGGATATTCACGCGCAATCTGCCGCTCGGCGCCTGCGCTATGGATGAGAGAGTGAAAGTGCATACCACCACCAACGGTAGAACGATCCCGCGCAAACTCCCCGTCATGTTTTCTTCTTTCTTCTGCCTTTTGTTCGGTCCCGCCGGCCAACGCTCGAATCAAGTCGTCGTCCGAGTCAACTCATTCTCCCATGCCGCTGCCAGTGCCTGGTCATTGCAGCCGTCATCGACCTTCCCAACCAGGTGTCCGTGAGTCATCTGCGTCAACGCTTTCACGAGGACCCTTGGCTGCGCCACCACTCTGACCGCAGTTCCTCGCCTGCAATCACTTCTGAAGGAACTCCTGGGCTTGGCGACCACAGCTTCAGTCCGTCGACCAGCCAGATATTCTCGATGGGCTGCTTCCAGTGATGCAGAGCAAGGTCAAATAATCCCCAGTGAACGGGCATCAGCAAACCGTGTCCGCCAAGCGCGCGAAAGCTGCGCACCGCGCCATCCGGTCCCATATGAATGTCGGCCCACAGCGGATTTGACGCGCCGATCTCCAGCATGGTCAAGTCGAATGGTCCAAACTGTTCGCCGATGTCGCGAAAGCCCGGCCACTCGCCGGAATCGGCTCCGTAGTACACCCGATGCTGCGGGCCGCTGAATACAAATGAACTCCAGAGCGTTTTGAAGCGATTGAAGAGGCTTCGGCCGGAAAAGTGTCGCGCCGGCAGCGCTGTAACCTGCACCGGGCCCACGCGAGTGCTGTCCATCCAGTTCAATTCCTCGCAATGTACCGCCTGCACGCCAAGTTCCTTGAGCAGCACACCAACCCCGAGTGGGGTGATCCATTGCGCTCTTTCGAGCGCGGCCAGCTTCGCAAGCGCGCGAATTGTGCCGGCGCCCAAATGATCGTAATGGTCGTGCGAAACAATGACCGCATCTATTCTCGGAAGATCGGTCAATTTCAGGGGCGGCGGAAAGAATCGTTTTGGTCCGCTCCAGGTGGTTGGCGACGCCCGCTCATCCCATACCGGATCGACCAGGATTCGTATCCCGTCCATCTCGAGGATCGATGTAGCATGCCCCATCCAGGTGATGCGCAGGCCTGAGCGTGGCTCTGTTGAGTAAACCGCTGGATCCGTGTGAAAGGGACCGAGCGGGCCGTCTGGCGAGCGGGTCTTCGCACCCAGAAAAAAGTCCGGCCCGATCTTGAGGATAAGAGAGAAGCCTCCGACCTTTGTTGGTACAGGATTCAGATACCGGCCTTGAATTCGCCGGGCAGGTTCAAGCAGCATATTCATATGATGATAAGCATGCAAATACAACTCTCTAACAGCTCTTAGTCCGACGATCCGCCTCCGCTTTCAGGTTTATTGGAACGTGTTGAAGTTCTGAGTTCCAGGAATTTCCTAATCCCAGCCTCCTCCCAGCGCGCCATAAAGCTGAACCAACGACAGATCCTCTCCTTCCTGCGCGTTCACAAGATTGAGCTGCGCCGAAAAAAGGTCGGAATCGGTGGTTAGAACTTCAAGATAGCTCGTGGACCCGCCCTGGTACCTGATCCGCGCCAGTCGCGTGGCGTCCGCTGCCGAGGCAACGAGCTTTTCCTGTTGCTCCCGTGTGGCGCGCTGCTTGTTGACGGCGATGAGCGCGTTGGAGACATCGCGAAAGGCGCCGGCGATGGTCTTCTGGTAGTTAAGTACCATCTCCTGCCTCTGTTGTTCCGAGAGCTGCAGCTGCCCGCGAAGTTTGCCGCCTTCAAATAGAGGTTGGGTCAGCGATCCAATCCCATAGATCAATCGGCCGCTGGGGTCGAAGAGGCTGCTCCAGCTGTCTCCGCCAACTCCGCCCGATGCGCTGATAGAAAGTTGCGGGAAGAATTGCGCACGAGCCACACCAATCTGCGCATTCGCGGCGATCAGTTGCTCTTCGGCCTCCAGAATGTCGGGACGGCGCTCAAGCAATCGGGACGGCAATCCCACAGGAAGATTCTGCGGCGGCGGATTCAGCGCATCCGGATCTGAATGAGCTACCGGCCCGGGATCCTGTCCCAGCAGTAGCCGCAGGGCGTTTTCCTGTTGCTGGATCTCCTCTTCGAGTTGCGGAATCTGTGCCGATGCGGTGTATTCAAGCTCTTCAGCCTCGCGCAGATCCGAAAGCGGCACAGAACCGCCGCGTTCCAGGGTAGTGGTAAGCTGCACGGATTCCTGCCGCGTCTTCAATGTTTTTTTCGCGATGTCCAGCTGTTCGTCGTAAGCGCGAAGCTGGAAGTATGCTGTGGCTACCTGTTCCACCAGGGTCATGCGCACGGTGCGTTGCGCCCACGTCTGCGCCAGCAGTTGGGCTCGGGCAGCCTCTGTTTGCCGGCGATAGAGGCCCCAGAAGTCGGGGTTCCAGGCTGCCGAAAGATTGAAGCTCCCGGCTGAAAGAGCGCCGCTGGGAATGCCGCTGCCGAGAGAACTGGGTAGATCGGCGCCGATGCCGGTGCCCCCGACGCCGAGGCTGGGAAATTGCTGCGAGCGCGTAATGCGGACCTGCGCCTGCTGTTCGAGCACGCGCTGCGCCGCGATGCGGACGTCGTAATTATTCACGAGCGCCGTGCGGATGAGCTGCTGCAACTCGGGCTCCTGGAATACCGTAGCCCAATTCTGATCGCCGAGCGATTTTGCGTTGGCGCTGGCTATCTCTGCGTTGTCGGCTCCGCGATAGGCGGGCGGAGCGACCACCGACGGCCGCTTGTAGTTGGGTCCGACTGCGCAGCCGGCCAGAAAAAAGACGGCGATACCGCCGATGAGAAGTACGGGTTTCAGAAGGCGCGACGAATTCTTCACGCTTCACCTCCTAAGGGCCTTGCGGACGGCGGCGGGCCGCTATCGTTGCCGGAGTCGGGAAGGTGCGGCGAATCCATGCTGGTGCCGCGGCCGCCTCTTACGAATCGATGCGACAGATACTCGACCACGGAGAAGGTGACCGGAACCATCAGGATGCCGACCAGAGTCGCCAGCGTCATGCCACCGATGACGACGGTGCCGAGGATGCGCCGCGAGGCAGCGCCCGAGCCTGTGGCCGTCCACAACGGCAGACAGCCGAAGATGAAAGCCAGAGCTGTCATAATAATTGGGCGGAAGCGAAGCCGCGCCGCATGCAGCGCGGAGTCGGCGATGCTTTGTCCTTTGCGGTATCGCTCGACAGCGAACTCGACGATCAGGATTGCATTCTTGGCGGAAAGCCCGATAAGCATGATCAGGCCGATGGTGGCGAAAATATCATTCTCGAAAGAGCGTATCGTGAGTGCCAGGTACGCGCCGAGAATCGCGACCGGGGTGCTGAGCAACACGCTGAATGGCAGAGTCCAGCTCTCGTAGAGCGCGGCGAGGATCAGAAAGACAAACAGCAGAGAGAGGCCGAAGACCATCCACGCCGGAACGCCCTCAGCGGCGCGTTGCTCCTGGTAGCTCATGCCCTGGTACGAGAAGCCCATTCCCTGAGGCATCGTTTGGCGGAAGGTTTCTTCCAGAGCGGCGCGCACCTGGCCGGAACTGTAACCGGGCGCGCCCGCAATGTTGAGCTGCGCGGCGTTGTACTCGTTGAAGCGAAGAATGAACTCCGGTCCGGTTATCCTTTTCACATGTACCAGTGAGCCAAGCGGCACTTGGCTGCCGTTGGCGCTTCTCACGTAAAACTGATCGATGTTCTGGATGTTGGTGCGCGTATCGCCTTCCGCCTCGACGAAGGTCTGCCACTGGCGGCCGAAGCGGTTGAAATAATTCACCAGATAGCCGCCCATGAACGTTTGCAGCGTGGTGTAGATCGAACTGAGATCCACCTGCTGCTGAGAAGCTTTATCCTGATCCACGTCAGCATACAGCTGGGGAACGGCCGGCAGATACGACGGCACGGCCGCGGCAATCTCCGGCCGCTTTGAAACAGCGCCCAGGAAAGCAAAGACATTCTTCGTCAGGAAGTTCGGATCGTCGTTGCCGGATCGGTCCTGCAGAATCATGGTGACGCCGCCTGATGTGCCGATACCGGGAATCGCCGGCGGCGGGAATGAAAACGCAATCCCGTCGCTCACGCGTGCCAGCTTTTGTTGCACGCTGGCCTGAATGGCCTGGATCTGCTCTGCACGGGATTTGCGCACTCCCCACGGCTTGAGAGAGACAAAAAAGAAAGCGGTGTTGGTGCTCTGCGTCTGCGTCAGAAGACTGAAGCCATCGACCCCGACAACGCCTTCGATCCCGGGCGTCTGAAGCAGAGCGTTCGTCACCCGTTGCGCAGCAGCATCGGTGCGCTGCAGCGACGCCGCGTCCGGCAGTTGCATGGCGACGAACAGATACCCCTGATCCTCCTGAGGCAGAAAGCCGGTGGGCAACCGGCCTCCAACGAAAACCGCGAGCACTGCGACGCCCGCCAGCACAAGCATGGTCAGTCCGGATTTGTGGATCAGAACGCCCGAAGTCGAAACGAATTGATCGGTGGTCCGGCCAAATAGCCGATTGAATGCATTGAAGAACTTTTGCATCAGTCCGGGACGTCGAGCGTGGTCTTTGGGCTTCAACAACAGCGCGGCCAATGCAGGGCTGAGGGTGAGCGCATTGAACGCAGAGATCAGCACGGAAATCGCGATCGTGATGGCGAACTGCTGATAGAGACGTCCTGTAATTCCAGGAATAGCTGCCGTAGGAATAAAAACGGCGGCGAGGATCAGAGCGATGGCCACCACCGGCCCGCCCACTTCTTCCATCGCTCGGATGGCAGCATCGCGCGGCGGCATGCCCTCGTCGATGAGGCGCTCCACGGCTTCGACCACGATAATGGCGTCGTCCACCACGAGTCCGATGGCAAGAACCAGCCCGAACAGAGACAGCGTATTGATCGAGAAACCGAGGAGCGGAAAGATGATAAAGGTTCCAATGAGCGAGACGGGAACAGCCATCAGCGGAATCAAGGTCGCGCGCCAACCCTGCAGGAACAGGAAGACGACAAGGATCACGAGCAGAAGGGCGATTCCAAGTGTGAATACGATCTCGTGGATGCCGGCGGTAACAGCCTTCGTGGTATCGAGCGGGATGTCGTACTTCATGCCCGGCGGAAAAGTTGCTGAAAGCTGCTGCAGACGTTTAGTGACCGCTGCCGCCGTTTGCACTGCATTTGATCCCGGCAACTGATAAACAGCCATCATGCCTGCCGGAGCATTGTTGTATCGCGCCGTCAAATTGTAGGTCTGCGTGCCCAGTTCGACGCGAGCCACGTCGCGCAGGTGCAGTACTGAGCCATCGGGATTCGCGCGAATAACAATGTTGCCGAACTCCTCGGGTGTAACCAGTCGACCCTGCGTGCGGACTGTGTAAGTGAACTGTTGGCCGCTGGGAACCGGCTCGCCGCCAATCTGACCGGCGGGATTCACGTTGTTCTGCACTTGGATGGCGTTGATAACTTCGGTGGCTGTAACCCCGAGCTTGGCCAGTTGATCAGGATTGACCCATACACGCAGGGCGTACTGGCCGCCAAATACCTGGATGCGAGCGACTCCGGGAATTCTTGTCAGCTCATCCTGCAGGTTGATGATGGCGTAGTTGGTGAGAAAGTTGACGTCGTATTTCCCATCGGGCGAAGAAAGGCCAATGAGCATCAAAGGCGAAGTGAGCGACTTCTGCACGATGACGCCGGATGTATTCACCTGCGCCGGCAGCTGCGATTGTGCCTGCGATACGCGCAGCTGTGAGAGCACCTGATCGGTATCGGGGTTGGTCTTCACGTCGAAGTCGACGTAGACCGTGGCCTGGCCGTTGTTCGCGTTCACCGAGTACATGTACAGCATGTTGTCCACGCCATTCATCTGTTGCTCTATGGGCGTCGACACAGCCTGGGCCAGGGTTCGCGCATCGGCGCCGGGATATGTGGCCTGCACCATGATTTCCGGCGGAACGATGTTTGGATATTGCGATGTGGGCAAGGTCAGCATCGACACCGTGCCGATGATGACTGTGAGAATCGCGATGACGATCGCAACAATGGGGCGGCGGATGAAAAACTTTGACACGAATTACCTCCCGCCCGTCGGGCTGGATGTTGCGATCGCGGCTTGCTCTGAAATTTCATGCGGGCTCACCGGGGCGCCGTCTCTCAGCTTTTGCAGATTGTTGGTGATCACTCGCTGCTCGGGACGCAGGCCGCTGTTGATAATCCAATCGGCGCCGTACTGCGGACCCAGCGTCACGTTCACCACGTGAACGTGATTGTCGGCGCCGGCAATGTAGACCTGCTCAATCCCCTGCAACTCCTGCACGGCCACCTGCGGCACCAGCAAAGCATTATGGCGGATTTCCGTTGCGGCTGTGACCCGTCCGAACTGACCCGGCCTGAGCACGTTACCTGGATTGGGAAACGAAGCGGCAATGCGAATAGCGCCGGTTTGCTGATTCATCTGGCGATCGACAAAGACAATGTGTCCTTTGTACGGATAGCTGGTGCCATCGGCCAGCGTAAGCGTGAGCGGCAAGTCAGCGCGTCCGCTGAGCAGGTCGCCGCCGGTCTGGCGCGCGCGGCCGATCAGTGCCAGGTATTCTGCGTCGCTAATCGAGAAGTAAACCTTGATCGGATCCAGTTGAGAGACCGAGGTCAGCACCGATTGCGGCGTTACCAGATTGCCGACCTGCGTGGTGGCCTGTCCCGCAACTCCGCCAATCAGCGATCGCACCTGCGTGAAGCCGAGATTGAGTTTGGCGGTTGTGAGGGCGGCCTGTGCAGCGCCGATGGCCGCTTGCGCAGTCGCGACGGCCGCGTCAGCTTGCGCCGCCTGTTGCTTATCGTTGTCGAGCTGGCTCTGCGCGATCGCGCGCGCTTCAGCGAGCGGCGTGTCGCGTCTTAGATTGATCTGCGTCAAACCACGCTGTGCCTCGGCCTGCGCTAGCTGCCCCTTGGCCTGCTCTACCTGGGCTTCGGCTTGGTCGACGATTGCCTGGAACGGACGCGGATCGATCTGAAAGAGAACCTGGTCCTTGCCGACCGGAGAGCCTTCACGATAGCTTTGCCGCACCAGGTAGCCGCTGACTTGCGGCTGAATTTGCGCATTCACATAGCCGTCAAGCGTACCCACCCAGCTCCCCGTCAAGGGTACGTCAGCCTCGCGCACCTTCACCACCGAGACGGGGATGGCCCCGGAACGCGCGTGCGGGATACTGGCCTCACTGCGCGCACAGCCAGCGATGCCGGCTGCGGCCGCGGCGAGAATCGCAGCCATCGCAACGAGCATCAGTCTTCCCAGAGCCGATCTTCGAGCCGTTCGAGGGGTTGCCTGGCGCATCATGTATCCTCCGTTAAAATATTTTCCAGCAGACAAATATACACTGCTGTATATTTCCATCAGAGTCGTGAGGGGGCGCGGAGGATTCAGGAAAGTTGACCGCGAGGTAAGAGAATGGTGTTGAAAACGTTATCGCATAAGCAGGAAAGGGCGCTTTCCACGCGCAGGCAGCTCATCGCCGCAGCGCGGGCGATATTTGTCCAGGAGGGTTTCGAGTCCGCCCGCATTGAACAAATTGCCGCCAGGGCCGGTAAGACGCGCGGAGCCTTTTACGACAATTTCAACGATAAGGAAGACGTTTTCTTCGCCATATTTGAAGAAGACATGATGCGCAATCGGGAGAAGGTAAATGCCGCGCTCTCAGCGGCATCAAGTCAGGAGGAAAAGATAGACACGCTGGCTCGGCATCTGTCGCAACTCGTCGACGATAGGCGGCGAATTCTCTTGAACCTGGAATTCAAGATGTATGTGATCCGGCATCCGCGCAAGCGGAAGCGGCTCAACGAGCTTTATTCGGAGATGTGCGTCCGCTGTTCGATGGAGAAGATCAGCAGCCTGTTGCCTGATCTCACCAACGCCGATCTGCCAAAACGGCGCATGATCACCACCGAAGTGGGCGCAGCGATTGATGGAATCGCTCTGAATTCGTTGTTCAATCCCAGGAGCATTTCAGATGACCGCCGAACTGAATTGCTGAGGCTCGTTGCCCGCGAGGCTCTTCGTGCCGCCAAGTCAGCATAGCGCGAGAATCCGAGGAACCGCTGGAACCGATGTCGTCAGCGAGAAGCAGTTGAAGCGCTCGCTCCGCAGCGTTGCGGGCGAAACGTGGCCTATTGAACGCGACGGGAAACTTGCTCGATTTCGTGAGGGCTTCTTTCGGCACAATCCAGGCTCTGCTCGGTCACTCTTCCTCTGCACTCACGCGCGAAAAGTACATCGAGTCGGTTCCTGCCGATGCGCGGAAGGCTGTGGAGAGGGTCGAAAAACTCCTCAGATCCAGGGGGTCGCTTATTGGACCCAAATGGACCCAACTTCTGCATCGGCCGGAGTTAGGAGCTTCGCTAATTAATAGATACGGCAGGATTTAATGGTCGGGGAGAGAGGATTTGAACCTCCGACCCCCTGGTCCCGAACCAGGTGCTCTACCAGGCTGAGCCACTCCCCGACGCGTTGGTTACTCCCAACAATTCTTCATTTTACAGTTCCCATGGGGGCGGCGCAAACGCGCCGCAAATAACGCCGCATCGGTCACACCACCCCTTCCATCTCCCGTGCGAGAATGACCATGCCGAAGCACGCCCCGAGAACCATCCCGCGCGATGCTTCCTGCGAGGTTCATCATGCACGAACTCATTCTCGATCCCCATCGCACCGCTGTCGTGGTCATTGATCTGCAAAAAGGCATCACCGGTCTGCAGGGCGCCCCGCACACCACTCCCAGCGTCATCGCCAACTGCGTCGCCCTGCTCGACGCGGCCCGCGGCGCTGGAGCCCAACCCGTGCTGGTTCACGTCGGCTTTTCCCAGAACTGGGCGGATTCGTTGCGCGTCGCTTGCGACGAGCCCATGCGTACGAGCAACGCCATGCCTCCTGACTGGATCGAGTTCATTTCAGAACTGAACATCCAGCCGGCTGATGTCCTTATCCTCAAACATCAGTGGGGAGCATTTTACGGAACCGACCTTGAACTGCAATTGCGCCGCCGTGGCCTTTCTACCATCATTCTTTGCGGAATTGCCACCGAGTTCGGCGTGGAAAGCTCGGCGCGCGATGCCTATGAGCGAGGTTTTGAGCAGGTCTTCGCGGAAGACGCAATGACCGCGCGCAGTACAGAAAGCCACGCCAACGCCGTCACGCATATCTTTCCCCGCATCGGATGCGTGCGCAGTACCGCCCAAATTGTCGCCGCGCTCCGCGCTGGCCCCGGCGCAGTTTAAGTCGCCCACGCTCGCCCTGGATTTTAGAGAATGTATCGCGACAAGTCGTGATCCTTCACGATCGACGCCACCATCTGCTTTACATATGCATCGTCGATGAGAAAAACCTTCTCCGGCCCCGACGCAGTCATGCGTTCCTGGTAGGGCAGCGGCACGGCGGCCTCGGCCTTGATGGCGTCCGCTAGCTTTGTCGCGTCTTCTCCCTCCTGCGCACGGCGAACCACATCTGGCGCGAGGAAGCTCACGTCCTCAAGCACGCGCTCCATAATCGTGTGCAGTCTGCGCGCTCCGATGTTTTCCGTTGTCTCGTTTACCTTGAAGGCAAACTCCGCCATCTCGCGCAGCGCCTCGGGCGCAAACTCCAGTCGCACGCCTTCGGTCTCGAGCAGCGCCGCATACTGTTTGGTCAGCGAGGCCTTCGGCTCCGTCAGAATGCGCAGAAAATCGTCGACCGTCAGCGATTGCAGCTCCACCCGAATGGGAAATCGGCCCTGCAACTCAGGAATCAGGTCGCTCGGCTTCGACACGTGAAATGCGCCTGCCGCAATAAAGAGAATATGGTCGGTGCGGACCATCCCGTAACGCGTGTTGACCGTTGTGCCCTCTACAATCGGCAGGATGTCGCGCTGCACTCCCTCGCGCGAAACATCGGGCCCGTGCCCGCTCTCGCGCCCTGCGATTTTGTCGATCTCATCCAGAAAAATAATCCCATTCGACTCCACGCGCTCCACCGCGGAGCGGTTCACGGCGTCCATGTCGATCAGCCGGCTCTCTTCTTCCTGCACCAGGTAGTCGAACGCGTCGCTCACCTTCATCTTCTTCTTCTTCGTTCCGCCTCCGAAGATGTTCGGTAGCATATCCTTCAGGTTCATCTCCATGTCTTCAAGATTCTGATTGGAAATGATCCCGAACTGCGGCAAATTGCGCTCGCGCGCGTCAATCTCTACCATCCGGTCGTCTAGTTTGCCTTCGCGAAATTGTTGCCGCAGCTTCTCACGCGACCGCTGATGGCTTTCCGCGCCCGGCAACGAAAGCTGCCCTTCCTGGTGCGGCGTCGCGGGTGGAGGCGGCAGGAGTACATCGAGCAGCCGCTCCTCTGCGTTCATCTCTGCGCGATCCTCCACTTCCTCAAGTCGCTCTTCCCGCACCATGTCGATCGCGATTTCTACCAGGTCGCGAATCATCGACTCCACATCGCGCCCAACGTAACCGACCTCGGTAAATTTCGACGCCTCCACTTTCAGGAACGGCGAATTCGTCAGCTTGGCCAGCCGCCGCGCTATCTCGGTTTTGCCCACGCCCGTGGGTCCGATCATGATGATGTTCTTCGGCATGATGTCGTCGGCGAGATCGGGAGGCAGTTTCTGCCTTCGCTGCCGGTTGCGCAGCGCAATCGCCACGGCGCGCTTGGCTGCGCGCTGACCCACCACATGCTTGTCGAGCTCGGTCACGATCTCGCGCGGCGTCAGCTCGTCGAGCGCCAGGTCCTGTTCTTCAGCGGATGCGGGTAAATAAATAGCCATGCGTTTACTCAGATGCTAACAAACCCGGCCGCAACCGCATATTGCCTCATGCGGTGATGGACGCGGCAATGAACGAAATTTCCAAATGCCCAAACCGCGGCCCGCATCAGCTTTCTGGTTCCTGCCTCGGGACATAAATCACGCAATGCGCATCTTCCATGGCCACTCGATAATTCTTCTCGATCGCATCAAAGATCGCGGCTGGGAAGTATCCAT
>Ga0335074_10010988_pt1 | contig 12663 bp, 17 predicted proteins | sample Lox_Sample_23_FD_206715 | JGI IMG/M metagenome (GOLD analysis project Ga0335074, IMG submission 206715) | Soil microbial communities from Loxahatchee National Wildlife Refuge, Florida, United States - Lox_Sample_2.3 | ecosystem: Environmental > Terrestrial > Soil > Wetlands | place: USA...
GCCCGCTCGTGAGCCTGGCCACGCCAGCGCCGGTGATCACCAGGCTCGCGCTCCGCGCAAGGGCCGCCACGAGTTCTGTAACGTAAAGCGGGTTACCCGCCGCACCATCAGCCAGTCGCAGCAAGTTCTCTTCTGGCCTGCCGCCGGCGAGCGCGGCGACAAGTTCGGCGACAGCCGTGGCGTTGAGCCTGGCGAGTTGCATGCGGGTGTCCGCGCCTGCCGCCCGGCGCAGTGCGAGCAGGTCTTCCCGCTGCGGCACCGGCCGCATCATCCCGATCAGCAGCAGCGGCATCTGCCGCACGGATCTGGCTAGCCGCCCCCACAAGGTGATGCTCGCGCGGTCTGCCCACTGGAGGTCATCAACGACAAGCACAGTTGGCTTCGAGGCGCATTCCTCCGCTATCAGGGCCAGCAATTGCTCAGCCAAGGCGGCCGAAGTATCGGCGCCACGATCCCCGGCGACCTCGCCCCGCAACAGCCTGAGCATGGAGTTGCGCCTAGGGTTAGCCGAGGGCTCGCGGACTCTTAAACCCTCAAGCAGGGGCAGCAGCGGCAGTGCCTGCCCGAGTTCGTCGCCAGAACCCCAGAAGACCTGGAAACCGGCCGCTGCTTGTCCCGCGACGGCCGCACGTACCAGGGCGGACTTGCCGATGCCCGGCTCGCCCTCGATCAGCACGCTGGCGCCCCGCCCCACAGCGGCCTCTGCCATGAGCCGGGTTAGCGAGGCTAGCTCACTGTCGCGGCCGATGAGCGCACCGGCCAAGGTCACGGTGGGCACGGAGCGAACTTTACTACTAGAACATTAAGGAAACAAGTGCAGTTTTCGGGGTAAAGTTAGCCGACCAAACGTTCTCGGGTCGCTAGCTCAGCTTACCACCAGCACCGGGCTCGGGCTCTGCTGAAAGTTTCGCCGAACCTTTCAGAGCAGGATTTTTTTCATCTTCCTCCGCATGACGACGCGAATGTTGCTCGCAATAAGTCACCAATAGTGCAGCCGCAGTTTTCAATATTCAGAAAAGCTAGATAATAGCCGCCCTAGGCGCATGAAATTGGCCGGAGCAGGGAAATACCCTCGCATGACCTAATTGCCCCGTGCAGGTCCATCGGGGCCAGCGACCTGAGCTCTGACCTGCGGAATCGCCTTGGAGGAATCATGCGTATCGGGCGATCTCTCATCCTTCCCGCAATCGTAGCTCTTGGCGTGGCCGGATCGGCCGCGGCCGGTGTGGCAATAGCTGTGCCAGCTACCCATGCAAGCAGTGTCCAAGTGCGTGCGGCCGGCACGGCCGCGAACCCGCAGATGTTTTATCACGGCTGATCAGACATGACCTGACCTAACTACGAGATGGTCCGACTATTTGCGACGCACAGTGACCAACGGTGTCGTCGGACCGCCGACCGAGGCCTGAACCACACCCGCGCTACAACGTCGCCCTAGCTGCTCCCGGACTACCCCGCCGACCCGGCTGGGGCCTGCTGCTGCCGCCTCCCGCCAGCGCAGCCGGCCTCACGGGCGGCGGACCGGAAAGCAGCTCAGGGCGGCGTTGTCATGCGTGGCAGGCCGCCCAGCCGACTCGGCCGAACGACATCTCACGGTGAGGTGCAATGAAATTCTTAATAGAATATTCTTTATGGCAACTAGTTGGCACATTTGAGGTAGCTGATCTCGGGGCTGGCCGCGCCTGACGGCGGTCCGGCTCAGCGGGTGCCGCGAAGGAGGGATGCCGGATGACGATGCCAGGGAGCCCTACCGTACGGCGCCGCCGGCTGGCCGCCGAACTGCGGGCGATCAGGGAGGGCACGGGCAAGAGCGGCGACGTCGTCGCGGCGGCACTGAAGTGGTCCCCTTCCAAGATCAGCAGGTATGAACTGGCAAGGACCGGACTAAAACTCCGCGACGTCGAGCGCTTGCTCGACTATTACGACGTGTCAGGGTCCCGCCGTTCCTTGCTTCTCACGCTTGCCAAGGATGCAGCTCAAAAGGGCTGGTGGGAAGAATACACCGACTTCTTGTCGGCCGATTATCAGCAGTTCATAGGCCTTGAGCACGAAGCAAGCTCCATTGACATTTGGCATGTTGAGGTTGTATCTGGCCTTTTACAAACTGAAGCCTATGCCCGGCATATAATCAGCAGTTACAACCAGGTCGAGCCGATTGCGCCCGGCATGATAGAACGGCTGGTTAAGGTCAGGATGCAGCGCCAGCAAGTGCTGGACCGCGAGCCTTCACTGCAGCTATCCGTCGTGCTGGACGAGTCGATACTCAAGCGCAGGATCGGCACACCTGAAGTGATGTATGAGCAGCTACAGCGCCTGGCCAAGGATGCTGACCGGCCGAACGTGACGCTGCGCATCTTGCCGCTCGCGAACCAGCACACGGTCATCGGCGAGTCGTTCGTCATCTTCAGGTTTGGCCCTGATAACGACGCTATCCTGCAAGATGTGGTAAGCGCGGAGCATTTGAGAAATGACTTCTCTGTGGAGGGCGAAAGGGAGACCTACCTGCATAGGATCGCATTTCAGATGCTCGTCGCCGCGTCCCTCGATCCGGCGGAGTCAAGAGCCCTCATACTTGAAACAGCTGAGTCGTATTGGTCAGATGCCCAGCGAGTGCGCTAAGTAGCTGATAGAGTACCCTCGCGTTTTCGGCAGTTTACATTATTAACCAAACGACATTCAGCGAGGTAATGGACGTGAGCACACTTACGCCCGATGGGTGGACTAAGAGTTCCCTGAGTTTCGCGAACAGCAACTGCGTCGAAGTTGCCAGCCTTCCAGGCGGCCAGATCGGCGTCCGCGACAGCAAGGACGCTGAAGGCCCGGTTCTCCGGTTCACGCCGGGCGAATGGGACGCCTTTCTCGGAGGGGTACGAAACGGAGAATTTGACGGTTTCGTCGCATAAGCATAACTTACTGGTCAGTGGGCGAGGGCCCTGCCTGCAATTTCGGGGCCTTCGCCCTGCAAGCGGCCGGGCGCTAACGGGACGATAGGCTTGGGTGGTATGGCGGACACTAATCCGGGTCTTACGGTCGACACCTCGGTTCCCAATGCCGCACGGATGTACGACTACTGGCTGGGTGGCAAAGACAACTTCGCGGTTGACCGCGAAGCAGCGGAAAGGTCAGTGCACGCCGTACCGCAACTGCCCTGGCTGGCTCGCGAGAACCGCAGGTTCCTTGGCCGGGCCGTTCGCTTCTGCGCCGGCAATGGCATCAGGCAGTTCCTTGACATCGGCTCGGGCCTGCCGACAATGCAAAGCGTTCATCAGGTCGCCGAGCGCCTCGTCACCGACCCGCACGTCGTGTATGTAGATCACGATCCGGTCGTGGTCAGTCATTCACGTGCGCTGCTCGCCGCGCCTTCGACCGCATCGGTTCACGGGGATCTGACCCGCGCGGATGACATTCTGGCTGACCCTGAAGTGCGGAACCTGATCGACTTCACCGAACCGGTCGCGATCTTGATCGTCGCCATCTTGCACTTCGTCCCCGATGAGGCCGGCCCGTACAAGAACGTTGCCAGGCTGCGCGAGGTCATGGCACCAGGCAGTTACCTGGTTCTTTCTCACGTCGTGATGGGACGAGGGCAGATGGACGACGGGGAACCTCAGACCGAGGCCTCGCGCGAACTCGGAGAAGCCAGGAAGGGAATGTCCGCTGGTGCCGTCCGTGACCGCGACGAGATCACCAGGTTCTTCGGCGAACTGACAATGGTGGAGCCCGGCCTGACTGACGTGTGGGAGTGGCGGCCTGAAGGCGACCCGATCACCAACCCGAGTGAGGTCATGACCGTCGTCGGGGGCGTAGCCAGGAAAGACTGAGCTGCCCCGGCTATGTCCTAGTGCGGCTCGTCTTCCTGCTCGGCGATTGCCTCAATGATGTACGGGGTCAGCGCACCGACCAGTACCGGCACCGGCATCGACTGGAGCCAGACCCTGCCAGGTCCGCTGAGTTCGGCAAGGAACAAGCCGTCGTGGCCGAACAGCATGTTCCTGATGCCCTTCATCCGCGTCGCCGAGAACTTGACGGTGCCGGTGAACATGCCGATATGGCCGGGGTGCGCGAGGATCGTCTCGCCCTTGGCCAGGTCATACTGCATTACCTCGCCGCCGACCTCGATCCAGGCTGTCCCCTGGCCCTCCAGTTTCTGCAACACGAAGCCCTCGCCGCCGAATAGCCCGCCTCTCAGGCTGTGCTGCACGCCGACGCTCGGCCTGACCCCTTCTGTCCCGGCCAGCCAGCCGTGCTTGTGTACCAGGTAGTGCTCACCCGAGTTGATGTCGACAGGCACGATCTGCCCTGGCAGCTTGGCCGCGAAAGTAACCTGGCCCGCGCCTTCGTACTTGGTCACGAAGAAGCCCCCGCCGCCGAGCACCCGCCTGATGCCACGCAGCACGCCGCCGCCACCCGCACGGGTCGTCTGCGACATGCGCACGCCCTTGCTCATCCACACGAGGTCGCCGTGCGGGGTAATCACCGACTCGCCGCGGTCGAGCACGATTTCGAGCACGGGCATAGTTGTACCTTTTATAGCTGTTTGCATGATTAGCATCCTTAAGTAGAGTTTCGCAATTATAGACAGGGCCGGGCGGGCGTCATGACCCCTAGGACTTTCGTCATCACTATCGCGACAAATGTCCTTTTCTCGCTGCCGCTCAAGCCCGTGCGGCGTCGCGAGTAATAGCGTGATAGCAGAAAGGGGATGTTCGCGATGAGAACGTTCCATCACCTCGCGGCTGCCGGCGTAGCCGCGGTCAGCCTCGCTGGTCTTTGCCTGCTCGCCACCGCATGCGGTACCTCAGGCACGCCAGGATCTTCCGGCACAGTGACCGTTACGGTCACTCCCTCCCCATCGACGCGGACGGTCACCGTCACCCCGTCCACGGGGCCGTGCCAGGCCGGCGACCTGCACCTTGCCGTCGGCCAGCAAAACGGCGCCGCAGGGACGATCTACTACCCGATCGATCTCACCAACCTGTCCTCGGCGGCGTGCACGCTGTACGGCTATCCTGGCGTCTCCTTCGTGGCAGCGCCTCACGGCAGCGTCATCGGAGCGCCGGCCGGCCGCCGTGAGATCTCCGGTATCACTCCTCAGCTCATCACGCTTCAGCCTGGCGCGACCGTGCACGCGACACTCGCGGACAGTGACGTGCTCACCGGGAACCAGTGCCACAGCCAGCAGGTGCCGGTACACACGATCCAGGTCTATCCCCCTGGCCAGTACACCGCGTTGTTCGCGCCCATCAGCGGCACTGGCTGCGCGAACCGCTCGCTGGTGGTCATGTGGGTGAGCCCGGTGACGTCCGGCTCGTGACGGCCGGCAACGGTGCGGGGAGCGGGCACCTCAAGGATGGGTGACTGCCACCAGCAGAAGCGCGACCACCGCCACGCCGAGTATCACGCCCATGATGACCATCCCGGCATTACTCAGCCCGGCCAGGTGCAGCCGCTCTGCTCGTGCTTCCGCACGCCTGTCCTCTTCGCGCTCGGCCTTGCTCCGCTTCGGCGGCGGACCTGGCGGCGGCGGAACGCGCGGCCCGCGCCGGCCGGAAAACGGCTGCCACTTCGGCCCGCCCCTTGACCAGTTCCATGACAAGTTGCCCCGGCTATACGGGTCGTCCGGGTCATTCATGGGCACCTCGCAGGTGGACGTCTGCTTAGCTCAGAGTATGAGACAGCCAAGGTTCGGTGCTGTTCCTCAGCCGTTCTCGTCGGTACTGGCCGGGCGGGTGAATGGGAGCTGGATCTCGAACACCTGCGGGCCCGGGTCAGTAGGGTCGTCTTTGTCGTGTACCCAGACCTCGCGGCCGGGACCTGGGTAAGTGCGGTAACCGTGTTCCTCGATCCACCGGCTGAGATCGAAGTAGACCATCGGGAAGATGCCCGCCGCCGGGCCACTGCGCACGGCAACCGCGGCCTCGATTTCCGGCAGCACCTGGTAGCGGGCAGGGGCGGGGAGCTCGGCCGGCGGCTCGCCTACCGGCAGGCCGAGCATGACCGTGACGTCCTGGCCTTGCTCGTGTTCATAGAAGATGATTCGCGGCCCGGTTGCCTTGACCCGGTCGGCTATCCCTAGCTGCTCGAACTGCCCGACTAGCTGGTTGACAACCGGGACGATGTTCGCGGCGCCGAAGCCCGGCGCCCGTCCGGCGATGGCGACCACACCGGTCGCGGGAACCTTCTTGGCTACGATGTCGTCTGATGGCATGCCATCCTCCCTTGCGATGGAACGGAGCCTGGCTTCGATTCCGAGCAACTGGTTCTTGTGCTGATCGAGTTCGAGCTCAAGCTGGGCGTGCCGCAGGAGGAGCATGCCTTTGAGCCCCTCGAGCGTGAGCCCGTCAAGCAGCCGCCTGACCTGGGTGAGCGAGAGCCCGAGTTCCTTGAGCGCCATGATCCGGTTGATCTGACCCAGTTGTGCGGCCGAGTAGCTTCTGTATCCCGTGTCCGGGTCGACGGTCGCGGGCCGCAGTAGCCCGATCTCGTCGTAGTGCCGGAGCGTGCGGATCGATACCCCGCCGAGCCGGGCGAACTCGCCGATGCTCAACATGGCCACCAGCATGTACCCCTCACGCAGCGAAAGGGTCAAGGGCGCCCGCGGAAGAGATGTCCGCGGACCTGGAATCGAACCACCAGCCAGCCGCAGCACCAACCGCAGCCTGCATGCGCCCACTGCCACCCGCGAGCCTCCCGCGCCGCTGGCAGCGGTCGCGTGCCACGGGCGGCGACTGTGTCCTCGGGTACCCTGCCGCCATGCCAGTCACCAGCACGAGCGCGCCCTTACTGACCAGTCGTTTCCAGCAAGCCTTCGCCCTCGCCAGCCAGGTCCACGCCACCCAGCTCCGCAAGGGCACGGCCATCCCTTACCTGGCCCACGTGATGTCAGTCGCCGCCCTCGTCCTGGAAGCAGGCGGCACCGAGGACACCGCCATCGCCGCGCTTCTGCACGACGCGGTCGAAGACTCAGCCGACGGCGCCGCGATGGAATCACGCATCCGCGGCCAGTTCGGCAGACACGTCGCCGGCATCGTTCTCGCCTGCTCCGATACCGTCGCGGTGCCAGGCCAGCCCAAGCCACGCTGGCGCCAGCGCAAGCAGACCTACCTGAACCATCTCCGCGCCGAGACCGACCCCGGCGTGTTCCTGGTCTCCGCCTGCGACAAGCTGCACAATGCCCGCTCCATCGTCGCCGACCTGCGAACCATCGGCCCGGCCGTCTGGGACCGGTTCAGCGAATCCGACCCCGCCGCCCAGCTCTGGTACTACCAGTCACTCGCCGACACCTACGCCGGGCACATCCCGCCCCCGCTCTTGGGCGAGCTGGAGCGCGTCATCGGCGAGATGCGGTCACTGGCCACCGGCGCCCCGGACATCTAGCCAACGAGTCCGCTCGGGTGATCAGGCTCGACAACATCACCGCCGTCCGCAAGAACCGCACTGCCGAACTCGCCGGGCGCATCGACACCGACACCGTCGAAACCGTCAGCATCGCGTTCCGCGCCGCGCTCGACCTGTAGCGCTTGGCGTCAGGATCCGCTTTTCACCTTGACCGTCCAGGCACATTCGCTGTCCTGGCCAGCCGACTGGACGAACATGACCGAGCCGCCACGGGCGGCGCGGAGGCGTGTGATCGCCTCGCGCGCCGTCGGCATGGCCGAGATCCGCTGGATACGCGGCCGGCCCGTGGCTGCCATCAGAACAGGCCGAGCGGCTTGGTGCTGTAGCTGACCAGCAGATTCTTGGTCTGCGAGTAGTGCTCGAGCATCATCTTGTGGGTCTCGCGGCCGAAGCCGGAGATCTTGTAACCACCGAACGCCGCCGGCCCATCCGGTAGGCGCGGGAACCGTCTCCGGTCCACACGCCCGCGCCCAGGCCATAAAGGGTGTCGTTCGCTATCGCGAGCGCGTCGGCCTCGTCGGTGAACGTTGTCACGGCCAGTACCGGCCCGAAGATCTCTTCCTGGAAGACCCGCATCCTGTTGTAACCCTTCAGCACCGTCGGCTCGAAGAAGTAGCCATCGGCAAACTCGCCGCCGATGTTCGCTCGGTGGCCGCCGATCAGGACCTCGGCGCCCTCTCGCTTGCCGATCTCGACGTAGGAGGCGATCTTCTCCAGTTGCTGCGCCGAGTTCTGCGGGCCCATCATGGTCTCCGTGTCCAGCGGGTTGCCCTGCTTGATCTGATCGATCCGGTCCAGGCACAATCCCATGAACTTGTCGTAGATGTTTTCCTGTATCAGCGCGCGGGACGGGCAGGTGCACACTTCGCCCTTGTTGACGGTGAAGGCCACCTTGGCGATGCGCGACACCTACCTGGCGTAAAGCGAATAGGGCTAAAGGTCTTGCAGATGCGAGGCCAAGGTCCCATTCCGGCCAGCCGGCGGGTGGCCCCGCGCGCCGCGCCGTGGTGTTCGGCACCTTCGCTGCGGGGAAGTCAGGTCACTTTGACAGTCGCGATGGAAATTTGAGGTCACCCTCAGCATTAATCGTCATGGGCCCCTCTAACGCCCCTATGGGCTGTTCGGCGTAGCCAGCGCAGCGGGCAGTGCGGGAGTGACATCGGTATGGCCGAAGTCGTGTCCCTTGAACAGCAGGGCTTCTCCGGTGGTTTTCGCCAGTGCGTAGGCGAAGCAGTCCCCGAAGTTCAGTCCGGCCCTGTGGCCGCTGCCTTTGCCGAAGTCTCGGTAGGCGTCTCTGGCGATGCGCGCCTGATTGAAGGTCACCGCCTCGACTCGCAGTTCCGCGACCTCGACGAGCTCGTCGAAGCGACGGCTCGCGACTGGGTCCCGGCTCGCGTCGATGACCACTGCGGTCTCCAGGAAGTTCGCCGCCGAAATCCGCCTTGATTGCGCGTTCTCAATGGCTAGTGCCATGTCGGCGGCATCGTCTTCGGCCCGCAGGATCGCGATCAGGGCTGAGGTATCGATAATCAAGCGGGGAGCCCGCGGTCGTCATAGAGGAGGTCGCCGTGATCGGCGCTGCGGTACGGCTCGCGGAGCCGCTGGGCGGTATCGACGCCGATGGCCACCAGCCGGTCGGCCAGGCCTGCTTCTCGCAGGTGCCGGACTCGCTCCAGACGCTCGCGAACCGCTATGGTCACGGCCATCGTCTGCGTCTCGCCGGTCAGCGCGGCCAGTTCCTGCACAAGCTCGTAAGTCTCGGCCCTCTTGATGTTCAGGCTCATGATCTACCCTTCTACCCGAAAGCTGCTACCAGGGTAGCACGGGATGGTTCGGCGGCGCCGACGGCGCGGAAAGGCATCTGACCTGCGCGCCTGTCGATTACTTAGGAAAGCACGAGACGACCGGGATGAACGTGCGGCGCAGTCGGTCCACGACCCGTTCCACGAACTTCGACAGCGCGAGGCCAAACAAGTCACTGAGCGTAAACATTCATCTTCGGGGTCAGCAGGACCACACACTCGCTGTTGTCGAGGACCTGGGAGTTAGTTTCGTGGTTGACACGCCGACCCGCCGCATAGGCGACACAGCACCCCGGCAGTTCGATGCCGACTACAAATCGGCCAAACGCCCCGCTAGCCCACGCGCCAGCAGGTCACGCTCCTTGTCCACATCGAGGTGCGGTAGACCCCGAGGCGCCGAGACTACGCCGAGTATCCGCAACGGCGGACTAACCAGCAGCGGAGGATGCACGGCAGCGATGTTGACGTGCCGGACCGCTCAAACTCGGACAGATACCCGCCGGGAACGCACCGCCGAGGCGAGCAGCGCATGCATCGACGAATCAGCCCTGCACCGGCCGATCGGCTCTTCCCGCATCATGACCGCCCAGCTAGACGACCTCGCCGCCGCAACCTCCCGCGCGACAATCCAGGTCATCACCATGTCCGCCCCGGCCTCAGTACTGGCACCGGCGTTCACGCTGCTCACCTTCACCAACCCCAAAGACCCCGCCGTGGCCTGCACCACCGGCACAGCCGGGCACGTCATCATCACCACGCGAAAGCCGGACCTTCACCCGCCCCTCACCGTCGCCGCCGACCTCGAAAGCCTCCGCAGGCAAATCCGCACCTCTGCAAGTGTGGTCAACGGGCCAAGGCGACGCCGAGTGCGGTTCGCTGGTGCACGAGGTAGCGGCCGGTTCTGGTGGTGGAGACGAGGCCGGCCGCGCGCAGGATCGCGAGGTGCTCGCTGACGCTGCTGACCGGAATGCCGGTGCGGGCGGCCAGGCCGGTGGTGGAGGCCGGCTCAGCCAGGGCTGTCAGCAGCACGGCCCGTGCCCGGCCGATGAGCCGGGCGACGTCTTCGTCGGACCGGGGGGCCGACTGCCAGATGTCGCCGATGCCGCGCGCCGGGTAGATGAGGGCGGGCGGATCGTAGCTGACGGCCCAGTGCGGCCAGGCGAACACGCTGGGGATGAGGACAAGTTCCCCGCCTGAGAGGTCCATCTCCCTGGTGTCGCTGTGCGCGAACCGGAGCGCGTCATCATGCCAGGACACGCGCGGGTCGAGCTCGTTCAGCGTGGCGGCGACCCCGGTGTCGGCGAGCCGCCGGGCGCGGTAGGTGATGTCGGCGTCCAGGACGTCCCGCAGGCGAGGCCACCACGGCTGGATGAGGGCCGACCAGGCCCGCGCCAGCATGTCGGCCAGCAGGTCACGCACCTCCTCCGGACTGCCCGCGAGCGCGGGATGCACGTGCCGGATAGTCGAAAGTTCCGTCGCCACCCGATCCGGCGGCGTCGCCCGTACCCGGTCCAGCTCGGCCTCGACCTCGGTGAACGGGCTGTCCGGGGCCGGGGCGAGAAAATCCGGCTGGTAGCCGGACCACGACAAGATGGCCAGCAGCGGATCGAGGCGCAGGCCCGGCAACCGCGGCCTGACCTGCCGCTGCCAGGTCAGGTGGTAGGCCTCCGGGGCCGGCCGAACCAGGGAGCGCAAAGCGTCGGTTGTCTCCGTGAGCGGCGAGACCGCCAGCCGGCACTGCAGCAGGTCGGCGGAGCGGACCCGCATGATGAGGGGCACCCGCGCGCCTCCATCTCCCCGTTTCTTGGCCGTAACAGGACTTTATTTCGGCTCAGCCCGAAATTACTGCGCCAGGTTACCCGCCCGGACACCCTGATGTCCGTGAGCATCCTGCGTGACCTTCCCCGCTTCCGGTACCTCTGGCTGAGCAAGGCGATCTCGTCCGCAGGCTCCGGGGCCAGCCGGGTCGCGCTCGTACTGCTCGTGATCCCGTCCGGCGCCGCCGCAGTGACCTGCACGCTGCTCGCCACGATGGCCGGGGTGCTGGTCAGCCCCGTGGCGGGCGCCATCGCCGACCGAACCGACCAGCGCCTGCTGCTTCTGACCAGCGAGACCGGACAGGGAGCCATCTACGCCGTCATCGCGATCGCACGGCCGCCGCTGCCGGTGCTCCTGCCCCTGGTGGCCCTCGCCTCGCTGCTGGCGACCCTCGCATCCCCGGCCGGGAAGTCCAGCGTCGGCCGCCTGGTGCCGGCCGAGCGCCGGTCCCAGGCGAACGCGCTGCTCGGCCTGGCCTTCAACTTGCAGATTATCGTCGGCCCGGCCGCGGGCGGCATGCTCGCCGGGATCGCGGGCGCGCCCGCGGCATTCGCGGTGAACGCGGCATCCTTCTGGATCTCGGCACTCCTGCTCACCCGTCTCGGGCCGCTCCCTCCGCTGCAGGACGACACCAGCGCCGCTACGGCTGACGACGCCTCGTCCCAGCGCCGGCCCGGGCTGCTCGCCGACACCGTCGCGGGGCTTCGCTACGCAGCGCAGGCACCTGTGGTCCGGGGCCTGGCCGCCGGAACCTTCCTGTTCGTGACGTTCGCGGCGATGGACAACGTCGCGCTGGTGTTCCTGGTCAAGCGGTCCCTGCACGGGAACGGCATCGAATACGGACTGCTCTCGGCCACCTTCGGCACCGGAATGGTCGCGGCTTCCGTAGCGCTGGCTCGCTGGGCACGGCACCGGTCGGGAGCCTTCTGGCTGATCTGCGGAGTGATCTTCGGGGCCGCGGGCTCGATCGCCACAGGCCTGGCACCGACAGGAGTGCTGGCCGGGGCGGCGCAGGCGGTGGCCGGGGCCGGAAACTCGGCCGACCTGGTCGGCACAGACACGCTGCTGCAGCAACGGGTGCCGGCCGTGATGCTGGGACGTGCCTTCAGCCTGGTCTACGGAGCCGACCAGCTAGCCGCCGTGATCTCCTACGGCCTGGCCGCTCCGCTGGTAGCGCTGGCCGGGCCGCGAGCGGCGTTTCTCGTCGCGGGCGCCGGTGCCCTAACCGGCCTGGGCATCCTGGGACCCGGACTGCGGGCGCCCGCTACCGCCGCCGGCGCCCCGGCGCCCGCCTCCGCCGCGCGGGCCATCTCCCGCTGAGCCGACGAGACCGACCCCCGGCCCGGCTCGCGCGCTCGGCCAGCGACCACGCCTGCTCTCGCAATTGACGGCGCTCGCCCCGCTTTTGCGGTCGTCGCCGCCGTACTTGCGTAAGTAGTCGGAAGTCTTGTGGTCGGGTAGGGGAACCAGCCCAGCTGGGCATTGAAAACTGGCCCTGGGCCTCGCTCACCTGGCTTCCCGAAGTGCCCGTCCGCTCCCGGGCGCCCATGGATCGGGCCGTCTGTTTTCCGGGACTTTGATCGCCGAGCGCAGCCCGCGGTCAGACAGCGGCTCGTCGTCGAATCGTGGGATGACGTGCATGTGG